>OJPZ01000791.1_pt1 | contig 13273 bp, 10 predicted proteins | sample 1598611 | NCBI WGS metagenome assembly OJPZ01 (sample SAMN03922494, study PRJEB24848) | human gut metagenome | isolation source: stool sample | host: Homo sapiens | place: Germany | collected 2011-11
GGTTCCGGGCCCGCCGCTTCTCACTGTCCAGGATCTCCATCAGTCAAACACATCCCCCAGGTGGAGTTCCTCCGGCAGACGGGTGCGGATGACATCCCGGACCAGCTGCCGCTCGAAGTCGTCGAAGGACTTGTTCACCAGGCCCAGGTCCAATGCCCGGTTGCCCTCCAGCCCTGTGCGCATCAGCCGCACGGCGGCCAGCAGGCCCCGCAGGTCCAGGGGCTTGGTGGACAGTTCTCCGCCGTCGCACTTCTTCTGAATATCCTGGAACAGTCCGGCGAACTGCTCGGCATAGGCATCCTTCAGGGCGGGGAACTCCCGCTTCAGCAGCTTCATCAGTCCCTCAGTGGTGATGGAGGGCATGTCGATCACCACGAAGCGGGAGGCCAGGGCCTCGTTCAGCTCCCGGGTGCCGGCGTAGCCGTAGTTCATGGTGGCGATGAAGCGGGTGGCGTCGTGAAGGGGAATGCGTTCATAGCCAGGCATGTCGATGGAGCGGCGGAAGTCCAGCGTGGCGTGGAGCACCGCCAAAGACTCGTTCTTGGCCATGTTGATCTCATCCAACACGCCGAAGCCGCCGGTCTCCGCACACTGGTAGATGGGGCCCTTCCGCAGCTGTACGGCGCCGTTTTCAAAGGTGTCCGTGCCCAGCAGGGTGGCGGCGTCTGTGTTGATGTAGAAGGACACGTTCCAGCTGGGGCGGCCGAACACGGTGGCCAGGTTTTCCGCCAGCACATTCTTGCCAGTGGCCTTGGGGCCTACCAGCAGCAGGTTCTCTCCGCAGAGGATGGCGGTGATGGCCTCCTCCCAGATGTCCTTTCCATAATAGAGATACCGGGGATCGGGGACCCGGCGCCGCAGGGTCTCGTCCTCCTCCGGATAGGCGTCCCGAAATTTTTCGATCTCCGCAGTGATGTCGGCGCTGACGCCTTCATCCCGCAGAAATTCCAGCATATCCAACATAGTGTGAACCTCCCGTGTTTTCTGACTCTATCATAGCATGATTCCTGAAAATGGCAAGAGAAAAAGGCGCGCCCGACATTCACCGGGCGCGCTGAAAGGCTCAATCTGTATTCTCCAAGGGAAAAGTCACTTGCCAGAGGCCCTCCGTCAGGGTGGCGGCGGTATAGAAGTTGCCGTGGAGGGTGCATCCTGCCAGATCCTCCGGCGGGACGGCAAAGAGAAAGTCCATATAATCCGTCCGGCCGCCAGCCGTCTCACCTGTAAAATAAGAGATGCCGGTACAATGGAATTCCCTGCCGTCGGCATCTTCCATCCACAAAAACGCGTGGTTGTCCGTCCTGGAGGCGTCTCCCCGGCACAGCTGGATGTGGAAGAGGCCGTCTGCGTAACCGGCGGCTGTGATGGGCAGGCCCTCCGCGGGCTCCGCCAGGACTTCACCGGGTTGCAGCATTACGGAAGCCAGATCGCCGCTTCCACCGGTGGCAGAGTAATAGGTCACCTCCGGTTCCCTCACCCCTGCGGCAGGGAGATCAGCCCCCCAGGTGAGGGCGGTCTCCGCCTCTTGGGCATAGTTCGTCAGCTTCAGGTCCACCGTCACGCCCTCCATCGCCTTCTTGCCTGTCAGCAGCTGCCGGACGGAGAAGGTCATCTTGCCGCCGGTGGGAATGGGGGAGCCGTCCATGGTTTTCACAGTGCAGAGAAAAGTGACTGTCCCGGTGGCCTCGTCCCAGGCCACCCGCTCGCAGCGGCCGGTCTGGTCAAAGGGCAGGTGGAAGGACCAACTGTCAAACAGGTCTGTGGTGGCGTCCACAGGACCGCCGGAGAGGACGATGTACGCCTGGGCAGTGTCTCCCTCCACCCGGACGGCCGCTACCTCCATGGTGATGCCGCTGTCCGTGCAGGCTTCCTGTACCGGCTGGAAGAACTGGGCTACGGCGGGGGCAATCCGGTATAAAACCGCATATCCCGCCTCCGACCGGACCGCCAGGGCTGGGGTAGCCAGCAGCACTGCCGCCACGGCAGCGGCCGCCGCCAGCCGGCGCAGGGGGAGGCGGTGTCGGTCAGGGTGGGAGAGAGTCTTGCGGATCAGGTCCGGCGACGGGCCGACAGGCTCGTTCATCCGGCGGTAGGTTTTGGAAAAGTTCATATATCCTCCTTCAGCAATGTCCGCAGCTTCTGCCGGGCCCGGGTCAGCTGTGCCCGGACGGTGGAGGGAGACCGGCCCAGAATCCGGGCGATCTCCTCCGTCTGATAGCCCTCATAGTAGAACAGGTGGATGACGGCCCGGTATTTGCCGGGGAGATGGGTCAGAGCCTCGTCCACAGTGGATTCCACGGAGTCTTGGTAGGAATAGACATCCTCCAGCGGGAGAGTCCGCATCCGCCAGGGGGAGGCCAGCAGGCTCCTTGCGCAGTTGGCCGTCACCCGCAGGAGCCACGCACGTCGGTGTTCCTCATTCGCAAAATCCGGAGCGGACCGGTGGAGCCGGAGAAAAACCTCCTGAAACACGTCGTCGGCGTCGCTGCGGGAGCGGGTCATGGCGTAGGCCAGCCGGTAGACTGCGGAGCCGTATTGCGCCACGGCTTCAGCGGTATCGGGCATGTGATCACATCCTTCTGTAAGGAATACCCGGCAGAGGGCGGAATTGCTGCAAAGAGAAAAAACATTACATTTGTTTTGGCGGGAATGTTGCGTTTGGTTGCGGCGGTGTCAGGTGGCTGTGGTGGACTTTCCCGGCGGCGCTTGGTATGATGGGACCAGCGAAAGAGACTGGAGGAGGAAGACTGATGACCTTTGGAGAGAAGCTGACCGGGCTGCGGAAGCGGGAGGAGCTGAGCCAGGAGGCCCTGGCGGAACAGCTGGGCGTCTCCCGTCAGGCGGTGAGCCGCTGGGAACAGGGGGCGGCCCTGCCGGACGCGGCGAAACTGCTGCCCTGCGCCCGGCTGTTCAGTGTGGACGTGGAGTGGCTGCTGGATGAGGAACAGGATGGGGAGGATCGGCTTTCGGCGGCGGAGTTCCTGCAGGGAACGGAAAGGCCCTCTGTTCACAGAGACTGGCCCTGGTATATCGCCGGCGGCATCGTCACCGGCGCGGGTTCTTTGGGTATGGTGACCATGGGGATTCTGAGCGCCGTCTTTCCTGTCGTGGTTTCCGAGGCTCCGGCGGGGGTGGAGTGGGTCCGCATCTACACCGGCCTGGCTGGTTTTCTGAAAGCTCACGGCGTAGAGTGGCTCTTTGCCCTTTGGGCGGCGGTGGCCCTGGCGGGGCTCTGGCTGCTGGCCCAGCCGCCTATCCGGCGACGGGAGCAGACGGCCTCCCAGTTTTCCTCCTGGTACGCCGCGGGCGTGGCGGTAGGGCTGTACGGCGTCGGTCAGACCGCCTGGTATGTCCAGCTGGGCAAGCTGAGAGACCTGCCTGTGCTGGCCCTTTTCCTGGCGGCGGCGGTCTGGTGCACGGTGCGGCAGTTTTGGCGGCTGGGCGGGGAGCCGGACGAGACCCGCAGGCGGCAGGAACGGATCATTGCCCTGCTATACACCGTCGCACAGGGAGTCCTTCTCCTGCTGACGGCGGAGGCGGGCTTTGGCCTGGTGGCGCTGGTGCTCCATATTGGGGTGTATTTCATCTGCGCTGCAGCCATAACCTGGAGGCGGTCCGGCAGGGGAAAGCACTAAACACAAAAACAGGAGGCCGGTCTCCCGGCCTCCTGCCTTTGTGTCTGTTCGGTTATCCCATCAGATAGGCGTACTTGGTCAGCACGGTCCAGATGAACACCTCGATGTCGGCGGGCAGGTCGTTCTTGGCGTCCAGATCTGCCTCGAACACCTTGCTGTCCAGGCGCACCAGCACCTTCTTCCCGCCCAGAGGCAGGAAGCCCTGATTGTTTACACTCTCGTCAAAGCCCTCCCGGGTCAGGAACAGGGTGAACTTCTCCCGGTAGGGGGCGGAGTCGTAGGGGCAGAACACGGCGCAGTTGCCGCACTCGTTGCACATCCGGTCCACATGGAGGATCTGCTGGCGGCCGTCCGGCAGCTCGATGACCACATTGGCCCGGTTGGGGCACACGTCGGCGCAGACCTGGCACACCACGTTGCAGGTCAGGCACCGGTCACCCTCGCACTTGGCGCTCTCGCAGAGGACGCCCTTCTTGGCGACGGCCTCCTCCCGGGTGGCTACGGCCTTGGCGGGGATGGCAAACTTGTGGGCCTCGCCGATGACGGCATTGGCGAAATACTGGGCGTCGGCAATGCCCTCCACCACGGTGGCGGGCCCGCGCATGGCGTCGCCGCCGGCATAGACGCCCTCGAGATTGGTCTTGAAGGCGGGGATGCCCTTCTCGTCCACGGTGATGCCGTTCCGGGTGAAAACCTCGCTCTCAACCTTCTCGCCCACGGCGGAGACCACGGTGTCGCAGGGGATCTCCACCATTTCGCCGGTGGGGACGGGCTTGCGGCGGCCCTTGTCGTCCGGGTCGCCCAGCTTCATCTTCTCACAGACCAGCTTGCCGTCTTTCTGCTCCACGGGGGCCACCAGCTCCAGGAACTCCACGCCGTCAGCGATGGCCATCTCCAGCTCCTCCGCGTCGGCGGGCATATACTTCTTCGTCCGGCGGTACACCAGGGTAGAGGATTTGGCCCCGGCCCGCAGAGCGGCCCGGGCGGCGTCCATGGCGGTGTTGCCGCCGCCCACCACGGCCACATGGCCCAGGGAGACGTCCTTACCCGCCTTCATGTCGCGCAGCCAGCCGATGACCGGCACCACGTTGCCGGGGATGTCCAGCCGTCCGGCCTTCCAGGCGCCCACGGCGAAGAAGATGTGGGTATAGCCCTGTGCCTTCAGCTCTGCCACAGAGGGGGCCTCGGTGTTCAGCTTTACCTCCACGCCCATCTTCTCCATCAGAGCCACGTCCTTGTCGATGGCCTCGTCGCTGATGCGGAAGGCAGGGATCACCTGCCGGACGATGCCGCCCAGGCGGTCCACTTTTTCAAACAGCGTCACGGGGATGCCCGCCCGGCCCACGAAGTACGCCGCGGACATGCCGGTGGGGCCGCCGCCGATGACGGCCACCTTCCGGCCGTCCGTCACCGGCGCGGGAGGCGTGATCTTGGACATGTAGGCGTCATAGCCCTTTTCGGCCGCCACCAGCTTGGTGGCCCGGATGTTCACGGGCTCGTCGTAATAATTCCGCATACACTTGGTCATGCAGTTGTGGGCGCAGATGGTGCCCGTGATGAAAGGCAGGGGATTCTTCTCGGTGATGAGCCGCAGGGCGGAGGCGTACGCGCCCTTCCGGCACAGCTCGATATACTCCGGAATGTCCTGGTGGATGGGGCAGCCGCCCTTGCAGGGAGCGGTGAAGCAGTCCAGCAGGGGCACCTTGTCATACAGCTTGCGGCGGGGCAGGGGCTTGATGGCCTTCACGTGATACTTGTCGGACCGGGCCGCCAGAGAGAGGGCCTCGATGCCGACCACGTCCACGCCGGTGAAGGGCTTGAAGTCCAGAGCGTCCAGCTTGTCTCCGATCTGGGTGAACCGCTGGTAGCCGCCGGGCTTCAGCTCGGTGGTGGCCATGGTGATGGGCCAGATACCGCAGGCGAACAGCTTGTCAATGTTGAAGGCGTCGGCACCGCCGGCATAAGAGAGGCGCAGCTTCCCGCCAAACTCCTTGGCCATCATGGCGGCCATGGTGGTGGTCAGGGGGAAGAGGGACTTGCCCGCCATGTACATCTCCTCGCTGGGCAGTTCCCCGGCCTTCACGTCCACAGGGAAGGTGTTGGAGAGCTTCAGGCCGAATTCCAGCCCCTCCTTGTCTGCCAGGGCCTGGAGGCGGTGGAACATGGGCACCGCGTCGGCGTACTGCAGGTCCTCCTTGAAGTGGTGATCGTCGAAGGCGATATAGTCATAGCCCATGGAGTCCAGAATGGACCGGGCGGTCTCGTACCCCAGGATGGTGGGATTGCACTTGACGAAGGTGTGCAGGTGCTTCTTCTCCAGCAGGTAGCTGGCGATCCGCTCGATCTCGTCCGGCGGGCAGCCGTGGAGGGTGGACACCGTCACGGATCCGGACACATGGGGAGTGATCGTGTCGATATAATCGCTTTCTCCCGGGAAGAACTCCTTCAAAACAGCGATGCACTCCTGGAAGATGGGCGTCTTGGAGGCGTCCACCATGCCGTTCAGGAAGGTGTCGATCTTCTCACCCTGGATGCCTGCTAGGTCATAGCCCACGGACATGTTGAACACGAATCCGTTGGGATCGCCCAGACCATAGACCTTTGCCATGATCTTCAGGGCGCACCAGGCCTTCACATACTCCTCAAAGGCCTGCTGGACATACAGCTCCGTGGACCACTCGCAGTTGTAGCACTCATCCTCCGCCAGGATGCAGGGGCGGTTGATGCAGGCGGCCAGATCCGCGCCGTCCATCTTCTGGACGGTCTTCAGCTCGAAGAACCGGGCGCCGGCGAAATAGCCGGCAATGATGTTCTGGGCCAGCTGGGTGTTGGGGCCGGCGGCGGGGCCGAAGGGGGTCTCGATGGCCTCGCCGAAGATGGGCAGCTTCTTCACGCCGGCCTTATAGGGCTTGTGGACGCCGAACACGGCGCCGTCCCGGCGGTATTCGGTGGTGATCCAGGTCATCAATTCCCGAAAGGGAATGGGGGTCATTAACTCAGACATAGTTTTTCCTCCTCAGAATAACTCCTGAAATACGAATGCGCACTGCTTCCGCAGGGGCACATCGGCCGGTCATCAATACTCCTTGTGGTTCAGCCGGCCCCACAGACGCTTGCTGCTCTCCAGAATGTGGGCATTCACGGCCTCCTCGTCGATCTCCGTCAGGACCCGGTCCTTCATCAGGATTCTGCCGTTAATCATGGTGGTCTGGCACTGCCGCCCCGTCATGCCGAAGAGCATGTGCCCGTCGATGTTGGCATCAGAGAACGGTGTGAAGGGCTTGTAGTCCATGACGATCACGTCCGCCGCCGCGCCGGGCTTCAGCACGCCCAGAGTGGGGAAGCCGGTGCGCTCCGCCATCTTGGCGTTGTTGCGGAACAGCATGTCCGTCACCTCGCACCAGCCCACGTTGGGCATACAGGCGTTGTGCCGCTGGGAGCACAGGGCCACCTTGATGGACTCCAGCATGTCGTTGGTGTAGGCGTCGGTACCCAGACCGATCAGAATGCCCTTCTTGTAGAGCTGCAGCACCGGAGAGATACCCACGGCGTTGCCCATGTTGCTCTCCGGGTTGTTGACGCACATGGTGTCCGTGGCCTTGATGATATCCATTTCCGCCGTGTTCACATGGATGCAGTGGCCCAGGATGGTCTTGGGTCCCAGGATGCCGTGGTCCTGGAGCCGCTGGACGGGCCGGCGGCCGTAGTTCTGGAGGGAGTCGTACACGTCGTTCATGCCCTCGGACACGTGGATGTGATAGCCCACCCGGCCGCTGTTGGCCGCCGCCATCCGGTCAAAGGTCTTGTCGGAGATGGTGAACAGGGCATGTCCGCCGAACATGGCCTTCAGCATATCGGAGGGGTTCTGCTCGCAGTAGTCGATGAAGTCCTTGTTCTCCTGCACGGACTGAAGGGATTTCTCCTCCCCGTCCCGGTCGCTGACCTCATAGCACAGGCACGCCCGCATCCCGAATTCCCTCGTCACCTCGGCGATCCGCATCAGGGAGCCGGGGACCTCACAGAAGCTGGCGTGATGGTCGAAAATGGTGGTGACGCCCTGCTTGATGGAGTCGATCACCAGGGCCTGGGCGCTGGCCTTGGTAGCCTCCAGGTCCAGATTCCGGTCAATGTACCACCACTGGCCGTCCAGCACCTCATAGAAGCTGGTGGGGTTGTACCCATCGATGGAGAGGCCCCGGGCCAGGGCGGAGTAGATGTGGGTGTGGGCATTGATAAGGCCCGGCATGATGACGCCGCCACGAGCGTCCACAAATTCCGCCTGGGGGTACTTGGCCTTCAGATCCGCGGTGGTGCCGACCTCCACGATCTTGCCGCCATCGGTGACCACGCCGCCGTCCGGCAGGTAGCCGATGCCCTCCGGATCCCGGGTGATGACCTTGCCGTTTGCCAGTAAAATCATAAAAATGACCTCCTTTTGTCCGTCTTTTGCATATCTGATAAAAAGAAAAGGCGCTTCAAACCGCTGTCGGTTTGAAACACCTACCAAAAGACCGGAATGATAGGTGTCAGCCCGTGCGCGCAGCACTTCGTTGCAGCTATCATTCTTCCCTTGTACTTGTATTTTACCGGACAGCAGCCTAAAATGCAAGCAGGGAAGCTCAAAAATTTTCAGATGGATTTTGTGTAGTTTGCCGGAAAGCGGCGGAACTTATTCCCAACCGGGTCCGTCTACATGAAATGAAATAAAGAAAGCGATGGAATCAGAGAAAGAGGAGGCGTCAGAATGAAACGGCTTTGGATTTGCCTGCTGGCTTTTGCGCTGCTGACGGGATGCGGCGATTCCGGCGACATTGCGGTGACAACGGTATACGAAACAGATGACCCGCCCCGGACCGCCCTGACCACGGAGTGGGAGACCTACGACCCGTCGGTGGAGACGGTGTGGTGCATCCTGTCCTATGAGGGGGAAGGGGAATCTCTGGAGTATGGGGCACCCTATTGGCTGGATGTGCGGGAGGCGGACGGCAGCTGGACCCAGGTGCCCCTGGCTGAGAACGCCGGATGGGATGCCATGCTGTATACCCTGCCGTCCGGTGAAAAGCAGGCGTTTCCGTGCATCCTGTCCCTGTTTGACTACGACTTCTCCGGCGGCGGTACGTTCCGCGTCATCAAAGAGATCGGAGAATATACGGCCGCGGCGGAGTTCACCCTGACAAAGGGGGCGGTCATCTCCGCAGAGACGCCTTACGGCTTCGGCCCCATGGAGGAGGTGCCGGAGTACGGCGACCCGGCGGAGCTCTCCGCCGGCGGTGCCGTGGTGTTTACCGAGGCGGGAACGGAGAATGCGGATGCGGCGGAGATATTTTTGGAGAAGGTCTCCCTGGGCATCCCCTGCCAGCTGCGGACCCTTCAGAACTACTATGAGAGCTGGCCCATGCTGATCGACGTCATCTATGACGGCCGCGGCTTTCTCTGGCGGATGCGGACCGGCGGAGAGATCACGGAGAAACGATTTTCCTACATCGTGACGGACGGCACGGACGTATACCTCTCCAACGGCGCAGACTGGGAGAGCACAGAACAGTACGACAGTGAGAAGGCGTTTCTGCTGCCCTCCGGCTCCGGATCCTTCCTGGTACCCGCGGCGGAGGCGATGACAGATGACCGGCTGGCGGAAAATACCGCCCGCTATCGGATCTGGTCAGGCAACGGGATGCGGGCTGCTTCCCTGACGGAGGACCCTGCAGAATTCAGCGTCATACGCTGTGACCCGGAGAGCGGAACATGGAGCAGGTCCTGGACCATCCGGGAGCTGGATGACCGGGCCACGGCAGTGAGGGACCTTTCCTGGCTGGAATCCGGAGCACTCCTGCACATCACTTATGAAACGGAGAAGGACGGCACGCTGACGGTTGACTTTGTGCCGGACGCTGAACTGACTGATCCCGGCGATCTCTGCGGCTATCCGGCGGAATAGAGACTGCGGGGCCGGCGGTTTGCCGGTTTTTCCGTAGAATACTGCAAAATCTTGGGATTTTCCATTGACAAGGGCACAAAAGCTCTGATATTCTATTCGGGCTGATTGAAACGATTTCCCGACCATTCCCCAACATTAAAAAGGAGAGAGATGCACACATGCTGGGAGAGATCATTGCGGATTTGAGCAACTGGATGTATACCTACCTGCTGGTGATTCTGCTGGTGGCCGCCGGACTGTTTTTCACCATTCGGAACCGGTTCCCGCAGCTGCGGCTGCTGCGGGAGGCCATCCGCGTGGTGGTGGAGCGGCCGGAGAAGGAGGGAAGCGTGTCCTCCTTCCAGGCGCTGATGGTGTCCACCGCCTCCCGGGTAGGTACGGGCAACATCATCGGCGTGTCCGTGGCCATCTGCATGGGCGGCTACGGCGCCGTGTTCTGGATGTGGCTCATCGCCCTGCTGGGCGGCGCCACGGCCTTTACCGAATCCACGCTGGCGCAGATTTACAAGCGCCGGAACCCGGAGACCGGCGAGAGTTACGGCGGCCCTGCCTATTATATTGAGGCGGCCCTCCACAGCCGTCCCCTGGCGGTGCTGTTTGCCCTGAGCCTCATCGCCACCTACGCCGGCGGCTTCAACATGCTCTGCTCCTACAACCTCCAGTCCACCTTCTCCGGATACAGCTTTTATTCCCCGGAGTGGACGCCCTGGATCATCGGCGGCATCGTGGCGCTGCTGACCGGGTACTGCGTCATGGGCGGCGGCAAGCGGATCATCGCCTTCGCCTCCACTCTGGTGCCCATCATGGGCGGACTGTACGTGCTGGTGGCCCTGGTGGTCATCGTCATGAACGTGGGGCTGATTCCCCAGGTGTTCGGACGGATCTTCTCCGAGGCGTTCGATTTCCAAGCCATCTTCGCCGGCTTCACCGGCTCTGCCGTGATGCAGGGCGTGAAGCGGGGCCTCTTTTCCAACGAGGCCGGCGTGGGCTCCGCCCCCAACGCTGCCGCCTCTGCCAATGTCAGCCATCCGGTGAAGCAGGGGCTGGTCCAGATGCTGTCTGTCTTCCTGGACACGCTGGTGATCTGCTCCGCCACCGCCTTCATGCTGCTGTGCTCCGGTGTGGAGCCCGCAGTGGAGCTGCAGGGCGCCCCCTATGTGCAGTCGGCTCTGGCCGCCTCCTTCGGCACCCTGGGTCCCGTTTTTATCACCGTGGCCATGGTGCTCTTTGCCTTCACAACTCTGATCGGAAACCTCTACTATGTGGACAATGCCCTGGCGTATCTGCTGGGGCACGTGCCCTCCAAGCGGTTCATGGTGGTGTTCCGCCTGATTGCCATGGGACTGATTTTCCTGGGCGCCGGCCTCACGCTGGATCTGGTGTGGAACCTGTCTGACGTGCTGATGGGCGTCATGGTGCTCATCAACATTCCGGTGATCGCGGTCCTCTCCCGTCCGGCGGCGGCAGCCCTGCGGAACTATACCGAGCAGCGCAGGGCCGGCAAGAACCCCGTGTTCCGGGCTGCGGACATCGGCTTGAAGGAAAAGACCGAATACTGGAACTGAAATGAAAACGGCGGGGTCTTTTTCCAGTGTGGTTCTGCCGGGTGCAGGCTGCGGCTGTGGCCCGGCCATTGCAGGGACTTGAAAGCGGACGCTTCGGCGTCCGCTTTTTTGCATAGAATGGAATAGAAACAGAAAATTCACAAAAACTACTTGAAATAAAAATCGAAATCGCTTAATATAATATCGAAAACTATATTATATGATGCGGACGGCATGATGCCGGATTTTAAGAAGGAGAGACCATTCTATGCGCAAACTGTTTGCAAAGGCCCAGGACCCCATCAGCTGTGAAACCCATGCGCTCGGCGCGGTGGCCGCCCTGGGGGGCGGTCTGCTGTATCTGCTTCGGGGCGTCTGGACGGATGCGGCCATACCGGCGGTGGCGGCGGCCCTGTGCTTCTGTCTGTCTATGGCGGCACTGTATGCCGCCAGCGCCATCTATCACTACTATCCCGGCACTGCCGCCAGCGGCGGAGTGAAGCGGGTGCTGCGGAAAATGGACCACAGTATGATCTATGTGTTGATTGCCGGCAGCTACACGCCCTTCTGCGTGGTGCTGCTGCCCCAGCCCAGGGGAACACAATTCTGCCTGATCCTCTGGGGCGTGGCCCTGGCGGGGGTGCTGGCGAAGATGCTGTGGATCAACGCACCGCGGATGCTGTCCACGGCAGTATATCTCATCATGGGATGGTCCGTGGTGTTTGTGGCAAAGGACTTCACCGCTCTGGGCCAGCCCTGCCTGATGCTGGTGGCCCTGGGCGGGATCTGCTACTCGGTGGGAGCGGTGTTCTACGCCGTCAAGAAGCCAAACATCTCTGCAGAGTGGACCTTCCACGAACTGTTCCACCTGTTGATTCTGGCGGGGTCTTTCTTCCACTATCTGGCGGTATATCTGTATGTGCTGTGACGCAGTGACGAAAAATCTGACTGAAAACGAAAGCAGCCCGGCGGAATATCCGCCGGGCTGCTTTTGGAATCTGTGCAATTGGAACACTGGCGCGGTTTATTGCAGGCTTTCATCCGGTATCGGAAGGCCGTGCGACTCCATCAAGCCGTACGACTCCAGCAGAGCTTTTGCCTCGTCCAGGGACACTGCGGGGGCTACATAGACGGAGGTGTCGGGCTGGTATGATACCGTCCCTTCAATTTTGCCGGGGACCCGCTCAAAGGGGAACAGGAAGAACTGCGTATATTCCCGGTCTGTGTACAGTTCCCCGAAAAACGTGTGGGCGGGGAACTTTCCGTATTCGAGCAGGCCCCGGTTGAGGCCGCCGCCCTCATGGGCCATGGTCAGCCAGACCTTGCTGGCTTCCTCAGAGGTGAAGGGCTGGTCCTCCAGTTCCAGATAGCCGCTGAAGCTGTCATCCTGCCCCCACTGCTTCACCATCTCCCCGTGGAAATGCAGAGTGGTGTTCACGGCCGTGGCCTCGCCATCCTCCCACAGGACCGCCGGGAGTGTCACGTCCACCTGTGACCGGAATTTCACCATGCGGGCAATGACCAGTGCGGCAGCGAGAATCAGTACCAGACAGATCACCGTCGTGGCCCGGTTGGGGCCGTGCCGTTTGGCGTTCGTCTGCTCTGGGGCCATGGTATGCTCCTTTCCGCCGGACGGGACCGGCCTGCCGTGCATCACACACGTAAAGGGAGAGCGCTTTATTTTGTCCCGAAGATCCGGTCGCCGGCATCGCCCAGACCGGGGACAATATAGCCGTGCTCGTTCAGATGGTCATCCACGGCGCCGCAGTAGATGTCCACGTCCGGGTGGGCCTTCTGGATGCGCTCCACACCCTCCGGCGCGGCCAGCAGAACCATCAGCTTGATGTTTTTGCAGCCCCGCTTCTTCATCTCGGTGATGGCGGCCTCGGCGCTGCCGCCGGTGGCCAGCATGGGATCCACGATCATGATGTCCCGCTCCGCAATGTCCTTGGGCATCTTGCAGAAGTAGACATGGGGCTCCAGCGTCTCCTCATCCCGGAACATGCCGATGTGGCCCACCCGGGCGGAGGGCACCATCCGCAGCACACCGTCCACCAGCCCCAGGCCCGCCCGGAGGATGGGCACCACAGCGAACTTCTTGCCTTTCAGGGTGGGGGCGATGGTCCTGCAGATGGGGGTCTCCACCTCCTTGGTGG
>OJPZ01000796.1_pt1 | contig 13227 bp, 6 predicted proteins | sample 1598611 | NCBI WGS metagenome assembly OJPZ01 (sample SAMN03922494, study PRJEB24848) | human gut metagenome | isolation source: stool sample | host: Homo sapiens | place: Germany | collected 2011-11
ATCAGCTGGATGACACTTCCATCGGCTGGGATACCTTCGAGCTGGAGGAGATCACCGGTGTTGTGGTTGCCAACGAGTATGCTGACCTGTACGACACCGAGGCTCTGAAGGCCGGCAAGACTGAGCTGGATGTGGATGGCGAGAGCTACATGCTGGACTACACCACCACTCTTACCGACATTGGTGAGGCCCGCTCTGCTTACATCACCGAGGGCAAGAACGTTCTGGCCATCGGCGATGCCGGCAACACCGTCTTCGAGACCGGCGCTGCTACCGACATCTCCACCGACAAGAAGTTCGAGTCCGCTACCGGTCTGGAGCGCGACGGCGACGAGGAGTACTTCCTCAACTTCGACGGCGGCGACAGCTACAAGGCTTCCGACTGGCGTATCAAGTATGTTGTTGTGCTTGATAAGAGCAAGCTCTCCAATGCGGAGGACACGGCGGTCAAGGCATTCTTTGATAAGGTTGAAGAGAATGGCGCTAAGACCGAGTACACCTGCACCAAGACTCTTAACCCCGGCGAAACCATTACCTCCGCTGACCTGAGCTACATGAAGGATATCTTCTACTATGCTGACCGGGTTGGTACGGATCCCGACGGTTTCATCCGTGGTGAGATCTATGTCGGCACCCAGTCCAATACCGATATCTCCGACGATTCTGACATGTCCTGGAAGATTTTCCAGAACAAGTACATCGAGACTGCTGAGAACGGTGTGGACTTCAAGGATACCGACAACGGCGAGTGGCTGAAGGTCATCGATAACGACGGTGACGGCGTTGCCGATATCGTCCTGAAGACCGAGTTCGTCATGAGCTACATTGATCGCATCTCCAAGTCCGGCGAGTACACCCTGGCTGACCTGTCCAAGACCGACGCTGCTGCTTTCAACGACGTTGAGATCGACGGCGACGACATCGTCACTGAGGACGAGCTGGCTGAGAATGATGTGGTCATTTACACCAAGATCGACGGCAAGTACTACATGAACATCGCTGAGATGGTCACTGAGACTGTGGACAAGAAGGGCATCAACAGCCGGACCGAGACCATGACCTGCAACGGTACCGACTATGTCCAGTCCCACATCAGCTACGGTGGCACTGACATCTACTACAACGATGTGACCCAGGCTCACACCGAGGAGACCTACGATCTGTATCTGGATCACTTCGGCTATGTCCGTCTGTTTGTTGAGTCCGACTACAACGTCTTCATGCTCCTGACCGATGGTTACTATGAGAACGATCGTCAGAACTGGACCTTCCAGGCCGAGTACTGGAATGTCGAGGCTGCTGAGAAGCAGAAGATCGATGTTGTGGACGACGGCGACGTTGATGCCTTTATCGCATCCGGTGCTGACGGCGACGAGGGCACCTGGGACAACCTCTATGGCGCTGGCTACACCTACTTTGAGGGCATTCCCTACAAGTTCCTCACCAATATCGCTGGTTACTCCGCTGGCAATGACGGCTACACCCTGAAGACCGTTTGGGGCAGCACCGGCCGCGAGGACTACTTTGTCCATGATCTTGATATGAATGGCCTGGATCTGGATGACCGTACTCTGTCTGGTGATCGCCTGTCCGGATATGTTGATGGTGTTTGGGCGTGGGAGGAGGATGCCCGCATCCAGACCACTACTCAGACCCAGTACTATCTGGTTATTAAGGGCTATGACATCCGCAACCGCGTTGACTATGTGGAGGATGTGATCACCTGGACCGGCTACGCCAATGCTCCTGAGGATGCCGAGCTGGTAAATGCCGTTGGTTACGCTGTAACCCGCGACACCGATACCGTGAATGGCGACTACTATGTTGCCGACGTGGTTGTTTTTGAGAGCGATGCCTATGCTGACCGCAACACCTTCCTGGTCTACGACGCCAACAACTATTGGAACGTCGAGTACGTCTGGGGCATTGGCTATGATGCCGAGGGCAAGATCGCTGACGACCGCATCGATGTTGACAAAGCTTGGTATGATTACCTTGATGAGACCGACATCGAGTTCTATGAGATCAATGAGAACGCCGAGGTTCTGCGGCACATCACTGAGAACTTCGCTGCCGATCACATCTATGCTGGCCATGTGACCACTGCTTACGATGTTTCCGGCCGCGACTACATCCGCGTGAGCGATACCATGTACGGCACCAAGGGTGACCTGTACATCTATCCCGAGACCGCTCCCATCTACACCATTGAGGAGAAGAGCAACGGCGAGCGCACTGCCAGCGCTGAGACCGATTGGGATGAGATTGCCAATGACGATCACATGATCCTCTTCACCGATAAGGACGGTAACGTGGAGTACGCCATCTGGGTCGAGGGCAGCCTGTACGCCTACGATGCTGATAACGATGGCAAGAAGAACGACGTCATCGATGAGCTGTACAACGGTGCCGACGCCACCGGCAACGGCCTGTGGAACGACATCTACAACGATGCCCGCTACGTCGCTCCCACCAATCTGGAGGCCGCTATTGCTGCTGCCAACGCTGTTTCTCAGGTCGCTCCCATGGGTCAGGTTCCCGGCACAGCCGTGACTGCTTGGAATGACGCTGTTGATATCTACAACACTCTGGCTCATCTGATTGCTACCGAGTCCATGACTGAGGCTGAGCGCAATACTGCGAACACCGCTCTGACCGGTCTGGCCACTAAGCTCGTGTACACTGCTAAGATGGATGCCGAGCAGAAGATTGATGCTGAGTATGCAGAGCTGGCTCCCAGCTACCAGAACAACCTGACTGCTCTGCAGACTGCCCGCGATGCCGCCAAGGCTATCTCCAATGCTTGGGATATCGATGACGTTCTGGATACCTACACGGTTCCCACCATTGATCTGACTGGCATTGATGCTGACGATGCTGCTATGGCTAAGGCGCTTGAAGCTGCTCTGGCTGCTCTGCAGGATGCCAAGACCGCTGCCATGACCCTGGATGATAAGTATGCCGATGGCAAGCTGAACAGCAGAATTACTCTGGCCTATGATGCGGCTGTCAAGGCTGTCAACGAGGCTGCGACTGTGGCCGCTGTCGAGGAGGCTGCTGAGACTGGCGTGGCCGCCATTGAGGCGACTGTGGTGGATGCCAAGAACATCGCTGAGGCGGTGGAGTATATTACCACCTATGCCTCTGGTTATGCTCCTGCTGGCGTTGCTGGCCTGCTGGCTGCACAGGACATTGATGTGACCGTGTCCGGCGAAGCCTGGGGCGACACCCATGGGAACAACACAAACGGTGATGGTTGCTACGACTTCAAGGCTGATTTCACGTCTGGTAATATCACCTACCACTGCGAGTGGGATTGGGCTGGAAACCCCACGACCTAATTGCAAGCAATTTAGAGATCCCCCGGGCATTTGCCCGGGGGATCTCCCCTTTTTACCGCAGGGCCAGAAAATACACCTTGTACGGCCCATTGTAGAAATAGGTCAGCTTGAGCTGCGCGCCGGACAGCCTCAAATCGAACAGGCCCGAGTTGGAGGCCGGGCCCTTGAGGGATATGGTGGTGCTGCCGTCCGTGGCCCCCATGTAGTAGCCGGAGGCCCAGGCCAGGACCACCGATGGTGTGAAGCCGAAGGTGTGGATGACGGTGTCCTTCGCGCCCTCGCTGATGTTGGCCGACCCCATCTCCCAGGGCAGATTCTCCGTCCCGTAGTAGGTCCCCATAGCTTCGTCGATATCCGCCATGGCCTGGTTGAAGTCCTCCATCTGGATTCTGTCGGTCTCCACCCACTGGGGTAAGTGATAGTTGGTTGTATAATTCATCCAAAACTCTCCTTGTCGTATTTTGTCCCGGTAAAAAACCGTTACACCCATAGGGTGTAACGGCTTTTTGTTGCCCGAAACCGTGCATCAGTAAGATAGACAAAAAAATAAGCAAAACAAAGTTTTGCGCAAAAAGTTTTCTTTTGGTTCTTTTCTTTTTCCAAAAAGGAAAGAATGACTTCTGCACGCTCCCTAGCCCGATTCTCAGGCATGCCTCTACTTTGTCCGGCATATATATGGAGCATATCGGGATAGGGAGCGTGTTGGGTCTTGAAGGGTAATATCGAGGAGCGGGCCTGCGAACTGGCCGCCTATATCATCGAGAACCGTACCACCGTACGTGACGCCGCCAAGAAGTTCGGCATCAGCAAAAGTACCGTACATAAAGACATACAGGAGAGACTTCCCCTCTACAACCGGAGCCTGTATCTCCAGGTCAAGGAGATTTTGGACGAAAACAAAGCTGAACGACACATCCGCGGCGGGATCGCTACCCGGCGCAAGTATCGCGGAGAATTCTAAGCCGCCCTATGGTCCGGCAGGCACGGAATATCTGCTGTGCCGCCGGACCATAGGGAAAATAACAAGGCAGATACAATGAAAACAAATAGTGACAGATTCCGTTTCAGGCCTTGTGTTATACTGTCTCCTCGGCTATAATGAGAGAATCATCATGACGGTATTATGTCAATCTCTCACTGCTGAACAAGGAGCATCCACTCATGAGCCGCAAAAGAAGAAATCGTACATCCCTGCAAACCATTGCCATTTTCTGTATCTGTGCCCTGTTTATCTGTATTACTTTGGTGGGGTTATACCGCTGCTTTTCCCAGCCCCTTTCACTTCCAAAAGAAGACGAGCAGCAAACAACAGTACCAGATGATGGCGACACCGCCTCTGTTCCAGACCAGACGGGCAGCGAGGAGAGCGTGGTTGATGGCCGGAAAGAGGATTTCTTCACTATTCTGGTGAGCGGTCTGGATGACGAGAACGGCGGTAGCGACACCAATATGCTGGTGGCCTTAGATGCCGCCGGTGGGTCCATCAACGTGGTCAGCCTGCCACGGGACACTCTGCTGAATGTGGACTGGACGGTTAAGAAGCTCAACAATGCCTACCACCACGGCGGCATTGACGGAGTTATGGCCCAGGTTTCCAACCTGCTGGGCATCCCGGTGGATTTCTACGTCACCGTGGACCTTCAGGCCTTTGTGGAACTGGTGGACGCCATTGAAGGCGTGGATTTTGAGGTGCCCTTGGATATGGACTACGACGATCCCTACCAGGACCTCCACATCCACATCGAGGCAGGGATGCAGCATCTGGACGGCGAGCAGGCACTCCAGGTGGTCCGTTGGCGGCAGAACAACGATGGCACCATGTACCCTACCGCAGATATTGGCCGCATCGGTACACAGCAGGACTTTCTCACCGCTGTGGCCCAGCAGACCCTGCAGCTTTCCAACTGGGACAAGATCCCCGCCATGGCAGAGATCTTCCAGAAGTGGGTGGATACAGATCTGAAGCTCTCCAACCTTATCTGGATCGGGGAACAGGCTCTCACCATGGGCAGTGAAAATATCACTTTCCACACCCTCCCCGGTGACGGTGCGGGATTCTACAAGGGAATTTCCTATTATACACTGGATGCAGAGGCCACTTTGGAACTGGTCAACAATTACTTCAATCCCTACACACACGAATTGACTTTGGATGATATGGATATCTTGGTCCCGTGACCACGGAAAGGAGCGCAACATGAGGCGCCGTATTCTTCCTATGATCCTTGCTGCCATTTTGCTGACGGCCGTGCTGCCTCAGACTGGTTCTGCGGCGGGGATGGATCTCGCCCCCGTCCGGACCTATCAGGGGCAGTTCGCAGATGTCCAGCCCACAGACTGGTACTATGATAATGTAGCGGCACTATATGCCCTGGGTCTCACCGATGGCCAGGGAAGCACGGATTACTTTGTCCCCGCTGCTGATATTACCATAGCCGAGGCGGTAACTATGGCTGCCCGCCTGCGGAGCCTTTATATGTACGGGGACAGTGAGGAGGGGCCGGCAGCCTATGACGGCAGCAACTGGTACGCTCCGTATACCGCCTATGCCAAAGCAATGGGGATCATTGGAGAGGAATTTGACGGGCTCTATACGCAGCCGGCCAGTCGGGCCCAAGTGGCCCATATCTTGGCCAATACGCTCCCCGCATCCCTGCTGGAACCTATCAACGAGCAGGCAGTTACGGTAGGCTATGCCAGCCGCCGGTACATCAGCGATGTGGATGCCTATACACCTTACCAGCAAGATATCCTGACTTTATATCGCTGGGGAATTCTCAGCGGTGCTGATGGGACGGGCTCTTTCCTCCCGGAGGAAACCATTCGCCGCTCGGAGATTGCTGCTATGATCACCAGGATGGCCTACAGTGACCTTCGAATCACTTTGGATTGGGACTTCACCCTTGCCTACAGCAAGACTGGTACAACTCTGGAAGATCTGGTAACCAGCACAGGCGCTTTTCATAGCGCTCCTGCCCCCGACGATGATCGGGCTATCGACGATAACCTTCGCTACATGCTCTCTCGTGGAGAGCGGCGCATGGCTCTAAACTATGGCCCCAATAGTTTGACCAGCCAATTGGCCGAGAGTATTATGGCTGCTTTTCTGGACGGTGTCCGCAGCTATGCTGAACAGGGTTATAATGCGGTACAATGTTCCTACTCTATTACGAGCGGCTCTTTGGCCCTTACGTTCTCCTGCAGCCTCTACGATGAGCGCATGATCGACATTTACCGGGAGGCCGCCATGGAGGCCGCCATTCAGGTCCACGATCAACTCTGGAAAGAGGGGCAAATTACGGATACCATGTCGGAATATGACAAGGCAAAAGTGTATTTTACCTGGCTGTGCGGACACTGTCGTTACGATTACCACAGCACCACCTCTTCCATGAGCCATAGCGGTTACAGCGCTCTTGTAGATGGGCTGGCCGTCTGTGACGGCTACACTGCTGCCTACAATCTGCTGCTTAAGCTGGAGGGAATCTCCTGTACAACAGCGTCCACTGCAGATCATATTTGGACAGTGGCTACTCTGGACGGACACACCTACCATATTGATCCCACCTGGGGTGATCAATCTTCCACTGTGGATTATCGTTACTTTGCTATGTCGGAAGCATACGCATTGTCCCGCTTTTCCTGATCATTGCTATTTTCCGCCCGCCATTTGGCGGGCGATTTTTGTTTTTAAAGGGATCCATTTGCCTGGAATTATCTCAGAATATTCTTTCTGATTTGTTTAGAAGCGTTCCATTTTCTTTGTAAAATCAGTTTCGCATTGCAGTTAGTTTTTTTAGTGCTACCAGTATACCACCAGCATATTCCTTGGAAAAGCCTTGCTTTTCAGGCTTCTCTGTTGCTATATCCTTGAAAAAGCCGGATGTTTGCTACCAAACATCCGGCTTTTTGCTACCATTCTCTTTTCTTACACCACAAAAACATAGTATTTTCAATGCTTTTCGCCGGTCTGTTTTTCCCGGCAAGGGGCTTGGTGCTGGCCTTAAAGTGCAAAAAATATTGCAAAGTAAGTCCATTTCCGAGACTTTTGTCCCAAAAAATTTAGAAGGAGGAAACATCCACCATGAGAAATCTGAAGAAGATTCTCGCACTGGTCCTGGCTCTGGTCATGAGCTTCTCTCTGATGGCCACCGCCAATGCCTTTACGGACGATGAGAAGATCACGGATACCTATGAGACCGCCGTGACCGTTCTCTCCGGCCTGAAGGTATTCCAGGGCTACGATGACGGCAGCTTCCTGCCCCAGGGTTCCATCACCCGCGCTGAGGTTGCCGCCATCATCTACCGCATCGTCACCGGCGATGTGGAGGGCAAGCAGGTCGGCATCTATGCTGACTACAACAAGTTCGACGACGTCAAGAGCACTTCCTGGTACGCCGGCTACGTGAACTTCTGCGCTAACGCCGAGTACATCAAGGGCTATGACGCCAAGACCTTTGGCCCCAACGATCCTGTCACCGGCTATCAGGCCCTTGCCATGATCCTGCGTGCCCTGGGTTACGACAAGAACGGTGAGTTCACCGGCGCCAGCTGGCAGGTCCAGACCGCCGCTGTGGGCGAGAACCGCGGCATCACCAAGAACATCACCGCTGGCACCCTGGGCGTGGCTGCTACCCGCGAGGTTGTGGCTGAGATCCTGTTCCGTGCCATCCTGGTGGAGAAGGTGAACTACACTCCCGCTTTCGGTTATCAGCTGGATGACACTTCCATCGGCTGGGATACCTTCGAGCTGGAGGAGATCACTGGTGTTGTGGTTGCCAACGAGTACGCTGACCTGTACAGCACTTCTCCCCTGAAGGCCGGCAAGACCGAGCTGGATGTGGACGGCGAGAGCTACACCCTGTCTTACAGCACCGCTCTTACCGACATCGGCGAGGCCCGCAACGCCTACATCACCGAGGGTGAGAACGTCCTGTACATTGCCGATGCCGGCAACACCGTCTTCGAGACTGGCACTGCCACCGACATCGAGAAGGACAAGGACTTTGAGTCTGCTACCGGCCTGGAGCGCGATGAGGATACCACCGAGTACTTCATCAACTTCGACGGCGGCGCTGAGTACAAGGCTTCCGATGCGAAGATCAAGTACGAGTTGGTCGCTGCTGATAAGGCCGCTGCTGAAGCCTACGAGGAAGAGTACGGCATCGACATGAAGGGTGAGCTCACCTACACCAAGACCATCAATCCTGGCAAGGTCATCAGCGACACCGATATGGCCATCATGAAGGACATCTTCTATGAGGCCGACCTGGAGGATGATGTGGTCGTAGGCCAGATCTATGTCGGCACCCAGTCCCATGTGGACATCTCCGACGATCCCGACATGTCCTGGAAGGCCTTCCAGAACAAGTACATCGACACCGCTGAGAACGTTGTTGACTTCGATGAGACCGACAACGGCGAGTGGCTGAAGGTCATCGATAACGACGGTGACGGCATTGCCGACTACGTCCTGCTGACCGAGTTCGCTATGAGCTTCATCGACCGCATCTCCAAGGACAACGAGTACACCCTGGCTGACCTGGTAGCCCGCGAGGACGCTGTCCGCTTCGATAACGACACCGTCGAGATCGATGGCGCCGACATCGTCACCGAGGACGAGCTGGCCGAGGGCGACGTGGTCATCTACACCCTCATCGATGGCAAGTATTACATGAACATCGCTGAGAAGGTCACCGAGACCGTCGACAAGAAGGGTATCGACAAGCACGACGAGACCATGACCTGCGATGGCACTGTGTACACCCAGTCCCACATCGGCTACACCAACGACACCTATTATCATGACGTGACTGAGGCTCACACCGAGGAGACCTACGACCTGTATCTGGATCACTTCGGCTTTGTCCGCCTGTTCATCGAGTCCGACTACAACACCTTCATGCTCCTCACCGACGGTTACTATTATGACAATAACCGCACCGAGACCTTCCAGGCCTACTACTGGAATGTTGAGGCTGACGAGGAGACCCAGATCGACGTGGTCGACAACGACTACGCTGCCGACTTCATCTATGCCGATAAGAACATCATTTTCAACGGCGACGTGAATACCTGGGGCCGCCTGCTGGGCGCTGACACCACTTACCTGGGGAACGATGATTATTGGCCCTACAATGGCGTCTACGCCTCCAACATCGCCGGCTACACTGAGACCGACGATGGCTATGCTCTCAAGAGCGTTGAGGACAGCGCTGAGCGCATTGACTACACTGTCCAGGCCATTGATGTGACCGACAGCACCGATCTGGATGACAAGACCCTGAAGACCGCTGGCGACGACATCCAGACCACCACCGACACCCAGTACTATCTGGTCATCCGTTCCGAGGACAGCAAGACCGTATCTGGCTGGAACGTGGACGACGTCATCACCTGGACCGGCTACAACAACGTCCCCGCTGACGCCGAGCTGAACTTCGAGGATGGCGATGTGGTTGGTTACGCTGTGACCCGCGCCACCAAGACCACCGGCGACTACACCGTGGCCGATGTGGTTGTCTTCGAGACCACTGCTTACAGTGACCGCAACACCTACTTCGTCTACGACGTCAACAACTGGAATCCCATCGAGTACGTCTACGGCATCGGCTATGATGACGAGGGCGCTATCGACGATGAGAACAGGCTCCTGGTGGAGGACGGCGCCGCTGTCATCCGTGCTCACGAGATGATCGAGTTCTACAAGATCTATGACGATGAGCGCGTTGACTTCATCGGCGACGTGAAGGGCGAGTATGCCGCCAACTACATCTACGCCGGCGACACCAAGACCGGTTACGATGTGGAAAACCGCAACTACATCCGCGTGGATGTTTTCACCAAGATCGCGGGTGAAATCGTCGAGACCGACGATATGTACATCACCCTGGATGCCCCCATCTACTATGTGGATGAAAACAGCAACGGCTATGTGGTCAAGGAGCTCAGCCGCGACAAGGTGAATCCCTATGACAAGCTGATCGTCTTCGCCAACAAGGACGACAAGGTCCAGTACGCCATCGACGTCACTGCCAGCGTGGATGAGAACGGCAATATCTTCGATGATCTGTACAATGAGGTGATGGCTCTCAACGCCGGTGAGCACGATGGCGTGGGCCTGTGGAACCGCATTGTCTACGATACGGTTTCCATCAACTATGTCAATTGGTACAAGCAGGTCATGGCCCAGGCTGAGGCTGCCCTGGCCGCCAATGATCTGGATCAGCTGAAGGCCGCTGAGGCTGCCCTGGAGGAGCTGCTGGCTCACAAGGATGAGCTGACCGCGACTCAGGTTGCTGAGCTGGGCCGTCTGTCCGGTCTGGTTGACCAGGCTGTCGCTGCCCTGAAGGGCGAGATCGCCGCTGATCAGCTTGCTAAGAACACTGTTCAGGCCCTGATTGACGCCTACAAGGCTTTCAATGCTGCCACCACTGACAAGGATACTGCCCGCGAGGCTCTGTTCGAGGCCGCTGTGGCTTACGAGAAGTACGCCGGCACCGCCTATGACAACGCCGACGCCAAGGCCGCCTACGCTGCCGCTGTGACCGCTGCCAATAAGGTCGCTGCTGATATCGATGACGCCGCGCTGACCGGCTTCGCTGCCATCAAGAACGCCATGGATCTCCCGCAGCTGAGCGACAAGGGCAAGGAGCTGGTGACTTGGGGCAATAATGGTGCTCCCGCCGAGGAGGACTACAACGACGCTGTCAAGGCGATTGCCGATGCCGCTGCGCTGTACAACAAGGCCTACGAGCTGGTAAAGACCTATGACGCTTGGAAGGCTGCCAGCCTGCCCAGTGACATTGCCACTGCCCGTACTGCCTACCTGGCTGCCTACGAGGCCATTACCGCCGAGGAGGTCGCCACGACCAACGGTTGGGGTCCTGCGAATGACAGTGCCTCTTACTCCTTCTATACTGGCGCTGCCACCTTCAGTGTTGCCTACAATGCTCGGTATAGTGAGGTCGGTGGCGAAAACACCAAGAAGGTCGCCGACGCCAAGACCGCTCTGACCGGCAAGACTTGGACCGCCATTGTTGGTGCCGATCTGACCGACAAGGACGTTCAGGATGAGATCATGGAGCAGATCGAGGCTGTCCTGGCTGCTGCCGATGTTACCGGTGTGGACGTAAGCTTCCATGCTTCCTTTACGCCGAAGGCCCCCGCTGTTGGGACCACAGGTGACGTTTGGTTCCAGATCGAGCTGAAGTGTGGTGCTGCTACGGGTTCCATTGGTGGCCAGCAGGTCAGCGTGACCAACAACTACAGCAAGTCTTCTCTGGAAGCTGCAGTGAAAGTGAATCTGCAGGGATTGACGTCCTTCAAGGCAAACACTGCTACCACTGAGATCGAAACCCGCTTGGAGAGTTACGTTGCAACTACATTTACCCTGACTGATGTGGATGTTACCGTAAGTGCTCCTGATGGTGTGCATGCTGGTGATAAGATTGTTGCCACTGTGACTGGTACTCATGCTGATGCCGGTGAGATTACTGTTGTTGCCGAAATCATTATTCAGGTGGTATAATTTCCTGCGAATTGCGTAATCATCAGAAAATACCCCCCAAGGGCTTAGCCCTTGGGGGGTTCCCCTTTTTTAGCGGAAAGCAATGTAATTATAGTTGCAATTGCCCCAATTAACGGCAGGATATTTGCCGGAATTGAGGGACAACAGCCGGAAGCCGTCCTCCAGGAATTGGATGGTAACACAAGTGCTGCTGGGCGTGACAAATGCCCAGGCCCCTTCGGCGTCCTCCGGGTTATTGCTGCCGTAATTCCGCATGATGATGAGTGCGGATGGTTTGAACCCTAGGGTGATGGATTGCTGAGACCCGGTTCCCTTGTAGCTGCCGAATACATAGGGCTTGTTCTCCGGGCAGTAGGCGTTGTCGGCGGCGGCCTGGGCGGCATCGGCGCCGATTTCGGCGACCCCGAGACCTACCTCGACGGCCTGCTGCCCTACGGCGACGGCTTTGCCATCCGCAAGATGGGCATCTGGTAATACCACCACAAGAGCAACTAAAGCAATCCAGGCGGGGCGGATGGCTAGCGCCATCCGCCTCTCCCCATTAAAGGGAGCGCGCTTATGGTAAAGTATTTTTTCAGACGGTTTTTCCGAGGCTGCATCTCGGTAGTTATAGCCATCGCACTAATAATGATGATGGTGTTCTCTTGGCTGGACGATACTCTCATATTTGCCGAGGACGAGCAGTATGTGAAGCTGAGCAACAACCAGAGAACCCTCTATATGTACCAGAAATGGGAGGAGTATGACTACCTCGACTATGTTCCATACACCGACTGGCTCAACCAGCTTGTGGCCAGTGGGGAGCTGAGCGAGGAAGAACGTGCCGAGGCCGCCACAATAGGGCGCACTCCCGAGCGCGACAGCGTAGAAGCGGCCGAGTATATCGCGCGCTTTACCGAGGAGTATGAGGCCATGGGCTATACCGTTGTCCGTCTGGACGCGGTCATGGCCACGCCGAACCGCGTCGCGACCGGCGGCACCGCCAGCCTTTTCGCCTATCAGAACACTCCGCTTCCGATACGCCTGTGGAACTTCTTCACCGGCATCTTTGAATTTGACAACATCAACTACGTCGAGGAGGACATCGGCGAGAGGGGTCTCACCTTCACGCTCTATGACCCGGCCTACGGCGGAGAGAAGTTCTCCCCGGCCATACTGGGCAACGGCACCTACCACAAGTACCTGCTCTACTTCGACAACAGGTTCCCATACATACATCAGAACTTCCTGACGGTGCACCTTGGCACCAGTTACAGTGTCAACAAGGGCGTGGACGCCTTTGAGACCATGGTCCAGCCCCAGGGAAATTACGTGCGTTCCACCACGTATTACCCTAGCGGCGCAGTGCAGAACCTG
>OJPZ01000801.1_pt1 | contig 13184 bp, 14 predicted proteins | sample 1598611 | NCBI WGS metagenome assembly OJPZ01 (sample SAMN03922494, study PRJEB24848) | human gut metagenome | isolation source: stool sample | host: Homo sapiens | place: Germany | collected 2011-11
GATGACGACGAGTGTGATCGCGGCGTCCATGGCACCAACGAGCGCATCACCCGCCGCGCCTACCTCCAGGGCATTCGCTTCCTCGTCGCTCTACTCCAAACGCTCTAGCCAAAAAGCAAGCCCTTGGTGCAATGGGGTCAGGTTTGTTTGCACCAATCATTCCGTGCGGGTTATATGCAGGTTTGCCTGCGCACGCTATCATGTATGGGTTAGACCGCAACTATGTACCCCATACGCGAAGGGATGCGCATGTATCTGAAGATCGACATGTTCTAGCTGGGCTTACCCCCGCAGTGGCGCCGCGCGCCCCATCAACTCTGCCGATTTTCGCCTTCACGCACATAAAGGAGTCCCGCCATGCGCGACAAGCTCGAAAAGATCATTAAGGCCTACGAGGAGCTCGAGAAGAAGCTTTCCGACCCGGCCGTCGCCTCCGACATCAAGGAGTTCACGCGTCTCAACAAGGAGTACGCACACCAGTCCGACCTCATCGCTGCCTCGCGCGAGTACATCGGCGCGCTCGATGACATCGAGGCCGCCAAGGAGATGCTCCGCGACACCAGCGATGCGGACGAGAAGGAGATGCTCCAGATGGACATCTCCGAGAACGAGGAAAAGCTTCCCCAGCTCGAGGAAGACATCAAGTACATGCTCATCCCGAGTGACCCCAACGACGACAAGAACACCATCGTCGAGATTCGCTCCGCCGCCGGTGGCGACGAGGCGGCCATCTTCGCCGGCGACCTGTACAAGATGTATCAGCGCTTTTGCGAGTCGCGCGGCTGGAAGACTACCGTGCTCGATTCCAGCCCCAGCGAGGCCGGCGGCTTTAAGTCCATTGAGTTCAAGGTCGAGGGCGACCGCGTCTACTCCGTTATGAAGTACGAGTCCGGCGTGCACCGTGTCCAGCGCGTCCCTAAGACCGAGTCCCAGGGCCGCATCCACACCAGCGCGGCCACGGTGGCGGTGCTGCCGGAGGCCGAGGACGTGGAGGTGCAGATCGACCCCAAGGACCTGCAGATCGACACCTACCGCAGCGGCGGGGCCGGGGGCCAGCATGTCAATAAGACCGAAAGCGCCATACGGATCACCCATTTGCCCACGGGCCTGGTGGTCCAGTGCCAGGACGAGCGCAGCCAGCTGAAGAACAAGGAAAAGGCCATGCGGGTGCTCAAAAGCCGGCTATTGGAGCTTTATCAATCCGAGAAGGACGCCAAAGAAGCAGGCGCCCGGAAATCCATGGTGGGCAGCGGGGACCGGAGCGAGCGGATCCGCACCTACAACTTCCCCCAGGGCCGGGTGACGGACCACCGGATCAACCTGACCCTGTACCGGTTGGAATCCTTCCTGGACGGGGACATGGACGAGGTGATCGACGCCCTGATCATCGCAGACCGGGCGGCCCAGCTTTCCGGGGACGGAGAAGGGAAGTAACCCCACTATGCAGACCCAGTATTTCAACGCCGTGACCCAAAAGGAAAACGGGGTGCGGCTGGCAGGTTCCATCATCCGTTCGGGCGGGCTGGTGGCCTTTCCCACGGAGACCGTATACGGCTTGGGGGCCAACGGCTTGGACCCGGCGGCGGTGGAAGGCATCTTCCGTGCCAAGGGCCGGCCTTCGGACAATCCCCTGATCCTCCATGTGGCCAAAAAAAGCGATGTGAAGGACCTATGGACCCGGGTGCCTGAGGAGGCCCGGCTGTTGATGGACGCCTTTTGGCCCGGGCCCCTGACCCTGATCTTCAACCGGAGCAGCCTGGTGCCGGACCAGGTGGCTGCGGGGCTGCCCACCGTGGCGGTGCGCATGCCGGACCACAAAACCGCCCTGGCCTTGATCCGGGCCGCCGGGGTGCCCATCGCCGCTCCCAGCGCAAACCTGTCCGGCCGGCCCAGCCCCACCACCGCCCAGCACGTGAAGGCGGATCTGGACGGCCGCATCGACCTGATCCTGGATGGCGGTCCCTGCCGGGTGGGCTTGGAATCCACGGTGCTCTCCCTGTGCGGGACGCCCACCATCCTGCGGCCCGGCGGGGTCACCCGGGAAATGCTGGAGGCGGTCATGGGCAGCGTCCAGGTTTCCAGCGCCGTGCTCGCCCCCCTAAAGGGGGATGGCGCCGCCCCCTCCCCGGGCATGAAGTATAAGCATTACGCCCCCAACGCCCAGGTGCGCATCGCCGGCGGAAGCCCCCGCCAGGCCGCGGAAAACATCTGCACCGCCTACGATATTGCAAGCCTGGAAGGAAAAACCTGCATGATTTTTGCTACCAGGCAGACCCAAGCCTTTTATCGGCAGCGCAAGTATGTTATAATAGGCGACAGGGAGGATCCCGCCACCCTGTGCGCCAGCCTGTTCTCAGCCCTGCGCCAGTATGGGGACGATGTGGATCTGGTCCTGTGCGAAGCCCTCCCCCAGCAGGAGATGGGCCTCGCCTATATGAACCGCCTGCTTCGGGCCGCTGGATTCCAATGGTTGGAGGAAGCATGATGCAGCAGGTTCTTTTTGTGTGTACAGGCAATACCTGCCGCAGCCCCATGGCGGAATACCTGTTTAACCAGGCCGCCGCCCGGCAGGGGCTGGCCTGGCGGGCTACCTCCGCCGGCCTCTATGCCGTGGACGCCCCCATGAGCCCTGGCGCCCGGCGGGCCCTGGCCAAGCGTGCCTTGGACGGTTCCCAGCACCGGGCCCGGGGGCTGACCTGGCCCATGGTGCAGGAGGCGGACCTGATCGTTTGCATGACCCAGGCCCACCTTGCCGCCCTGCTGGAACGCTTTCCCCAGGCCAAGGCAAAGCGGCTGGTTGCATATGATATAAGCGATCCTTATGGCGGGTCCCAAAGCACCTATGATTTTGTATTGGAGCAGCTGGCCGGCGCCATTGCGGCCCTGCTGCCTGCCCTTACGCATCCCCACGGGGAAGAAAAGGAGTGACGTCCCATGAAAATTGCCATTGCCAGCGACCATGGCGGCTACGATTACAAACAGGAACTGATCCCCTATATCGAATCCTTGGGACACCAGGTGCTCGACCTGGGATGCCATGGCCCTGCCAGCGTGGACTATCCGGATTATGGCATTTCCTGCGCCCAGGCGGTGGCCAGGGGGGAGGCGGACCGGGGGGTGGTGATCTGCGGCACGGGGATCGGCATTTCCATTTCTGCCAACAAGGTGCCTGGCATCCGCTGCGCCCTGTGCACCGACCCGGTGATGGCCCGGCTCACCCGGGAACACAACGACGCCAACATGCTGGCCATGGGCGGCCGCATCATCGGCATCGAGCTAGCCAAGGGCATTGTCCAGGCGTTCCTTTCCACGGAATTTTCCGGGGGCAGACACAAAACCCGCATCGATAAAATCGCACAATATGAGGCGAACCGCTAAGGGCTTCCCGCCCTGCCGGCGCCTTGGCCAAGCCGAAGAGACGCCGGCCTTCCCGGGCCAATTCCCGGATGCCCCGTTTCATTTGGCTTTTGTTTTATAGGGGGCTAGCCCCCTTGATCCTCTTGAATAACCGAAAGGAGATTTCATTTATAATGGGAAACGTCACCGTCATCGATCATCCGTTGGTCCAGCACAAGCTCTCCTACCTGCGGGATACGAAAACCGGCTCCAAGGAGTTCCGGGAGCTGGTCAGCGAGCTGGCCATGCTCCTCACCTATGAGGCCACCCGGGATTTGCCCCTGGAGGAGACCACGGTCCATACCCCTGTGGCCGACGCCAAGTGCTATGTGCTGGCCGGTAAAAAGCTGGGCATCGTCCCCATCCTGCGGGCGGGCCTAGGGATGGTGGAAGGCATGATGAGCCTGGTGCCCGCTGCCAAGGTGGGCCATATCGGCATGTATCGGGATCCGGACACCTTGCAGCCGGTGGACTATTACTGCAAGCTCCCTGCCGATGCCAGCGAGCGGGACATGCTCATCGTGGACCCCATGTTGGCGACCGGCGGTTCCGCGGTGGAAGGCATCAACGTGGTGAAGCGGGCGGGCTGCAAAAACATTAAGCTGGTGTGCCTCATCGCGGCCCCCGAAGGCATCCAGGTGGTGCAAAAGGCCCATCCGGACGTGGATATTTTCGTGGCTTCGGTGGATCAATGCCTCAATGACCACGGCTATATCGTCCCCGGCCTGGGGGACGCAGGGGACCGGCTGTTCGGCACCAAATAACCCAGTAACGCGCCGTTGCCTTCCCCGGCCAAGCCCGGGGAAGGCCGCCTGCTTTTGGGTCCGGGGACCAAAAAATTTTTCAGCGGATTATATGATAATTTTATAACGAAGTTCGTCAGCCATGTATTGCCCTTTCTCTCTATAGGGGGTACAATGATAGAATAACCCCATATCGTGTTGGGTTTCTATATTTTTGGCATCGGGCGCCATCCTCTTCTCGCGGCGTCCGCCATCCAACCAGATCGAAGGCATTCAATTTTATAAAAGGGAGGTAAGGGAGTTGCCATCCATTATCGACATGGTCTCCCAAGCGGAGGCAGAAGCTTTATCCTTGAAAAAAGACGCGGAGCGGCAAGCCAAAGAAATGGAAGCCGCAGCCCGGCAAGACGCCCAGGCGCAGATCCAGGCGGCCCAAGAGGCAGGCCGGAACCGGGTGGCGGCGGCCATTGCCGAGGCCGAGGAGGAGGGCAAGCATATCGCCCAAGAGATATGTGACCAAGAGGCGGCCAAAGCAACGGCTTCCAGCCAGCGCGCCCGGGAAGCGCTGCCCCAGGCAGTGGCCTATATTCTGGAAAGGGTGAAAGCATGATTGTACCCATGAAACGGCTGACCCTCATCGGCCTCAAGGAGGATGAGTCGGCGCTGCTACAGGCCTTGCAGGCCATAAAAGCGGTGCAGATCCTGCCTCCGGAGGAAGGCCGGGAGAGCGAGCGGGTGGCCCAGCTGGAAAGCCGGGTGCAGCGGCTCAACAGCGCCCAGCTGGCCCTGCGGCCCTTTGCGCCCAAACAGGGGCTAGGTCCCAAGCCCCAGGCCACGGCCCAGGAGCTGGCGGATGGGCTGGAGGATTCCCTGCGCCTATGCGACCAGGTGGAGGAATTGGAGCGGGCCGTATCCGCCAGCCAGGCGGAGGCGGATAAACGCCGGTCCTTAATGGCCCAGCTACAGCCTTGGGAAGGGCTTAGCTGCCGGGTGGAGGATATCCATCCCCGGGCGGGGGTCCGGTATATCACCGGGTTTATGCAAAAAGAGCAGATCCCAGCCCTAGAGGATGCCGGGGCTGTGGTGGAGGTCTGCGGCGGCGAGAAGGAAGCCGCCGTGCTGATCGCCTGCCTGGAAGGGGACTATGCCCAGGTGAGCAGCCTTGCTAAGGAGCTGCGGTTCAAGGAATACGCCTTCCCCCAGATCCAGGGTACGGTCCAGGAAAACCTGACGGCGCTCCAGGGGGAGATCGACGCGCTGAGCGCCCAGACGGAAGCCCATCAGCAGGCCCTGGCGGCGCTGGGCAAGGAGCGGGACGCCCTGCTCCGGGGCCAAGACGCGGCCATCATCCAGCGGGAACTGGAGATCGGGCGCACCCTGCTAGCCACCACGGACGCCACCTTCATCCTGGAAGGCTGGGTCCGTTCGGACCAGGTGGAGGAGATCCAAAAGACCCTGGATCAGGTGACGGAGGTGTATTATCTGGATCTGCGGGACCCTGCAGAGGATGAGACGCCCCCCACGGTGCTCAAGAACAAGCCCCTGGTCGCCCCCTATGAGGCGGTCACCAACCTATATTCCCTGCCGGGCTACGGCTCCGTGGACGCCACCCCCCTGTTCGCCCCCTTCTATTTTATTTTCTTCGGCATGATGCTTTCGGATTCCGCTTATGGCATCGTGCTGAGTTTGGGGTGCCTGGCCTTTTTGAAGAAGCTCAAGCCTACGGGCATGATGCGGGACCTGGCCCTGGTGTTGTTCCAGGGGGGTATCTCCACCATCATCATGGGCCTGTTCGTAGGTACCTTCGCCGGCTTGAGCTGGCCCACGGTATTTGCAGGCACCGCCCTGGAGAACGTATTCCCCTTTATCGACAGCTCCACCGACCCCATTTCCATGCTGATCCTATGCTTTGCCCTGGGGATCGTGCATATGTTCTACGGGGTGTTCATCGCCGCCTGGCAGTGCATCAAAAAGGGCGATTGGGCAGGCGCCTTTGTGGATAACCTGTGCTGGCCCCTGATCATCATCGGCCTGCTGTTGCTGGCCTCCCCCATGCTGAACCTGCCTGCCGCCTTGGGTACGGTGGGCCAGTGGCTGGCCATCCTCTGCGCGGTGGTGGTGTTCCTGTTCTCCGCCCGTTCCAAGGGCTGGACTGTGGGCCGGTTCATCAGCGGCGCCGGGAAGCTGTACGACATCACCAGCTGGCTGGGAGACGTGCTCTCCTATTCCCGTATCTTCGCCCTGGGCCTGTCCACCGCGGTCATCGGCCTGGTGCTCAATACCCTGGGCGGCATGCTCTACAGCGCCTTCCAGGGGAACATGGTGCTGCAGGTCATCGGCTTCCTCCTCACGGCGGTGATGCTGGTGTTCCTCCATGTGTTCATGATGCTCATCAGCGCCCTGGGCTGCTTTGTCCATACGGCCAGGCTGCAATATGTGGAGTTCTTCGGCAAGTTTTATGATGGTTCCGGCAAGCCTTTCCGGCCCCTGTCCTATAAGACCAAGCACGTACAGGTTCGCTAACCCAGCGGGAACCGGCGGCTTCCCGCCGGAAAACATACGCATCCTACCAAACTAAGAAATAATTCTGGAGGTTTCTTACAATGACATTCTTCGAATTCCTGAGCAACAACGGACAGCTTCTTGCAGCAATCGGCGCGGTATGCGCTGCCATGTTCGCCGGCATCGGCTCCGCCATTGGCGTTGGCAAGGCAGGCCAGGCGGGCGCCGCCGTCATTTCGGAAAACCCGGATCTGTTCGGCTCCGTGCTGGTGCTCCAGCTCCTGCCCGGTACCCAGGGTATTTACGGCCTGCTCATCGGCTTCGTTATTGCCCAGAAGGCGGGCCTGCTGGGGGCCAGCGACGTGGTAGTATCTGCCGCGGCGGGCATGCAGCTCCTCTTCGCCGCCCTGCCCATCGCCTTTGGCGGCCTGCTCTCCGCCATCGCCCAGGCCAAAGCCGCTTCCGCCGGCATCATGATGGTTGGCAAGCGGCCGGAAGAAGCTGGTAAGGGCATTATCTTCACCGTCATGGTTGAGACCTATGCCGTGCTGGCCCTGCTGTTCTCCTTCCTGATGGTCAACGGCGTGCAGCTTTAATGCAGCCCGTAGGATAAGGGAGAAACACGCATGGCTATGGATGTAAAAAACAGCGAACGGCTGCTGTCCTCCATATTGGACAGCGCCCGGGCGGAAGCGGACGCCATATTGGCCCAGGGTAAGGAACGGGCAGGGGCGATCCAGGCGGAAGCCCAGGCGGAAGCCGCCCGCATCGCCCAGGAGGCGGAGGCCAAGGCCATGGCTGCCCGAACGGACGTGCTGGAGCGCAGCCGCACCAACGCGGGCCTGGACGCCCGCAAGGCGGCCCTGGCCCAGCGGCGGGCAGTGGTGGATGCGGCCTTTGAGGAAGCCCTCGGGGCCATGTGCCAACTGGACGAGGCGGCGCGGAAGGATCTACTGAAAAAGCTGCTGCTGGAAAACGCCGAGGGCGGGGAATGTATCAGCCCGGCCCAAGGGGACGCGGCCAGCTTGGCCCAGCTGCTGCCGGCGGTGAACCAAACCTTGGCCCAGGGGGGCAAGGCGCCCTTGACAATGGGAGATCCCCGGCCGGGGATCCGGGGCGGGTTCTTCCTGGTGGGGGCCAGCTACGAGCTGAATTGCTCCTTTGAAGCCCTGCTCCGGGATCTGCGGGAAACCGAAGTGAGCAAGGTGGCCGACCTATTATTCGGATAAAGAGAGGTAGTTGCTATGCCACAGGATAGCGTCATTTACGGCGTAAGTCGCATACGCTGCCACGAGAAAAACCTGCTGGGGCCGGCCCGGCTACAGCGGATGCTGGACGGCAACGCGGAAGAAGCGGTGCGCCAGCTGGTGGATATGGGGTATGGCGGCCTGCCCGATGCCACCGTGGCGGATGCGGAACAGATGATCGCCAATGAACTGGCCGCCGCCTATGCCCTGGTGAAGGAGGTATCCTTCCAGCCGGCTGTTACGGACCTGTTCCTTATGAAGGCGGACGTGCACAACCTGAAGGTCCTGCTCAAGCTCCGGCTCACAGGCAGCAAGGAGACCCCCGTGCTGCTTCCAGGCGGGGTATACAGCGTAGAAGCCCTCAGCCATATGGTGGAAGCCGGGGAATACAAGCAGCTGCCCCCCGCCTTCCAAGAAGCCCTGGACGCCCTGGAGCAGAGCTTCCAGGTGCGGGTGGACCCCGCCCGGATCTCCACGGCCCTGGACAGCGCCTATATCCAGCACGCCTATGCCAGTAAGCTGCCCGCCCAGGTGCGGGATTACTTCAAGGCCCTGGCGGATTTTGACAACGTGCTGACCCTGCTCCGGGCCCGGCAGATGCAGGCGGACCCGGACCGGTTCGCAGCCCTGCTGCTGCCCCCGGGGGATATCCCCCAAGCCGCCCTACTGGGCGCCCTGGAAGCGCCGGTGGAGGGCTTGGGCCGGCTGGTGGCCATAGGCCCCGCCCGGCAGGCTATCCTCAAGGGCCTGGAAGGGCTGCAAAAGGGCGAGGGCATCGCCCCCATGGAGCGGGAACGGGACAATTACCTGATGGACCTGTTCCAGAGCGCCCGGTTCGACAACGATTCCGTGGCCCCCCTGCTGGCCTATCTGTTGGGCAGGGAGCAGGAGGCCGCCTGCATCCGCCTGATCATTACGGTAAAGCGGAACGGGCTGCCGGATAGCATCATCACAGAAAGGCTGCGTGGATTATATGGCTGGTAAAAAAGGCGATCTTGCAATTATCGGCGACCGGGACTCCGTCCTGCTGGCCAAGGCCGTGGGCCTGGCGGTATTCGACGAGACGGACCCGGAAAAGGCCAGCCGCCTAATCCATCGGCTGGCCCGGGAGGAATATAAGGTCATTTTCCTGACAGAGCCTTTGTTTGCGGCCTGTGGGGAGGCGGTGGCCCAATACAAATCCGAAACCTTCCCCGCCATCATCCCCATCCCGGATTCCCATGGGACGTCCGGCGTTGCCATGGCCAACATCAAGGCCAATGTGGAAAAGGCGATTGGCGCGGATATACTTTTTGCGGAGGAGAAATAGATGGCAGTACAAGGAACCATAGTGAAAGTTTCCGGCCCGCTGATCGTTGCCAGCGGCATGGCGGACGTGCAGATGTTCGACGTGGTGCGCGTTTCGGAAAAGCAGCTGATCGGCGAGGTGATCGAGCTGCGGGGCGACCGGGCCTCCATCCAGGTATATGAGGAGACCGGCGGCATCGGCCCCGGGGAACCGGTGGAATCCACCGGCGCGCCCCTGTCCGTGGAGCTGGCCCCGGGGCTGATCGAATCCATATACGACGGCATCCAGCGGCCCTTGGATAAGGTGCGGGCCCAGGCGGGCGACCGGATCACCCGCGGTATCGTGGTGGATTCGTTGGACCACAGCCGGTTGTGGAATTTTGAGCCCGTGGCCAAGGTGGGCGACCAGCTCACCGCCGGGGACGTGCTGGGCACGGTACAGGAGACCGAGGCCGTGCTCCACAAGGTGATGGTGCCCCCGGGCTATGCAGGGGAGCTCACCTGGATCGGCCAGGGGGAATACAACATCGTGACCCCCATCGCCAAGCTGAAGACCGATAAGGGCGAGGTGGAGCTGCCCATGCTCCAGAAGTGGCCGGTCCGCCGGGGCCGTCCCTATGCCCAAAAGCTGGCCCCCAAGGAGCCCATGATCACCGGCCAGCGGGTCATCGATACCCTGTTCCCGGTGGCCAAGGGCGGCGTGGCCGCGGTGCCCGGCCCCTTCGGCAGCGGTAAGACCGTGGTGCAGCACCAGCTGGCCAAGTGGGCGGATGCGGACATCATCGTTTACGTGGGCTGCGGCGAGCGGGGCAACGAGATGACCGACGTGCTCATGGAGTTCCCGGAATTGAAGGACCCCCGCACCGGCCTTTCCCTGATGAAGCGCACGGTGCTTATCGCCAATACCTCCGACATGCCGGTGGCAGCCCGGGAGGCTTCCATCTACACCGGCATCACCATCGCGGAATACTTCCGGGATATGGGCTATAAGGTAGCCATCATGGCGGACTCCACCTCCCGTTGGGCGGAGGCCCTTAGAGAGATGAGCGGCCGCTTGGAGGAAATGCCCGGTGAAGAAGGCTACCCCGCCTATCTGAGCAGCCGTCTTGCCGAGTTCTACGAGCGGGCCGGCGCCGTGATCACCTTGGGCAGCCAGGGCAAGGAGGGCGCGGTTACCGCCATCGGCGCCGTGTCCCCTCCGGGCGGCGATATTTCCGAGCCGGTATCCCAGGCAACCCTGCGTACCGTTAAGGTATTCTGGGGCTTGAGCTCCAAGCTGGCTTACGCCCGCCACTTCCCCGCCATCGACTGGCTGACCAGCTATTCCCTATACCTGGACCGGCTGGAGCCTTGGTTCAATAAAGCGGTGGATCCCGACTGGTCCTCCATGGTGCAAAAGGTAATGACCATGCTCCAGGAGGAAAGCGAGCTGGAAGAGATCGTCCGGCTGGTGGGTATCGACGCCCTGAGCTATAAGGACCGGCTGACCCTGGAGGCCACCCGTTCCATCCGCGAGGACTATCTGCACCAGAACGCCTTCCACGAGGTGGACACCTACGCGTCCCCGGCCAAGCAGGCCATGATGCTCAAGCTGATCCTGGCTTACTACGAAAAGAGCCTGGACGCCCTGGAAAAGGACGCCTCCTTCAGCAAGCTGGCTTCCCTGCCTGTGCGGGAGGAGCTGGGCCGTTTCAAGTATGTGCCCGAAGAGGAATGTCCGGCCCGTTACCAGGCGGTCTTGGCCGAGCTGGATAAGCAGATCCGCGCACTGACCGAGGGAGGTAACGAGGATGCGTAAAGAATATCGTACCATAAAAGAAGTCGCCGGCCCCCTGATGCTGGTGGAGCAGGTGGAAGGCGTAAAATACGACGAGCTGGTGGAGATCGAACAGGCCAACGGCGAATTGCGCCGGGGCCGGGTGCTGGAGATCAACGGGGATAAAGCCCTGTTGCAGCTGTTCGAAGGCTCCCAGGGCCTGCGTATTTCGGATTCCAAAGCCCGGTTCCTGGGCCGCTCCATCGAGCTGGCGGTGGCGCCAGATATGCTGGGCCGGGTGTTCGACGGCATGGGCCGTCCCAAGGACGGCGGCCCCGCCCTGATCCCGGAAAAGATGCTGGATATGAACGGCGCCCCCATCAACCCGGCGGCCCGGGACTATCCCAACGAGTTCATCCAGACCGGTATCTCCGCCATCGACGGCCTGAATACCCTGGTGCGGGGCCAGAAGCTGCCGGTGTTCTCCGGCTCCGGCCTGCCCCACGCCAACCTGGCCGCCCAGATCGCCCGGCAAGCCCGGGTGCGGGGCACGGATGAGAGCTTTGCCGTGGTGTTCGCCGCCGTGGGTATCACCTTTGAAGAAGCCGACTTCTTCATCAGCGACTTCCGCGCCACCGGCGCCATCGACCGTACGGTCACCTTTATCAACCTGGCCAACGACCCGGCCATCGAGCGTATCGCCACCCCCCGTATGGCATTGACCGCCGCGGAATATCTGGCCTATGACCTGGGGATGCACGTGCTGGTCATCATCACGGACATCACCAACTACGCCGAAGCCCTCCGGGAGGTCTCCGCCGCCCGTAAGGAGGTCCCCGGCCGCCGCGGCTACCCGGGCTACCTGTACACCGACCTTGCCACCATGTATGAGCGGGCCGGCCGGATCAAGGGCAATGCGGGCTCCATCACCATGATCCCCATCCTGTCCATGCCTGAGGATGACATCACCCACCCCATCCCCGACCTGACCGGTTACATCACCGAGGGCCAGATCATCCTCTCCCGGGATCTGCACCGCCGGGGCATTACGCCTCCCATCAACGTGCTCCCCTCCCTGTCCCGTCTGAAGGATAAGGGCATTGGCAAGGGCAAGACCCGGGAGGATCACGCGGATACCATGAACCAGCTCTTCGCCGCCTATTCCCGCGGTAAGGACGCCAAGGAGCTGGCGGTCATCCTGGGCGACGCCGCCCTGTCCGATGTGGATAAGCTCTACGCCAAGTTCTCCGACGCCTTTGAGGAGAAATACATCTCCCAGGGCTTCTATACCAACCGGAGCATCGAGGAAACCCTGGACCTCGGCTGGGAACTGCTCTCCATCCTGCCCAGGAGCGAGCTCAAACGTATCAAGGACGTTTATCTGGATAAATACCTTCCTAAAAAAGAGGAGGCGTAGCCTATGGCAGCCCTGCAAGTAAAACCCACCCGCATGGAGCTTTCCAACCTGAAGAAAAAACGGAAAGTGGCTGTGCGGGGCCATAAGCTCATGAAGGACAAACGGGATGAAATGGTCCGCCGGTTTATCCTCTACATCCGCAAAAACAAGGAACTGCGGCAAGAAGTGGAGGAAAAGCTGGCCAAGGCCATGCAAGGGTTTGTGTTGGCCCGGGCTTCTATGAGCACCGAGGCCATCGAAGAGGCCCTGTGCTATCCCGCCCAGCCCGCCACCATCCAGGTGGACACCCAGCATGTATTGTCCATCCAGGTGCCCAAACTCCAGCTGGATACCCAGGGCGGCTTCGATTACCCCTATGGCTTCATGACCACCAGCGCGGAGCTGGACGGCGCAGTGCAGGCCTTTGCCCAGGTGCTGCCCCTATTGATCCAGCTGGCGGAGGTGGAAAAGATCTGTAACCGCCTGGCGGATGAGATCGAAAAGACCCGCCGCCGGGTCAACGCTCTGGAATACGTGATGATCCCCCAATTCGACGAGGCGATCCGCGTCATAACCATGAAGCTGGATGAAAACGAGCGAGGCAACCTGACCCGCTTGATGAAGACCAAGGATATGATCGCCAACCGTTAACCGCCTGCTTGGCGGGCCCTATGGCCCGGCTCCCATTGCGATGGAGCCGGGCTTTTCTTTCCCCCGAGGGGTATCGAATAGGCGGCGATGCTGCGTCCCCTGTCCTTATGTCTCGGGCTACGATGCCCTGCCGTTTTTTGCCTCGGCGGCAACCCTGGGGGGCCGGGGGGGCGGCGGCGGGGCGCGAAGCGCCCTGAAAAGCCCGC
>OJPZ01000805.1_pt1 | contig 13162 bp, 7 predicted proteins | sample 1598611 | NCBI WGS metagenome assembly OJPZ01 (sample SAMN03922494, study PRJEB24848) | human gut metagenome | isolation source: stool sample | host: Homo sapiens | place: Germany | collected 2011-11
GAGCAGCACCGGTGATCATGTTCTTGATATAGTCAGCATGGCCGGGGCAGTCAACGTGAGCATAGTGACGAGTTTCTGTCTCATACTCAACGTGTGCAGTGTTAATTGTGATACCACGCTCTCTCTCTTCGGGAGCCTTATCAATATCAGCATAGTCCTCAAACTTAGCGTGACCTTCATTTGCAAGATACTTTGTAATAGCCGCTGTAAGAGTTGTCTTACCATGGTCAACGTGTCCGATGGTACCGATGTTTACATGCGGTTTAGAACGGTTAAACTTTTCTTTTGCCATTGGATTTTCCTCCTTAGAAATTTAGGTAGATAAATTGTTATGATTATTTTATCAAAGCACAGATAAAATATCAAGTGTTTTTAGTAATTTTGTTTAATTAAAGGATCAAATTAATCCTTTTTGGTTCTTGTGGAAATGATTTCCTCAGAAATTGACTTCGGAACCTGCTCATAGCCGTCCGGCTCCATGGTGTACTGACCGCGGCCCTGGGTCTTTGAACGAAGATCGTTTACATAGCCAAACATTTCAGAAAGCGGAACACGAGCGTTAACCTGCTTTGCGCCTGCTCTGTCTTCCATACCCTGAATCTGGCCACGGCGTGAGTTAAGGTCGCCGATAACATCGCCCATGTATTCCTCAGGTACGATTACAGTTACTTTCATCATAGGCTCAAGAATAACGGGGTTTGCTTTCTTAGCAGCGTCTTTGAATGCCATAGAACCTGCAATCTTGAATGCCATTTCAGATGAGTCTACCTCATGATAAGATCCATCGTAAAGCTCAACTTTGATATCAACCATGGGGTAACCGGCGAGAACGCCGCTCTTCATTGCACCCTGAATACCTGCGTCAACAGCGGGGATATATTCCTTAGGAATAGCACCGCCGACAACGGAGTTAATGAATTCATAGCCCTTGCCGATACCGTTTTCATCAAGGTTCGGTGACATACGGATCTTAACATGACCGTACTGACCTGAACCGCCTGACTGACGCTTATACTTAGTATCAGACATTGATTCGGACTGAATTGTTTCTTTATAAGCAACCTGAGGAGCGCCGATATTAGCTTCAACCTTGAATTCACGAAGCATACGGTCAACGATAATTTCAAGATGAAGTTCGCCCATGCCGGCAATAATAGTCTGGCCTGTTTCCTCATCGGTATAAACCTTGAATGTGGGGTCTTCTTCAGCAAGCTTTGCAAGAGCGATACCCATCTTTTCCTGACCGGCTTTGGTCTTGGGCTCAACAGCAACACGGATAACGGGATCCGGGAAGTTCATTGACTCAAGGATGATGGGATGGTCTTCATCGCAGAGAGTATCACCTGTTGTGGTGTTCTTGAGACCTACGGCAGCGGCGATATCGCCTGCGTAAACCTCTGTAATATCTTCTCTGTGGTTTGCATGCATCTGAAGGATTCTGCCCATTCTCTCTCTGTGGCCCTTAACAGAGTTATAAACCTGAGAACCAGCTGTGAGAACACCTGAATATACACGGAAGTAGCAGATCTTACCAACAAACGGGTCTGTTGCAATCTTGAATGCAAGAGCTGAGAAAGGCTCTGAATCTGAAGAATGACGATATTCTTCCTCGTCAGTCTCAGGATTTACGCCCTTGATTGATTCAACGTCGGTAGGAGCCGGCATAAATTCAACAATAGCGTCAAGGAGCGGCTGAACGCCCTTGTTTCTGTAAGATGTACCGCAAGTGATGGGTACCATGTTACAGCTGCAGGTTGCCTTTCTGATAGTCTTTTTAATTTCGTCGACAGTGAGTTCCTGACCGTCGAAATATTTTTCCATAAGTTCTTCGTCCTGCTCCGCAACAGCTTCAAGAAGCTTTTCACGATATTCCTGAGCAAGCTCTTTCATATCCTCCGGAATTTCCTCACGGCGGATATCGTTGCCCATATCGTCATAATAGATTTCAGCATCCATATTGATAAGGTCTACGATACCTCTGAAGGTATCCTCAGAACCGATAGGAAGCTGAATCGGAACAGCGTTGCACTTAAATCTGTCTTTTACCATGTTAAGAACATTGTAAAAGTCTGCGCCCATAATATCCATTTTATTTACATAGATCATACGGGGAACATTATAATCGTCAGCCTGACGCCATACGGTTTCAGACTGAGGCTCTACGCCGCCCTTTGCGCAAAGAACGGTAACAGCGCCGTCAAGTACACGCAGTGAACGCTGAACTTCAACAGTGAAGTCAACGTGGCCCGGTGTATCAATAATGTTAATCCTGTGATTTTTCCAAAAACAGGTTGTAGCGGCGGAGGTGATTGTGATACCTCTTTCCTGCTCCTGCGCCATCCAGTCCATTGTGGCAGCGCCGTCATGAGTTTCGCCGATCTTATGATTTATTCCCGTATAATAAAGGATACGCTCGGTAGTTGTTGTTTTACCGGCATCAATGTGCGCCATAATACCAATATTTCTTGTCTTTTCAAGAGATACTTTTCTTGGCATAATATCCTCCTAATCTGATTATGGGATTAATATCTGAAATGAGCAAAAGCCTTGTTTGCCTCTGCCATCTTATGAGTATCATCACATTTCTTAACTGCGCCGCCTGTTTTATTAACAGCGTCCATAATCTCCGCAGCAAGGCGTTCTTTCATTGTTCTTTCAGAACGCTCACGGGCATAAGCCGTAATCCAACGCAGACCGAGAGTCTGGCGTCTTTCGGGGCGAACCTCAAGCGGAACCTGATAAGTTGCACCGCCGACACGGCGAGCCTTTACCTCAAGGGTAGGCATAACGTTTTCCATTGCGGCCTGGAAAGCCTCAAGGGGATCGTTACCCGTTTTTTCTTTAATGATGTCAAACGCGCCGTAAACGATTTTCTGCGCGACACCCTTTTTTCCGTCATACATGATGTTGTTGATAAGACGCGTTACAAGCTTTGAGTTGTAAAGCGGATCGGGCAACACATCACGCTTAGCGATTTGGCCTCTTCTTGGCATCTTCGCTTCCCTCCTTCATAATTAATAATGAGTTCATAGGTACTCGGTTTTCCCGTGGAGTCAACAAGTAGGCTATACCGCATATACATTATATATAAAAGGTATAAACTATTGTTTTTCCGATAGGGGTCTGCTGCTTATTTCTTAGCAGCCTTAGGCTTCTTTGCGCCATACTTTGAGCGCGCCTGCATTCTGCCGTTTACGCCCTGTGTATCAAGAGTTCCGCGGATGATGTGGTAACGCACACCGGGAAGGTCCTTAACACGTCCGCCGCGCACCATAACAACAGAGTGTTCCTGAAGATTGTGGCCAACGCCGGGAATATAAGCTGAAACTTCCATTCCGTTTGTAAGGCGTACACGGGCAATCTTACGAAGTGCGGAGTTAGGCTTTTTAGGTGTAGCAGTCTTTACTGCTGTGCAAACGCCGCGCTTCTGAGGAGAGCAGTTATCATTCATAACATTTTTCTTTGTGTTAAGGCTCTTCAAAAGTGCCGGCGCCTTCGCCTTTTTCTCTACAGACTTTCTGCCTGTTCTTACTAACTGATTAAAGGTAGGCAATAGTTTATATCTCCTTTCTGTAATATTTATACGCATCATGTGCGCATAAACCGACGCTCTTATTTTTATAAAAACGCCCGTTTACACGCACATATTGAGGCGGGCAAAAAGCCTGCCTCAATATTTTGTGCATTAGTGCCAAATTAATTAAAAATATTTGTTAAATGTGCTGTTTTTCCACTCGCACAATTATCAAGTATATCACTCAGCAGCACTATTTGTCAATAGCTTTTGAAGCTGTTCAAGATTTAAAATTTCTTCTGAACCCTCTGAAGAAAGATAGCTGGGGATAACATCAACATCACGGAACACATCCATACCTGTGCCTGCGGGAACAAGTTTACCGATGATAACGTTCTCTTTAAGACCGATAAGCGGATCAACCTTTCCCTTGATCGCTGCCTCAGTAAGAACCTTTGTGGTCTCCTGGAATGAAGCTGCTGACAGGAATGAGTTGGTTGCAAGAGATGCCTTTGTGATTCCAAGTAATACCTGTGAGCCAACTGCAAGCTCCTTGCCCTCTTCCTCAAGCTTCTCGTTGAGCTCTAAGAAGTCAAGGGCATCAACCATGCTGCCCGGAAGTAAATCTGAATCTCCCGGCTCCTCTACGCGGATCTTCTGTAAGCACTGACGAACTATAACCTCGACATGCTTATCGTTAATCTCAACACCCTGTAAACGGTAAACACGCTGTACCTCGCGGAGCATGTAATCCTGAACCGCACGAACGCCCTTAATCTTGAGAATATCGTGTGGATTTACAGAACCCTCTGTAAGCTCGTCGCCGGCCTCAAGCTCCTGTCCGTCTACAACCTTGATACGTGAGCCGTAAGGAATGAGGTAAGCCTTTGTCTCGCCTGTCTCGTTGTTTGTAACGATAACCTCACGCTTCTTCTTTGTATCCTTGATTGTGGCAATTCCGCCGAACTCTGTGATAATAGCGAGTCCCTTAGGCTTACGTGCCTCGAAAATCTCCTCTACTCGAGGAAGACCCTGTGTGATATCTCCACCGGCAACACCACCTGTATGGAAGGTTCTCATGGTAAGCTGTGTACCAGGCTCACCGATTGACTGTGCTGCGATGATACCGATTGCTTCACCAACCTGTACTGCCTGACCTGTTGCAAGGTTTGAACCGTAACACTTAGCACATACTCCCATGTGTGAACGGCAGGTAAGCACTGTACGGATCTTAACCTGTGTGATTGGATTACCATTCTCGTCAACACCCTCTGCCATAACCTTTGCTGCACGCTTTGGTGTAATCATATGGTTGGCCTTAACGATTACATTGCCATCCTTATCGCAGATTGTATTGCAAGAGAAACGACCTGTAATTCTCTCCTGAAGGCTCTCGATTTCCTCTCGACCCTCCATGAATGCCTTTACAACCATTCCCGGAATCTCACGTCCTGTGCCTGCACAGCAGTCTGTCTCACGAACGATCATATGCTGTGAAACATCTACGAGACGTCTTGTAAGGTATCCTGAATCGGCTGTACGAAGCGCTGTATCTGAAAGTCCCTTACGAGCTCCATGTGCTGACATGAAGTACTCGAGTACGTCAAGACCCTCACGGAAACATGACTTGATAGGAAGCTCGATTGTACGACCTGTTGTATCAGCCATGAGTCCTCGCATACCTGCAAGCTGTTTGATCTGCTTATCAGATCCACGGGCTCCGGAATCTGCCATCATGAAGATGTTGTTGTACTTATCAAGACCTGTAAGAAGTGCCTTTGTAAGGGCATCATCTGTATCCTTCCATGTCTCGATAACCTCTTTGTAACGCTCCTCATCAGTGATAAGTCCACGCTTGTACTGTCTTGTAATCTTATCTACAGTGTCCTGTGCATCAGCGATCATCTGTGGCTTCTGTGGTGGCACTGTCATATCTGAAATTGAAACTGTCATGGCAGCCTGGGTTGAATACTTGTATCCCATAGCCTTGACATTATCAAGAACCTCTGCTGTTGTTGTAGCTCCGTGTGTGTTGATAACCTTCTCAAGGATCTGCTTGATCTGTTTCTTACCAACGTGGAACTCAACCTCAAACTTGAGTGCATTCTCAGCCTTTGATCTGTCTATAAAACCAAGATCCTGTGGAATGTTCTCATTGAATATCAAAAGACCTACTGTTGTCTCTGTAAAACCTGAAACCTCTGTGCCGTCAGGAAGCTTTACTGTACGGTGTACAAAGATATTCTGGTGAAGAGTAATCTCCTTGTTCTCGTAAGCGAGCATTGCAAGATTAACACTTCCATAGTAACGGCCGAGAAGATCTATCGGTCTGCAAAGCACACGACGATTTCCGTCTGTGACATCCTCAAACCAGATGAGGTCATATAAGCCAAGCTCAGCCTTTCCTGTATTTTCATCAGGAGTTGTGAGCTTTCTAAGCTCATCAACATCATTGTATACAGTGTCTGATGACACCTGTGCAACCATCTTTGGATCATCCTTGTAATCAGCGAGCTTTCTCATTGTGAGGTAGTAAACTCCAAGGATCATATCCTGTGAAGGAACGGCTACAAGTCCACCATCAGAAGGCTTAAGCAGGTTGTTAGGTGACAGAAGCATGAATCTGCACTCAGCCTGTGCCTCAGCAGTCAGTGGAAGATGTACAGCCATCTGGTCTCCATCGAAGTCGGCGTTGAACGCTGTACATACGAGTGGATGAAGCTTGATTGCCTTACCCTCTACAAGGATTGGCTCGAAGGCCTGGATTCCAAGTCTGTGGAGTGTAGGAGCTCGGTTAAGCATAACCGGATGCTCTTTGATGACGTCCTCAAGGACATCCCATACCTCCGGCTGAAGTCTCTCAACCATCTTCTTTGCACTCTTTATGTTGTGTGCGGTTCCGTTAGCGGCAAGCTCCTTCATAACGAATGGCTTGAAAAGCTCGATAGCCATCTCCTTTGGAAGACCACACTGATAAATCTTAAGCTTTGGCTCTACACAGATAACTGAACGTCCTGAGTAGTCAACTCGCTTTCCGAGAAGGTTCTGACGGAAACGTCCTCCCTTTCCCTTGAGCATGTCTGAAAGAGACTTAAGAGCTCTGTTTCCGGGACCTGTAACAGGACGTCCACGACGACCGTTGTCGATAAGCGCATCTACAGCCTCCTGAAGCATACGTTTCTCGTTACGAACGATGATATCCGGTGCTCCAAGATCAAGAAGTCTTCTAAGACGGTTGTTACGGTTGATGATTCGTCTGTAAAGGTCGTTAAGATCACTTGTTGCGAAACGTCCTCCATCGAGCTGAACCATTGGACGGAGATCCGGTGGAATAACAGGAATAACTGTCATAATCATCCACTCAGGCTTGTTTCCTGACTCACGGAAAGCCTCTACAACCTCAAGCCTCTTGATGATACGTGCACGCTTCTGGCCTGTAGCATTCTCAAGCTCTGCCTTAAGCTCTGCCGAATCCTTCTCGAGATCGATTGCTGCTAAAAGCTCATGGATAGACTCAGCACCCATTCCTACACGGAATGCTGAGCGGCCATAAGTATCGCATGCCTCCTGGTACTCTGACTCGTTGAGAATCTGCTTGTATGCAAGCTTTGTCTCGCCCGGGTCAAGCACAATATATGAAGCAAAGTACAGTACTCTTTCAAGTACACGTGGAGATAAGTCAAGGATGAGTCCCATACGTGATGGGATACCCTTGAAATACCAGATATGAGATACAGGAGCAGCAAGCTCGATGTGTCCCATACGCTCTCTACGAACGCTTGACTTTGTGATTTCTACGCCACATCGGTCGCAGACAACACCCTTATAACGTATCTTCTTGTATTTACCACAATGACACTCCCAGTCCTTCGTTGGTCCGAAAATCTTCTCGCAGAAAAGACCGTCTTTTTCAGGCTTTAATGTTCTATAGTTAATAGTCTCAGGCTTTTTAACCTCGCCATGTGACCACTCTCTGATCTTTTCAGGAGATGCTAATCCAATCTGAATCGCATCAAACTGCATTGCCTGATTATTTTCTATATTATTTGTTTCTGGCATTTTGGCACTCCCTTCTAATTATTCTTCGTCATCAAGAACTTCATCAGCAAAAATATCGTCATCCGCTGTCTCAGGAGACTCTTCCTCTTCTATGTCAACAAGCTCTTCGTTGTCATCAAATTCTTTCTTTGAGAAACCATGCTCTGCGAATGACTCACTGTCCTCGAATGCATAGTCCTTATCGTTTCCGATAATTGAGTTGATATCTGTATTACCGTACTCACTTGTCTCTATAAGCTCAACCTCTTCTCTGTTCTCATCAAGTACCTTGACATCCAGACCAAGTGCCTGAAGCTCTTTGAGAAGTACCTTGAATGACTCTGGAATACCAGGCTCAGGGATATTCTCACCCTTGATGATAGCCTCGTAGGTCTTGACACGGCCAACAACATCATCGGACTTCATTGTAAGGATCTCCTGGAGTGTATATGCAGCACCATATGCCTCAAGAGCCCAAACCTCCATCTCTCCGAAACGCTGTCCACCGAACTGTGCCTTACCACCGAGTGGCTGCTGTGTAACTAATGAGTAAGGACCTGTTGAACGTGCATGGATCTTATCGTCAACAAGATGATGCAGCTTAAGGTAATGCATGTGTCCGATAGTTGTCTTTCCATCGAAGCACTCACCTGTTCTACCATCACGAAGCTGTACCTTTCCATCCTTTGAAATCGGAACGCCCTTCCATAAGCTTCTGTGAGCTCTGTTTGTTGAAAGGTATTCCATAACGTCCTCACGGAGTGTATCAACATATTTATCATAGAAGATTTCAGCATCTGCGCTCCAGTATGGATGCTCCGCCTGTAAATCCTTTTCAAGCTCTTCCTTATCGAACGGAAGATTTACGTAATCATTTGCAAGCTCAAGTGTATCCTCGATATCTACCTCGTTTGCTCCGTCAAATACAGGAGTTGAGATATTGAAGCCAAGTGCCTTTGCAGCGAGACTCAGGTGAATCTCAAGGACCTGACCGATGTTCATTCGTGAAGGAACACCGAGTGGGTTAAGTACGATATCCAGTGGACGTCCGTTTGGAAGGAATGGCATATCCTCAACAGGAAGCACACGGGAAACGACACCCTTGTTACCGTGACGTCCGGCCATCTTATCACCGACAGAAATCTTTCTCTTCTGTGCAATGTAGATACGTACTGACTGGTTTACTCCCGGAGAAAGCTCATCGCCGTTCTCTCTTGTAAATACCTTGGCATCAACAATGATACCGTAAGCACCATGAGGTACCTTAAGTGATGTATCACGAACCTCTCTTGCCTTCTCACCGAAGATGGCACGAAGAAGTCTCTCCTCTGCCGTAAGCTCTGTCTCACCCTTTGGTGTAACCTTTCCTACAAGGATATCACCGGCACGAACCTCTGCACCTACACGGATGATACCTCTCTCATCAAGGTCCTTGAGTGCGTCGTCGCCGACACCAGGAACATCACGTGTAATCTCCTCAGGTCCGAGCTTTGTATCACGTGACTCTACCTCATATTCCTCGATATGAACTGATGTATACACATCATACTCTACGAGACGCTCTGAAAGAAGAACGGCATCCTCGTAGTTGTATCCTTCCCATGTCATGAATCCGATAAGTGGGTTCTTTCCAAGAGCAAGCTCTCCCTGACTTGTTGAAGGACCGTCTGCGATAACATCGCCTGCCTTAACCTTGTCACCCTTAAATACGATAGGTCTCTGGTTGTAGCAGTTTGACTGGTTAGAACGAGAGAACTTTGTAAGGATATACTCTCTCTTGTTTCCGTCAGTCTCTTTTATGATAATGCGGTTTGACTCTGAAGATAATACCTCTCCGTCTGCCTTTGCAACTACGCAGACACCTGAGTCAACTGCAGCCTTTGTCTCAATACCTGTACCAACTACAGGAGCCTCTGTGGTCAGAAGCGGAACGGCCTGACGCTGCATGTTTGATCCCATGAGGGCACGTGTAGGGTCATCGTTCTGCAAGAACGGAATCAGCGCTGTAGCTACTGAGAATACCATCTTTGGAGATACATCCATATAATCAAATGCTGACTTATCGTACTCCTGAGTTTCCTCTCTGTAACGACCTGAAACTGAGTTACGTATGAAATGTCCTTCGGCATCAAGCTTCTCATTAGCCTGTGCTACGTGGTAGTTGTCCTCCTCGTCGGCTGTCATGTATGCAACCTCTTCTGTGACTACCGGGTTCTTAGGATCAGTCTTGTCAATCTTACGGTATGGAGCCTCTACGAAGCCATACTCATTGATTCTCGCATAGCATGCAAGTGAGTTGATAAGACCGATGTTTGGTCCCTCAGGAGTCTCTACAGGACACATACGGCCGTAGTGAGTGTAATGTACATCTCGAACCTCGAATCCGGCACGGTCTCTTGAAAGACCACCAGGTCCAAGTGCTGATAAACGTCTCTTGTGAGTAAGCTCTCCAAGAGGGTTGTTCTGATCCATGAACTGTGAAAGCTGTGAAGAACCGAAGAATTCTTTAACAGCGGCAGTTACAGGCTTTATATTGATAAGTGACTGAGGTGAAATTCCCTCTAAGTCCTGTGTAGTCATTCTTTCACGAACAACACGCTCCAGTCTTGAGAGACCGATACGGTACTGGTTCTGTAACAGCTCTCCAACCGCACGGATACGTCTGTTTCCAAGATGATCGATATCGTCATCTGTTCCTGCGCCCCACTCTAAGTGCATATTGTAGTTGATAGTTGCGAAGATATCCTCTTTAGTAATATGCTTTGGAATAAGGTCAGATATATCTCTCTTTATAGCCTCGATTCTGTCCTCAAGGGAATCATACTCCTCGAGAATCTGAGCGAGTACCGGATAGTAAACAAGCTCAGTAACACCGATAGACTTAGGATCCTCAAGCTCAGGAATCCAGCTTCTGATGTCAACCATCATAGAAGAAAGAATCTTGACATTTCTTGTCTCTGTCTGAATCCATAAAGCAGGAACAGCAGCGTTCTGGATCTGTGTAGCAAGCGCACGGTCAACAACAGTACCTGCCTCAGCGATAACCTCACCTGTAGAAGGATCCACTACGTCCTCAGCTAAAACCTGTCCACTGATACGGTTCTTTAAAGCAAGCTTCTTATTAAACTTATAACGTCCTACCTTGGCAAGGTCATATCTTCTAGGATCGAAGAACATTGCTGTGATAAGGCTCTCTGCACTCTCAACTGAAAGTGGCTCGCCCGGACGAATCTTCTTATATAACTCTAATAAACCAGCCTCATAGCTTCCCTGTGGCTCACGCTCTGTGATTGCAGGGTCCTTGCTGAATGATGCCTGGATCTTTGGCTCATCTCCGAACATATCGAGAATAGCCTGGTTTGTACCTACTCCAAGTGCACGTAAAAGTACTGTGATAGGCACCTTACGTGTTCTGTCTACTCTTACATAAAAAACGTCGTTAGAGTCTGTCTCATACTCAAGCCATGCACCACGGTTTGGAATAACAGTACAAGAATACAGGGTCTTTCCGAGCTTATCATGAGCAATTCCGTAATAAATACCAGGAGAACGAACTAACTGACTGACAATAACTCGCTCTGCACCGTTGATTACGAATGTACCGGTCTCTGTCATTAAAGGCAGATCACCCATGAAAATTTCATGCTCATTAATCTCATCTGTCTCTTTGTTGTGAAGTCTGACTTTAACCTTTAAAGGAGCTGCGTATGTTGCATCTCTTTCCTTGCACTCAGGAATTGTATACTTTACATCATCTTCGCATAATGTAAAATCTACAAAATCAAGACTAAGCTTTCCGCTGTAATCTGTGATTGGAGAGATATCCGCAAAAGCTTCCTTGAGACCTTCGTCTAAGAACCACTGATAAGAATCCTTCTGGACCTCAATCAGATTTGGCATCTGCAGAACCTCTTTTTGTCTTGAGTAACTCATACGCATGCTTTTTCCGGATGTGACCGGACGTATTCTGTTTTTCTCCATTGACGTTTCACCTCTCGTTTTTATTTTAATCTAGCAAGTATCTAGATAATGATTCAAAAACCACCCCAGTTACTATATCTTGTGGTTTTTCTCTTGTGCACATATTTGCGAATGCATTTTAGTGTAATTTACCTATTGACAAATTTGCATCATTTAAAAAAATGCATAAAAATGCCACTGCACCACAATAGTGCAACGTATACTATACAACAAATCACCGACAATTGCAAGTACTTTTTTATTTTTTTCACTGTCGCGCAATAATTTTCATCGCCGTCGGATAGGCTACGGGCAGATGTCCCAAAAATGCTCAGGCATTTTCGGGACGCGCTCCGACTGTCGCGCAATAAAAACATAAAAAAGAGCCAAGGTGCAAATAGAATTTGCCCTTGGCTCTTTTTTATGTTTTTACTCCGCTCGTAGCCTATCCGACTATTTAAGTGTAACCTTAGCACCCTCTGCCTCAAGTTTAGCCTTAGCATCCTCTGCTGAAGCCTTGTCAAGCTGCTCTTTGATAACCTTTGGTGCGCCATCAACAGCGTCCTTAGCCTCTTTAAGTCCAAGACCTGTGATCTCACGAACAACCTTGATAACCTTAACCTTGTTTGGTCCAACCTCTGTAAGCTCTACGTCGAACTCAGTCTTCTCCTCAGCTGCTGCTCCGTCAGCTCCTGCTGCTGCAACTACAACACCTGCTGCTGCAGAAACACCGAACTCTTCTTCACAAGCTTTTACTAAATCATTTAACTCTAATACGCTTAACTCTTTGATAGCATCAATAAACTCTGCTGTTGTTAACTTTGCCATTATAATTTCCTCCATTTAAAAATTTAATTATGATAATAAGGTTCAAATATAATATTTGAATTATTCTGCTGCTGGAGCTTCCTCTGCAGCATCCTCTGCTGGTGCTGCCTCTACGGCTGCATCTGCAGCGCCACCCTGCTCTGCGATCTGATTGAGTACACGAGCAAGATTTGTGATAGGTGACTGAATGCTTCCAAGTAATTTTCCAAGAAGCTCATCTCTGCTAGGTACAGCGGCGATTGCCTTCATACCCTCAGCATCATAAAATGTTCCCTCAACTACACCTGCTTTAATCTCTAAAGCCGGAGCTGTTTTAGCGAACTTAGCTAAGATTCTAGCTGGTGCTGTTGCATCCTCTGCTGATACAGCGAATGCGCTTGGTCCTTCAAGGACATCCTTTAATCCCTCGAACTCTGTTCCCTGGATTGCACGGTTTACTAAAGTATTCTTGTATACCTTGTAAGTTACACCGGCTTCTCTTAACTGTTTACGTAACTGAGTATCCTCTGCTACTGTGAGTCCTAAGTAATCAACAACTACTACTGACTGTGCACCATTGATAACACCGGAAATCTCATCTACGATTGGCTGTTTAAGTTCTACCTTTGCCACGATTCATTTACCTCCTTTTAGATTTTCGCATAAAAGACATGAGGTATTTGATTTATTAATCAAAGAAACCCTCCTGCCTGTCGACAGAAGGGTACAAGTCAAAATTCAAGATAAATCTCGAAAATTCCCTCGGTAGGTTCTACGTTTACGCCTTGCGGCACCTACTGTCTTCGGCAATATGCATTGCAATTATATCAAACTATATTACGG
>OJPZ01000811.1_pt1 | contig 13055 bp, 9 predicted proteins | sample 1598611 | NCBI WGS metagenome assembly OJPZ01 (sample SAMN03922494, study PRJEB24848) | human gut metagenome | isolation source: stool sample | host: Homo sapiens | place: Germany | collected 2011-11
CAGGATTCTTACCGCATTTTTAATCAGGATTGCGAACTTGTTTCGCAATTACCTAAGTATTTTTTGTAACTATTCCGTTACGATTTTATTTATATTCCCACTCTTCATTCCATTATACAAAACAATGGTCACACAACGGTCACACGGAGACAACTTTGTGAAAACTGCATAATAAAAGCGCCGAAAATTACATATTTTTTAGACAATTTTCGACGCTTTTTCGGATTATTTTTTTATAACTATTATTTATTATATTTCTTGTATATCTTTTCAAACGCAGGCATAGAGTGCTTTATCATTTCCCTGTCCACACAGTATGATATTCTCACCCAGCCCGGGCAGCCGAAGCCGTCTGCTGCTACTATGAGCACATCCTCCTCCTTTGCCTTCTCACAGAATGCATTGCTGTCATCCTCGAGTGCCTTTACAAACATATAAAAGGCTCCGTCCGGCTTGAAGCAGTGATAGCCTATCCTTGTGAGTCCCTCGTACAGAAGGTCTCTGTTTTCTTTGTAGGCATTGATATCACCGGTTGCCCCCTGGCATTTTACTATCATCTTCTGGAACAGGCTTGGTGCACACACGTAACCGAGTGCTCTTCCCGCACCACAGACTGCTGCATACAGCTCTGCCTTATCGTACACCTCATCAGGCACGAGGACGTATCCTATTCTCTCTCCCGGCAGTGAAAGTGACTTGCTGTATGAGTAGCATACCAGTGTGTTGTCGTAATATTTGGTCACAAACGGTACCTTGATTCCGTCGTAAACTATCTCCCTGTACGGCTCATCTGCGATAATGAATATCGGTCTTCCTATCTCCTTAGACTTTTTCTCAAGGAGGTCTGAGAGCTTTTTGATGGTCTCCTCAGAATAGACTGTGCCGGATGGGTTGTTTGGTGAATTGATTATGACACCTCTGGTGTGCGCATTGATTCTCTCCTCAAGAGCCTCAAAATCTATCTGAAAATGCTCTGTGTCTGCAGGCACCTCTACAAGCCTTGCTCCTGCTGCATTCACAAATACCTTGTACTCCGGGAAATATGGCGCTATGGTAATAAACTCATCATATGCGTCACTTGTCAACGCACGAAAGCAGATTGACAGCGATGCCGCTGCTCCCATTGTCATATAAAGGTTGTCTGCATTAAAATGTGTGCCATGTGTGTTGTTCAAAAATTCAGCTATTGCCGCTCTCGTTTCCACGTCTCCCTGTGCTGAGGTGTAGCCGTGCAGCGCAACAGAATCATAATCTGTCACAAGCTCCTTTATTGTGTCGTTTACTATCTGCGGAGCCGGTATGCTCGGGTTTCCTATTGAGAAATCATATACATTTTCCTTACCTACAATTGCTGCTCTTTTTTTACCATACTCGAAAAGCTCCCTGATTGCTGAGCGCACGCTTCCGAGCTGGTACATGCTTTCGTTTACTACCATTTTCTTGTCTCCTTATCTCTGATGTTCTTGCATGTTTACTATTATAATATCTCTGCTTATGACATACAAATGTCTTTATAAACATCTCTTTATACACATATTGTTACCATTCATGATCGTTTATCGTGATATGAATGCCTCCATCCCGGCACGCTTCGTCATATCAATATGCTCCTTAAGCTCGCGGGCTGACATTCGCAGTGCCCCCAGGCTCATGACCGTCTGCTGCTCCAGTCCGTCAGAGGTTGCCACTGTTACCTTGTACCTGTCACGTATGCCAAACACAGTCTTTTCGATAAATGCATCGGCTGTCTCGTCCTGCTTTGTATACACAACCTCTATGTTGTGGAAGGTCTCTCTCTTTCCGGCATTGCCCTTCACCTTGTACGCATCAAACACCAGCAGCAGATGACAGCCCTTATAGCCCTGGTAATCCGATAAAACATCCTTCAGCGCATCTCTCGCCGAATCAATGTTTATGCGTGAAAGCTCCTTTAAATCCTCCCATGCAAATATTATATTATATCCATCAACTATCAGGTACTCTTCCCCCGGGGATTTCTTCGGATAAATCGGATTGCCGTGCTTATCATGCTTTACGGTGCGCGGTTTACCACTTAGACCTTCATACTCATTTTTCTTTTTACCTGACCATTTGCGCCTCTGATCCTCTGCGATATCGTTTTTGCCCATGCCAAACTCCCTGGCATAAACATCTGCAAGCTGCGCATCAAGCTCCACTGATGACATACCTGAAACAGCTTTCTCAAAGCTCGTCCTGCGGCGGTTTCCGGCAAGCACCTGCGCATCCTCCGCTGAAAATGCATTCTGCGTGCGGGCACTCGCTGCAAGTGCCTCCTCAGACTCATCTCCGTGGTAGACATACGGCAGATGCATATGCTCCGGGACCTCATCCCACGGCACCACGTAGCCTGAGCCGTGCGCACAAAATACCGAGCCTGTCGGATTGCGGAAATCCTCCTCGCTGTCATAGTGCATCTGCGCAATCACCTCCGCAGGATTGTGACACTCATCATAACCCCACAGCTCCAGTGTCAGGTGCCCGAGCCCCTTTGTATACGCATGCACCAGACTCACATAATCCTGCATTGTCGCAACCGGTGCCTTACCGGTAATTGTTGCCATCTCCCTCGCAGCGGTTGTGGCAAACTGCGGGCTCTCGGCTCTTGCAAATCTCTGCTCCAGATCTGTCATTGCACGGCCGACATACTCCATCGGCACCTGTAGGATAAAGCTGTAGTATGGCTCCAGCAGCACGCTCTCTGTGGATTTAAGCCCCTGGCGGATTGCTCTGTATGTAGCCTGGCGGAAATCGCCTCCCTCCGTGTGCTTTACATGTGCTCTTCCTGTAAGAATAGTGACCTTCACATCGGTAAGCGCTGAGCCTGTGAGCACACCCCTGTGCTCCTTTTCCTCAACGTGTGTGGCTATGAGGCGCTGCCAGTTTTTGTCAAGCACATCCTCACTGCAAGTGGATGTAACTGTGATTCCGCTGCCACGCTCCGCCGGCGACAAAAGCAGATGCACCTCTGCATAGTGGCGCAACGGCTCAAAGTGTCCTACTCCCTCGACAGCCCTCGCTATCGTTTCCTTATATACAATGCTGCCCGGTCCGAAAGTGACAACAACACCAAACCTGTCCTTTATGAGACGCACAAGCACCTCCATCTGCACCTGTCCCATGAGCTGCACATGGATTTCCTTAAACTCCTCCACCCACACTATGTAAAGCTGTGGGTCTTCCTCCTCAAGCTGCTTTAGCTTTTCCATAAATGCCGCCGGATTTACATCATCCGGCAGAATCATCCTATAGTTTAGTACCGGTTCAAGGATTGGCATATTGGACTGCTGCTCAAACCCGAGCCCCTGCCCCGGAAATGTCGAGCTAAGACCTGTGACAGCAACTATCTCCCCCGCCTCTGCCACATCAGCTATCTCATATTTTTCGCCGGAATACTTTCTTATCTGGTCGATTTTCTCAATCAGAAGGCCTTTCGCCTCGTCACCGCCATGCGCTTTGTACTCTATTTTGTCCCTGACTCTAAGACAGCCTCCGGTAACCTTTAAAAATGTAAGCCTGCTGCCTCTGTCATCCCTGCCTATCTTGTATACGCGGGCAGAAAAATCGTCAGGATAATTTCTTTCACACATAAACCGCGAAAGCCCCTGAATCAGCGTATCCACTCTGTCAAGCTTAAGTGCCGAGCCGTAAAAGCAGGGGAACACCTCCCTTTGAGCCACCGCCTGCGCAATATGTGCATCCGCAAGCTCTCCCGATTCCATAAATTCATCTAAAAGAGGCTCGCTGCACATGGCAAGCTCCTCAAATAAATCCTGTGAAGAAAAATCCACGCAGCCATCACTCAGCTCGCTCCTTAGCTCTGCCTGCACTTTCTCCGCATCCGTGCCCTGCATATCCATCTTGTTTACAAAAATAAATGTCGGCACGTTATAGTGCTTTAAAAGTCTCCACAGTGTGCGCGTGTGCCCCTGCACTCCATCAGTTGCGCTGATTACAAGTATTGCATAGTCGAGCACCTGAAGGGTGCGCTCCATCTCTGCCGAAAAATCCACATGCCCCGGTGTATCAAGCATGACTACATGCCATGTACGAGCTGTATCTGCCGTACGTGCTACATCTGCTGTACGTGCTGTATCTGCCGCATTTGTGCCACGCGAAATATCAAGCCTTGCCTGCTTTGAAAAAATGGTTATTCCACGCTCACGCTCCTGCGCATCGTTGTCCAGATACGCGTCCTGATGGTCCACTCTCCCGAGTGAGCGAATCTGCCCGGTGCTGTAAAGCATGGCCTCAGACAGGGTTGTCTTTCCCGCATCTACATGTGCGAGAATGCCTATTGTAATGTGATTGTTTGTCATTTTCTGCTCCATTTATGCCTCAATCCAAGAACAGAGACACCTGTGGATGTCTCTGTGTCAGCCTTTATATCATAATCCGTCGATTTCCTAAATTATAGCATTTTGTGGTTGGTCTGTCATCTTTTTTCTTGATTGACAAATAATTATTTCGTACTTATAATGTAATTATGGAGAATATAATTATAGAAGTGTTTTGATTTTTAGGAGGATCAATCATGAGAGATGAATACGACTTTTCCAACGCAAAACGCAATCCTTACGCAAAAAAACTAAAAAAACAAATTACAATTAATATTGATGAAAATACAATAGATTATTTTAAAGTGCAAGCTGAAAATTCGGGAATTCCTTACCAGACACTTATTAATTTATATCTATCAGATTGTGTCACACAAAAAAGAGAACTCCAGCTTTCATGGAAATAATGCGAGGATAATATGAACAAAAAAGAAGTATTGGAACTAAAACGAAGATTAAAAAAAGACCAGGCAACCTTCAGTCGTCTGGTCGGCTGCTACGTGGACTGCAACCATGAAAAGGTCTGCAAATTCGGTGGCAAATTTCTCACTCTGGAGGAGGATGAATACTACAAATATCTGGAGATTTCAAACAAGGTGCTTTCAGGCACTCTCGGAAACAACCTGCTCAATCTGCAGTTTCCGCTTGAGGAGGAAGAAGTCGGAGGCCGCCAGCAGATTCTCATGGCGCTTCGCGACAGCGAGCTTAATGATGAGACTCTGCTCGATACATACTATGACCTGGTCATCGACACCTACGATGAGGCCGGGAACTACTTGATTCTTTTGTATCTCGACAGCTACGATGTCATGACACGCACAAAGGACAACATCAACGTTGATGAGTCCGAGGAGGTGTACAAATACATGCTCTGCGCCATCTGCCCTGTCACACTTTCAAAGCCGGGCCTTGGCTATCTGGAAAAGGAGCAGCGTATCGGAGCCCGCATAAGGGACTGGGTGGTCGGTGCACCTGAGACAGGCTTTTTATTCCCTGCTTTCAATGATAGGAGCACTGACATACACTCCACTCTTTTCTATACGAAAAATACCAAGGAGCCGCACTCTGAGTTTATGACAAACGGTCTCGGCTGCAGTGTGGAGCGCACAGCTACTGAGCAGAAGATGGCTTTTCATTCAATCGTCAGAAACGTGCTAGGTGCCGAGGACGAGAGCACGGATGACAAACTGCTTGATATCCAGCAGAATCTGTCCGAGATGGCTGATGACTACGCTGAGACCCACGATGATGACGACGATCCGTTCATTCTCGACAGCGAGGCTATGAACAAGGTGCTTAGTGACTGCCATGTCTCTGAGGAAAAGATTTCACGCATTGAAAAATCCGTCAATGAGGCCTTCGGTAACAAGCCGCCTATCGCAGCCAATGTCATTGATTCAAAGGCTCTTGCAGCTAATGAAATCCGTGTGGAAAAACTTGCTCTTGAGAGCCAGGTCGGCGATTTAACTCTCGAGCTCAATGAGAAAAATGCGCAGCTTGAGGAGAAGGATTCTGTTATTCAGGAGAAAAATAATCAGATTGAGGAGCGCACCTCACAGCTTCTTGAGAAGCAGGAAGAGATTGATAATTACACTGCCCAAATTAAGACCTATGATGTGGTGCTTCATGTAAAGCCGGAGAAGGCTTCACAGATTCATGCGCAGGTCATCAATGGGGAGAAGTGTCTCGTCATTCCTATGAGGGAGAATGAGAATGCGACCATAAATGGGGTGAATACAAATCTGTAGGGACGCCATCGCTTATGTGGCTTCGCATATTTAGGCTGTGAAGACCGGCATAGCATGCAGTATATTCCTCAGAAAAATATAAAATCAGCCACGGCATCATTTGCAGATAGTTTATTGATAGTTTGCTATGAATTGTCGTATCCACATTTTATGGAACGCCGTGGCAGTTTATATTTTTCTTCGGAACACACCGCATACTCTCCGGTAAATTTAGGGTACTTATGCGAAGCAATCTACTATGAGTTTATAAGCCATGTCCGTGGATGCAGAAATGCTCTCCCGAAGCTAACGCTTCCGAGAGGGCGTTTTTGCGCCCGGACAGGCTTTAACCATCAAGTTGCTTATCTTATTTTATTATATAAAAGGGCGTGTGAAAAACACTTCGTTTTCACACGCCCTTCATAATGTTATCACCTATGAAATAATATCCTTTTATAAAGGCACTCTCGTAATACTTACCGGTTTACCAGCTCAGCACCTCATGGCCATCCTCTGTGACGAGCACCATGATTTCCCACTGGGCTGATGGAAGTCCATCGTCGGTGTATACTTCCCAGTTGTTCTTGTCATCTACGTAGATATCGGCCTTGCCCATGTTGACCATTGGCTCGATGGTAAATATCATGCCGGGTGCCATGACCATGTCGGTGCCGCGCTTGGTGTTGTAGCCTACCCACGGATCCTCGTGAAATTCAAGTCCCACTCCGTGTCCACCGATTTCACGCACTACTGTGTAACCGTTTGCAAATGCATGGTCGTGCACAGCCTGTCCCATATCTCCGAGGAAGCCCCACGGCTTTACCTCTTTGAGTCCAAGCTCCACACACTCCTTTGTGACTTCAACGAGCTTTTTCTTTTCAGGGCTTACATTTCCGATACAGTACATTCTTGATGAATCCGAAAAATATCCGTTTAAAATTGTAGAACAGTCTACATTTATGATGTCACCATCCTTTAAGATGACGTCCTTTGAAGGAAATCCGTGACAAACCTGCTCATTTACTGATGTACATACGCTGTAAGGATAACCCTCATAGTTGAGTGGTGCAGGGATACCACCCATGCTGGTGGTCATATCATAGACTATTTTATCAATCTCTGCTGTGTTCATACCCTCGTGGATATGTTCTCCTATGTAGTCGAGCACTGCGACATTTATCTTGGCGCTCTCCTTGATTCCCGCTATCTGGTCAGGTGTCTTGATGATTGAATGGCTCGGTATCTTATGATGTGCCTCAGCAAGCTTTTCAAGCTTCATATCAAATGCCGCATGACAGGTCTTATATTTCTTTCCGCTGCCACACCAGCAAGGGTCATTTCTTCCAATTTTTGTTGACATAAAATCTTCTTTCTAGTGATCAAGAGTAACGTTTCCCATATCGACTCTTTTCCACACTTTTTCTTTTATTTTATAGTTATTTTTCTCCAGCAGCTTCTCATATCTGCCTCCCGAGAAATCATAATCCGTTATATCTGCATTGTCAAGCCCTGCATATATTTCCTGATATTTCCGGGCTATTGCAGACTTTTCCATGGACGAATAAATATCCTTTTTTTCGACTCCAAGCTTCTTTGCACCATCTATATCAGACAAATCATACCAGAAGTCCTTCTCGGAATTTTTCAAAGCTGCTTTCTCGTCGTCAGTAAGTGTAATGCTCTCTTTTTTGGCCATCTCATAAAAAATCTCATCGTGAATGGCCATGGACATAGCTGCTTTACGCGCTGCAACACGGACAAATTCACCGTTTGTGTGGATATTCCAATACTTGTTTGGATTATCGGAATCATACACAAGAGCCTGCTTCTCGACATTCATCTCCTCATATGCCACATAAAATGCCATATCGCGCAATGTCAGCTCTTTCCCATTCACGGTAACAGCCACGTCTTCCAGATGCTCATTGTATACAATATTCTGCTTCATATCATGATAATTATATGCATACACGCCGGCTATGACAGCCAGCACTGCAAGTATGATTGTTGTGATGTGTTTTCTTATTTTGCGCAAAGCTTTGCAACCACCTGATTTATGACCTTTCCGTCAGCCTTGCCCTTGAAATGCGGCATGACTGCCTTCATTATCTGTCCTTTGTTTCCTGTTGCAATTACATCCGAAAACTGCTCTGTGAGCTCCTTTTCTACCTCTTCTGCCGACATCATTGCAGGAGCGTACTCCTCAAAGATTGCATATCTGGTATTGTACTCATCAAGCAGATCTGTTCTTGTGGCAGGGCATGTGTCAATCTGCTCCTTCACGGATTTCATTTCCTTAAGGATGACCTTGTTGACAAGCTCCTCCGGTATATTGTCTCTGCAGCCCTCATCTATTGCCGCCTTTTTGGCTGCCGATACAAGAGAGGATATAGCATCCTTTCTTACCTTGTCTCTTGCTTTCATTGCTGCAATCATGTCTTTTTGTAATTGTTCCATCTGCATGGCTTGTTCCTCCTGCTTTTCTTACTTTATTTACAGGCTTGCTAGTTCGTTTTGTGCGAATTGGTGCCGTCTATCTCTATAATACACCTTATATGCGAAAATTGCTATCGTTTATTGCAAGGAGTTTTTGACGGTTACTAACATTTGGTCGTTGCGTAAGACGCGGACATGCCACCAACCGCAAGGGGCTCTCAATAAGCGACTAGCGGAGCTGTTTAGAGTCTGTAGAATTATGCACATGGAACCCAGAAATGTCCTGCCATGGACGGCAGGGCAAGGTGTTATGCGCCATGGACGGCGCATAAAAGCCGGTTTCGTCGAACATAGAAAACCATACAGGCATAATTCGTACAGCCTCTTGACAGCATAGCGTTAGCGCATTGAGAGCCCCTTGCGGTTGGTGGCATGTCCGCGTCTTACGCCCCTTACTTTATTGGTAACAATTCAGTACTTTGTGGTAAAAATAAAAAGAGCCGGTAAGTATAATAAATATACTTATCGGCTCCTAACCATCCTATACAAGACGTCGTATAGCAAGTATTGTATGACACTGTACGCTTCTGTTTGCTGTGATTCCTGCCTTTGTGGACTGTGCCTCCACTATAACACCACCACCTGCATATATAGCTACATGTCCCGGATATACCACTACGTCTCCCGGCTGTATATTATCGAAGGATACGGCCTGTCCCACAGACTTAAATGCCTGTGAATATCTCGGTGTGCTGATACCAAAATGTGCATATACCTCATGTACAAAGCCTGAACAGTCTACACCGTTTGTAAGACTGTTTCCAGCCCATACATATGGATTGCCCACAAACTGCATAGCGTATGATACCACAGAGCTTCCTGAAACTCCTGTTGAAGCACCCGGGTTCTTTCCACCGCCTGCTGCATAGTCACCGGCAATGCTTCCGCCCTTGCCGGCTCCACCACCATCATAGCTTGAACTGCTTGGCGAGCTGTTCGCTCTGGCTGCGGCCGCTGCTTCCTGCTCCTGAATGATTTTGCCCTGTGCCGTAATGATATTCTGATAATTCTCTGCCTGCTGCTGTGCCTGAGCTATCTGGCTTGCATACTGCTCCTTCTGGTTTTCAAGAGCTACTATAGCCGCCTCGACATCTGCCTGCTGCTTCTCATAATCATCCTGCATGGCTGTGAGCTCATTCATGTCTTTGTCAAGCTTAGTACCAATTTCCTTCACCTGCTCAACTGCTGCCTGATAAGAATCCATAAGAGCACGATCCGAATCATATACATCTGACACGTACTCTATACGATTGAGCATATCTGTGATACCATTTGACTCAATAATTGCTGTCCAGATATTGTCCTCAGCGCTGTTTTCATACATGAACTGTATACGCTTCTTCATGGCGTCATACTGCTCCTGCTGCTTTTCCTGAGCAGCTGCAAGATCCTTCTGATTCTGCTCTATCTCTGCCTGTTTGCTTGTGATATCTGTCTGAAGCTTCTTTTGTGCTGCAAGAATCTCATCAAGCTTTGCGGATTTATTCTTTATATCATCAGCAGTAGTCTGCTGCTGATCCTTTAAACCATTAATCTCATTCTTCTTATCCTTGAGATCCTGCTCAGCCTGTGACTTCTTCTTCTCTGCATCCTTCTGCTTCTTTGTCTTTGCATATACCTTCTCAAGTCCACTGTTTATGTATCCGCTAAATGTAGTGCCCTCTACTGCCGGTCCTGTAAAAACGAGTGCCGATGTTAACACAGTACATATAGCACGTGTCCATTTCCGATTCATTTTGTTCCTCCTGTAATACGACGGTCAGATTGACCTTTCCTTCCACAATTTATGTTCAATATACATTCGGATATATTATTGCACAAAATGAATCTTTTTTCCACATCTTTTTGTAAATTTACAGAATTTTCCACATTTTATATAATGATATGATTAAAAGGTCAAAAGTTATTTTGCCCCTCATTTATGATTCACATGCGCGCTATTATAAGTCTATCATCTGTTTTGACGCTATCTGAGGTCAGAGCGTTTATTTCCATTATGTTTTCAACAGTGGTGCGGTATCTTTTTGCAATGTCCCACATTTTATCATCCTTCTGCACTATATAGCCAACCAGAGCTGCTTCCTCTTCAGTATCAGACGATGTTTTTTCCTGCTCCACCGATGTTATGACTGACACTTCATCCTGCTGCAGGGCAATAGCATTTATGCTGACAACACCCTTAATTTCATATTCGCTGTTGTCGAGTAGATTGACCTGCACCTGGTCTACCTGCACATTTACCTCGCAGCAGGTGTTGGCATCCATGCGGGGTATCTCAACAAACTGTTCAAACGGCACAGAGTCTGTATGCATCTCTATCGGACAGCCATCATCCTCCACAATATTCACACAGTTCACCTGCAATACACCTGACACAATAATTCCTGTGTCTGCATTTTTTATCTGTGCAATAGCGGCCTGCGTCTTTGTACCACATATTCTTAAAATTCTCTTTTTGCTGTTTTCTCTGTACAACTGCTCCAAAATACGGCATTTTGTGTCATTTTTCATAAGAAGGCTGCATACCTTCATATTTTCAAACACAGGTTTTACCGGACATGATACGCTGTACATGTCATTGAGCACCTCTACTGTTTCCTCACTCCAGACCTTTCCATCCACCGCAAGCGCTGCCTCAATCGAAAGCTGCCTGAGCTCTCCGTCGTAATCATTTTCAGCCTCAACCTGATGCATGGCAGGCTGTGTGCGAAGCCAGGCAATATTTCCGGCATTATCACCCTCGCAGTGTATTTCATTTGAAAAACCCTCCTGCACCTCAAAGCAGCAAATTTCCTGTTCTTCGCTCAGATACACTATACACGCATGGCACTCGCCTGTCAGTGTGATATGGTCACGCTCGTATGTATACTCCAGATTTCTCATATCAACAAGACTTGATATGAGCTTGCATATATTCGGCTTGGTCTTTGGCAAGGTGACGACATTTTTAATTCTGACAATATCCCTTACAATACTGTCAAGCTTAAGCACCTTCATCTGCCCCATAAGCTGCTCCACGTCCTTGTCATCAATCCTTTGTGCAACCTCAAGATTTTCTTCCCTCTCTCCATAAAGCTCCACGCTTATAATGCCTCTGACCGAGAGCTTTCGCGAATTGATAACCCCAACCGTAAGCTCATCAAGCCCGGTATACACACGAACCGTATCCTTCTCGCAGACTCCTTGAAGCACAAGCTTCTCCTGAAACGGTATTGCATCCTTTATATGCTCCACTCTGTTTCCGCCGATATTTTCCTCCGGCTCATCGCCTTCAAAAACTTCCTCTCTCGTATACAGCACTTCAAATTCAATGCTTCCACTCAGCCAGATATTCTCGCCTGACGCTTTTATCTCGTCAAGCTTTACCTGCCCGTTCTGACAAACCACTTTGGAAACATCAGGCTTATTGTCCTTTATGACATAATCCCTGTCGAAGCCAACCTGCGACATATCCTTTACCTTTTCTATGCATTGTCTGATTTTTTGTGTAATTAACTCCATAAAAAATACCCCACTTCAAATATGTATATAAAATACATATTCAAGATGGAGTAACTTTATGCAGATGCAAATATTTAAATTCATGATCATTATAATAAAGATGTAACATCTTTACTTCATGATACTAGCAAAGCTGCATCCTTATATCTTTTGTAATCACATCAGTGTAGGTGAAAGATAAGAGCTGTGGCGGATTCTGCTCAAACTCATCATCTATCAGAACCGTAAACACACTTGGGTATGCCTGCTGAATAACACCCTCCTGAATGTCAACCTTGTTGCGGCCAAGATCCTGCTGGATTTTTACCCTGTTGCCACACTGCTGGTGAATCGATGCTCTGACTTTTCTAATTTCTGTCTGTTCCATTTTAAGCCTCCTTATTGTGGATATGCCCACTGGCACATAACTATAGTCCTCATGGTAACCAGTATTGTAACGACGGTGTCATATATATGAAATCAATCTCTGTATAAATATAAAACAGGTCAAATTAATCAACAATTATATCAATCAATATATTTGAATATATAAATATGTCACCACAATATCTAGTAACTTTACTATAGCAAAGTATCGCAGTGATAGCAATAGGGCATTAGTACTGATTGTCAGTTTTTTCGCAACTTTTAACACAATTTACGAAATTTTCACTCAAACACAACAGGCATTTCACTCAATTCCGTCTTTATTACTATATACGGATAACTCGCCTGATTGCTGACCTTCTCGCCCTTATCCGGGGCTATCAGACGCGTATCAAAATACATTGCCTTATCCTTAACATAAAACTGGTTAACCGTAATACTGTAGCCACCTGTCTCCTTTGTGCCAAAGCCTTCCGCTATGTATAAATATTCATCATCCTTGTACGTCAGCTTCATCGCCTTCGCCTTGTTTTCATTTATCTGCTTTTTAAACTCCTCCGGGATTTCATCCCCGCAAATCACCGTGTACTCAACCATCCTGTCACTCTCC
>OJPZ01000815.1_pt1 | contig 13040 bp, 7 predicted proteins | sample 1598611 | NCBI WGS metagenome assembly OJPZ01 (sample SAMN03922494, study PRJEB24848) | human gut metagenome | isolation source: stool sample | host: Homo sapiens | place: Germany | collected 2011-11
AGATTCGCCTTAGTCTCGTGGGCTCGGAGATGTGTATAAGAGACAGATGCTGGGCAGCTTTCCGCCCAAGCGCATCCGCTGGTCGATGGAGTTCTTCTATCCCAATCTGCAAAACGACATGTGGCGGATCGTGGGTTACCTCGCGGCGGGTGACAAAATGCACTTCCTGGAACCGGGCGGACGGCGGTTCGACCGGGAGCGCATCGAGGCTTTCTGCCGCGAGCGGGGGATTGCGCTCTACGATACGGCCGTGGAGGTCATCCGACTGAAAGACAATGCGTCGGACGCGGCACTTCAAGTGGTGCGCGAGGTCGACCTCGAAGCCCTGCTGGCCCGCATTCCCGCCTGCCGGGCCGTCGTCACGACGGGACAGAAAGCCACCGACACGCTGCGCGCCATCACGGGCTGCGGCGAACCCGCCGTGGGGGAGTGCGTGCCGATGCCCTTTGCGGGGCGCGACCTGACGCTGTGGCGCATGCCCTCCTCGTCGCGGGCCTTTCCGCGTCCCGTGGAGTGGAAGGCGGAGTTTTACCGCAAAGTGCTCTCCGAGAACGGGATTCTCTGACGCTCCGGCGGAAAGAACCTGCCGGACGGGCGAAAAAAAATTGGTTGCCGGCTTTGCACGGCATCCAAAAAAGGCCTATCTTTGTTGTATAAATTATACAATATTCTATTTTGACTTCCGAAAAGAAAATCGACAAAAAATATGTCGAGACGCCCCTGATGAAGCAGTATTACTCCATCAAGGCAGTACATCCCGACGCCATTCTGCTGTTTCGCGTGGGCGACTTCTACGAGACCTTCGGCGACGATGCGATCAAGGCCAGCGGCATTCTGGGCATCACGCTCACGCGCCGCGCCAACGGATCGGCGACGTACGTCGAACTGGCGGGATTTCCCTACCATGCTGTCGACACCTACCTTCCGAAGCTGGTGCGGGCGGGTGAGCGCGTGGCCATCTGCGAGCAGCTGGAGGACCCAAAACTGGTGAAGGGACTCGTCAAGCGCGGCGTGATCGAATTGGTGACCCCGGGCATCGTGCTGGGCGACAACATCCTGGCCAACAAGGAGAACAACTTCATCGCGTCGGTCTACTTCGGCCGGCAGACGACGGGCGTGGCTTTTCTGGACATCTCCACGGGCGAGTTCTACGTGGCCGAGGGGACGGACGGCTACGTCGACAAGCTGATTTCGAACCTCCAGCCCAAGGAGGTCGTTTACCAGCGCGGCTACGAGGACCGTTTTTCCGGCTCGTTCGGGTCGAAACTCTACACCTACCGCCTCGACGAGTGGGTCTTTTCGGAGGACGTCAACCGCGAGAAACTCTGCAAGCAGTTCGGGACCAAGTCCCTCAAGGGTTTCGGCGTGGACCACTTCACCAGCGGCATTTCGGCCGCCGGGGCCATTCTCTACTACCTTGAATTCACCGAGCACCGCGATACGGGCCACATCGCCTCCATCGCGCGCATCGACCAGGACGACTACGTGTGGGTCGACAAGTTCACGATCCGCAACCTCGAACTCTTTTCGTCGAACGGCGCGCGCGAGAAGTGCAGTTTCGCCGACGTGATCGACCGCACGCTGACGCCGATGGGCGGCCGCCTGCTGAAACGCTGGATCGCCATGCCGATCAAGGACCCCGCGAAGATCAACGAACGCCTGGACGTGGTGGAACGGCTGATCAAAGACGCCGACCTGGCGGATGTCATCCGCGAGCAGGTGTCGCTGGTGGGCGACCTGGAGCGTATCGCCGGGCGCATCGCCGCCCAGAGGGTCACGCCCCGCGAGCTGGTGCAGCTCAAGAATTCGCTCGGGGCCATCGAGACGCTCAAGGCCGCGCTGGAGTCCACCGACGACGACCGCCTGCATGCGCTGGCGGGGCAGATCGACCCCCTGGCGGAGGTCCGCGAGCGTATCGCCCGCGAAATTTACCCCGATCCGCAGAACAACCAGATACAGAAGGGCGGCGTGATCGCCGACGGCGTCGATCCCGAACTGGACGACCTGCGCCGCATCGCGCTCCACGGCAAGGACTATCTCGCGCGCATTCAGCAGCGCGAGAGCGAAGCCACGGGCATCCCGTCGCTCAAGATCAGCTACAACAACGTCTTCGGCTACTATATCGAGGTCCGCAACGCCCACAAGGAGAAGGTCCCCGAGACGTGGATCCGCAAACAGACCCTCGCCAATGCCGAGCGTTACATTACGGGCGAACTGAAGGAGTACGAGGAGAAGATTCTCGGCGCCGAGGAGAAGATGCTCATCCTGGAGCAGCGCATCTACGCCGAGATCATGGCCTATATCTGCGGTTCGCTGGCTCCGATGCTGCGCGACGCTGCCGCGGTGGCGCGCATCGACTGTCTCCAGTCCTTCGCGCGCATCGCCTGCGAACGCCGCTACGTGCGTCCGGTGATCGACGACGGCAAGCGCATCGACATCCGCCAGGGCCGCCACCCGGTGATCGAGACGCTGATGCCCGTGGGGGAGGAGTACATCCCCAACGACGTGATGCTCGACGACAAACAGCAGCAGATCATGATGATCACCGGACCCAACATGTCGGGTAAGTCGGCGCTGCTGCGTCAGACCGCGCTGATCATCCTGATGGCCCAGATGGGTTCGTACGTACCCGCCAAATCGGCCCATATCGGCTATGTGGACAAGATTTTCACGCGCGTCGGGGCTTCGGACAACATCTCGCAGGGCGAGTCGACCTTCATGGTCGAGATGCTCGAATCGGCCAGCATCCTCAATAACATCTCCGACCGCAGCATCGTGCTGCTCGACGAGATCGGGCGCGGCACGTCGACCTACGACGGCATTTCGATTGCCTGGGCGATGGTCGAATACCTTCACAACCACCCCTCGGCCCGTGCCAAGACGCTTTTCGCCACCCACTACCACGAACTGAACGAGATGGAGCAGATGTGCTCCCGGGTGAAGAACTACCACGTCTCGGTCAAGGAGATGGGCAACCAGATCGTCTTCCTGCGCAAGCTCGAACGCGGCGGCACGGAGCATTCGTTCGGTATCCACGTGGCCCGCATGGCCGGCATGCCGGTGTCGATCGTCTCGCGGGCCGATGAAATCCTGCGCAACCTCGAACTGGTCTACGGCAACAACGAGATCGTGCCGAGCCGCAGCCTCAAGGAGCGGGGCCGCAAATCCGCGGCGCAGGCCGTGAAGGAGGCCGCCGAGAGCGCCGGGCCGCAGAACATGCAGCTGTCGATGTTCCAGCTGGACGATCCCGTGCTGGTGCAGATCCGCGACCAGATCAAGGGCCTCGACATCAACTCGCTGACCCCGATCGAGGCGTTGAACAAACTCAACGAGATCAAGAAGATAACCGGGATATGATGAAGTATGGCTTTAAGTGCGCTGCCGGCTGTTTTGCCGCCGCGGTATGATATACATCAATGAACCCGGACCTCTTGCGAAGTCCGGGTTTGTTTAGCGTGGCGGTTTGCGCCTTATTTGCTGCTCTGGATCAGCGAACGGATGTTCTGGATCAGCATCGACACGGCCACCGAGTTGAAGCCGCCTTCGGGAATGATTACGTCGGCGTATTTCTTCGACGGCTCGACGAACTCCTCGTGCATCGGTTTCACCGTCGAGGTGTACTGCGTGATGACCGACTGCATCGTACGCCCGCGCTCGCAGACGTCGCGCAGGATACGACGCGCCAGCCGGATGTCGGCGTCGGTGTCGACGTAAACCTTGATGTCCATCAGATCGCGCAGCTCCTTGTTCTCGAAGATCAGGATGCCGTCGACGATGATCACCTTCGAGGGCTTCACGCTCACGCTCTCCGACGTGCGGTCGTGGTCGACGAACGAGTAGACCGGGTGCTCGACGGGCACGTTGTTCTTCAGCGCCTTGATATGCTCCACGAGCATCTCCGTGTCGAAGGCCTGCGGATGGTCGTAGTTGAGTTTCGTACGCTCCTCGTAGGTGAGTTCGGGATGCGCCTTGTAGTAATAGTCGTGACAGAGCGTCACCACGTCGTCGCCGACGAACGCTTCCTGCAAACGCTTGACGAGCGTCGATTTTCCCGAGCCGGTTCCTCCGGCGACGCCGATTACCGTTACGTTCATAAGATCAGTAAGTTTTTGATATTATAGACCGTTTCATCGCATTTGATTGTCTTTATTCGCCGCCTCCGGCGTCGTTTGCAAATCGGACCCTCCCCTAAATCTCCTCCTCGGAGGGGACTTTATAGCATCCGTCGTCAGGATTATTCTCAACAATGCGATTTTGTGGTGGTTATTAAAAAAAGAATCACCCTCCTGAAGAGAGCAATCCTTTTTTGACTGTCGTTTATGCGTCGATATTCGCGTAATGCGCATTCCGCTCGATGAACTCGCGGCGGGGCGGAACCTCGTCGCCCATCAGCATCGAGAAGATGCGGTCGGCTTCGGCGGCGTTCTCGATGTTCACCTGGCGCAGGATGCGCGTGTCGGGGTTCATCGTCGTCTCCCACAGCTGGTGGGCGTTCATCTCGCCGAGACCTTTGTAACGCTGCACGTGCGTGCCTTTGCCGAACTCCGAGGTGATCTCGTCACGCTCCTTCTCGGTCCAGCAATAGCGCTCCTGCTTGCCCTTCTTCACGAGGTAGAGGGGCGGGGTGGCGATGTAGACGTGGCCGTTTTCGATCAGTTCCTTCATCTTGCGGAAGAAGAACGTCAGCATCAGCGTCGCGATGTGGCTTCCGTCGACGTCGGCATCGGTCATGATGATGATCTTGTCGTAGCGCAGTTTTTCGAGGTTCAGGGCCTTGGAGTCCTCCTCGGTTCCGATCGTGACGCCGAGGGCCGTGAACATGTTCTTGATCTCCTCGTTCTCCCACATGCGGTGCTCCTGGGCCTTCTCGATGTTCAGAATCTTACCGCGCAGCGGCATGATGGCCTGGAAATTCCGGTCGCGGCCCGATTTGGCCGTACCGCCTGCCGAGTCACCCTCGACAAAGAAGATCTCGGCGATCGAGCGGTCGCGGCTCGAACAGTCGGCGAGCTTTCCCGGAAGGCCGGCTCCCGACAGCACGGTTTTGCGCTGCACCAGTTCGCGGGCGTGGCGCGCCGCATGGCGGGCCGTAGCCGCGAGGATCACCTTCTGCACGATGGCCTTGGCATCCTTGGGGTTCTCCTCCAGGTAGTCGCCCAGCGCCGAGGCCAAGGCCTGATCGACGGCGGCGGCAACCTCGTCGTTGCCCAGCTTGGTTTTGGTCTGCCCCTCGAACTGCGGCTCCTGGACCTTCACCGACACGACAGCCGTAAGTCCTTCGCGGAAGTCGTCGCCGTTGATGTCGAATTTCAGTTTGGCGAGCATGCCCGAATCCTCGGCGTACTTCTTGAGCGTACGGGTCAGCGCACGGCGGAAACCCGTCAGGTGCGTACCGCCCTCGATGGTGTTGATGTTATTTACATAGGAGTGGACGTTCTCCGAGAACGAATCGTTGTACTGCATGGCCACCTCCACCGGGACGCCGTTCTTCTCGGTGTCGAGGTAGATGATCTGCTCGACGATCGGCGTGCCGCGCGTGGCGTCGAGATACTTGACGAACTCCTTGAGCCCCTCCTCCGAGTAGAAGTGGTCTTCGCGGGTCTTGCCTTCCTCGTCCGGACGCTTGTCGTAGAGGTTCAGGCTGATGCCCTTGTTCAGGAACGCCAGCTCGCGCAGGCGGTTGGCCAGGATGTCGTATTTGTATTCGGTGGTGTGCGTGAAGATCGTGTCGTCGGGCTTGAACGTGATGGTCGTACCGCGGTCCGTACATTCGCCGACGACCTCGACCTGCGAGGTCGGGGCGCCCTTGCTGTACGTCTGGCGGTAGATCTTGCCGTCGCGGCTGTGGATCTCGGCGATCAGCAGCGTCGAAAGCGCGTTGACGCACGAGACGCCCACGCCGTGCAGACCTCCCGAGACCTTGTAGCTGCCCTTGTCGAACTTGCCGCCGGCGTGGAGCACCGTCAGCACCACTTCGAGCGCCGATTTGCCCTCCTTCTCGTGGTAGTCGGTCGGAATACCGCGGCCGTTGTCCCTGACGGTGATGGAGTTGTCCTCGTTGATCGTCACGTCGATGTCGGTGCAGTAGCCCGCCAGCGCCTCGTCGATCGAGTTGTCCACGACCTCGTAAACCAGGTGGTGGAGACCCTTCTCGCCGATGTCGCCGATGTACATGGCGGGACGCTTGCGCACCGCTTCGAGGCCCTCGAGGACCTGGATGTTCGACGCGGAATATTCTTCTTCTTGTTTTTTTACGTTTTCTAATTCGGTACTCATCGTAGTCTTTAAATATCGTACAAATATACGAAATATTTCCGGATAAAACAAGCGTCCGGAAACGGCTTTACAGACGATTTTTTTGCCTGTTCGTTCGCTTTGCGGCCCCGGCGCGGAATTTACGCCAGCTCGGCCTTGAGGTCCACCTCGCGGATCCGGCCCTTGGAGAAGAGCACGGCGCGGGCGGGGTAGTTCTCGATCAGGGCGGTGTTGTGCGTCGACATCACCACGGCGCAGCCCTGCGAGGCGATCTTCTGGAACAACTGCATGATGCCGTCGGCCGTCACCGGGTCGAGGTTGCCCGTCGGCTCGTCGGCCAGCAGCACCTGCGGGTCGTTCAGCAGCGCGCGGGCGATCACCAGCCGCTGCTGCTCGCCGCCCGAAAGTTCGAAGGGCATCTTGTAGCTCTTGGCCCCCAGTTCCACCAGTCCCAGCACCCGGTCGATGCGTTCGCGGATCTCCTGCTCGCGCTTCCAGCCCGTGGCCTTCATCACGTAGTAGAGGTTCATGAAGACGTTGCGGTCGGTGAGCAGCTGGTAATCCTGGAAGACGATGCCGATGCGGCGGCGCAGGTAGGGGATGTCCCTGCGGCGCAGGCGGCGCAGGTCGAAGCCTGCGACATATCCCTTTCCCGTAAGGAGTTGCACCTCGGCATATAAAGTTTTGAGTAAACTGCTTTTTCCGCTCCCGACACGGCCGATCAGGTATACGAATTCGCCCGGGGCCACCGAGAGGTTGACCTCCGAGAGAACCATTTCGCCCCGTTGCAGGAGTTTCTTCTCCGAGCAGCCGCCGAAGGGATCGTCGGCGTGGTAGATAGCCACGTCGCGGAGATTTACGACATATTTTTCATTCATAGCGTCTCGCTCTGTTTTCCGAATAAATAAACAAAAAATAGCAAAAAGCCGGGAGGGTGCAAAACTGAATCACGGGCAATTTCAGTAAAACGTTCTGACTCCGAAAAGGGTTGTTACGACCCCGCCCCCAAAGATACGAATAAGCCGAATACAATGCCAAATTTATTTGAGCATTGTTGAAGCGGAGTATCTAAGGCGAAGCCAAAGATAAGCAAAATATTCGTATACCCTTCTTCCGTCCGGCGAAAAAGCGCTCCGTTTTCGCCCGGAGGACGGCTGTGGCCGGAATGTGTCTTGCACAGAACGGATTTGTGTCTAAAAACGCTACCCATTATTTGCATATTCCGGCCTCAATGCCTACTTTTGTTAGATGCCTTTTTCCAGGGATTTGACAAAATTATGAAAGAACACGAGATTCTGCAAGCGGTCATGCGGGATATGAATGCCGGCTGGTGGGAAGCGGACATGTCCCGCCGGGTTATCCGCATGTCCGGTTTTTTGCAGGACCTGCTCCGGTTTCCGACTCCGGAAATCGGATTCGACGAATTCAAAAGCCATATTCCGGAGCCTTACATGCGCTATTCCGGCTCCGAAACTTGCCTGTTCCACGGTGATAGCACGCTCGAACGCACGCTCCCGTTGGTCCTGCCCGACGGGCGGCAGCAGTGGTTCGTGTGGAAATTGATTCACCGCGAGACCGCACCCGATGGCGATATGCTGATCGGTTACGTGCGGCCTGCCGGACCGGCGCAGGGGGAGGGGACGGTCGGGCCTGACAAGGCGCGTATCGACGATTTGCTCTACCGCCTCACCAGCATTTCGCACACGCTGCTGTCGCTGCTGCACACCGGGAAGACCGGAGACACGGTGAACAAGATACTCCACGAGGTGCTCACGATGTTCCGCGGCGGACGCGCCTATATCATCGAGTTCGACTGGGAGCGGCGCACGCACGACTGCACCTATGAAGTGACGGCGGACGGGGTTTCCAGCGAGCAGGACCGTTTGAGTTCGCTCCCGATGGACGATTTCCCGTGGTGGACGGAGCATATCCAGCAAAACCTGCCGATCATCCTTTCGGATCTCGACGAACTGCCTCCCGAGGCGTCGGGCGAACATGATCTGCTGGAGGTGCAGGATATCAAGTCGCTGATCATCATGCCGCTGGTCTCCCGCGACAAAGTGTGGGGGTATGCCGGTATCGACATCGTCGGGGAGCACCGGAGCTGGACCAACGAGGACTGCCAGTGGTTTGCCTCGCTGGTCAATATCATCGGTCTGTGCCTCGAATTGCAGCGTTCCGAGCAGGCGGCGCAGGACGACCGGCTCTATCTGCAAAGCCTCTACCGCCACATGCCCCTGGGCTACGTCCGGATGAAGCTGCTCTACGGCGAGGACGGGGCGCTGTGCGACTACCGGATCGTCGAGACGAACGACGCTACGGACGAAATCGTGGGCGCTTCCCGGGAGACGTACATCGGACGCACGGCCTCCGAACTGGGCATCGACCTGGAAAAACACCTCGCAGGCCCCGCCGAGGTGCTCCGGACGGGCAGTTACGTCGAAGGCGACATCTGCGCCGACCCCGGGGACCGTTACCTGCACTACGTTCTCTACTCCACGGGCGAGGACGAGATCACGGGCTTTTTCCTCGACCAGACCGAAATCCATCAGGCACACGAGACGATCCAGCGCAACGAGAAACTGCTGCGCAACATCTTCGACAACATCCAGGTCGGCGTGGAGCTTTACGACCCCGACGGCAGGCTGGTCGACATCAACAACAAGGACATGGAGATCTTCGGCGTCTCCCGGAAGGAGGACGCCGTGGGACTGAACTTCTTCGAGAATCCGCTCGTGCCGCAGGAGATCCGCGAGGGCGTCCGTCAGGGGCGCGAACAGGCCTTCCGGCTCAACTATCCCTTCGACCGGCTGGGCGGCTACTACACCTCGGCGAAAACCGGATTCCTGGAGATTTACACCACGGTCAACATGCTCTACGACTCGCAGGGGCGGCTGGCCAACTTCATGCTGATCAACATCGACAATACGGAGATCAACCGCGCCCACTCGCGGCTCGCGGAGTTCGAAACCTCGTTCTCGCTGGTGAGCCGCCTGGGGAAAATGGGCTACTGCCGTTTCGACCTGCTGACCAAGGAGGGCGACGGAGTCCCGCAGTGGTATCTGAACCTCGGGGAGAAGCCCGAAACGCCGCTCCGGGAGATCATCGGCATCTACCCGCATGTCGACCCGGCCGACCGCGACGCGATTATCCGGGAGATCACGCGCGTCAAGGCGAACGAGTCGGACAGCTTCAACCTCGACCTGCATATCCTGAACGACGACGGCTCGGAGAACTGGACCCGGATCAACGTGGTGCGCAACCCGATGAACAACGATCCGAAAAAGATCGAGATGGTCTGCGTCAACTACGACATCACGGAGCTGAAGATGACCGAGAAACGGCTGATCGAGGCCAAGAACAAGGCCGAGGTCAGCGACCGTCTCAAATCGGCCTTCCTGGCCAACATGAGCCACGAGATCCGCACGCCGCTCAACGCCATCGTGGGCTTCTCGAACCTGCTGGCCGAGACCGACGACCCCGTGGAGCGGAACGAATACATCCATGTGGTCGAGGAGAACAACGACCTGCTGCTCCAACTCATATCCGACATTCTCGACCTTTCGAAAATCGAGGCCGGGACATTCGACTTCAACTTCGGTTCGGTCGATGTCAACCAAATGTGCGAGGAGGTCGTGCGGTCGCTGAGCCTCAAGGTGCAGGACCGCCCCGTCGAGCTGCGTTTCATCCGCCGCGAGGAACAGTGTTGCATCCTGGGCGACAAGAACCGGCTGACGCAGATCATCACCAACTTCATCAACAACGCCCTCAAATTCACCGCCGAAGGCAGCATTACGCTCGACTATGCAATCGAGGGGGACAACGTGCGTTTTTCGGTCGAGGACACCGGTACGGGCATCGACCGGGAACATCTGAAAAATATCTTCGAACGGTTTGTCAAGCTCAACAATTTCGTGCAGGGCACGGGGCTGGGGCTGTCGATCTCGAAGTCGATCGTCGAACAGATGGGCGGGCATATCGGCGTCGAATCGGAACTCGGCAAGGGTTCGCGTTTCTGGTTCACCGTGCCGGTCGGCTCGTGCGCCTGCGCGCCGGAACATCCGGCCGGGACGCCGCCTGCGCTCGTGCCGGCGGCCCGCGACGGCAAACGGCCTTTGCTGCTGGTCGCCGAGGACACCGACAGCAACTACCTGCTGGTGTCGCTGATGCTCAAGAAGGAGTACGACGTGATCCGCGCCGGCAACGGCGCGGAGGCCGTGCGGCTCTGCGCGCAGACGGACCCCGATGCGGTGCTGATGGATATTCGGATGCCCGTGATGGACGGACTGGAGGCCACGCGGCAGATTCGCAGCAGCGGCAGTCAGGTTCCGATCATCGCCGTGACGGCGTTCGCCTACGACCGTGACCGCCAGAAGGCCCTCGATGCCGGGTGTAACGAGTATCTCGCCAAACCCCTCACGGGCGACAAACTGCGGCAGACGCTCCGCCAGCTGCTTCGGAACGGATAAGCGGGGACGGTTTCCGGCCGCGGAGGCACCGGATCCGGGAAATCCCACAGCCGATGCCTTCGGTCCGGCGGGGCTGCGCACGGCATTTGTCAAATAAATTTGCGAATGCCCGCGGTTTGTACTATCTTTGCACCGTTTCCGATTGACTTTGCGCGGAAAGACCGGGGGTGCCTGGTTTTGACAGCAGGCAGAGTTTGATTGTAAGCACGCCGAGCGCTGTGTGGCGGCTCGTTAATCCCGATGCTCAAACTACAAATGGCAATAACAGCCTTGCACTCGCTGCCTAATTTTCAAGGAAAATTGGCTTAATCGCCGAAGCCCAGGCGCTTTGGCGACGAGTATCCCGAAGGGACGTTCCGCTCTTTAACGGCTCTTCATACGGGGTATCATCCATTTAGAGATAGTGCGCCGGAGTGTTCCGGCCGGTGCGCGAAAATCAAGGAACTGGGCCTCGTGTTCGGTCGCTGCCTGCCAGGCACGGGGAGAAGGATCAAATGGCGGCTAAGCGTGTAGAAAGCTTTCGGGTTCCCTGTTTGGACGCGGGTTCGACTCCCGCCACCTCCACTGAAAATCAAGCATTTATGAGAAAAATCCTGTAATTCTGAGAATTACGGGATTTTCTTTTTGTGCCCTGTATGCAGTTCTCGGCAGGATTCGGAAAGAGTTTACTTGGAGAATTCATGGGAGTTGCAGTTGGACTTCCTAAGTCCAAGTAAAAGTCCAAGAGAGTGCTGTATATTTCTCTGTATTGCAGTATTTTACACTTGCAAAACTCGTTTATTTTACTTATCTTTGTACCATCGGATTTCCCGATAAATTCATCGTAACGATGCTATCCATTTTATTTTTTGTTAAGCGGAGGAAACCGCTTAAAGATGGCTCTGTGCCTATCTTTATGCGTGTCTCCTCCCATCAGGAGTATGTTGAGTGCTCGCTTCGGCGGAGCACTATGCCGTCCCAATGGGTTACGGCCAAAGGCAGGGTAAGGAACAATACCCTCGTAAACAAACAGTTGAACGAGTATCTCGACCAGCAGGAGTTTCGTATTTACGACATTGAAAAAGGGTTGTTGGCCAAGGGTAAGCAGGTAAGCGTTCAAGAGGTAATGCGGCAATACCGAGGTGTTGAACAGCCGGAGGGTGAGATGCTGTGCAAACTTTATGAGGAGCACAATTCCCGGATGAAAGAATTGATTGGAAAGACGGTGGCTGCCAATACCTATAAACGGCATCTGACCTCGCTGAAACTGTTCCGGGAGTTTTTGACAGCGACTCGCGGCATCGGCGATATAGAGGTTAAAGCGTTGGATGCACAACTCATGGAGGAGTATCAGCATTACTTAATGACGGTTCGGAGTAACAATAACAACACGACGGTCAAGTATTTGCGTAATCTGAGCAAGATTGTGAATCTTGCAAAAACGCGGGGATTTATTCAGACCAACCCAATAGATTTGCTACCTCTTAAAATGCAGACCGTTGAACGGGAATTTTTGACGCAGGATGAGTTGAAACGGCTGGAAGAAAAGCAGATCGGTATTTCGCGTTTGGAACAGGTTCGGGATGTTTTTCTGTTTTGTTGTCTGACCGGATTAGCTTATGTCGATGTGGCCTCTCTCAGCACGGAAAATATCGTCGAGGGTAAGCGGGGTAGGCAATGGTTGCGAAAAGCCCGAAACAAGACCAACAATATGTGTAACATCCCTTTATTGCGTCCTGCATTGCGTATTTTGGAGAAATATGCGGAATATCGGGCTGCGACGGGAAAGCTATTGCCTGTACCGAGTAATCAGAAGATGAACGCTTACCTCAAAGAGCTGGCGACGTTGTGCGGAATAACTAAAAACCTGACGACACACTGTGCCCGGCATACTTTCGCCACGACGGTTACTTTGGCAAATGGAGCTTCATTGGAAAATGTTTCGAAAATGTTAGGTCATAGTAGCGTGCGCATGACCCAGCATTATGCCAAGATTCTGAATAGTTCCATTGAACGTGATATGGATAAAATCGAATCAGAGCTGATAGGAGAAAATGAATAAGCATACGGGCTGGAGTATCTAACTCCTGCCCTTTCCTTTCTAAACTCAGCCCTAAGCCGTGAGTAAGTATATTATTAATAAGACATAATTTACGGACTATAAGGAATCCAAAAATTTTATTTTTTAATTTTTTTTTTCAGCTTTATCCGCACAAATCCATTCCAATCCTCACATGACCCCTCCCCGCCTACGGCGTGGGGGATAGTCCCCCGTCACAACTATTTAAAATCAAATTTTGGTATGGAAAGTACTTTGAAATTCATCAAGACGTGGGA
>OJPZ01000822.1_pt1 | contig 12963 bp, 14 predicted proteins | sample 1598611 | NCBI WGS metagenome assembly OJPZ01 (sample SAMN03922494, study PRJEB24848) | human gut metagenome | isolation source: stool sample | host: Homo sapiens | place: Germany | collected 2011-11
TCTACACACTGCATATCGTCGGCAGCGTCAGATGTGTATAAGAGACAGGCTGATGGATGACCCCCTCGGGCCGGCCGCCGATCAGGGCGGGATGGAATACCATGGAGCGGAAGCGGCAAAGGGTGCGGGGGGCTTGGCGGATGCTATGCATGGCGTTGGTATTGAGCAGGATGCATTCGCCGCTATTGAGCACCACAGAGCCTGTATCCAGCTGTACCCGGGCCTTCCCCTCCGTGACCAAAAAGAGCTCCAGCTCCTCGTGCCAGTGCCAAGGGATCTGGCCTGTAAAATAATCTTTTACAGCTCCATCGTAACAGGCGCAGGGGAAAAGCGGCGTGCCGTGGGCGTCTAGCTCTTTCAGGTCTGCCGCGGTGCGGACACGAAATTTATATTTTGGATGCATTTTCGCCGGCATATCGCACCTCCATGGGAAAATTTTGTCCAAATTGTTATAGTAATAGGCAACATACTTATGGCAGGCCATCTCTTTGCACAGTATAATTTTACCAGAACCAAGAAATGAAAACAAGAAAAGGAGGATAACGCCATGATGACGCTTCTCAACATCAACAATACTGATCGGTTCTTTTCTATCGTGGACGGATGTGCCGGCCCTGTCACGGTGCAGTCCTCGGACGGCCGCAAAGAAGACCTGCGGCACAACACCCTGCTCCGGGATCTCTTGACCAGCAGCGGTGACGGCAGCATTGCCAAGATCGACCTGGATTGCACAGACGCCGGCGACGCATCCCGCATGTTCAAGTACATGCTGGAGGGCGCCTAATCGGCAGCCTGCCAGCCCCAAGGGCTGGATACCCTTTCTCACTTCTCACAAAAGACACCGGGCGGCTATATGCCGCCCATTTTTTTATTGCCCCAATGGGGGCAAAAACTGCCGGAAAGCCGTGGGCAGGGCATAGACCCCGGTCAGCTCCTGGGGCAGGGCCCAGCAAAAAGCAGGGTCTCCCTCTGCGCAATCGATCACATAGCCGGTCATTTCCCATTCCAAGTGGGTGAAAATATGGGTGCGGTGCAAGACCTGCCGGGGAGCGACAGGGGACAGGTTCCAGGCTTCCGCCTGGGCCAGGGCCTCCTGGGTGGAAAGGCGGCCGGGCAGGTTGGGAAATTCCCACAGCCCTGCCAGCAATCCCCGCCCAGGCCGCCGCCTTAGGGCAATGCGGCCCTCCCACCAAAGCAGGAACAGGGTATGGGCTTCCTGTTTTCTGGGGCGTTTGGGGGTACGCAGGGGCAGGGTCTCCGGCGCGCCGGCCATCCGTCCCAGGCAAAATTCCCGGCAAGGGCATGCGTCGCACCGGGGCCTCCCTCCCGGCGGGCAAAGGGTAGCGCCCAGCTCCATAAGGGCCTGGGTGAAGTCCCCGCATTGCCCCGGCGGATATACGGCTTCCAGGGCCGCCGCCACCGCCCGCTTCATAGGAGGCGGGTCCATAGGCTGCCGGATATTGCAAAGCCGGGCGATCACCCGCAAGACATTGCCGTCCACCGCCGCTACAGGCATATCAAAACAAATGGAGCAGACGGCCCCCGCCGTATAGTCCCCGATGCCCGGAAGGCTGCGAATCGCTTTGTATTCCCTGGGAAATACCCCGTTGTATTCCCGCTGGATCTGCTGCGCGGCCCGTTGTAGGTTCCGTACCCGGCTATAATAGCCCAGCCCTTCCCACAGTTTGAACAGCAGTCCTTCCTCTGCCGCCGCCAGGGCGGCAATGGTGGGCAGCGCCTCTAAAAAGCGGGTATAATAGCCTCGCACAGCCTCTACCCGGGTCTGTTGGAGCATGATCTCGCTAAGCCATACATGATATGGCGCCCGATCCGCCCGCCAGGGCAACACCCTGGCGTTTTGTTGATACCAGGGTAGCAACGCCCCTGGCAGCTGCGCCAAGCCTGGAAAGGCAGGCGCCTGAAAAGATCCTCGTTTTTGTTCCATGGCCCCATGATACACCATCCAGGCCCCCAGGGTAAAGCCCCCGGGGGGCGCCGGCTGCAAGGGCAATCAAAAAGGCGGCCGGCCGGCCGCCTTTTTGATTGCCCAGGGGCGAAATACCGCTATACATATTTTCGCATGTGCTTGAGTGCGCTTTTTTCCAGGCGGGACACCTGGGCCTGGCTGATGCCGATCTCCTCCGCCACCTCCATCTGGGTGCGGCCTTTGAAAAACCGAAGATGCAAAATCCGCCGCTCCCGGTCAGTGAGCTTTTCCATCCCCCGTTCCAAAGCCACGTGGGTCAGCCAATCGTCATCGCAGGTACCTTCGTCCTTTACCTGATCCATTACGTAAATGGCGTCCCCGTCGTCGTGATAGATGGGTTCGAATAGGGAGACCGGGTCCTGGATGGCGTCCAGGGCAAAGGCGATTTCCTCCTCCTTGACCCCCATCGCCTTGGCAATGTCGCTGATATGGGGTTCTTGCCCCATCTCTTCCAGGAGTTTGGTCCTGGTTTGCAGGGCGCGGTATGCGGTGTCCCGGATGGAGCGGGAGACCCGCAGAGCATTGTTGTCCCTTAGATGCCGCCGCACTTCCCCGATGATCATGGGGACCGCATAGGTGGAGAAACGCACCTCATGCTTCAGGTCAAAGTTATCGATGGCCTTGATCAGGCCAATACACCCCACCTGAAAGAGATCGTCCATCTGCTCCCCCCGTCCGGAAAACCGCTGGATCACGCTAAGCACCAAACGCAAATTTTCCCGAATAAAGGTTTCCCTGGCCTCCTGGTCGCCCGCTTGGATCTTCAAAAGCAATTCCCGGCTACGCTTTTGGGTCATCATGGGCAGCTTGGCGGTATCCAGTCCGCAGATCTCCACCTTGTTCAGCGCCATAACCGCATCCCCCCTCAACAAACATTCGTTACGCCTTTAGCATTGCCGAAACCGGCCGTGGCAATTCCGCGAAAAGGGTAAGGTTTTAGAAGGCGGGTTTCTTTTCCGGCGTCTTCGCCGGGTCGTGGCACGGATTTGCCTGCCGCCGCAACAAAAAAAAGGCGGCTTGCGCCGCCTAATCGCCTATGGAATACCCGTTGGGGATTTCCTGTAGCCCGTTTTCTTTTTCTATTGGTTTTCCAGCCCATCCTTTCCCTCCTCCAGCAGGCGCAGCCGCCCCCACCGGTTCCAATAGCTCCCGCCGCTGGCGTCTAGCCTGCGCTGCACCACCCCGTCGTCCCGGCCCTTGGCTTCCACCACCTGGCCGTTGCCGATGTACACCCCAACGTGGTAGTACTTCTGGCTGTTCTTGCGGAACACCAGATCTCCTGGCCGCAGGGACGCCTCCAAGGCCGATACGCCATCAGGGGTATGGATGGCCTCGCACATGGAAGCCAAGTGGTTGCAGTTCCGCTTGGAGGGCACCAGGCCCAGGTCGTAGAAGTAGCGGGAGATCAGCCCCGAGCAATCGAAGCAGCGGTAGCTGGCGACGCCCTTGGCTTTCAGCTTTTTGATAAAGTCTATGCTGCGCTGGGCGTTGGCATGGCTGGTGTCCATGCTGCGGATCTGGGCGTTGGTCAGGTTGTACTGGCCGTGGCCCCCCCAGACGTACACCTGGCCTACCTGGCCCTTTACAAAGTCCACCAGCCCCGCCGCCGTGGCTGCGGGCCGCGCCGTGGGTTCCCCGTCCAGGGCCGCCCAGGTTTTCGAGCCGCAGATGCCGTCCGCATCCAGCCCCGAATACGCCTGGAAGCTGCGCGCCGCCCCTTCCGTATTGGGGCCGTAAATACCGTCCACCTCCCCGCAGAGGAAGCCGTGGGCGGCAAGCCGGGTCTGGCAGAGGGATACGTCCTGATACCCGCCCTCGTCCCGCATATAGGGGGTTTTTAGCCGCAGGGTGCGGCGGATCACCGGCTCCTCCACGTCGGCGGGGGTCTCCGGGTCGGCGGCCTCTTCCCCGGGCTCTTCGTCCAACGCCGCCCAGGTTTTGGAGCCGCAGATGCCGTCCGTATCCAATCCCATGGCCCCCTGGAAGCTGCGCACCGCCGCCTCCGTCTTGGGGCCGTAAATGCCGTCCATCGCCCCGCAGGAAAATCCGTGCACGTCCAGCCGGGCCTGGCAGAGGCTTACGTCCGTGTAGCCGTCCTCGTCCCGCATGTAGGGGCTAGCCATGCGCAGGGTGCGGCGGGCCTTGGGCTGCTCCGGTTCGCTCTGTTCCGGCTCCTGGGTCTCCACCTCCGGGGGCACCAGCACATAGGCCCCCAGGGCCAGGGCTTCGTCCCATTCCACCAGGGCGTCCCCGTTCATGCCCCAATTCTGGCCCCAGGAATTGTGAATCAGGGCGTATTCCTTGCTACCCAGCTTCTTCCAGCCCTTGATGAGCACCTGGTGATACCCCAATCCCGGGCGGCTACAGGGCCATACCCCCCGGCTGTCCGGGTCCCATTGCTCCACCGCCAGGGTGGCGGATACGGGCAGGTATTCCCCCTTGGCCAGCTTCCGCTTGGCGGTGAGGGCGGCCTTGACCTGGCTTACGGTGGCAGCCCGGGCCCACACGCAACCGGCCACGGGTAGAGCATCTGCCTGGAGGGCGGCTTTGTTTTGGTTGTACCGGCTGATGGCCTCCGGCACCTCGTATTCCTTGGGGTCGGCTTTCAGGCTGGCGTTGCCGGATTTCACCAGGAACCCCAGGGCCTGGCCCACCACCATGCCCTCCCCCTGGTGGCTTCTACCGCCGGCATACAGGTAGTTCACCCCATATTCCCTGCCGTAGGCCAAATAATAAAGCCAGCGCATGGTTTGCGGGACGCATGTGCTGGCCTGTTGGTCGTAGTGCTTGGGGATGGGGATCTCCCAGGCGTCCGGGTAGGCGGCCCGGGGGGTCTGGATGGTATAATCCCGCACGTCCGGGGGCGTGGGGATGGCGCCGAGTTTATGCTGCATATGGTTCCTCCTTTGCTGGGTCGGTTAGAATTTCGTTGGCCGGGCGGGTGGGCGGAGCCCACCCGCCGCCGCCCCCCCGCCCGGCCAACGAAAAAAGCGCCGGGACTTCCGTTCCAGCGCCACAACTTGACACTATAAGCATAGCCGCAAAAAAGGGCCGTTTCAACAGCAGGTTTCAGGCAGCATTCAGGCGGAAAAGAGCCGTTCTGCTTCCCAGACCAACGCTTTGTCCAGCAGGCAAAGGTATACGTCCATGAAATGGTTCCCCAGCCAAGCCTTTATGGTATCCACTGCGATCTCCAGGGCGGACTGGATCGGATAGCCATAGATGCCGGCGGAAATCAAGGGGAAAGCGATGGAGCGGCAGCCAGACTTTTGGGCGAGGGCCAAGCTGTTTGCATAACAGCTGGCCAGCGTCTGGGCTTCCCCTTGGCCGCCGCCCCGCCACACGGGGCCGGGGGTATGGATCACATAGGCAGCGGGCAAGGCAAAGCCTGGGGTGATCACTGCCTGGCCTGGGGCACAGCCGCCGATGGCCTTACAAGCTGCCGCCAGATCTTTGTAGCCTGCCTTGGCGAAGATGGCCCCGCATACGCCGCCGCCAGGAAGCAAGCTGGCGTTGGCGGCGTTTACGATAGCATCCACCTGCATGGTAGTAATATCCTGTTGTATTGCAAAAAAGGGCACAGTTCCTCCTTATGTTCCCTTATCCATCCGGCGGTACAGGAGCCACCCGCCCAAGCTCAAGGCCAGGGTAACGCCAAATACCGCCAAGGCAAACCAGTAGTCCTGCAAGCCCAAAGCGTTTCCGCCGATGGTAGAGGTGACCACCGATGGGATGCGGGCGATGGTGCTGATTAGCAGCCAGGTACCCAAGGGCATATCCGTAAGCCCGGCGCAATAGGTGAGGATATCTTTGGGGGTGCCGGGGATGAACATCAGGATAAAGGTCAGGGCGTCCCGTTTTTTCCGATCCCTTAGCAATTTGGAGGATAGGATCTTTTCCCGGGGAAAAAACACCTCCACCACCCGTATGCCCCAATTGTGCACAAACAGGAATACGGTCAAGCTACCCAAGAAAATGCCGATCTGGCATAAAAGGGTGCCCTCCCAGAAACCAAAGGCATAGCCAGCGGCGATCTCCAAAGGTTCCCCGGGGATGATGGCCACCACCACCTGGAAAAACATCATCCCTACAAAGGCGATCCGGCCCCAGACCCCGTGTCCATCCACCCAGGCGCGAAAGCCGCCTGGGTCCTGGATGAACCGCAGCATGGGCCGGCCCACCGCCAGCAGCAAAAAAATGCTTAGGGCCACAAAGGCGGCTATGGACATCCCGCTCCAAAACCGTTTTTGTTGCTCTGTCAAATTTCCTTCCAGCCGTTTTGAATGTTTCATGCTCATGGATATAGGGTACCCGAAAAATGTTGCCTACCTGTCAACGCTCGCTTAATTTTTCTTTAAAGAACCCCTTACATTTTTATAATGTGCCGTATGGCCTCTCCCGCGCACAAAAGCCCCGCCGCTCCAGGCACAAAGCTCAGGGTGCCGGGCACCGCCCGCCGGCCGGGGGCGGCGTCTTCCGGCTGGAAGGCGGGCTTTCTAGGCGGTTCCGGGGACCACACCACCCGCACCCCCTGAATGCCTCGCTTGCGCAGCTCCCGCCGCATGACCCGGGCCAGGGGGCAGCCATCCGTCTGCTGGATATCGCTCACCCGGAAGCCGCTGGGGTCCAGTTTATTGCCCGTCCCCATGCAGCTGATGATGGGGATATCCGCCCCTTTAGCCTGTTGGATCAGCAGGAGCTTGTCCGTCACCGAATCGATGGCGTCGATCACATAATCCCATTCCGAGAGGGGGAAGGCATCCGCCGTCTCTTGGGAATATCGGCACATACGGGCGTCCACCTGGATGGAAGGGTCGATGTCCCGTATCCGCTCCCAGGCCGCCTGCACCTTGGGCATACCGATGGTGGAACGCAGGGCGTACAGCTGCCGGTTCAGGTTGGAGGGGGCTACCAGGTCGTCGTCCACCAGCAAAAGCCGGCCTACCCCGGCCCGGGCCAACGCCTCCGCCGCATAGGAGCCCACGCCTCCCAGGCCAAATACCGCCACGCCGGCCTGGCGTAACCTTTCCACCCCCGCCGTCCCGATCAGCATCGCGGTGCGGCTTTCCTGTTCTCCCATGGTTCCCTCCTTCGCGTGCGTTTTCGATAGTATAGCACATTTGCATCCATCTTGCATCCATGCCGGCCTTGCCCAGCAACGGCTTTTATGGTAAGCTATCCGCAAAGATGGAATAACCGGTTAGAGGCATATATATGGAAAGAAGATCCAAGGGCTTTGCCCTCATGCTGTTTAGCCTGATCCTGCTGCTGGGGTTTCAAAGCCTAGGCTGGGACCATATCCTGGACCTCTCCCTCACTTGGCAGCACCTGTTTCTGCTGATGGGAACGGTGGGGTTTGGCATGGCCTTCTTTAAACCGCCGAAAGAATAACCCTGCGAAAACAAAAAGCCGCCTGCCCGGTAGAACCGGACAGGCGGCTTCAGCCTGTCGAAAAACCCTTGGGGGTTCGGGGGCCGCAGCCCCCGGAGGCTTTGATCGGATTTGGCGACATGCGCGTCAAATCCGCAAAAAGCCTTGCGTAGCAAGGGTTTCCCTGCATAGCTCCCTGGCCGCGCCGTAGGCGCAAGGGAGCTATGAAAACCTCGAAAAAGTGGCGCAAGCCACTTTTTCGACAGCCAAAAGCCGCCTGCCGGTAGAGCCGGACAGGCGGCTTGCATATTGCGGGCGCCGAAAGGACCCGGCGCCCATTTGCTCCATTGGATTAGAACTTGGCGATGACCGCCCCCGCATAGGTGGCGTCGATGAATTCCCGAACGGTATCGCTCTGAAGGGCGGCGATCAGGGCCTTGGTGGCGTCGGTCTCCTCGTTGCCCTCCTTGACCACCAGAACGTTGGCGTAGGTCTCGGCAGCGATGGAATCCTTATCCTCTACCGCCAGGGCGTCGCTGACCTTCAGGCCGGCCTGAATGGCATAGTTGCCGTTGATGACCGCCAGATCCACATCCTGGAGGGAACGGGGCAGCTGGGCGGCTTCGATCTCCTGGATGTCCAGGTTCTTGGGGTTCTCCGCGATATCCAGCTTGGTGGCGGTGAAGGTAACGCCCTCGTTGAGCTTGATCAGGCCCTGGGCCTCCAGCAGCAGCAGGGCGCGGGCTTCGTTGGTGCCGTCGTTGGGGATGGCCACGGTAGCCCCGTCCGCCAGCTCTTCCAGGCTGGTGGTCTTGCCGGCATAGATGCCGAAGGGCTCATAGTGGATGGCGGCCACCGCTACCAGATGGGTGCCGTTCTGGGCGTTGAAGTCGTCCAGATAGGGGCCATGCTGGAAATAATTGGCGTCCAGATCCCCTTCTTCCAGGGCGGTGTTGGGCAGCACATAGTCGGTGAACTCCACCACTTCCAGGTTGTAGCCCTGAGCGGCCAGGTCGTCCTTGACCGCGTTGAGGATCTCCGCATGGGGGGTGATGGACGCGCCCACCTTAATGGTGACCATCTCCGCGGGAGCCTCTTCCTGGGCCTCCTCCTGGGCGGGGGCTTCGGCGGTCTCGGCGGGGGTTTCCGCGGCGGGCTCTTCCGCCGGGGTCTCGGCGGGCTGGCTGGCGCAGCCAAAGACGCTTAGGGCCAGAACCAAAGCCAGGGCAAGGACAAACAGCTTCTTCATGGTTATTTTCCTCCTAATAATGAATTAATTAGATTTCGATTGTATCGCAAACGCCATATAAGCGTTTGTATCCGTTTTTTAGCGCCGGCGCTTATCCGAGACCAGGGTCAGCTTATCGCCGGCCACCTGGAAGATCTGCACCAGGATCACCAGCAGCACCACAGCCACCCACATCACATCCTCCTGGTAGCGGTAATAGCCGTAGTTGATGGCGATGGCCCCCAGGCCGCCGCCCCCCAAAGCGCCCGCCATGGCGGAATAGCTCAGGATGGTGGTGGTGACGATGGTGGCGCCGTTGAGCAGGGAAGGCAAGCTCTCCGGCAGCAGCACCCGGGTGATGATCTGCCAATTGGTGGCGCCCATGCTCTGGGCGGCTTCGATCACCCCGTGGTCCACCTCCTTGAGGGCGCCCTCCACCATGCGGCCCACATAGGGCGCCGCGGCGATGACCAGGGGCGGGATCACGGCGATGGAGCCGATGGTGGTCCCCACCAGCAGCCGGGTAAAGCCCAGCACGCATACCAGCAGGATCAGGAAGGGCACGGAGCGGAACAGGTTTACGATCACGCTGAGCACCCGGTTCAGGCCCGGGCGGGGGCTGATGCCGTCCTGGCTGGTGACCACCAGCAAAATGCCCAAAGGCAGGCCCAAAACATAGCCGATCAGGGTGGAGGTCAGGGTCATCATCAGGGATTCCAGGATTCCCTTGGCCATCTCCTGTACCATAAGCGGATTAAACATGATATGCCTCCTCCAAATAATGCACCTGGTGCATATCCAGGTATTTCTTCATCTTGGCCACCACGCCTTCATTATCCGGCAGCTGCACCAGGGTATAGCCCACCATCTTTCCCTCGATGGTCTTGGTATCTGCAAAGAGGATGTTCACAGGCGCGCCGCACTCCAGCACCATGTTGCCGATCACCGGGCTGGAGGTCTTGGTGCCGTCAAAGATGATCCGCAAGCAGCGTTCGCTCATCATCTCCTCCCCCAGGCGGCCGCTGGCGTAGAGCAAACGCCGGGCGATCTCCGTCTTGGGCCGCATAAAAATATCCTCCACGCTGCCGATCTCCGCGATGCGGCTGTTGTCAATGATGGCCACCCGGTCGCAGATCTCCTCGATGACGCTCATCTCATGGGTGATCACCACGATGGTGATGCCGAATTTCTGGTTGATCTCCTTGAGCAGGTCCAGGATGGAACGGGTGGTGGTGGGGTCCAGGGCGCTGGTGGCCTCGTCGCACAGCAGCACCTTGGGGTTGGCAGCCAGGGCCCGGGCAATGGCCACCCGCTGCTTCTGGCCGCCGGAAAGCTGGGCTGGATAGGCCTTTTCCTTATCCTGTAGCTCCACCACCTCCAACAGCTCCCTGGCCCGCTTTACCGCCTGGGCCTTGGGCACCCCAGCGATCTCCAGGGGGAAGCAGATGTTTTGGATGGCGTTTTTCTGCATGAGCAGGTTGAATTGCTGGAAGATCATGCCCATGTTCCGCCGGGCTGTGAGCAATTCCCCGGGCTGGAGCTTTTCCAGGGCCTGGCCTGCGATGACCACGCTGCCGTCCGTGGGCTTTTCCAGGTAGTTCATGCACCGTACCAGGGTGCTTTTCCCCGCCCCGGACAGGCCGATGATGCCAAAGATCTCCCCCTCGTAAATGGTCAAGTCGATGCCGGAAAGGGCGGTGACCGCCGTGTCCCCCGATCCGAAGGTCTTATTCAGCCCCCGGATGGTGATGATCTCGTTTTTGCCTGAGGCAACCATGGATATGTTCTTCCTCCCCGCCAATGATGATGAAATATGCCGCATAAAAAGGGCCGTGAGCGTATGCCCACGGCCCTTGCATCAACGAAGCCTTATGCCAAGGTCCATGCACGCACACGCTCTCCATGCCCGAAGGACATGGAGCCGCACATCATCATAGCGCACATGGTCATAGAAACGCTGTTCATCCTGCCTGCTCCTTTCCTCCGTTCATCGGCCGTGCGATGCAAAGCCCTTATTGCTCTGCATGATATCATACTCCCCATAAAGCTGTCAATATAAATCTTCCCATCATCCATGGGTACCCTTATATTTTTGTCGGGTGGCCATGCCGCCTCGGATATGGCGTTCGGCCTTGTTGTGCTGCAAGATCTCCCCAACGGCTTTCGCCCGGGTGGGATCTAAGCCCTTGAGCCGCTCCTGCATATCCTTATGTTTCGTCGTTACGAATTAGAACGGTTTCATCCAAGCCCAGATCGCCAAGCAGCCGGAGGTAAATGTCCACATTCCCGTCCTTGTCCACTTCAATCTTCTGAATGATCCGTTTGAGCTGGGCGTTTGTCATTTGCCGTACATCGGTGATGTCCTCAATCTCCTTGAAAGTCTGTTGCAGAACACTTTCCAACTGCTCGCCCTTTGTCAGATGGTAGGACACCATTTTCAGTTCATTCTCCAGCCGTTCAATCTCTTTCCGCATCCCTCCGATCTTATCATTGAGTTCCTCGCGGGAGATTAAATCATCGGCGTACATATCCATGTATTTCTGTCGCGTCTTTTGCAGTTTGGCAAGCTGGGCGGTCAGTTCTTTTTCGTAGTTCAGGTTTTCGTCCTTTGCCTTATAGACCCGCTGGAATTCCCCCACCACATAGCGGATGACATTCTTCTTTGCTTTTAGCAGCCCAGCGAAATACTCCTGCAAAACCTCGATGAGTTCATCTTCATCCACTGTCACGGCGTTGGGGCAGTTGTCAGCACCACGCCCATTGTGGCCGGAACAGACCCACCGGACATAGGTGTTCTTGTAGGTGCGGACGGTACGCCGGAAGGACCAGCCGCACTCCTTGCATTTAATGAGGGTGGAAAACAAATATTTGTTGCTCTGGCGCTCCTTGTCCACCTTGAATGCCTTGCCGCGGGATTTCATAATCTGCTGCGCCTGTTCAAAAGTTTCCGGTTCGATAATTCGTAAGTCTGGACGGTCAACCACCATCCACTCCGAAGCATCCTTGTCCGCCCGCTGGCCGGTCAAAAAATCGGTGACTTCCTGCTTGCCGTTAATGATTTTCCCCGTATAGAGTTCATTGGTAAGGATGCGGCACACCCCGTTCTGGCTCCACTGGCAATTCCGCTTTGTCCGCAGCCCTCGCTCATTGAGGAAGATAGAGATTTTTGCCGCCCCGTAACCATCCTTGATGTACCACTGGTAAATCTGGCGGACAACCGCCGCTTCTTCCTCATTGATTGTAAGATTGAAGTAGTCGCCAATAGTTTTATCATACCCATAGACAATGTTGGGGACACGGCCTTTTTCTGCGTTCATTTTCTTGCCGAATTTCACGCGCTTAGAGGTGTTCGCACTTTCTTCCTGCGCCAGCGCCCCAAAGATTGTCAGGACAAATTCGCTGTTGCCCATACTGGTCATGTTGGCGGTCAGGAACTGCGTTTCAATCCCCAATGCTTTCAGCTTGCGGACATTCTGCAAAAGGTCAACCGTATTCCGGGCAAAGCGGGAAATGTCTTTTACTACGACCATATCAAAGAGGCCATGCTCTGCATCCGCCATCATACGCAAAAATTCTTTCCTGTTCTTGATTTTCGTCCCGGAAATACCCTCGTCCGCGTAAAGGCGCACAAGGTTATCCCCGGTGCGTTTGGTATATTCGGAGAAAAATTCTTTCTGTGCTTCCAGGCTGTTGAGCTGATCCTCTTTATCGGTGGAAACACGGCAGTAAGCAGCGATATTCATGGCAAAACCTCTCTGTTAAAATCAAAGCGTTCTGTTACATCTTTATTTTATCATGTGGCACTTTGGATTGCAATAGGGAAAGGGGCATCCCGCTTATGCAGGGTGCCCCTCATCGTCCTTTTCCCCGGCGCCATCCGGCCCATTTGCGGCTGCCTGTATGGCAAGCTGTACCTTTTCCTGGTTTGCTTCCATAAAGATTTTCAGTAAGTAATCGGCGGTAGCTGCCGTTGGGTTTGGGTTATGGAACCGGTAATTGAGTTTCCTTTCTTTCACGGCAGCATTCCCACCTCCCCCTTGCTGTCTGCCCTTTGTCCATGTCTATGAAAACAAGGTAGGAAATAGTACATGATGGGATTGTCAAAGATCACGTCCTCGGTGGGATCGCTGTGCCTGTTCTAATTCCCTGCGGATTTCTGGCGGGATACGGTCAACCAGCCGTTGTAAATCATCCAATTCGCTTTTCAGCTTTGCCCGTTCCATCGTATCTTTTATCTTGCCTTTTTCACTGGCCTTTGCCCTTGCTTCCAGCTTCTCATTTTCCGCCAACAGGTCATTGATTGTGACCTTGTACTTTTTCAGTTGCCCGGAGAAATTCTCCATCTGCGGGAACCACTTTTTCAGCATGGAGAGGGCTT
>OJPZ01000823.1_pt1 | contig 12938 bp, 10 predicted proteins | sample 1598611 | NCBI WGS metagenome assembly OJPZ01 (sample SAMN03922494, study PRJEB24848) | human gut metagenome | isolation source: stool sample | host: Homo sapiens | place: Germany | collected 2011-11
GAATCTGCTGCTCTGCTCCTCCGGTGTGTACTATATGGACACCATTGCGGACAGCTTACAGGGCGGCGGCACGGTGATCCTGAATGATGGCGGAGCGGCGAGCTTTGACCCGCAGCTCATAGCGCCCAACGAGGAGTTGACCATCGTCGTCGATGGGGTGCAGGGGCGCTTCCGCACCACCAACTGGTACATCACGGCGGCGGTAACGCTGCTCAGCGGCATCCTCGCCTATTTTGTCAGCGGACGCGCCCTCAAGCCCCTTCGCAGCTTTGCCTCGCAGGTGGAGCAGGTGCAGCTGAACAATCTTGCCGATATGAGGATCGATGAAGACGCCATTTCGGAGTTCCGGCAGCTGAGCCGCTCGTTCAACCAGATGCTGGAGCGGCTGAACAACGCCTTTGCCGCCCAGCGGCAGTTCACCGGCAACGCCGCCCACGAGCTGCGCACGCCGCTGGCGCTGATGCAGGCGCAGCTGGAGCTGTTTTCCGCGGAGCATCCAGATGTGCGCCCGGAGACGGCGGAATTCCTCACGCTTTTGCGCGAGCAGACGGAGCGGCTGACTCAGATGACAAAAACACTGCTGGAAATGAGCAACCTGCAGCAGGTGGCGCGGAACGAACGGATTCAGCTTGCGCCCATGGTCGAGGAGATCTTCACAGACCTCGCGCCGCTGACAGATAAGCGCGGCATCACGCTGACGGCAGATGGCGACGGCGTCATGACCGGCAGCGACGCGCTGATCTACCGGCTGCTCTTCAACCTGACAGAAAATGCCGTCAAATACAATCGCCCAGGCGGCTCGGTGCGGGTCTGCGTCACACAGGAGCCGGAAAAGCTCCGGATCCGTGTCTCCGACACCGGCTGCGGCATCCCGGAGAAGTATCAGCAGAGCATCTTCCAGCCATTCTTCCGCGTGGACAAGTCCCGCAGCCGGGAGTACGGCGGCGCGGGACTGGGGCTTTCTCTGGTGTGGGAGATCGCCAATCTCCACGGCGGCTCCGTTTGGGTGGAGGAAAGCTCGGACAAGGGCACGACCATCGCGGTAGAGCTGCCGGCAGGGGCAGAAAACGATTCCCCCGGCGCGGATATCCCATAACGGTCCTCGGCTGACTCATGGCGATCGTTTTTCAACCTCCACAACATTACCGCAGCAGCTCTCGATCAGCTCCCTGTCATGGGTGATCACGAGAATGGTTCTGCCGTTCCGCTCTTCGCTTTTCAGCCTTTCTGCGATCAGCCGCATATTCTGCCCGTCAAGTCCGCTGGTAGGCTCATCGAGTATCAATATCCTGCGGCCGGAAAAGATGGCGCAGGCAATGGCAAGGCGCTGCTTCTGCCCGCCGGACAGGGCGGACGGGTGCGCGTCCCTGTACTCATAAAGCCCAAGCTCTTTCAGTAAATGTCTGGCACGGTCTTTGCTTTCTTCTGTCAATCTGGTATTCAGCAGCAGCTCCTCCGCCACGCTTGCCGTAAAAAACTGCGTTGACGTGTCATTTCCGCAGTAATAGATCTCCCTGCGCCGGATTGCCGCTCTTGCTTTTTTTCCATCTATCAGGATATGTCCCCTTGTCTGCCTTGTCAGCCCGCAGAGGATCTGCGCAAGGGTGGTTTTCCCTGCGCCGTTTTGCCCCGTTATGGCGGTCACCTTGCCTTCCGGAAAGGAGAGGGAAACATCATCGAAAATGACTTCTTTGCGTATTCTTTTCGAGAGCCCTGCTGTCTTCAAGACGGCAGGGCTTTCGTCCAATACGGAGGGAGCGGGAAGGCACTTTCCCTCGTGCGGAGAGCGCAGACCCATGCCTAAGATGTCTGCTTCCGGAAGAAGGAGTAAGTCCCGTGGCGCATACTCGGCCGCTATTCTGCCGTCTCGCAGATATAAAAACCGGTCTGCGATCCCCATCAGCCAGTCGATCCGATGCTCCGCGAGGAGCAGGGTAAAGCCCTGCTCCTTGAGCTGCCGGAGGGTCTGCGCAAGCTGCCTCGTCCCGGCGGCATCGAGGTTGGCCGTCGGCTCGTCGCACACAAAAACCTTTGGCTTCATGGCATATACGGACGCAATGGCCGCCCGCTGCTTTTCTCCGCTTGAGAGGACGTTAACTGCCCTGTCTTTCAAATGAGACAGATGCAATGCCTCTATGGCAGCATCCGTCCTCTCCCGTATCTCCCAGGCGGACAGGCCGTAATTCTCGCAGGGAAAGGCGACCTCTCCGGCAAGCTCAGAGGAAAAGAACTGGCTTTTGGGGTCCTGAAAAACGCTTCCCACCAAACGCCCGATCTCCCATGTGGAAAGCCTTGATATGTCCTTGCCGTCTATCTTCACGCTCCCGCTGAAAACTCCGGGATAGTAGGACGGCGCAAGCCCGTTGACAAGCCTTGTCACGGTGGTCTTGCCGCAGCCGGAGAGCCCTGTCAGCACGACGCATTCGCCGCTTTTTACCGAAAGGGAAATGTCCCGCACACCTCTGTCCGAGTTTTCGTATTGAAAGGAAGCGTGTGTAAGCTCGATCATGCCATGCTCCTCTCCAAAACCAAATAGGAAGCCGTGACTATCGCGCATACGGCTGCCGCGATATAATCCCGCGCCCCGGCCTTTTGCTCATAATAGCTGCCGCGCACGCCCGGGCGCTCCGCGCCTCTTGCAACGGCGGAAACGGAAAGCTGATCGGCAAGCTGCAATACCCGTAGAAGAAACGGAACCAGCACATACTCCATGCTCTGCACGGGATGCGCGAGCAGCTGCCCCGCAGCGGTCAGCCCTCGGTTTTTCATCGACCTGCCTACACCCTTTAGCTCCGTTCGCATGGTGGGGAAGAAGCGAAAAACCACAAGAAGCCCGAGAATAAATGCGGTGGGCATACGGAGGCGGGATAAGAACGCGGAGAGCATCCCCGGCGGCGTGGTGATCAGATCCCATGACACCAGAAAGATCGGTGACAGATTCCAGAATATCAGAACATAAAATTCCGAAAAGACCGGCATGCGCAGCCCGTGGAAGCGGATGCCGTACAGCAGCAGCGCCAGCAGCAGATAAAAGCAGCCATAGGACGCGGCAAGGCGGAAATTTTTCTGTAAGACGAGATAAAGAAGCGTCCCGCCGGTCAGGATGCTGGTGAGCAGCACATTCCCGCCGATCGTCACTCCGGCAAAGACGCACAGCAACGCCCACAGCTTGACCGGCACCGCAAAGGATGCGTCCGCTCTCATAGAACGCCGGCCTTCTTAAAATGCCTGCGGATCAGCCGGCTGCCCACCATGCAGCCTAAAAAGCCCATCAGTGTCGTGAACAGCAGAATAAAGGCCAGCCAGCCGGGAGAGGTGTAGTAACGCACATAGGAATCGATGTAGCTCTGCTCCATACCGCTTGCCAGCGCAAAATCGTAGTAGGTGTCCCAGAAGAACCAGATGGGCAGCAGATTGACCCCGTTGTACAGCAGGCTCGCCACCGTCCAGGCGGCGGTCAGCCGTTTCGGTTTTTGGCAGGAGCCTTCCTTCCAGAGAATCGCCTCGCAGAGGATTCCCACGAGAACATAATAAGGAAGCAAGAACCAGTTTCCCATCAGCAGGAAAATCACGCCGAGGATCGTCATATAGATCAGCGTCACAAACCGCTTGCCGATCCGGCTGACCATGAGCATATAGACCGGCGCGCAGAGGAACATGGTGATCCCCACGGACAGCACCATGCTTACAAAGTCGTTGGCCATGCAGACCATATTGACGACGAGCTGGATCACGATCAGCACCGCCGAAAGCAGCACCGTGGTGATCACATCCCTGACAGACCATTTATTTGTTTCTTTCATAAACTCCTCCTTGTTTTCGACACTTTGTTTTCCAATATTGTACTCAGAATCCTGTTTCCCTCGGGGTTTTCTACGCCGTCCACTCCATGCTCTCGCTCTGGAGCTGCGCCATATGGCGGAACAGGCCGTTCTTTTTCAGCAGCTCGGCCGGAGAACCCATCTCAACCACGCGGCCGCCGGAGAGCAGGACGATCTGATCGGCGTTCATGACGGTACGCATGCGGTGCGCGATGATGAGCACCGTCTTATCCTTGATCAATCCGGACAATGCCGCCTGCACCGCCGTCTCGTTTTCCACATCCAGCGAGGCCGTGGCCTCATCCAGCAAAATCACCGGCGCGTCCTTCAAGATGGCGCGGGCAATGGAGATGCGCTGCCGCTCGCCGCCGGAGAGTCGGGAGCCGTTTTCCCCGATCAGGGTATGGTAGCCGTCAGGCAGCCTGGATACAAAGGCGTCGCACTGCGCCGCCTTCGCCGCCGCCAGCACCTCCGTATCGGTGGCGTCCCGCTTGCCGAGGCGGATGTTTTCCATCACGGTATCCGCAAACAGCACCACATCCTGAAATACGATGGCGTAGTTTTTCAGCAGTGCCTCGCCGTCCACCGTAGACACGTCCACGCCGCCCAGCCGCACCGTTCCCTCCGCCGGGTCCCAGAAGCGGGCTGCCAGCCTGGCTGCCGTGGATTTGCCGCCGCCGGAGGGGCCCACCAGCGCCGTCACCTGCCCCTGCTTCGCCGTAAAGGAGACGTCTCTTAGCACATCCTCTTTTTCCCGGTAGGCAAAGGTCACGTGCTCAAAGCGGATGTCGTAGCCGTCTGGATCATATTCGGTCAGTCCGGTCATGCGCTTTTCGTTCTCGATCTCCTGCATGCGCTCGATGCGCACCTCGCAGGCGAAAACCGCGGCCATGTTGGCAAACATGGAGCCGATGGGGTCATATACCCGGGTGGCGGCGATAAGGAACATCAGAAACGGGATCAGCGCCAGGTCGCCGCGGCTCATCAGCGTTACTCCCGTGAGGACGGTGGTGGCGATGCCCAGCTTTAGGAAAGACTGCGCCGCCGTGACTACGGAGCCTGTGAACAGCTCGCCCCGGATGGTGTCACGCTCCGCCGCGTCCAGCTTTCGGTTCAAATCGGCGATATACCGCGCCTTTTGGTTGCACGCCTTGATCTCCGGCGCGCACTCCAGTGCCTCCTGCATGGCGTCAGTGGCCGCGCGGCGGGTGACGAGACCCTTCTTTATATGCCGCTTTTCCATGCGCCGGGAGAGATAGACCATCAGCAGCGACGCGGGCACCACCCACAAAAGAGCCAACGCCATCCGCCAGTCGTAAAGCAGCATGCCTGTGGAAATCAGCGCCGTGGAGATGAGCGCGCCGTGCATGGCGGGGTAAAAGTGGGAGAATGCCTTTTCCAGCGTCTCCGTATCCCCCATGATGGTGGTGGTCAGGTCGGTCAGGTCACGTTTTCCGAAGAAGGACAGCGGGAGCTGGCGCAGCACCTCCGCCAGCCGGATGCGGCGGTTGGCACTCTCCCGGTAGGTGGCTTCGTATAGGGCTTTGTACTGGATCAGGAAGGTCACAAAGAGCGCGGCGAGGGCAAGGACGCCCGCGACCAGAAAGCGTGTAAGACCCGCCCTTGGGTCGGTGCCGTTTGTCAGCGCCTCTACGATGCCGGAGAGCGCCGTGGCCAGCACGCCCACCGGCAGCATTTTGCTGATGTTGACCAGTACGGACCAGAACACGGCGGACACGTAGTCCCTTGCGCCCTTCTCCGTCATGGCGTATTTTTTGCGGATGCGTTCGATCATGCTGCACCTCCTACCTTCCACTGCGCGGCCTTTTGGTATTCCTCCCACATGGCGGCGTATACGCCGCCCTTTTCAAGAAGCTCGTCATGCCTTCCTTCCTCGGCGATCTCGCCGTCCCGGATGACGAGGATACGATCCATGTTCCGCACTGTGGACAGGCGGTGGGCGATCATCAACACGGTCTTGCCCTTCATCAGCGCCTCGAAGGCCTTTTGTATCTTCGCCTCGTTCTCCGGGTCTGCAAAGGAACTGGCCTCATCCAGCACCACGATGGGCGCGTCCTTTAAGATCGCCCGGGCCAGTGCGATTCGCTGCATCTCGCCGCCGGAGAGGTACACGCCCTTGGCGCCGATCACGGCGTCCAGCCCGCCCGGCGTCTTTTCCAGAATATCGCCGCACTGAGCAAGCTGCGCCGCGTGTAATATCTCCTCCTCTGTGGCGCTCGGCCGAGCGGCGCGGATGTTGTCGCGGATGCTCTTCTTAAACAGGCGTACCTCCTGAAAGACAAAGGAGATCTGCTCCATCAGCTCCGCGGTGGGGATGCTGCGCACATCCCGTCCGCCCAAGAGCACCGCCCCTGCCTGCACATCGAAAAAGCGCGGGATCAGCCGGGCGATGGTGGTCTTGCCGCCGCCGGAGGGGCCCACCAACGCCCACGCCTCCCCCTGCGGCAGGCGGAAGCTCACATTCGTCAGCGCGGGCCTGTCTGAGCCGTCATAGGAAAAGGTGACATTCTCAAAGGAAATGCCGCTGTCTGCGGGCTTGCTTCCGCTGTCCGCCGCAGGCTCGGGAAGGGGCGACTCCTTCAATATCGCCTCCAGCTTGTTCACTGCCTCGGCGGCCTCCATCTGTGCGTTGACCGCGTACATCAGCCGCTCCATCATAAAGGCAAGCTGGGGCGCGAAGAAGATGTAAAACACCAGGTCGGCCAGCACCGCCCAGCCGTCTGCCGCTCCGCCTACGAGAACCATCCCCAAGGGCATGAGAAGCAGGAACATGACGTTCAGCACCACCGTAAACAGGGTGTAGGGCATACGGCACATCATGGCGTAGCCGCTGGCAAGGTCGCGGTAGCTGAGGATGGCGGCATGAAAGCTCTTGAAGGAGTAAACCGTCTGCTGGAATACCTTCACCACCGGGATGCCCCGGACATACTCCGTGGCCTCGGCGGAAATGCGCTCTCCGGCGCGCTGGTATTCCTCAAAGAACTTCATGCCTCTCCCGGTCATCATGGTCATCAGGCAGACAAGCCCGATGATCATGGGGATCAGGCAGGCAAGCCCCATGCGCCAGTCAAAGACGAAGAGCAGTCCCACCGCCAGTATCGGCGTTACGATCCCGCCCACCGCGTCGGGGATGGTGTGGGCAAGGAGCGTTTCTGTCAGCGCCGCGTTGTCGTCGATCTGCTTGCGCAGCCGTCCCGTGAGGTTGGCGTTAAAGTACCCCAACGGCAGGTCAATGAGATGAGCGGCCGCCGCCTTTCGCATATTCGTCGCCACCCGGAAGGCCGCAAGGTGCGTGCACATAAGCCCGGCGAAATAGATCGCCGCGCTCAGAAGTGCCGCCGCCAGCGCATACCAGCCGTAGCGGGCAAGCCCTGCCGGAACGCCGCCTCCCGGCGTTAAAATGCCCCTGGCCGCGTACCAGACAAAAACGAATGGGAAAATGCCGACCGCCGCCGAAACGCCGGACAGCCCGCAGCCCAAGACGGACAGCCACTTATGCCCTCCGGCGTATTCCAGCAGCCTGCCCAGCACCGGCGGCTGCTTTTCTTTTTTCTGTTTGCTCATATTCCGTGTTCCTTTCTTAAAATATATGGATTTGGTGGAGGATGTGCCGCATCGGTTAGAGGCGACTAACCAACAGTTATTTTTTTAAGGCTCATTCGAGCCTTAAAAGTCCGCTCCAGCCGGAGTGGAAAAAGATAGCCAGTTCATCAACGTATTTCATGGCTTCCTCTCTCGGCATGTTGTGGACGATGGTTTCACACACCGCCGTAAAGTAAGCTCTTGTGATCATGTGATGAAGCTGACGAGTCATGCTCCCGGAGAGCATACCGTTTTTTCTGAGGAGGGCGTAGTATTCTTCGGATCGATCGACCTCCAGTTCCACCAGCACCTCGATGAAATCCGCGTAGCCCGTTCCCTCCGCCCGGCAGAGGATCAGCTTGAATTCGTCGAAATGGTCGTACATGAACGCGACAAGCTCGTGCAGGTGTTGGGTGGAAAGCTCCAGACTGTCTTTTGCTCTCCCTTCCGGGATGAGGTCAAAATAATCATCCTGTGCCGCCTTGAAGCGGGTGAGCAGCTCCTTTGCGGTCTCACCCACAAGGTCTTCAAACAGAGCGGTCTTATCCGGGTAGTAGCCGTAGAAGGCACCCTTCGTGAAGCCTGCCTCCGCGACGATTTTATTCAGAGATGCGTCCTTAAAACCTTTTTCCAGAAATTCTTTTTTCCCAACTTCGAGGATCTTCCTTTGGGTTTCCGTTCGTTCCATTTCCTACGCCTCCTGATATACCAGCAGTACATACCACTGGTATATTATAACCGCGTAGATTTGGTTTGTCAATGGGAGTGACACATTTTATACTAAACACATATACCCTTGCTTGGAGGATTCGCGATATTCTTTTGCGCATGGAAGGGAGTTCATACAGCCATATATGGAATCTCCAGCGAAATGCCTGCGGCACTTCGCTGGAAAAGCACTTAAAACAGCAGCTATGGCTGATTTTTTGACTTGCCCTTCATCTCACCCATTCTATCACCGCAAAATATCCTTTGCAACGCAAATGGTTCATCGGAGTGCCGCCTGCGCGAGGCAATCTCTGACCGCTTCACGAATGGCATCGCTGGTAAATGTTGCGGATGAAACGGCATCCACATCCCAAGTCTGCGCCTCCACGATCCGGGAAGGGAGTTCATCTATTGCGCGGTCTGAGATATTTACTGTTTCGCTGTGAGATAGGACATGTACAGACAATATGCTACTCCCGTCAAACTCTACCTCTACGGTAACCGGACCGGAATAACCTTCAGCGGAAGCCGTATAAACGCCCGCCGTGTAGATGTCTCCCGATTTGCCGCATCCTGCGCACAGCAGCAGCGCACCCACCAGCACGGAGAACAGCACTGATTGCACCCCTTTTTTCATGTGTTCGAACCTCCTGTTTTTTTGTTCTGCTCCGTTATCCTGAAGGGGAGGCATACCGGAACATTTAATACCGGATGTGTAATGACCTCCGCTTCTACATCAAAGATTTCCCGCAACGCCTGCTGGGTAATAACCTCTTGCGGCGTACCTGCGTTGTGCAGTGTCCCGTCTTTGATCGCCACCAAATAGTCGGAAAACATGATGGCATGATTTAAATCATGAAGAACCATTACGATGGTAACACCATTTTCCCGGTTGAGGCGGCGCAGAAGGTACAATATATCCAGTTGGTGCGAGATGTCCAAATAGGTCGTGGGTTCATCCAGAAACAGCAATCCGGTTTTCTGCGCCAACGCCATGGCGATCCATGCCCGCTGTTGTTGACCTCCCGAAAGTCTCTCCATTTCTCTGTGTTCAAGGGAACTCATGCCTGTACTGGCAAGAGCCCACTGAATGATCTCCCGATCCTTTTCACCGAGACCGCTCAGCGCCGACCTATAAGGAAAACGCCCGTATTCCACAAGGTCGCCGACTGTGATGCCGGCAGGGTCTTGCGCTCCCTGCGGCAGCAGCGCAAGCCTCTGGGCAACACGCTTTGTCGGCATTTCGTGGATCGCTTCGCCATCAAGATATACTGCGCCGGAATCCGGGGAAATGATCCGGCACAGTGTCTTCAGTATGGTGGATTTTCCAGAGCCGTTGGAGCCTATCAAGGTGGTTATGCTGCCTTCAGGGATTTTTAAGTCAAGCCCCCTGAAGACGGCCTCCCCGTTATATCCGGCAGACAAACCCTTTGCCTGCATATGTGAAAGCATAGACATCCTCCCTTAAAAATACCTGCGGAGCAGGAACAGAAAATACGGAGCCGAAAGCACGGAGATCACGATACCAACCGGGATATCCCTCGGCTGAAAGGCAGACCGTCCCAACGTGTCTGCCAAAAGCAACAGCAGCGCCCCCAGCAGCATGGAGGCAGGCATAAGGGCATGGTGTCTGCCTCCGATCAACCTTCGTGCCATATGCGGCGCTACCAGTCCCACAAAACCGATCCCTCCGCTGACGGCAACGCAGGCAGAGGTAAGAGCCACCGATGCAATCAGGAGCAGTCTTAACTCCCTCTCTACGGCTATCCCCAGAGAAATGGCCGTATTCTCTCCTAAGAGCAGAATATCCAGTATATTCGACTTTGTAAGAAGAAAAGGAACCAGTATGAGCATATATGGCAACAGGGCAAGAACCTGATGCCAGCTCGTTCCCCAAATATTTCCTGCAAGCCATCTTGCCACGAGTTGATAGCTGCTGTTGTCCATGTTCGCGGCCATGATCAGCATAAAAGAAGAAAATAGGGACGCAAGCCCGATGCCGCCCAACAGAAAATATATTGGGATGAGTTTTCCGTTCCTCTTTGCAAAAAGATACAGCAGTCCCGTTGTGCAAAGCCCGCCCGCTATGGCAAATATCGGCTGGTACGCCATGGTACGTATATGCAGTGCAGGGAAAAATGTCAGGAACAGCATAACGGCAAATCCCGCCCCTGCGTTTATGCCCAATATCCCCGGATCGGCCAGCGGATTCCCCGTGACAGTCTGCATAACGCATCCGGCAAGTGCCAGACCCATCCCACATAGAACGGCGAGGACGATTCTCGGAACGCGAAACTGCGCTACGACTACGGAGGCTCCATCCGTATGCGGTTGGAATATGCTGTGAACCGCAGTCGAGAAGGAAATTCTTGCGTAACCACTGTTAACGGATAAGATAGCCGCAGCTACAATCAGGATAAGAAGACCGTTGAGGATAAGGAGCTGTCTGGTTTTCTTTTTCATAAGACCATGCCCTCCTTCCTGAAAGTAAGCGCAAAAAAGACGGGCACGCCGAGGATGGATACCAGTGCGCCGACAGGCGTATCAAAAGGGGCGTTTATCATGCGCGCCGCAATATCCGACAGCACCAGCACAACGCCGCCCATGAGCGCAGACACGGGAACCAGCCTGCGGTAATCACCGCCCACAAGAAGTCGGGATATATGCGGCACAATAAGCCCGATAAATGCGATGCCTCCCACGAGCGATACACTGGCTCCCGCAAGCAGCAACACCACAAGCATACCGAAAAGCCTGACCGTGCGGACATTTACGCCCAAGCTGGCGGCGCTATCTTCTCCCAGTGCCAGCGCTGATAGTCGGCTCGATAAAAGTAAACCAAGCGCACTGGCTGAGAGAATCACCGGGGACAGCATTTTCAAGCTTTGCCATGTCACGCCGGACAAACTTCCCGCGCTCCAGAAAGAAAGGGATTTCACGATTCCAAACGCCAGAGAAACCGCCTGACTCAACGCGGTAAGCAGGGCTGATACAGCAGCGCCTGCCAGAATGAACCGGAAAGATTCGGATCTATGTTTGCCGGCGCCGAAACCATAGACCATGAATACCGCAAGAGCGGCTCCGGCAAAGGCGGCGCATGTTTTCACGATGTCTGGTGCGGCGGGAAACAGAATTGCGGACAGTGCAACAAAGAAACCGGCTCCCGCATTGATCCCCAGAAGGCCGGCGTCCGACAGGGGGTTTCTGGTAATTCCCTGCATCACAGCGCCGGAGAGAGCGAAGGCCATTCCTGTCAGCCCGGCAGCCAGCGCCCTGGGCATACGCATTTCCAACATAATCATTCCAACACCGGAAGCCTTAGCGGGGGACATAACCGTTTCCGCAAAGACCTTGAAGCTACCGCCAGCAATGCCGGTGCAGACGGAGAGAACCATTGAGAACCCAAGCAGCAGCACCAATGCGGCAAGAATAATCAGAAAAGCCGGCGCGGAGCGTTTGTATCTCTCTTGTCTCTGCGATATTCCCGCAACCGCGCCTGTTTCCTTACTCAACGTCCCCATGGTTCAGAATCGCGTTCGCGAGCTTTTCCAAATAGAGTTCCTTTCCCATCGCCGTAAAAGCCATATTATACTGATCTTCGTTGATACCAAAGTAAACGTTGCCGGCTTTGACCGCTTTCATATTCTTCCACACGGCAAGGTTCCCCGTGTCTCCAGCTCTGCCGTCGTCGCTAAAGAAGAAGATGTGATCTGCATCGATCAGGGAAAAGTATTCCGCATCGACCACTTCACCCCAGACATTCTCCGGTACTCCGGCTGATGGTGTGAGTTTCAGCTCATCGTAGACAAGCTCACCCGGCCCGCCGCTGCGATAGATGTAATAGGAACCAAAATGAACGGAATTGGCCTCCAATACAGCAAAGGTTTCGTCCCCAATCATATCCCTGATTCTCGCCGCAAGCTCCGCAGCTTTGACGTCGTAGTCGGCAAGCCATTTTTCTACGGCTGCTTCTTTATCAAACCACTGCCCCAGTTGCTTAAATCTTCCGCGCCAGTTAACATAGCTTATGTCATCATCGATCATGACCGTGGGAGCAATAGCCGCGAGTTGTTCATAAACCTTCTCGTGGCGAATATTCATAATGATCAGATCAGGCTTTAACTCCGCGATCTTTTCGAGGTTCAGGTCTCCGGTAGAAGAAGACCCGGAGTAATTGCCGACAACCTCAATACCTCTTTCGGCAAAAAGCGTTGTCAGATGTTTGGGGACAGACACCCCATCGAACATGCTGGTATTAGCCGAGGCAATTACCTTCATATCCAGAATAAGAAGTTCCTCTGTCAAGCCAGCTACATCAACGATGCGCTGTGGATTTGCCGGGATGGCAACCTCGCCCTTCATATCCGTTACCGTGACGGTATCCGAGACCGATCCCTGCGGCGTGGTATCCGTTCCAGCACAGGCTGCAAGAGCAAACACAAGCACAAGGCACAACATGAGCATTGCGGATTTTTTCATTCTGATGACCTCCTGAGTAATAAATCTTTAGTTAGAGTAAGCTAACCAACGGGCGCGCATAGCGAAATAACAGAACAGCTGAGTCTTTTAACCGTGTGGGGTCAACCTTTTCTAACCGCCTACCATTATACAGTCGGCGAAAGGAAAAATCCCCCCGAAAACGCCATGTCTTTCCCCTAAAGCGCCATGATGCTCAGTGCAGTAATAGAATAATTCATAAAGCTATGCTATAATCAGAATCATTGCTCAATAGACAAACCGGAATTTATGGAGGTGTTTTTTTGCGAGTATACAAAAGCAAAGAAGAACTCAAAGCTGAAATCAATA
>OJPZ01000833.1_pt1 | contig 12874 bp, 6 predicted proteins | sample 1598611 | NCBI WGS metagenome assembly OJPZ01 (sample SAMN03922494, study PRJEB24848) | human gut metagenome | isolation source: stool sample | host: Homo sapiens | place: Germany | collected 2011-11
CTCCTTGCTTTATCGGCAGGTTTGTTGGCGCCATCTTCCGTAAAAACAGAACGCCAATACTTGTCAGGACGTGGCTGTGATGATATGGTACAATGGGATTTCATGTGTACCGGTGGTAATAATTCCGGAAAATGGACGAAAATCGGAGTACCTTCTTGTTGGGAACTGCAAGGATTCGGTACTTATCAATATGGCATGAAATTCTATGGTAAGGCTTTTCCTGAAGGAGTAGCTGACGAACAAGGTTTGTATAAATATGAATTTGAGTTGCCTGCCGAATGGAATGGTAAACAGATAGAGCTGGTATTTGAAGGCTCTATGACTGATACGCAGGTAAAGATAAACGGTCGTAAAGCCGGCTCCATGCATCAGGGAGCTTTTTACCGCTTTATTTATAATGTGAGTGACCGGGTATTTTTCGGATCGAAAAAAAAGAATGTACTTGAAGTAACTGTAAGCAAGGAAAGTGCGAATGCTGGGGTTAATTTGGCAGAACGCCGTGCTGATTATTGGAATTTCGGAGGTATTTTCCGTCCTGTGTTTATCGTGGCGAAACCGGCTCAAAATATAGATCGTCTGGCAATAGATGCGAAGGCGGATGGGAATTTCTATGCCGATTATTTTCTGAATATGGCAGTAGAAGGTGCTAGGGTACATACTGTCATAACAGATGCTAAAGGGAAAAAAGTGGCCGAAAATACTTCGGATGTCCGTACGGGCAGCGACCATGCTTCGATTAATTTCGCTGTAAAATCTCCTGAATTATGGACGGCTGAAACTCCGGCCATGTATCAGGCTACCTTTACCCTGCTTGATAAAGCAGGCAAAACATTGCATGTTGAAAATCAGAAATTTGGTTTCCGTACCATTGAAACACGTGAAAGTGACGGATTGTATATCAACGGTCGGCGTGTGATGATTAAAGGGGTGAACCGTCATAGTTTCCGTCCTGAAAGCGGACGTACACTGAGCAAGGCAAAGAACATTGAAGATGTATTGCTGATCAAGAGCATGAACATGAATGCCGTCCGCCTGAGTCATTATCCTGCCGATCCCGAATTTTTTGAAGCTTGTGACTCGCTGGGGCTTTATGTAATGGATGAGTTAAGCGGCTGGCATGGCAAGCACGAAACTATCAACGGGCAGAAGCTGGTAAAAGAAATGATTACCCGTGATGTAAACCATCCGTGTATTATCTGGTGGAGCAATGGTAATGAAAAAGGCTGGAATACTGAACTGGATGGTGAATTCCATAAATATGATCCTCAGAAACGTCCGGTGCTTCATCCGCAAGGCAACTTCAGTGGATATGAAACCATGCACTATCGTTCTTACGGAGAAAGCCAGAACTATATGCGTCTGCCGGAAATATTTATGCCGACCGAGTTTCTGCATGGATTGTACGATGGAGGACACGGAGCCGGACTGTATGATTATTGGGAAATGATGCGTAAGCATCCCCGTTGTGCCGGAGGTTTCCTTTGGGTACTGGCCGATGAGGGCGTGAAGCGTGTGGATATGAATGGATTCATTGACAACTGCGGCAATTATGGAGCCGATGGCATTGTAGGTCCGCATCACGAAAAAGAGGGCAGTTACTTTACCATCAAGCAGGTGTGGTGTCCTATTCAAATCATGACCGATAGCCTTGACAGTCAGTTTGACGGCAAACTGAAAATAGAGAACCGTTACGATTTCCTGAATGCGAATACATGCCGTTTCACTTATAAATATGTGCAATTGCCTTCTGTAACCGATAAGGGGGGAATGAAAGTGATGAAACAGGGAGAGGTGAACTGTCCCGACATTCCTGCTCACGGTGCGGGTACACTGACTATTCCTGCGGCTGTCAAGGGGGCCCATGCTTTGATGCTGACAGTAACGGATAAGCAGGGGAATGATCTCTTTACGTGGAGTTATAAACTGGACGACGTTGCCGGATTGCAGCAGGTTTCTGCCGGAAACAAGCCTTCTTATAAAGAAACTGCCGATGCATTGACGGTTGATGCCGGAGGACGTACATTTACTTTTTCTCAGAAAGACGGACAACTGAAGGGGGTAAAGGTTGGAAGCCGTATCATCAGTCTGGCAAATGGTCCTCGTTTTATTGCTGCCAAGCGTTCGGACCGTTCTATGGACCAGTTTTATAACCATGATGACAAAGAGGCTGAAAAGAAGAAAACCCAATACACTACATTTGATGATGCCGGTCGTTTTACAGGCTTTACCGTGCGTGAAGAAGGCAATAACGTAGTGGTTACCGCTAACTATAAACTGGGATGTTTTGATCAGGCTGTATGGACTATCGCTCCTGACGGTACCGCTGCTATAGACTTTACATACAACTTCAGCGGTGTAGTGGATTTGATGGGGGTGATGTTTGATTATCCGGAAGATAAAGTGTTGAGCAAGCGTTGGGTAGGTGACGGTCCTTACCGTGTATGGCAGAACCGTCTGCATGGTCCGCAGTTGGGCGTATGGGAAAATGAGTATAATGATCCCATTCCTGCCGAAAGCTTTACTTATCCCGAATTTAAAGGGTACTTTGCTAATGTGCAATGGATGACTTTGAAAACACAGGAAGGAACGATAAGTATCTGTAACCGTACTCCTCAGAATTATGTAGGGGTTTATCAGCCTCGCGACGGTCGTGACGGCTTGCTTTATACTTTCCCGGCTACCGGCATCAGTCTGATGAAAGTAATTCCTCCGGTTCGTAATAAAGTGAATACGACAGATTTGATAGGTCCGTCTTCACAAGCTTTTTGGGCTGATGGAGCATATGGGGGAAGTATCACGTTAAAATTTGAATAACAGTGAAAAAATAGATTGTAAAGGGAAGAGGAACTTTGTTTATTCTTCCCTTTTCTTTTTTTATTTGGCTTGAACTCTCTATATTTGAAAAATTGAGTACAAATTACAACTTTATTCGTTTATCATTAAATATAGAATAAATAGCTTATGAAGATAAAACATCTGTTTGTATCCATATTGCTGGCAACCGGATTCCAACCGATGATAGCACAATCCGCTTTACGGCAACAGTTTGTAAATTCATCCGTACAGGAAGCTCGTCCCTGGACTTTCTGGTATTGGATGTTTGGCGCTGTAACTCCCGAAGGGATTACCGCTGATCTGGAAGCCATGCACCGTGTAGGTTTGGGTGGAGCCTATCTGATGCCCATCAAGGGAGTGGAGCAGGGACCTCAATACGAAGGGAAAGCCCAGCAGCTTACCCCCGAATGGTGGCGTATGGTCACTCATAGTATGAAAGAGGCCGACAGGCTGGGAATGCAACTGGGCATGCACATCTGTGACGGCTTTGCCTTGGCGGGAGGTCCTTGGATGACTCCCGAAGAATCCATGCAAAAAGTGGTATGGAGTGACACCATTGTGAACGGTGGAAATATCCGGAATCTCACTTTGCCCATGCCCGAAGCACTGGATGGCTATTATGAAGATATCGTTACCTACGCCATTCCATTGGAGCGTCAGCCTGAGGATACTTCATTGAAGCCGAAGGTAACTTTCGGCAATTTGAAACAGGCCGTTATCAAAGATGAATCCAAGGCTGTGAACAGGGATGAGAAAGGAGTCTTCCGTTCCTCTTATCCTTGTTGGATTCAGTATGAATATGCAGAACCTGTGACTTGCAGCAACGTGGAAATTATTTTGGGAGGAAATAACTACCAGGCACATCGTCTGAAAGTATTGGCCAGTGAGGACGGACGGACGTTCAAAACAGTGAAGCAACTGGTCCCTGCCCGGCAGGGATGGCAGAATACGGATTTCCAGTCTACTCATGCCATCCCCCCTGTTACCGCCCGTTATTTCCGTTTTGAGTGGACTCCCGTGGGAAGCGAACCGGGTAGTGAGGATCTGGATGCAGCTAAATGGAAACCGAATTTGAAAATCAATGATATAGTCCTTCATACGGCTCCGCGTATTCATCAGTGGGAGGGAAAAGCAGGACTGGTGTGGCGTGTGGCTACTGCTACTACTTCGACGGAAATACCCGATGCGGCTTGTGTGCAACCGGATGAATTGATCAATCTCCCTTTGTATCAGGGCAGGCTGACCGCCCGTTTACCCGAAGGTAAATGGCGTATTCTCCGCATGGGACATACGGCAACCGGACATGTGAATGCTACTGCCGGAGGAGGTAAAGGATTGGAATGCGACAAGTTCAGCACCAAGGCTGTTCAGAAACAGTTCTCGAACTGGTTTGCGGAAATGTTCAAAAAGACGGATGAAGCCGTGGCACGCCGTGTATTGAAATATATGCACGTAGACAGTTGGGAGTGTGGCAGTCAGAACTGGAGTGATAACTTCGCGGCGGAATTTAAGAAACGCCGTGGATATGATTTGATGCCTTATCTTCCTTTGCTGGCAGGTATTCCGATGGAAAGTGCCGCCCGCAGTGAGCAGATATTGCGGGATGTCCGTACCACCATCGGAGAACTGGTGACTGATGTGTTCTACACTGTATTGGCAGACTGTGCCCGTCAATACGATTGCCGGTTCTCTGCCGAGTGCGTAGCTCCTACTATGGTCAGTGACGGATTGATGCATTATCAGAAAGTGGATCTGCCTATGGGGGAATTTTGGCTGAACAGTCCTACGCACGATAAACCCAATGATATGCTGGATGCCATCAGTGGCGCGCATATTTATGGAAAGAATATTATCCAGGCCGAAGGCTTTACTGAAATTCGTGGCGTATGGGATGAAGACCCTGCCATGCTGAAACCTTTGCTGGACCGTAACTATGCACTGGGTATCAATAAACTCTTCTTTCATGTCTATACCCATAATCCCTGGATGAACCGCCGTCCCGGTATGACCTTGGACGGCATCGGACTCTTCTTCCAGCGCGACCAGACCTGGTGGGAGGAAGGGAAATCTTTTGTAGATTACATCACCCGTTGCCAGACTTTGTTGCAATACGGTCATCCGGTGGTTGATATCGCCGTCTTTACCGGTGAAGAAATGCCGCGACGTTCCATTTTGCCCGAACGGTTAGTTTCGATGCTTCCCGGTATCTATGGAGCCGAACGGGTGGAAAGCGAACGGATTCGGCTGGCTAATGAAGGTCAACCCACCCGTGTGCGTCCTGTCGGTGTTACCCATTCGGCAAACATGGCCGATCCCGAAGACTGGGTGAACCCGATGCGTGGTTATGCCTACGATTCTTTTAACAAAGACGCTCTGTTACGTTTGGCAAAAGCGGAGAATGGAAGAATGGTACTTCCGGGAGGAGCTTCTTATAAAGTATTGGTGCTTCCTACAGCCCGTCCTATGAATCCTGATAACCTGCCGTTGTCTCCTGAGGCACAGGCAAAAGTAGAGGAACTCCGCGCGGCAGGTGTCATTATTCCGCAATTGCCTTATCGGGAAGATGATTTTTCTTCTTTCGGTGTGGAACGGGATGTACTTCTTCCTGCTGATGTGGCATATACTCATCGGAGCGGGGAAGAGTATGAGATTTATTTTGTGGCTAATCAGGTGGACAGTTTGCGTACATTCAACGCTTCTTTCCGCATTGCAGGGCGCACGCCTGAATTGTGGAATGCGGTAACAGGAACCATTACCCGTCCGGCACAATGGAAAGAAGCGGACGGCCGTACCGAAGTCGCTTTGTCTTTGCCAGCCAATGGCTCTGTATTTGTCGTATTCCCCAAAGAATCTTCAGAAGTTTCTCCGGAACGGATCGAAAGGGAACCTGTATCCATATCGATCAAGGAATGGACAGTAACATTCCCTTCCGTGCGCAAAACTGTCACTCGTCCGGTATTATTTGACTGGAGTAAGGAAGAGGATGAAAAAATAAAATATTATTCCGGACATGCCACTTACAGAGGGCTATTCAGATGGAAGAATGAACAGGACGGAAGAATTATTCTTCGGTTGGGTAAAGTAGCCAATGTAGCGACTGTACGTGTCAACAGCATTGCATGCGGTACGGCTTGGACAGCTCCATACGAAGTGGACATTACCGATGCGCTTCGTAACGGAACCAATGTCTTGGAAGTGGAGGTAGTGAATACCTGGGCGAATGCGCTCCGTGGGGCAGATCAGGATAAAGCGCCTTTTGAGGGGATATGGACGAATGCAAAATTCCGTCTGCCCGGAGATGGTTTGTTACCTGCCGGATGGATGGGACCTTGCGAGTTTTTTAAAACTAAAGAATAATGCTAATCACACATAACATGAAAAATAAGAAACTACTACTGGGCATTGCTTGGGCATGGTTGACTTGCCTGTCGGCAAATGCGGAAGTGAAATTGCCCGCTTTCTTTTCAGACGGCATGGTGATGCAACAGCAGACTCGTGCCAATTTATGGGGAACAGCTACTCCCAATGCACCGGTGAAAATTACAACAAGTTGGGATAAACAAACCTATAAAACGACTGCCGATGCAAAAGGCGCGTGGAAACTTGCTTTATCCACCCCCTCTGCCGGAGGCCCTTACACGATCACTTTTGATGATGGAAAGCTGACCGAAATACGTGATATCCTGATGGGGGAATTATGGTTATGCTCCGGTCAGAGTAATATGGAAATGCCCATGAAAGGTTTTAAAAACCAGCCGGTGGAGAATAGCAATACAGATGTGATGAACAGCCGTAATCCGCAACTCCGCCTGTTCACCGTAAAGCGTTCTTCCTCTTTTACTCCGAAAACAGATGTGGTGGGAACCTGGCAGGAAGCTGTTCCGGCAACTGTGCGTGAGTTTAGTGCTACTGCTTATTACTTCGGTCGGATGATACAACAGCAGTTGAATATACCTGTGGGTTTGATTGTGGCTTCTTGGGGAGGTTCTGCCTGTGAAGCCTGGATGCATCCGGATTGGTTGAAGGCATTTCCCGAAGCAAAGATTCCCCAATCGGAAGCCGATATCAAGTCAAAGAACCGTACTCCGACTGTTCTCTATAACGGTATGCTTCATCCGCTCATCGGATTAGCCATGCGTGGAGTTATCTGGTATCAGGGGGAAGATAACTATAACCGGGCTTCTACTTATGCCGATATGTTCAGTGCACTGATACGCGGGTGGCGCGAAGAATGGCAGCAAGGGGAATTTCCCTTCTATTATTGTCAAATTGCACCTTATGATTATGGAATTATTACTGAGCCTGGCAAGAATGTGATAAATTCTGCTTATCTTCGCGAACAACAAGCTATGGTAGAACACCGGGTGGGCAATAGTGGTATGGCTGTATTGTTGGACGCAGGAATGAAAACGGGGATTCATCCGGGTAAAAAGAAGGTGGCAGGAGAACGTCTGGCGCGTTTGGCATTGGTAAAAACTTACGGAATGAAAGGTGTTACGGCCGAAAGTCCTTACTATACAGGAATGGAAGTAAAGAATGATACGGTAATAGTCAGTTTTGATCGGGCACCGATGTGGATAAATTGTAAAGACCGTTTTGAATCATTTAACTTTCAGGTTGCAGGTAAAGATCGGGTTTTTTATCCTGCTAAAGCGTGGATACAGAGAAGTAAAATGCTTGTAAAGAGCGAGAGAGTACCTCATCCGGTGGCAGTTCGTTATGGCTTCGAGAATTATGTGGAGGGAGATTTGTTTGGTGAAGATTTACCTGTATCGTCTTTCCGTTCCGATGACTGGTAAAAACAGAAAAAAATGAAGAATATCTTTACGTTTTTATTATTAGTGTTTATTGGCGGGCAGTTTCTGTGGGGACAGCCTGCCAATTTGGTTTGGAATACTCAAAGCCGGAATGCTTCGGAGTCCATGCCTTGCGGGGGTGGTGATATCGGCATGAATGTATGGGTAGAGAATGACGATGTTCTGTTCTACCTTAGTCGTAGTGGTTCTTTTGACGAGAATAACTGTCTGCTGAAGCAGGGTCGGTTTCGTGTGAGGCTCACTCCGAACCCTTTTGCCGGAACGGCTTCTTTTCGGCAGACTCTGCATCTTAATGATGGCTATGTCAGCGTAAGTAGTGATAATGCCACTCTAATTATTTGGGTGGATGTGTTTCATCCTGTGGTACATGTTGAGGTGAAAACGAAGGAACTGACTTCCATGCGTGTGAACTTTGAAAGCTGGCGTTATGAAGATCGTCCGGTGCGTAAAGGGGAAGGGCAGCAATGCTCTTACAAATGGGCCATTCCTGATGGATTGATGACTAGGCGTGACTCTGTCTGTGTGGAAGAAGATAATTTTACTTTTTTCCATCGCAATCCTGAACGTACTATTTTTGATGTGGTAGTGGACCAGCAGGGAATGAATGAAGTGAAGGAACAACTGTATAATCCTTTGAAGAATTTGATTTTTGGGGGGCGTTTATCAGGTGATAATCTGGTTTATAACGGTACACGCCGTGGACATTATGCAGGTACTGAGTATCTGGCATGGATGTACAAAAGCAAGAAACCTACTTATAAGCAGTCTGCACGGATTGTTCTGAATACGGAACAAAGTACGGTTCCTGCATGGGAAGCATCCTTGGCCCGCACTGAGAAGGAAATAAATGTATCCAAAGACAAACAGGCTACCCGCCGTTGGTGGAATGATTTTTGGAAACGTAGCTTTATTGAGGGGGAAGGTGAAGCGGGAGATGCTATCCGTAACTATACACTGTTCCGCTATATGTTGGGATGTAACGCCTATAGTCAGTGGCCTACCAAGTTTAACGGGGGACTGTTTACTTTTGATCCTATGTATGTAGATCAGAAAATGGAATTTACCCCTGATTTCCGGAAATGGGGAGGAGGAACCATGACTGCACAGAATCAGCGTCTGGTTTATTGGCCCATGCTGAAAAGCGGTGACTTTGACTTGATGAAATCACAATTTGATTTTTATCTGCGTTTGTTGCCGACAGCCGAAGCACGTACCCGTACCTATTGGGGACATGCCGGTGCCTGTTTCACCGAACAAATGGAGAACTTCGGTCTGCCCAATCCTGCCGAGTATGGCTTTAAACGTCCTGAAAGCTATGACAGGGGGTTGGAATATAATGCATGGCTGGAATACGAATGGGATACGGTTCTTGAATTTTGTCAGATGATACTGGAAACGGCACGTTATAATGAGGCTGATATCAGCCGTTATATCCCTTTGATAGAAAGCTCACTTAATTTCTTTGATGAGCATTATCGTCAACTGGCATTACAGCGTGGACGTAAGGATTTAGATGGTAACGGCAAACTGGTGATTTATCCGGGATCGGCTTGTGAAACTTATAAGATGGCTTATAATCCATCCTCAACCATTGCCGCGCTGCGCTCTGTTTTACAAACCTACGGACGTAAACCGGACATGCTGGCACGTATTCCTGAGATCCCTTTGCGCATAGTGGATGGGAAGGAAATGATTGCTCCGGCACAGGCTTGGGAACGGGTGAACAATATAGAAACTCCCCAGCTTTATGCTGTATTTCCCTGGCGTATGTATGGAGTGGGGAAGGAAGGTCTGGAAATAGCCCGTAATACCTATCTATATGATCCCGATGCACAGAAATTCCGTTCACATATCGGATGGAAACAAGATAATATCTGGGCGGCTTGTCTGGGTATGACCGAGGAGGCTGCACAACTTACCTTAGAGAAAATGGCGAACGGTCCTCATCGTTTTCCCGCCTTTTGGGGACCGGGTTACGACTGGACTCCCGACCATAACTGGGGAGGCAGCGGCATGATAGGTATGCAGGAAATGCTGTTGCAGGAAGCCGATGGAAAGATTTTATTGTTTCCTGCTTGGCCTAAAGATTGGGATGTGCATTTCAAATTGCATGCTACAGGACAGACTACTGTAGAGGCTGTTCTAAAAGGGGGGACGGTGGTTGGCTTGACCGTATTACCTAAAGAACGGGAGAAAGATGTAGTAAATTGTTTGCTGAATAAATAATTTAAGGGTAAGGAGGTGTGTTTTGTAAATTCACCTCCTACTTCTTTGTATATACTCGATTGGGAACTTGTCACTCCTTTTGTTTTTCTATTCTTATCTATTTGTATGGCAATCAGTGCCGGAACATTGTTTGATGGCTTTGGTTATCTTTGTTGAGTAAACAAGAACTAAAATGTCCGATGCTTTGTTCTTACTATCATAAATAGATTTAAAATGGTTATGAAAAAGATTTTGATAGCTTTGGCCTTATTGCTGACAGGCATTGCAAGCGGATCGGCATGTACCGGTATTTCATTCCTCGCTGAAGATGGCGGATATGTGCAGGCACGTACTATAGAGTGGGGGGACAGTTATCTTCCGAGTGAATATGTTATTGTTCCCAGAGGACAGGATTTGGTATCTTATACTCCAACGGGTGTAAATGGCTTGAGATTTCGGGCTAAATATGGTCTGGTGGGACTGGCTATCATTCAGAAAGAGTTTGTGGCTGAAGGACTGAATGAAGTAGGGCTTTCGGCTGGATTGTTTTATTTTCCAAAGTACGGTGAATATGAGAAATATAATGCCGCAGTTCGGGATAAAAGTATCTCTGATCTGCAATTAGTGTCTTGGTTGTTGGGGGAATGTTCAAATGTAGAAGAGGTGAAAGAGGCTGTTAAGAAAGTGCATGTTATCAATATAGATCCCCGTGCGTCTACCGTTCATTGGCGGTTTGCCGAGCCGTCGGGACGTCAACTGGTTCTTGAGATTATTAAGGGTGAGCTACACTTCTATGAGAATACGTTAGGAGTTCTGACTAATTCTCCCAGTTTCGAGTGGCATCTGACGAACCTGAATAATTATGTTAATCTTTTCCCGGGTACGGCCCCCAATCAACAATTAGGAAATATCGAGTTGTCTTCATTTGGTGCGGGAAGCGGTTTCCTTGGGATTCCGGGCGACGTAACTCCACCGTCACGTTTCGTTCGTGCGGCTTTTTACCAAGCTTCGGCCCCACAACAAGAAACCGCATTGGAAACGGTCTTCCAGTGTTTCCAGATATTGAATAATTTTGATATTCCCGTAGGGATCGAATTCCCATTAGGGCAAGTACCTTGCGATATACCGAGCGCTACTCAATGGACTTCGGTTACGGATATGCGAAACCATGTGATTTATTACCGTACGATGTACAATAGCGTTATTCGGAATATAGATTTACGTTCCATTGATTTCTCCACGGTTCGTTATCGTGCGGTATCCATGGATGGGACGAAGCGACAAGCGGTTGAAACGATCAAAATAGAATAGGGCAGTGAGCTCTTTGGGGGATATCTCGTAAGTCAATAGGATAGGTGATAAAACTCAATGGAATAGGAAACATAACTCAATGGATTACGTTCCCTATTCTATTGGGTTTCGATTGATGATCTAAATCTTATAATAGTAATCCGGCCGCAACTTCCTCCGCAACTGCGTCACCTTTTAGTACAGATACTAAAGCTAGGCCAAAATTGAATACCAAGCCCGGTCCTCTACCGGTTACCACATTTCCATCTACCTCGACAGCCTCGCCTGTTACGGTGGCACCAATCAATTTCGGTTCGAACCCGGGGTAGCAAGTGGCTTTGCGACCTTTTAACAAACCTAGACCGCCTAATACCATCGGAGCTGCGCAGATAGCCGCTACGATACGTCCTTCACGGTATTGTTGTAATAAGACTTCTTTCACCGGTTCCGAATTGTTCAAGTTGGATGCTCCGGGCATGCCTCCGGGTAAGATCAAGGCATCAGCATCCGAAAGATCGATTTCGGTAAATGTGGCGTCAGCCGTATATTCCATATTGTGAGCGCCAATCACTTTACGGTCGTCTGTGATGGAGACTGTTTTCGTGTCTATACCTCCGCGACGCAAAATGTCTACGGTTCCCGTGGCTTCCATTTCCTCGAAGCCATTCGCTAAGAATACGATCGCTTTCTTCATAAGATTCAATTATTTAAATTTGTACACGTAAGTAATAGTACCACTCTGGTTATTAGCGCCGCTGATACTGTTGAACTTCGCCTTTCGAGCCGCGTCCAAAGCGCTTTTACGCATGGAGGCGTTGTCGATATTAGTTCCCCGGCCTACCTCGGCAAATATAACGTTGCCTTTCGGATCTACGGTTATATTGATAACAATACGCCCCTCCTCTTGGATCGTGTAAGCGGGACGAGGGAGACCTCCGGCACCAATGGAACGGCCGTTCAAATTAAATGATCCGTAACCGCCTACGCCTTCATTCGCCCCATGATCAGAGTTACCGAACGGACTTCCTTGGTTACCGGTTCCGCTTTCAGCGTCGCCTTGGCTGTTACCCTCGGCGTTTCCCATACCAAAAGCTCCGGCCACCTTGTTGCTAATGGCTTGTTCCTTCTTGCGGCGTTCCTCGGCCAGACGTTTCTTCTCGGCTTCTTCCCGGCGGATACGTTCTTTCTCCTCCTCTTCTTTCCGTTTCTTCTCAGCCTCTTGTTTCTTGCGTTTCTCTTCCTCATTCTTCTTTTTAGCGTCCTCAAGGGCTACGCTTTCCTCGATATCTTGAGTGATGAGTTCCTGCTTGGGCGTTTCCACTTGCGGCTCCGGTACGGGAGGAGGGGGAGTGGTCGTTTCCTGAGGCGGTTCTTGCCCGGTATACTTAGGCTCGAACATTCCGGCGGCGGCATCTACATTCCCGAAATTAACGAGTACACCCCCGTCTTCATCCGGTACCTCGGTTTTCAATACGGTAAACCAAAGTATCAGTAGAATGACACCGTGAAAAGCAACGGTACCGATCAAACTGTATATGTCATCCTTATTCAGTCTCATATCTGTTATTTCTGCGGACGGGTGGCAAGCACCATCTTGAATTTATTCTCGTTCGCTATATTCAGTATCTTTACAATCTCTTTGTAAGGCACGGTCTCGTCGGCATATAAGGCGACGAACATCTCCGGTTCCCTGTCTCTTATACACATCTCCGAGCCCACGAGACTAA
>OJPZ01000839.1_pt1 | contig 12800 bp, 15 predicted proteins | sample 1598611 | NCBI WGS metagenome assembly OJPZ01 (sample SAMN03922494, study PRJEB24848) | human gut metagenome | isolation source: stool sample | host: Homo sapiens | place: Germany | collected 2011-11
CGAGATTCGCCTTAGTCTCGTGGGCTCGGAGATGTGTATAAGAGACAGGCGTAGCCCTGTGGGAAAGATGGAGGGTTACTCCTTGACGCCCACGTAAGGGAGGTTGCGGAAATAGCCGTCGTAGTCCAGGCCATAGCCCAGCACGAAGGCGTTGGGGATCACAAAGCCCACATAATCCGGGGAGATGTCGCACTCCCGGCGCTCGGGCTTATCCAGCAGGCAGCATATCTTCAAGGAAGCGGGCTGCCGGGCCTGGAGCAGGGTGGTGAGGTGCTTGAGGGTGAGGCCGCTGTCCATGATATCCTCCACGATGAGCACATGGCGGCCGGTGATGCTCACATCCATGTCCTTGGCAATGCGGACGATGCCGCTGGTTTTACGGGCATTGTTTCCATAGCTGGAGATGGACATGAAGTCCATTTCCATGTGGCAGGTGATGTGCCGGGAAAGATCGGAAAAGAAATGCACCGCCCCCTTGAGGATGCATACTAGGATCACGTTTTTGCCGTCATACTCCTCGGAAAGCTGGGCGCCCAGCTCCGCCACCCGCTGCCGGATCTGCTCCTCCGAAAGTAGCACCCGGTCGATCTCCCGGTTCATATCGGTTTTTACCGCCATACATTACCTCCCCGAATCATTTACAATATAGTCCAGCCGCACCATGCGGCGGGTATGCCCATCCACCTTGACCCCGTCCCCAATGCCATAGCCGGGGATAAACAGGGCGTCCTGGCCGCAAAACAGGATCGGCCCCTCTCTTAGGGGGCGCGGGGTTTTGCGGTCGATGAAAAAGTCCTTTAATTTTTTTCTTCCCGGCCCGCCGATGGGGAAGAAGGTATCTCCGGGTTTACGCCGGCGCACCACCAGGCCGGGGGATAATTTATCGGCATCCAATATGGCGACATACGGATCTTTCACCACCGGCCCCTGATATGCCTGGGCGTAAAAGGTTCCCAAGGGGGTATGGGTGGCGCCCTGAAAGGCCAGCGGCACGCAGAAATCCGGGATATCCTCCTGATGGGCAGGACGCAGGCGCAAAAGGTCGTATTGGATATCCGCCTGGGCGCCGGGCAGGTCCAGATGCTTGCCCGTATCCCCTTCCAGCAGGGCGCAGAGCATGTCCACATGGTTTTGGGAGATATCTTGGCAGACGCCCGCTTCTTCCAGCGCCAGCAGCAGGGCCCGGTTCCGTAGGGCTGGGGGCAGCCCTGCCAGCCTATGCCGGTCAAAGCCCCCCCAGCGTCGAGCCTCCTCCAGGGCCGCCCGGCTTTGGTCCATCAGATAGGCTTCGTCCTGGGCCAGGCTGGCGGCGGTGCGGGCTAGGGCTTGGTCCACCTCCGGGTTGATGTATTGGGCCACATAAGGCAAAAGCACCAGCCGGATTCGGTTTCGGGTACCTCCGTCGGGCAGAAGGTTGGTTGCATCCGTGCGCCAGGGTTGCCCCAGGGAACGGAGATAGGCTTCGAGCTCCTGGCGGCGTAGCCCCAGCAAAGGCCGGATATAGGGCCCCCGCCGGGGCGCCATGCCGCATAGCCCCTTGAGCCCGCTGCCCCGAAATAGGTGCATAAGCAGGGTTTCCCCCTGATCCTGTTGGTGATGGGCCAGGGCCACATAATCCCCGGAAAAGGCCGTGAGGGCCCGCTGGAAAAACCCATACCGGGCGTCCCGGGCCGCGGTCTCCAGGCTGCCGCCCTTGGCCATGGCCGGCACGTCCAGCTGCTCCTGGTACAGGGGGACCTCCAGCCGTTGGCATAGTTCCGCCACAAAGGCCAGGTCTTCATCCGCAGCCGCGCCCCGGATGCCATGGTGGAGATGGGCGGCATACAGCCCATACCCCAGCGCCGGGGCCAGGGCGTGGAGACAGCAAAGCAGGGCCACGCTGTCCGCGCCGCCGCTCACCCCTGCGATCACCCGTTTCCCAGGCCAGCAGGGCTCCAGGTCCATCATGGCCGCCTGTACCCGCCGGGTAAGATCCAATGGAAATCCTCCTGTCCGCCCTTATAGGAGCTTAGTTGGATAAAAAAAGTATACCCTGGCCTCGGCCGTTTGACAAGGCCCACCAGATAGGGTACACTCGTGTTAGAATTTTATCGGAAAAGGAAGCATGGTATTATGAAATTAGGCGTTGGCGTTCAAACGCTGGATTCCGTATCTCTATACCTCTCTATAAACGCCGCTAAAGCCTGATACAGCGCGGTTTTCTTTAAAACCAACCAAATTATAAGTTTATGTTTCTCTATGCAGTCCCACGCAGAAATGGCGTAAAAATGGCGTAGAGAAATCGGCTAATTTGCAGAAGGAAAAGAGCACTACTACTTTGAGAAAGAACAAAGATGAGCACAGCCTATACAAACGGGCCGTGCTCATCTCTTTTATACGGTTATACGGTCAAACGGTTCTGTGCTTACTTGGCATCGCTATTGGTAGGATTCGGACGGAAATCTTCCTGAACGCCCTCGTTCAAATCAAAGCACATAGTTTTCGCATCAGCGACCCAGAAACCGCGAACGCGGTACCGCTTGCCCGGAACCCAATCCTCGCCCGTGGCAGCGCGGAGCGGTTCCAGAAGATTCTTGCTGGAAATCGTCACAACGCCCTTCTGTTCACCCCGCGGCTTAGAAAACTTAAACCCCTTCGGCTCGTTACTCTTGCACATACGGATTGCGAATACCTTCGCCTTGGCATCTAGCAGGCACAGCACATAGGCGGGATACCCCAGATCTTCAAGCACCTTCTTGGTGAAGGTGACGCCGTTCTGGTTGATGTACATATCCGGGTAAGCGTTGATGCTGGAGTCGATCGTTTCAAAATTCAGAGAAGAAAAATCAAAATTCATTGGTAAAATCCTTTCATTTCGTACTATTTTGTGTGTCATCAACAATTTTCATAAATTCCTGCCGTTCAGCAGGAGACCACCGGGAATCCAGAATCAAATACCCTTTGAACAGGCCATCTTTGACGCGGTGAGCGACAAAGCGGTTGCTCAGGAAACGCAGTTTAGCCTTATGGGGTGAAGCGAGTCGTTCAGACAGCAGCTTTTGTACTTTTAGCCAGTCCTCTTTTTTGATAATTGCCGTATGGTGATTTTCCTTGAAGTACATATTCAGATCTGTATTTTTCACAGACTTGTGGGTGCGGAAATCCTTGGTATAGGTTTTCTGCATCAAGGCATCACCACAGTATTTTTCATTTCTGAGGATGCTGCGGACGGTACCGGCAGACCAGCTGTCGTTGCCCATAGGGGATTTGATACCTTGTTCTGTCAGTGCAGCCGCAATCTCCGATGGCGTTGCTCCTTCCAAACAGCTCTCGTAGATATACTCAACGATCCTCGCCTCAGTCGGTTCAATGACCAACCGGCCAAAGTGATCACGGTAGAATCCCAGCGTATTCTGTACAGAGAATTTGTAAATTCCCTCAGCCATTCGCCAGCGAATACCCGCTTTGATGGCCTCGCTTTTTTGCTGGGACTCCATTTCAGCCAGCGCGGACAGAAGGACGATCAACAGATTATTTTTTCCATCGCCAGTGTAGGTGATGTGCTCTGTCTCAAATTCCACAGAAACAGGGGGATTCAGCGCAGAAAGGACATTCAGGTTGTCCAGTATGTCTACAATATTGCGGCCAAAGCGGCTGATGCTCTTGGTAAGGATCAGATCGATTTTGCCGTCCACCGAATCGGCAATCATCTTTTGAAAGCCAAGGCGTTTTTTGACGGTCGTGGCGCTGATGCCCTCATCCTGATAGATTTCTACCAGTTCCCAGTCGGGATTACCTTCAATCCGCTGGGTAAAATGGCGGACCTGCATATCAAAACTGCCAACCTGTTCTTCTTCCTGTGTGCTGACGCGGCAGTACGCCGCAACACGCAGCTTTGGGCGCTCTTGCTGCACTTCCTGCAACTTTTTTGGTGGAATCACAATCACGCCGTTGCTGCGCTGATTCTCCGCAATCTCGTCCTGCATGAGTTTGCGTCGCTGTTCCCTGCGATCGGCGCGGCTGCTAAACTGACGAGCCGATTCTATCTTCTTGGGGTCAAGCGGCTTCGCCATATCCTGCCTCCATCGAATTTACAGCCTTTTTCCCGTGCTGCATGGGTATACCACCTCCTTTGCGCGAATTTGTCTTTTCACCTGTATCGCCTCCCTGTGCGTTTATTTATGACAAGCCCATCGGGACGAGTCCCCACAGGGTAGTCACCATAAGAAAAGGCAGCAGATTTCTCTGCTGCCCCATCAGAAAACATGAGATACATTTTAAAAAAAGTAAGTACTTACTATTCTTGTAAAAATTTCTGGCAAGGATATGCGTATGTTCTGGTTTAGAAACTCCATCCTTCTTTTTCGCAAAGGCCAAGAATATCTACACATGGAACATGGAGATTTTGACATACAAAGGGAATTTTCTTTTCGCCTTTTTTGCTTTCCTCTGTGATTACCGTAAGTCCATATTTCATTGCTGTGGCTATCAGAAAAGCATCACCAGAAGATTTAACTTTGTGGAAGTCAATGAGTTGAGGATTGGTGGTTACAACCTTTTTGACATTTTCCTGTACTTCGTCATCTATAGGCAGGATTTCCCCAGATAGGCCAATATACCATTTCTTCAAATCATCATCGTTAATGAAAAGAGATATTTAATGAGTTCAGAAGGCTTAGGGTTATTAAATATTCTCTCCGCAAATATTGTCTCAATTTCCTTGGTACCATCTTGATTATATGGGCCAGTTAAAATTGAAATGGGTTTTCCTAATCGCATGACTCCGTTTTCATCGCGCAGATATTGCTTAAATCGAACGCTCCATTTTCCCTTCGTTTCATTAAAAACTACTTCATCTTTCTCAATAGCTGCATATAAGCGGTTCTTTTCCCAAATCCATTGTTTATCAGGCCAGATTTCAATTCCATTGTGATACACGGGATAAACAAGGTTGGGTCTATCGTCTTTACTTCTGGTTGCAAGCGGCTGTGTGATATAGCCACCCCTTATTGCATATTTATCGTCTACTGATTTGTATTTTTTTATTTCATCTTCTGAAAGAGGGGCTGCGACATTAAGTAACGGCCGCTTGGAATAGCAGATAATATATTCGTGTACATTGCCGATTCCTCGTGTAAATGCGCCTGGCCCGTATTTGTTCTTCCAAATTATTTCGTGAACAAAATTGGTGGCACCAAAAATCTCGTCCATTATTAGCCGTAAATATTTTATTTCGTTATCGTCAATGCTGATAAAAATTGCCCCATCCTCCGCCAGCAACTTTTGCAGCAGTTTCAGCCGGGGGTACATCATGCACAGCCATTTGTCGTGGCGGGTCAGGTCCTCGCCCTCTTTGCCAACCACTTCGCCCAGCCACTTCTTGATTTTCGGGTCGTTCACATTGTCGTTGTATACCCAGCCCTCGTTGCCGGTGTTATAGGGAGGATCGATGTAGATGCACTTCACCCGGCCCTCATACCGGGGCAGCAGGGCCTTCAGCGCGTCCAGATTATCCCCGTGGATAATCATGTTTTCGCTGCCGTTGCGCCCCAGGGCGGCTTCTCTTGCGCCTTCGGCGCAATTCACCTTCTCCCCGGCGTGCTGGCCGTTTTCGTCAAAGCTGTATTGCCGGTCAAGCACCCGGAACGGCACTTCCTGATGGTGGTTAATGACCTTCTCTTTTCCAATCCATTCCAATGTGGGCATGGGTCGTTCCTCCCTATTGCTGTTGTTGCAAAAGACCTTTCCCGTATGGGAAGGGCCGTATTTTGTCCAATCGAACCCGCGTTGTGGTGCGGGAATCTTAATTTCGAGTCCAAGCCGCCGTCAGACAACAAGCGTTTTCAGCACATCTATGATCTGGCTGTACTCAATGTGGGCGGCGTAGGCAAATTGCTTGCGGTACTTTTTCCACATGGCTTTGAGTTCCCGGCTGCTCTCAATGTTGTGCAGAATGGCGGGCACATCCGCAATCTGACGAGCTGTGCCGCGATGGGTTGCGGTGGCGTTTAACGCTTCGACAAACACAGCCTTATCAAATTTCTGTGTGGTTGCCAGAATGTAAGCATCGTAAAAATCTCTCGGTCGGGTGTTGAACACGCCGCGCCGCAGGATGGTCTCCACCTTTTCCGCCATGACGGTTTCGATGTTGTACGCCCATAGCTCGTAGGATTTCTCGTCATCGAAAATTTCTGAAAACCGGTACTGTACCGCATGGGGCGTGATAGCGTCCCCGGTGGACACATCAATGCTCAGCGGGGTAATCAGCGTACCAAAATGGGCGTTCAGCATCACACGGTAGCCGCCGTAAATGTCATCCTCCCGGATAGGCGAGATTTTCCCCACCTTAAAGGTCACGCCGTCGTCAAAGGAAACGGCGGCCACCTGCTCCAATGCGCTGCGGATAGCCTCCGGGGTTAGGGGCAGATTTTTCAGCGTTGTGTCCAAATCCATCGTTGCCCGGTTATCCAGCCCCACGATAGCCGCCACCAGCATCCCGCCTTTCAACACAAACTTGTCTTTGTATGCGGAGGCCGCAAGGCGGACAAGCAGACGCTCGAACATATAGTTCTGCAAAATGACCTGTGCTGGGATATTTTTCTGTTTGGCGATGTTGCGGATTTTCGCTTTCAGGCTCATAGCATTGCTCACAGTAGCACCTCCAAATATTGACGCAGAACGCCCGACACCCGCATCTGCCGGGCATACTCATCCAGCCGGTTCAAGTCCTTCTTTGGACTGGCGGCGTACTGTTTCAGCGCCGATAAAAATGTCTCTGTCCCGATCTTGTTGCGGCTGCGGATCACATCGCAGATAGTGCGCTCCAAATCGTAGCAGGGGACGGAATTCCCAGCGGGAGTTTCCAGCATTGTTTTGCCCAGCTCGAACAGCTCCGGTTTGATGTAGTACACCTTGCACTCCGCTTTGATGGCCGCAGACGGGATGCAGCCGGAGGGCGCGGTTACGGTGTGCTCAAAGGGTGTCCGGTCGGAAATTCCATGAAGAAACAGCGCCGTCTCGTGGGAAAAAATAATGTTTTTCGACCGGCGGCTGATGGATAACAACTCGTCCTGCATATCTTCCGGGAGCACATACTGCCCCTTGACAATACGGTGAATCTTTTCCGCCTTGCACAGCTTGTAGAGCATCGCCTTGGAAATGCCGTGCTGCGCCGCCGTTTTCGTTTCGATGATGCCGCCGTTTTTATTTGCAATCGCGGCCAGTTCCGCCATATAGTCCATTCGCTCACCTCGCAGTAACAACCTGATAATAGTATATCCAAAATCACGATGATAGTCAACAACGACAGCAAAACCATACACATAAAACTGGATTTAATATTATGATAGTAGTCAACATTCTTGCATAAAATCAACGGGGTTTGGGTATTCCCAACAAGAACAAATGGGCAGACTGGCCGACAGGCCGGAGTACTCATTTCGCCGCTGTGTACGGACAGCGGCTGTGCTTGCTGTTCTCTGAAATTTCATATCCGCAGATTACGATGCTTCCGCTTTTTCCAAGGCCGGGAGCATTTTTATTTTTCAAGCAGACCCCTGTTTTTCTCGGAGAAAATGTCCGTTGTAAAGTGAGAGAGAAATTTTTTCTGAGCAGGTACCAAGTTTTTGCTTGAATCTGTCCGTTGTAGTTTGAAGGAGGCGAATCGTACATGGCCGAACGCACAAGGCCGATCCGCATCGAGTTCTGCGTCACCGAGCAGGAACGGCAGCTTATCCAAAGCAAGATGGCGCAGCTCGGTACCAAAAATATGGGCGCATATCTCCGCAAGATGGCAATCGACGGCTACATCATCAAAGTGGATTACACCCAGCAGAAAAAGCTGGCCGCAGCCGTCAGCCGGGCTGCCAGCAATATTAACCAGATTTGCCGCCGAATCAACAGCACCGGGCATCTCTACGCTGAGGATGTTGCGGAACTGAAAGACCGGCAGGCTGAAATCTGGTCACTGCTCAAAGAGACCCAGCGAAAGGAATTATAACCACAGGAGGCCGCTATGCCGCGTATGAGTAAAAAACGAAAGGAGGAATGGGCTTTCTTTCTGAATGACCGTGGACGCATCGCCTATAACGCCTTGTGCCGCAGGTGCGTCCACAACTGCAAACAAAGTTTCCGTGCTGCGGTGATCGTCTGTCCGCATTACCACTCCAAACGATCCAACCGCCCGCCTTAATTGCCCTGCGCCGGAGAAAGGAAGTGATGTACCATCTACTACAAAACCGACACCCCGCTGCCGCCTTTCGTACCGCTGCCTCGGTTTATCCTTCGGGGAGAATACTCGATCAATGCCAAACTGCTCTATGCCCTGCTGCTGGGGCGCACACAGCTCTCCCAGAAATCCGGCTGGGTGTCGGAGGATGGGGATGTCTATGTGATCTACACCATCCGCCAGATGGCAAATGACCTGAACCGGAGCGAGCGGACGGTCAAGGCCGCATTGGCCGAGTTGGAGAATGCGGGACTAATTATCCGCGTCCGGCAGGGCTGGAACCGGGCAAACCGTATTTTCCTGCAACTGCCCGATGAGGTGCAGCTTTCTTCCCGTCCAGAGGGTAATATCTGCACAATGGATGGGCGGGAATCTTCCCCTTGTATGGGGCAAAATTTGCCCACAAGTAAGAAAGAGAAGAAGAAAACAGATTCCAGTCAGAATAACAGGAGAGAGAACGCCCGCCGCTGTTTTGGGCAGTATCAGAATGTTTTTCTTTTGGACAGTGAACTGGCTGAGTTGCAAAGCACATACCCTACTCGTTATGAGGACTACATCAACCGGCTGTCAACCTATATGGCCTCCAGCGGAAAGCACTACGCCAACCATTACGCCACAATTCGCAAGAGGTTGGACGAGGACGGTAAATCAAAACCCGGTAAAAATTACGACTATACAGAGACCTATGAGGAAGGAGAATGCCTGTGAATGTAAATCAAATCATGGCTGCAATCGTTGAGGCAGCAGATACCCTGAACACTGCACCGGAGGATTACATCAACCCGGATGACGGGCTGAAATACTGCGGCAAGTGCCACACGCCCAAGGAAGCCTATTTTCCCGAACAGTACCGCAAAAACGGGTTGGACAAGCACCCGATTGACTGCAAATGCGCCGCTGAGGAACGGGCGCGACGCGAAGCGGAGCAACGGGAGCTGGAACGGCTGAACCGGATTGCTATGCTCCGTTCTGAGGCGTTCCGGGATATTCCCGCCGCCGGATGGCAGTTTGAGAACGCCGAAGTAATGACTCCACAGCTTGTTAAAGCGAGAAGATATTCCGAAAACTGGGATGTTTTCCGGCAAGATGGGACCGGGCTGCTTCTGTTCGGGAATGTGGGTACCGGGAAATCCTATGCGGCGGGCTGCATCGCAAATGCCCTGATAGAGAAAATGGTTTCCGTCCTGTTTGTCGGGCTGTCCGATGTGGTGAACCGGATGCAGGGCAATTTCGGTGCAGACCGGGATGCCTACCTGAAAACACTGATGCGCCCGGAGCTGCTGATTTTGGATGACCTGGGCGCGGAGCGTAACACCAGCTTCGGCAAGGAGCGCGTGTTTGATGTGGTCAATAAGCGGTTGTTGACCGGCAAACCGATGATCGTCACCACCAATATCCCGCTCTCTGTGATGCAGAAAACCTCTGATCTGGACGAGCGCCGTATCTATGACAGGGTTTTGGAGGTCTGCGTCCCCATCCAGTTTAACGGTGAGAATTTCCGAAAGGGCAATGCCGCGGAAAATGTGAAGCGGGCAGCAAGAATTTTGAATCAGGAAAATTGACGAACTTCTATTCTACGAAAGGGGCAATCAAATGGAAAATTCCATCGGCAAGGTGCCGATCCACCTGAAAATGACACTCACGGCAAAGGAAGCCGCTGAGTACAGCAATATCGGAATCAATAAAATCGACAGTATGCTGCGCTCTCCAAACTGCTCATTCGTACTTTTTGTGGGCAGCAAGAAATTGGTGAAGCGCAAAGAATTTGAACAGTACATCAGTCAGGCTCTCGTGATCTGACATTGCATTTGAAAAATTCGCGGAGAAGCCTTGAGGAAAAGAGCACCACGCGCTATACTATATAATGTAGTAGTGTGCTCTTTTCTTCTCTGCGGGAAAGGAGCTCGTCCATGGGAAAGAATCTCAAGGGAAAAGACTGCGGTAAGGGTATCTACCAAAGAAAGGACGGATTGTATAGCGCACGATTTGTTGATAGAGCCGGGAAGCGGCATGAGAAGTATTTTCAGACGCTACCCGAGGCGCGGAACTGGATTGAGGACGCAAAGTACGCCGATAAGCATGACGATGTGTTTGTCGCTACCGATACGACAGTGGATGAATGGTTTGAATTCTGGATCGAAAATATTGTCGGGGATCTAGCTCCCAACACGCTCAGAAATTACCGGGAACGCTATGTCCGCAATATCCAGCCGGTGATCGGAAAGATGTTGATCGCCAATGTAAAACCGATGCACTGCAAAAAGGTGTTCATCCAGATGGATGCGGATTACGCAGGTTCCACCATTCGTCAGGCATACATCACGATGGGGACAATGTTTAAGGCCGCGAAGATGAACGACCTGATTGCAAAGCACCCCATGGATGGCGTTCGTTTTTCAAAGCCCGTTCGCGCTGTGGATGATATTCACTATCTGACGCGGGAGGAACAGCGCCTCTTTCTCGAAACAGCACGGCGCTCCCACAATTACAACCAGTATGCGCTCATCCTTGAAACGGGATTGCGCACCGGGGAAATGATTGGCTTAACATGGGATGCCATCGACTTTGAGCGCCGGACGCTTACGGTGAACAAGACCTTGGAGTTTCGCCATGCACAGAAAGTTTGGCGTGCTGGTCCTCCCAAAACTCAGCAGAGCTATCGCACCATTCCGTTGACGGATAAAGCGTATGACATTCTGAAAGAGGTATGGGATAACCGGAGCGGCAGAAAGGAATCCCCGCTGCTGTCGCAAACGCTGGAATATATGGACAGGCGCACTGGTTTTACCTCTCGGCTTGTGATGCGTGATCTGGTCTTTATCAACTGGCGCACAGGGGAACCGGCGAAAAACAGTTCCTATGATACCCACCTCTATAAGCTTTGCGATGAAGCGGGGATCAACCGCTTTTGTATGCACGCGCTGCGCCATACCTACGCAACCCGTGCGATTGAAAGCGGAATGCAGCCGAAAGTGCTGCAAAAGCTGCTGGGACACGCCAGCATCAAAACCACAATGGATCGGTATGTCCATGTAACCGATGAAACGCTGGATCAGGCGGTCAAGCAATTTCAGCGCAGTAGCGTATGTTGATATAACTTCATACAAGTCCATGCGTAAATGGCGTAAAAATGGCGTAGTAGCCAAAACGCCAAAGCGCGAAAACCTTGTAAATACAGCATTTTTTAAGGAGATGTAGAGATATATGAAATTAGGCGTCGTCGGCTTGCCAAACGTGGGCAAAAGCACCCTGTTTAACGCCATCACCCAGGCGGGGGCCCAGGCGGCCAATTATCCCTTCTGCACTATCGAACCCAATGTGGGGGTGGTGGCTGTGCCCGATCCCCGGCTGGATGTATTGGCCGAGATGTACCACCCGGAAAAGTATACCCCTACCACCATCGAATTCGTGGACATCGCCGGCCTGGTGCGGGGCGCTTATAAAGGCGAAGGCTTGGGCAATAAGTTCCTTTCCCATATCCGGGAGGTGGACGCCATCGTCCATGTGGTCCGCTGCTTCGAGGATGACGACATCGTCCATGTGGACGGTTCCGTGGACCCGGTGCGGGATATGGAGACCATCAACCTGGAGCTGATCTTCGCAGACCTGGAAACCATCGAACGCCGCATCGACCGGGCCATGAAAAACAGCAAGGGCGGGGATAAAAAATTCATCCAGGAGGCGGATTTCCTCAAATCCATCAAAGCCCACCTGGAAGCGGGCAAGCCCGTGCGCAGCATGGCCCTGAGCGAGGAGGAGCGCCAGCAGGTGAAGGGCTTGTTCCTCTTAACGGATAAGCCGGTGATCTATGTGGCCAACATCGCCGAGGACGACTTGGGCAAGGAGCTGCCCGCCGTGGAAAAACTCCGGGCCCAGGCCGCCGCCGAAGGGGCCGGCGCCCTTACCATTTGCGCCCGCACCGAAGAGGAGATCGCCCAGCTTCCCCCTGAGGAAAAGCAGGAATTCCTGGACGCCTTGGGCATTGGGGAAAGCGGCCTGGATCAGCTGGTCAAGGAATGCTATAGCCTGCTGGGCCTCATTAGCTACCTGACCGCCGGCCCCAAGGAAGTACGGGCCTGGACCATCGAAAAGGGTACCCGCGCCCCCCAAGCCGCCGGCAAGATCCATACGGATTTTGAAAAGGGCTTCATCCGGGCCGAGATCGTTCCCTACGACACCCTGGTGGAGCTGGGCTCCATGGCTGCCTGCAAGGAAAAGGGCCTGGTCCGCAGCGAGGGCAAGGATTACGTCATGCAGGACGGAGACGTGGTGCTCTTCCGCTTTAACGTGTAGTACGCTTTTTGCAGCGCCCTGCCGCCGGGGACGCCGTGTGGGGGGCTGCCAGCCCCCCACACCCCCTGGCCCGCTTTTAAAAAAGCGGGGGAAAACTGGCTGGAAATCTTCTTTGGGTTTCCGGCGGAAGGTGCTGGCCCGCCGCTCATCGGGAGCGGCGGGCTAGTTTTGTGGATAGGTTTTGGAGCGGGAAAATAGGTGCTTCATTCGAAAGGGCGGAAAACGCCGCCGCCCCGCCGCGCACCCCCCCACGGCAACCCTCCAACCCCCGCGCCAGCCCACCTCCGCCGGCCCTACGGCG
>OJPZ01000845.1_pt1 | contig 12752 bp, 13 predicted proteins | sample 1598611 | NCBI WGS metagenome assembly OJPZ01 (sample SAMN03922494, study PRJEB24848) | human gut metagenome | isolation source: stool sample | host: Homo sapiens | place: Germany | collected 2011-11
GAGCTATGAAAACCTCGAAAAAGTGGCGCAAGCCACTTTTTCGACAGCCTGAGCCCGCATATGCGGGCAGGCTCGTTCCGTTTTCAAAATCCGCTCTTGGGGAATGTGTCCCGGCACTTCTGCGAAACGATGGGCACGAGCAGATCCGCGCGCACGCGCGGCTGGTCGTTCAGGAAGAGATGAAACCGATCTAGATTCTTCTTGGTAAATTCAATGGTCTGGTAGTCCTTGATCAACGTGAGGGCATCGTTGAGCAGGATGAATGCCTGGCTGAGCTGGGGGATAATCCGCTTGCCCAGCAGGTTCAGCCCGGAGAGGCGCTTATTTACCTCGCCGTGCTGGTCGAACATTGCGCGCAGTAGCTCGATGGTATGTTCGTCCACGCCCTTTTCCAGCAGCATGCGTATCGGCCTGCTCTGCTGCTCCAGCGGGGCGGCACGTAGGTTGCCACTCTCCGTTTCCTCCGTGGCCAGGCGGGCGTCCCGGTATTCGCCCATATCCCCCAGCACATAGGAAACCGTTTCACAGTAGGTCTGCGCAAAGCGGTCCACAAACGGTTGCGCTCTGCGCTTATGCAGATAAGAGATGCCAATGATCGCGCATGCTACCGCCAGCACGAGCAGCATCCCCAGTTCATTTTGTCCCATGTCCTTCCTCCTTCCTCATCGGGGACGGGCCCGCCGCCCCAGGCGGCAGGCCGCTTACATTCCATAACGCGCTCGGCTATACGGCCGCGCCATATGCCAAACGTGGTCGAATCCGCCGAACGCCACGATACGGGAAATGCAGCTCTCGCCTTCGACCAGCTTTCCATGAAAGCAGCCGATGACGGCACGCTTGTTGGAGCGGGCGTCAATCTTTCCACCCAGGCACTGGGCCTGAACCGGCCTATAGGGCTGGCAGAAGCGCTCAATGTGCATAGTCTGATAGGGAACTTGCCACGGATAAATGCCGTTCAGGCCCTTGCCGTAACGGGCGTGGAACTTCTCGCCCCACTTAATGCCTTCCTTCGGCTCTCAGCCGCAGATCTTTGTATGCATCGGGTGCTCTATGCTGCCGTAGCCAAGCGGGTACCCATGCGGCAGCGCATAGGCCGGCCATGGCGGCACATGGATGCCCATCGGCATGGATTGATCATACAGTTTGATAGCAGATCATTTGCGCATGAAAGTAATCTCCTGCAAAGATGTGTAGATGTGTGTAAGCGGTGATGTGCTGCTTCCCATGTGGAAAATATATCACCATTTACCGTTTTCGTAAAGCGGGAAAATGCATTTCCGCCTTACAATCGGACCAATTGGCCAGCCCACGCCCACGGAATCAAGCGTTACCCAAGCAGAATGACCGCATTCCGGCTCCATGCATTTCCACTTAATTTGCTCTATGATAAGCCCTGTGCGCTTGCCGGGCATATTTTATCCCTGGTGTTATTTGCATGTCCATATCGCCCGGATCGGCGATATTTTTGGGGTCGCACGTAAGACCGCCATTCGCAAAAGCGCGGACGCTCTTTCTTGCGGACAAATATTTAGAAATGAAAGTGCTGAATGTTAAGCAGAATATGAAAGTTGAGCGACAAGCGTGCATAACCGTGCGGCTGCGTGATTACATTGCGGAGTAAGCAAAGCACCGGAATCGGACGGATATGGAACAAGATTTAGATATATCATCTGTTACAAGCATCACCAAAATATTTCTCGGTGTGCCGGCGTAGAAATTATCTTTATCTCCATGCATCATTCATTTCTTCGCATTCTGCTATGAACCATGCACATGGTCAAAGCCTGCTTGCCGCAGGCATGGCACCGACAGAAGCACCGATCCAGGTTAAAGGCCACCCGGGGCAGGTAGCCCACGTCCTCCAGCAGGGTGAAAAGGGGGAAGAAGATGGCCATGGGCGGCAGCATGACGGCTACCACCCAGGCCAGCACCCGGAATGCCCCCAGGACCAAAGCCCCATGGAGCCAAGCCGGCGCCCCCATGCTTAGCAAAAGGGTTCCCAGTTGGTCTTGCAACCAAAGCAGGGCCTCCATCAACAGGGCGGAAGGTGCATTGGCCCCGGCGATGGTGATCCATAGAGCGGTGGCCAGCAGGGCCAGCATCAGCGGGATGCCCGCTTTGCGGCTGGTAAGGACCCGATCCAGCCGCAGCTGCTTTTCCCAGGCAGCCTTACCGGTGCCCTGGATGCATTTGGCGGCGATTTGGGAGGCCCGGGCATAGGCTTCCGCCGGGTCTCGGGGCTGGTAACCGCCGGTCTCTTGCGCCGCAGCTGGCTGCGCCAATACCCCGTCCAATGCCGCCAGCAGCTGGTGTAATCCCTTCCCCTGCCGGGCAGCTGCCCCTACCACCGGTACGCCCAATTCCTGGGAGAGGGCGTCGATGTCCACTCGGACTCCCTTGTGTTGAGCTTCGTCCATCAGATTGACGCAGATCACCACCCGATCCGTCAACTCCATGGCCTGTAGGGCCAGGTTTAAATTCCGTTCCAGGCTGGTGGCGTCGCATACCACCACCAGGGCGTCCGCCTCCCCCCCCGCTACAAACGCCCGGGCTACCTCCTCCTCCGGGGAGTGGGACAACAAAGCATACGTCCCCGGTAGATCCACCAGTTCCCAGTTCCTCCCGCCTATTGTACAACGGCCCCGGGCCACCTCCACGGTTTTCCCAGGCCAGTTCCCTGTGTGCTGCTGTAACCCCGTTAGCCGGTTGAATAGGGTGGATTTCCCCACGTTGGGATTCCCCATCAGGGCCACCACTTGGGTGGGCTGTCCTGTCTTTCCCTTTGTTCCCGCCCCTTTGCTCATAACCGCACCCGCACCCGGGCCGCGTCCTGTTTGCGTAGGGCGATCACTGTGCCCCGTATCCCATAGGCGGTGGGGTCCCCTGCCGGGCTACGATATAGGCAAGTGATCCCTGTGCCCTGCACAAATCCCAGATCCCCCAGCCGCCGGGCCATAGGACCGCTTCCAACCAACGTCGCTATCCGGCCCCTTTGGCCTGGAGCCATAGCGTCCAATCCCAATTCCATATTGATTCCCTCACATGTTTCCGCCAGGCCCACATCGCCTGCCTCTCCCCCTTCTCCGGCCCATGCCGAAGAAGATTAAAAGCGCAGGGCCCTTCTTGCGGTTTTATACAGACTATGCAACCGGGACCTAGGTTGCGACCCCTCCAAATCCCCTTGGCAAGGAATGCCCGCCACCATGGTTTTTCCAGCGGGTTCATCGTATAATAATAAGGACGGGCTTTTATGCCTGGATGGGAGGTGTTTTCTTTGGCCAAGATCTGCCATATCGTCGGCGCAGGGCCCTTTTGCCCCTGGGGACCCCAACCCCAGCCTGGAGATCTGCTCATCGCGGCAGACGGCGGGTATGCCCATTTGTCCCGCTGGGGCCTTATGCCGGATCTGGTGGTGGGGGATTTTGATTCCGGTCCCAAGCCCGCCCATCCCCAGGTGATCTCCCTGCCCCGGGAAAAAGACGTGACGGATACCTGGGCCGCCGCCCAACTGGGCCGGGAACGAGGCTATTCGGTCTTTTATATCTACGGGGGCTTAGGCGGCCAGCTGGATCACACCTTGGCAAACATCCAGCTCCTTTGCCATATGGCGGATGCAGGGGAACAGGGCTATTTGGTGGACGGCCAGGTGGCCGTTACCGCCGTGGCCAAGGCCCGCTGTTGCCTGCCGCCCACGCTCCGGGGCCGGGTCTCCATATTTGCCCAGGGAGGCGAAGCCACCGGCGTCACTTTGTCCGGCTTCCACTATCCCCTATCGGAAGCCTGCCTCTCCTCCCTTATGCCCCTGGGGGTCAGCAACGAAGCCGTCGGCCCCGCCCCTTGGGTACAGGTGCGGGCTGGACGCTTGGTCATCCTATATCCCCGCCTTGGGCCCACCGGCTGGAGTTGCCAATTCTTCCCCCTGTAATTTTTGCAGGTTCGTCATCCAATTGCTGCATTTCTTCCCTTGACTTTCCCTCCGGAAAGCCGTACCCTAATGAATACATAATGGTTTAGCAGGAGGAACGGCCCTTGGATAGCCCCCACGCCCTGGTACGCCAGGCGGTTTGCAAAATGTTTGCCGGCGTTGCCCGGCTCCAGCCCGCCCTGGTCTGTACCCGGACAACGGCGGCGGATGTGTCCGTGCCCCTTGCCTGGCATACGGATATGGTTCCTGCCGCCGCCCTATCCCGTGCGCTGGCCACAGACCCCCAAGTGCTGGGCCAGCCTTTGATCCAACGGGCTTTCTTGCAGCATGGACATGCCTGCTTTTTTTTGACCCCCCAGGCATATGGCGCTATGATGAAGCATATATTGGCCAATACCCTTGCGCCAGACCTGCCGGACCCCGGCAGGGACCCTGTGGATCACGCCATCGCCCGTTGCCTGATGCTCGCCCGTAAGCCCGGCAAGGGCTGTCCCCCAGACCGGGCCCTACAAGCCGCCCTGTGGCTGGCCATGGGTATCCCGGAGGCCGAAGGCCCCCGGCGGGAAGCCCTGCGCCGAAGCGGCGCCCAGGCGTTCTTGTCCCTGTTTCCCGGGCGCACGCCTGCCCAGCGGCTTTCCCTGGCGGATTCCCTAGGGGAGCTCGCCGCCTGTATGGCCAGGCTCTTGGCTTACCAGGACCCTGTCTGATCCCCTGCCACCATCCATCATTTAATAAGGAGGACGTAGCGTTATGGATATTAAATGGCTTGGACATTCTTGCTTTGTTTTGACCAGCAACAGCGGCGTGCGTCTGCTGATGGACCCCTGCGATCCCCAGGTGGGCTACAGCCTGGAGCCTGTGGAGGTGAACGGGGTGACCTGCAGCCACGACCATTACGACCACAACTATGTGGCCTTGGCCAAAGGCGGCCATGCCCAAATCATCACTGGGCCCGGGGTATTTTCCATCGGAGATGTGAAGATCACCGGCTTCCCTTCCTGGCATGACGACCAGCAGGGCGCTCTGCGGGGCAAAAACATCATGTATCTGGTGGAAATGGATGGCCTTCGCTTACTCCATGCAGGAGACCTGGGACACATCCCTGCCCAATCCACCTTGGACGCCCTGGGCCGGATCGATATCCTACTGGTACCTGTTGGCGGCGTTTATACCTTGGATTATAACCAGGCCCTGGAGGTTTGCCGGCTGCTTCAGCCCGGCGTGGTGATCCCCATGCACTATAAGACCGAACCCTTGAAGATCTCCCTGGGCGACCTGGCGCCCTTCCTGAACAGCGCGGATAAACGCTGGAAGATCCATCGCATGCGCCAGAGCGATGCGGTGCTTACCCCGGAAAGCCTGGGCAAAAACCGGATCATCGTGCTGGATTACGCAGGCTGAGCGCCCATCTCCCTCGTCCCCCCTCCCCCCTCGGCTTTTTTGTGCCGGGGCGCCCGGGGGGGCGGCGGCAGGGCGCAAAAGCGCCCGGAACGTAAGGGCCGGGGGCCTATGGCCCCCGGCCCTTACGTTTGTTTGGCGGGCCCCGGGCGCCCCGGCACAAAAAAGCCAAGGGGCAAAAAAACGGCTGCGCCGGCAAAAGCAGCAGCGCAGCCGTAAGGGAAGACAGCAAAAGGAAGCATGGCAGGCCATGCCCTAAGGATTGGCAAAGTTATTCGGTAATGAGGAACTCCGCCAGGATGGAATAATCATGGGGGTCGCTCAAGCCCAGCTCCACGCCTTCGATGTTTTTATCCTGGAACATCTGGGTCAGGGCGATGTATTGGCAAAGGGTAGACTTGAGGTTGAGCTTATCGCCCTCCGTGGTGGTGAGCTCCACACGGCCCTTGCACTGATTCACGGCGGAAAAAAAGCGGGTGGGTTCGGCAATGTTCTTGATACGCATAAAACTTAACCTCCTACTGTGCCATGTTACAATTCGGATTTATCTTATTATCCAACAATTCCAGAAAGAATGCAAGCGTGTTTCACAATTCTTTCAAATTAATATGCGGCTCATGTCAAGGTGATAGAGTATATTAGCACTCGTAGGTTGAGAGTGCTAATGCACCGCCCGTTTTCCCAGCATAGGAGCGGGTAAGGGGAAGCAAGCTAAGATAAAGGAGGTTTGCGTATGAATCTAAATAAATTGACCCAGCGATCTTTGGAAGCGTTGCAAAGCGCCCAAAGCCTGGCGATCCAACATAATCATCAGCAAGTAGACCAGGAGCATTTATTGTTGGCCCTATTGCAGCAGGAGAATTCGCTGCTCATGCAGCTGTTGCGGCGCATGGGGCGGGACGAAGGGGTAATTTCGTCCCTGGAGCAGGCGCTGCAAAAGATCCCGGGGGTAACGGGCACAGGCCGGGAGGCGGACAAAGTGTATATCACCCCCCAGCTGGACAAGGCCCTGGTAGCCGCGGAAAAGCAGGCCGCGCACATGAAGGACGACTACATCTCCGTAGAGCATTTGTTTCTGGGGCTGATGGAGGCGCCCAACGAGGCGTTGAAAGGGCTGTTTAAGGCCCATGACATTCGGAAGGATGAATTTTTAAAGGCGTTAAACCAGGTGCGGGGCGGGGCGCGGGTCACCACGGACACCCCGGAGGATACCTATGACGCCCTGGGCAAATATGCCCAGGACCTGGTGGCGCTGGCGGAGCAGCAGAAGCTGGACCCGGTGATCGGCAGGGATGACGAGGTGCGCAACGTGATCCGCATACTGTCCCGGAAGAGCAAGAATAACCCGGTGCTTATCGGCGAACCGGGCGTGGGCAAGACCGCCATTGCCGAAGGCCTGGCCCAGCGGATCGTCCGGGGGGACGTGCCTGCCGGATTAAAGGAACGTCGGATCTTCTCCCTGGACATGGGCGCCCTGATCGCCGGCGCCAAATTCCGTGGGGAATTTGAGGAACGGCTCAAGGCGGTATTGGGGGAAGTGAAGCGCAGCGAAGGCAAGATCATCCTGTTTATCGATGAGCTGCACAACATCGTCGGCGCGGGCCGCACCGAAGGCAGCATGGATGCAGGCAACCTGTTGAAGCCCATGCTGGCCCGGGGCGAGCTCCACTGCATCGGCGCCACCACCCTGGATGAATACCGCAAGTATATTGAAAAGGATGCGGCCTTGTCCCGGCGGTTCCAGCCGGTCATGGTGGAGGAGCCTACGGTGGAGGATACCATTTCCATCCTGCGGGGCTTGAAGGAGCGGTATGAGGTATTTCATGGCGTAAAGATCCAGGATAATGCCTTGATCGCCGCCGCCACCCTGTCCCACCGGTACATCAGCGACCGGTTCCTGCCGGATAAGGCCATCGACCTGGTGGACGAGGCCTGCGCCCTGATCCGTACGGAAATGGATTCCATGCCCACGGAGCTGGATGACATTTCCCGGCATATCATGCAGCTGGAGATCGAGGAAGCGGCCCTGACCAAGGAGAACGACAAGCTGAGCGAAGCCCATTTGGCGGACATCCGCAAGGAACTGGCGGAAAAGCGGGAGCAGTTTGCCACCTTAAAGGCCCGCTGGGAAACGGAAAAGGATGCCATCAAAAAAGTACAATCCCTGCGGGAAGAAATGGAAAAGTGCAATGCGGAAATGGAGCAGGCAGAGCGCAGCTATGATCTGAACCGGGCCGCAGAGCTGAAATACGGCAAGCTGCCCAAGCTCCAGGAGGAGCTGTCCGCAGCGGAAGCCGAGATGGAAAAGGGGAAAGCGGAAGGCCTATTGCGGGACCGGGTCACCGAGGAGGAGATCGCCCGGATCGTGGCCCGCTGGACGGGCATCCCGGTATCCAAGCTCATGGAAGGGGAGCGGGAGAAGCTGCTGCACCTTTCCAGCATCCTGCATCAGCGGGTGATCGGCCAGGACGAGGCGGTGGATACGGTATGCGACGCCATCCTCCGTACCCGGGCCGGGTTAAAGGACCCTGGCAAGCCCATCGGTTCCTTCCTGTTCCTGGGGCCCACCGGCGTGGGCAAGACCGAATTGGCCAAAGCCCTGGCGGAAGCCCTGTTCGACGACGAAAGCAACATGGTGCGGATCGATATGAGCGAATACATGGAGAAACATGCGGTCTCCCGACTCATCGGCGCGCCTCCGGGGTATGTGGGTTACGACGAGGGCGGCCAGCTCACCGAAGCGGTCCGGCGGCATCCCTATGCGGTGATCCTATTCGATGAGGTGGAAAAAGCCCATCCCGATGTGTTCAACGTCCTCTTGCAGGTGCTGGACGATGGCCGGATCACCGATAGCCAAGGCCGTACGGTCGATTTCAAAAACACGGTTATCGTCATGACCTCCAACCTGGGGTCCAATTACATCCTAGAAGGTATCCGGGATGGTCAGCTCACCGAGGAAGCCCGCGCCCAGGTATCGGGCCTGCTCAAGCGCAGCTTCCGTCCGGAATTCCTCAACCGGATCGACGACATCGTGTTCTACAAGCCGTTGAGCGAGACTGAGATCTTCAAGATCACCGACCTGATGTTGAACGCCCTGCGGGCGCGGCTCAAGGAGCGCAGGCTGGATGTGCAGCTCACCGACGCGGCCAAGCGCTACATTGCGGAGACCGGCTACGATCCCCAGTATGGCGCCCGGCCCCTCAAGCGGTTGCTCCAGAGCAAGCTGGAGACCCTGCTTGCCCGGCACATCATCCAGGAGGACCCTGCTCCGGACACGGTGTTTACCGTGGATTACGACGGCAAGGAACTCACGGTGCAATAGCCGTATGCTTGCCGGGGCCTGGAGCCCCCTCCCGGGGAGCTTCCAGCCCCTGGCCGGCTTTTAAAAAGCATGGAACACCAGCGGGAAAACTTTTTCTGGTTGCCCAACGGAATTATGCAGGCGCGCCGCTCTTTGGGAGCGGCGCGCCTGTCTGGTTTTGGGTGTGCGATAATTATCCCAAATGTAGGCGGAATATGCTACATTTTTATGCCAACAAACCGTCGATATCAATGGAAAAAGCGGTTTGCAGATAATACCAAGTTTGTCTCTACGCGTTGCTGAAACGCCGTCGCCTATTTTTACCATTGGGTATTGGATCGTGGATTTATTTTTACCCCCTTTTCTATATTGGCAATTGCTTCCTCCAATATCTTTAACATCTCCAATTTACGTTTAGGTAAATACCCCACCATAGGCACCAAATTGGAAAGATGGTTAGCGACAAATAGGCATTCTTTTCCTTTAAATTCCAGTTTTTGTAAGAGCAAATATTCTTCCATAAGGGATTCTTTTTCACCTTGACAGATAAATGTTCCCTCTTCTACTCTTTTAAAAAGCTGTGTTCCTTCAATCGGGGTAAGTCGCATGAGACGGAGGGACTGGGGTGCAAGCCAATTAAGAAAGGCCGCAGTGGCATTTGCCGCTTCAACAGCAGTTCCTTTTCCGCCAAGGCCAATTATACAGCTCAGGCCGTATGGTATGCCAAGCGTATCCAATATCTCAAATGCCTTGCGCATTTGTGCGGTAGAAACGCCCTTCTTGCAATCCTGAAGAAATTTATCGGAGCCTGATTCCACCCCTACATAAAGCGTACTAAGGCCCTGCGCCTTAAGTTCAAGGAGCTGCTCCGTATCTTTATTAAGGATATCCGTCGCCCTAGCGTACATGCTAAATTCTTGTACAAAGGGTAGATATCTTTTTATGATATCGAAGAGATCTAAAAGCATGTCGCTTTTAAAGGCAAATACATTTCCGCCAGCCAAAAAAATACGTTTGTTTAGGGTCCCGGAGGCACGTATTTCCAGTAAATCCCGTTCTACTTGCTCCCACGGGCATAGGCAAAAAAGCTGGCCGGAAGCGGAACATCTGCAAAAGGTACACTTTCCGTAGCTGCACCCTTCAGAAACCTCCAGTAGGAGGCTTTCGCACTCTACTGGAGGTCTGTATACAATATTGTTTGGTCCTTCGTTGTTCATATCAATTGCTTGGTATACAAAGGCGTTTGCGGGGAAGTCGCCTTATTGAATATAGCCCAACATCTGCCAATAGGGTACGCTTACCAATAGAGCCACAAGGTTTACAACAAGGTGTGCATAGGCGCCGGGCATTACATTGGAGAAATTCAGCGTATCGTCCGCGCCTGCCACAGCCCACCCTGCAAGCATGTTGGAATTCTGATACTTCGTAACCCAAATACATACAGAGCAGTAAGCAATCATCATTACGACCCAGGGGCTCATGCCAGCGGCTTCTGCAAGCGGCGTGAGGATGACGGTAAACAGAATAACCAGCGTGGAGAAGTTGACCATTACGTATCTTATTACATATATGGCTAACACAAACACCAGCGTAAACAACATAGGCTTTTCAATCAGTCCGCCCAGCAGGGGTTGAATGATTGTGCCCACCCAATCGGAAATCGCAAGCGCTCCAATCACCTTCGAAATATTCAGTATGCCGCCAATAAAAATTATTAGGCCCCAACCCATTTTTGTATTGAAGTCCGCCGGGGTAAATACGCCAAAGATGGTCATAGCCATTAGGCAAAGGAGGGAGGTGAGGCAAGCGGAAACGCCGATCTTATTCTCCAGTATCCACATTACCAGGGCAATCGCCATAATGACACTGACAATCTTCTCATCCCGGGACATGGGTCCCAACGCCTTGATTTGCTGCTCAATATGTTCTTTGCTGATTTTGTTTTGGGTTTTCGGTTTATAAATGGCGGTAAGAGCAAAGTAATTGCCAATAACAACAACCAGCGCCCAAGGGATCATGGCGATAAACCATTTTGACCATGTAAACTGCGCCTGAACCTCTGCGGGTAAATTGCCCATGAATAAATACCCTAAAAAGGATGCGCTGATAAATACTGTGCCAGTAATGGACCAGCCAACATACATTGCGTTAAACAGCCCACCTAGTTGCTTGCTTCTCTTTTCAAACCCCAAAGTTTCGCCAAGGTTCATTGCAAGCGGGGCAACAATGGCCATTTTGGCAGTGGTGCTAGGCATGAGCGGCTGGCAAACCGTACCCACCCCCAAAAGGGCGGCTGTAATGCCGTTAAAGCTGCTGCAGGTTTCGCCAGTAAGCAAAGCTGAATCAGTTTGGGCAAAAGCAAAGATTCTTCAGTCCCTGGGCCAGACATGTCAAGGACAGATTGGTTCCGGTTGGGCGTAGGAATGAGGGATACTTCTGCAACGCTGACCCCTTTTAGAACGATCGTAGTATCAGACCCTACCCGATGAATGGGGTCCACTACACCAGGGAAGGTGGATTCTCCCGGCTCCGGCTTGAATACGGGCTGAACAAAGTCGCAAACATAGGTAATTCTGCAGCTTTCCCCTGGGTTTGCAATTTCAAAATCAACAAATTCAAAGCGATAATCGGAAGCAATACTTTGTAGTTCTTGCTTACTTACTTGCAACACCCCATCTTTGAAGAAAGACTTATCTCCAAAGACAACTTGCTTTACGTTTATACATCTTTTTTCTAAATGCATATTGACCTCCTATCTGTTATTGGGGACAAGTATTGGTATTTAATATGGCAAAAGGTCGTCAGCCTTAAAACGATGGCTATATAAAAGCATGCATATATTCAATTCGTATACATTTTATGCAATTGTTTCTATACCATTTCAAAAAGGCAAGCTAAATAATAATGAAAAACAATACCGGATCTCATTGTTCTTTTCGCCCAATTAAATGTACATGTCACCTGCTACCCTCAATAAATTTAAATGGACTTTTTTAAATGGACTTTTTTATAATGATAAGCTTGCCTTTATTGATTCGCAATGAACATAATATTTATATCCTTCAACTATTTTGTTGTACCCCTATACCTGTATTATTGACAGGGAAACCTATGCAATATACAATATAATCGTAGATATAGGCCAATTTATTATTATTTCCTATACCTTTTATCGAGGCTACAAGCATGAATCTAAATCAACTTAGCTATTTTATACAAGTATGTAAATGCGGCAGCTTTTCAAAAGCAGCAGAGAAAAGTTTTATTTCTCCCCAGGGGATGAACGCCACAATATTGCGGCTTGAACGGGAACTTGGGACCCGGCTTTTTGATCGCTCTAGCAATGGGGTCAGCCTGACGCCAGACGGACAGTATTTGTATCGAATTGCCTTGGAAATTGCCCATAAAGTAGATGAATGCCACACTTACTTTAATACTAAGAAAAAAAAGAGGATACCATTATTCTGGCGCATACGCCAGAGCTAACTTGCGCCATGCCATCCAACTTCCTTACCATGATGCTAGACAAATATCACCTGGATATGCGGGCCTATGGCTCTATCACCTGCGAGGAAGCTGTGGCCAGCGAGGAGATAGATTGTGCCTTTACCAATGGCCCATATTTTAGAAGCGATCTGATTTATGGCCATTGTTTTACGAAAACCCAATACTTTATTACACATAAAAGCAATCCATTGGCCCAAGCAAAAAAACTATGCATGCGGGATCTTAAAAACAGCAGCTTTATTATGCCTGATAATACATATAAATTTTTCCATGTTTTTAAGGAGCGGTGTCAGCAGGCGGGATTTATACCTAATATTGTTTTCTCTTCCCCCAATTTTGCCACGGTATTCGCTTTGCTAAAGCAGTATCATAACTGGATAGGATATTCCTTTGATTTTTATATCGACCAAGTTATGGATGAAGAGATTGTGACACTCCCAGTTGAAGATGGCGGCTGGTCATGGGATGTATATCAGCTTGTCGAAAAAGTCCAGCAAAAGCTGGGCTTTTTCGTTCATAAGAGGTAAAATAAGTAGCAGGTGGTGAAAAAGATGCTGGAACGTGGGAAAATGGACCGTCATGTAATAGAGATAGTAGGAATAGATAGCTTGGTGCCAGAGG
>OJPZ01000853.1_pt1 | contig 12695 bp, 4 predicted proteins | sample 1598611 | NCBI WGS metagenome assembly OJPZ01 (sample SAMN03922494, study PRJEB24848) | human gut metagenome | isolation source: stool sample | host: Homo sapiens | place: Germany | collected 2011-11
GGGGAAATGCTCTTCAAAGATGGAGCGGTAATAATACTCTTCCTTGTTTTGGGGCGGATTGATCGGGAATCGTTTGGCGGCATTCGCCATCTCTTCATCAGTGACCGACTCGGAGGTTATTTTCTTTAATGTATCGATCCAGCCATAGCCTACCCCATCCGAGAATTGCTCTTTTTGCCGCCAAGCGATCTCCTTGGGCAAGCTGTCGGAAAATGCTTCTCGAAGTATCTTCTTCTCGATGATCGTACCCGGGCACATCTTTGCCACCGGATTCAGACGCATGGCCACATCAAGAAACTCTTTATCCAAGAACGGCACTCGTCCTTCTACGCCCCATGCGCAAAGGCTTTTGTTCGCGCGCAAGCAATCATATAAATACAGTTTGCTTAATTTACGCAGGGTCTCTTCATGGAAAGCCTGTGCGTTCGGGGCCTTATGGAAATATAAATATCCCCCGAATACCTCGTCCGCACCCTCGCCGCTTAGTACCATCTTGATACCCATGCTCCGGATCACACGGGCCAGTAAATACATGGGGGTGGAGGCTCGGACGGTAGTGACATCATAGGTCTCGATATGATAAATGACATCTCGTAAAGCGTCCAATCCTTCTTGTATCGTATAATGGATCTCATGATGAACCGTACCGATCGCATCCGCTACTTTACGGGCGGCGAGCAAGTCCGGGGCATCTTTCAATCCGATGGCGAACGAGTGGAGTTGAGGCCACCATGCGTCCGCTTTCCCATTGGTCTCGATGCGTTTCGCCGCGTATTTCTTGGCGATAGCGGAGGTGATGGAGGAATCCAGACCTCCGGATAGAAGGACGCCGTAAGGGACATCGCTCATCAGTTGGCGTTTGACGGCGGCTTCCAGCGCATCGTGAAGTTGTTGTACGTCGGTAGGATTATCTTTCACGTTGGCGTAATCTATCCAGTCACGGGTGTACCATCTCGTGAGTTTACGGTCTTCGCTATAGAAATAATGACCGGGGAGGAACGGCTCGTAATGAGTGGCGAAGCCTTCAAGTCCTTTTAACTCAGAAGATACCATCAAGTGTCCCTCGTCATCGTATCCGATGTAGAGCGGGATCACGCCGATCGGGTCACGGGCGATCAAGTAAACCCCTTTCTCCTCGTCATAGAGAGCGAAGGCGAAAATACCGTTGATATCCTCGATGAAATCAATCCCTTTCTTCTTGTATAAGGCGAGGATCACCTCGCAATCGGAGCCGGTTTGGAACTCGTAATCGCCTTTTAACCGTTCTCGTAATTCCTGATGGTTGTAGATCTCTCCGTTGACGCAGAGGATGAGTTTCCCGTCGGGGCTGACTAAAGGCTGCCCTCCGGAGGCAGGGTCTACGATGGAAAGGCGTTCATGGGCCAAGATAGCGGTTTTGCCTTGGTAGATACCACTCCAGTCCGGCCCCCGGTGACGGATTCGTTTACTCATTAATAACGCTTGTTTACGCAGGGCTTGCGCTCCGTCGTGTATATTGAATATCGCTGTTATACCACACATGATCATTAAAAATTGAAAGTTGAAAATTAGTTGGTTTGTAAGAAACGGTCGATGGATCGGGCGACATTACGGCCGGAGGCCATCGCTTTTACGACTAGGCTCGCTCCGCTGACAGCGTCTCCGCAGGCAAATAGGTTGCTGTTGGCGGTATATCCGGCGTTGTCTACGGCGATGTTATCGCGGTTGTCGGTAGCCAATCGCAGTTCTTTGATCAATCCTTCTTGCTCCGGATGCAGGAAGCCCATGGCGAGGAAAACCAGATCGGCCTCGATGATCTCTTTCTTGCCGGTCAGCCTCATCTGCGGACGGCCTCTGTCTGGGGAGGGAACCCATTCGACTTCTTCTACCTCAACCCCTATCAGGTTGTTTTTCTCTCCGATAAAACGGTTAGAGGTTAGGTTCCACCGGCGGATACAACCTTCCTCATGGCTGCTGCTGGTTTTCAGTACTTGGGGATACATGGGCCAAGGTGTCGCCGGATTCTGTCCGACGGGTGGCTGGGGCATGATCTCGATCTGGGTGACACAGGCCGCCCCATGACGGTTCGCTGTCCCTACACAATCGCTACCCGTATCACCTCCGCCAATCACTAAGACTTTCTTGCCTTTGCAATTGATCTGGCTTTTGGGCGGGATGGGGATGCCTTCTAAGATCCGGTTCTGCTGGCTTAATAACTCCAAGGCGAAATGTACGCCTCTTAAATGACGTCCCTCGATAGATAGATCCCGGGGAACCTCGGCGCCGATCGCTACGCAAACAGCGTCGAAATCTTTCACTACCTCTTTCGCTAATATCTCTTTGCCGACCATCGTGTTTACACGGAAAAGAATCCCTTCTTGCTCCATGATACGGATACGGCGATCGATAATGTGCTTGCCTAGCTTGAAATTGGGGATGCCGAAGCGTAGCAAGCCGCCCGGTAACTCATCTTTCTCGAATACGGTGACTTCATATCCTTTCCGGTTCAATTGGTTCGCTACGGTCAATCCGGCGGGACCGCTACCGATCACGGCTACCTTTTTCCCGTTGCGTACCGGTTGGATAGGCTGTACGTATCCTTCCCAGAAAGCGGCTTCCACGATAGCCGCCTCGTTCTCACGGATCGTGACAGGTTCGTCGCAGCTAAGTTTCAGTACGCAGCTTTTCTCGCAGAGGGCGGGGCAGACACGTCCCGTGAACTCCGGGAAGTCGTCGGTCTGCTCCAATACGTGATATGCCTCTTTGTAACGGCCTTTGTATAACAAATCTTGCCATTCGGGTTGCTTGTTACCCAGCGGGCAGGCCCAGTGGCAGAAGGGTACGCCACAATCCATGCAGCGGGAGGCCTGCGTACGGCGGTCGCCGCTGTTCAAGGTCTGTTCTACCTCGCTGAAATCATCTATACGTTCGTGGACGGGACGATAGCCCGCCTCTTGTCTATGTATCGTTAGAAATGCTCTTGGGTTTCCCATAGTTCTCTTGTTTTTGTGTAAATATTTAGTAGTCTTTCTGCATCTCCGCGATCTTGCGTTGGAGTTTGCGCATCTGTTCCTCTTGGAGTACTTTCTTGTATTCGATCGGGACGATCTGGATGAACTCATCCACGTACTTGTTCCAGTTATCGAGCATTAATCCGGCCAGATGGCTGCCGGTATGATGATAATGCTTGCGGATCAATTCATGAAGTTCCTTCCGTGAGGTGCTATCCTCGATCAAGGAAAGCTCTACCATTTCCATGTTGCAATAATAATCGAAATCACCATTCTTGTTCCATACGTAAGCGACACCGCCACTCATTCCGGCGGCGAAGTTCCGGCCTGTATTGCCTAAGACGACAACCCGGCCTCCGGTCATGTACTCGCAACAGTGGTCGCCTACACCTTCCACGACAGCGATCGCCCCGGAGTTTCGCACGCAGAAACGCTCTCCGACCCGGCCGTTGATATAAACCTCACCACTGGTAGCTCCATATAATAAGGTATTACCGGCTATCGTATTGTCTTCCGCTATAAAGGTGGAGCGTACCGGAGGCATTAAACTGATGTGTCCGCCACTCAATCCTTTTCCGAGATAGTCGTTCGCCTCGCCTTCCAACCGGAAATGTACGCCGTGAGCCAGAAAGGCTCCGAAGCTCTGGCCTGCCGCCCCCTTGAACTTGATATGCAGGGTGTTCTCCGGTAACCCGATGTTCCCGTACCGCTTGGCGATCTCGCCGGAAAGCATGGCTCCTACGGAACGATCGGTGTTGGCTATCGCGTAATCCAACGATACTTCCTGTCCGGATTCGATGGCGGCCTTTGCGTGACGGATTATATCCACATCTTTCACGTTGTCGATCGCATGGAGTTGACGGGTGACATGATGGATGGCCTGCGTGGCGGCTTGTTCCGGTAGATGGATCAAGCGGCTGAGATCCAATAGATCATGTTTCTCGATATGATCAGAAGGTTTACGCATGAGTAAGTCCGTACGGCCAATGATATCGTCTAGTTTCGTATAGCCTAGCTCTGCCAGATATTCCCGAACTTCACGGGCGAGGAAGGTGAAGAAATTCACCAAATATTCGTGTCGGCCATGAAAGCGTTTACGTAATTCCTCATCTTGGGTAGCGACACCTACCGGACACGTGTTCATATGGCATTTACGCATCATCACACAGCCTAAGACGATCAAGGCGGAGGTGGCGAATCCAAACTCCTCGGCACCCAGCATCGCCATCAATACGATATCCCGTCCGGTTTTCAATTGTCCGTCTGTTTGCAAGCGGACTTGTCCCCGGAGGCCGTTCATCACGAGCGTCTGTTGAGTCTCGGATAGTCCTAGCTCGGGTGGGATTCCGGCGTAACGGATAGAGCTTATCGGGGAAGCCCCCGTTCCTCCTTCTGCCCCGGAGATCACGATCCGGTCCGCTTTTGCTTTGGCTACACCGGCGGCGATAGTTCCCACGCCACTCTCGGATACGAGTTTCACACTGATCTCGGCTTGAGGGTTCACGTTCTTCAGATCGAAGATCAATTGCGCCAAGTCCTCGATCGAGTAAATATCGTGGTGAGGTGGGGGAGAGATCAGAGAGATTCCCGGGATCGAGTGACGGGTTTTGGCTATGATATCGTTCACTTTATAGCCGGGGAGCTGCCCTCCTTCGCCCGGTTTCGCTCCTTGGGCGACCTTGATCTGGATCTCGTCGGCGTTTACCAGATATTCCGTGGTCACGCCAAAGCGTCCGGAGGCCACTTGCTTGATGGCGGAGCGGAGCGATAATCTGTCCTCACGGGGGACGAAACGGGCCGAGTCCTCACCACCCTCGCCCGTGTTACTACGTCCGTGTATCTTGTTCATGGCCATTGCCATCGTCTCGTGCGCTTCCCGGCTGATAGAACCGAAGCTCATCGCTCCCGTGACAAAGCGGTGCATGATCGCTTCTTCCGGCTCTACCTGCTCCAAGGGGATCGGGGTGCGTTGTTTGAAGGTCAGGAAGTCACGCAAGAATATGGGGCTTTCCTTCTCATCAACCACATGGGAATATTCCTTGAATTTCTTGTAGCTCCCCAAGCGGGTAGCCAGTTGAAGCATGGAAATGGTATCCGGGTTCCAAGCGTGTTTCTCGCCATCCTTGCGGAAGGAATAAATGCCTTTATGTTCCAATAAAGAATCCGTGGGGTGGGAGAATGCGTCGTTATGCATGGCGATCGCATCTGCCGCTATCTCTTCCAAGCGGATACCACCGATGTTGCTGGTGGTTCCCCCGAAGTAAGTATCTGCCAGATCCCGGCTTAGGCCGATCGCCTCGAAAAGCTTTGCTCCCCGGTAACTGCGGATCGTGCTGATCCCCATCTTGCTCATCACCTTGAATAGACCTTTGCAAATGGCTTTCACGTAATTCTTCTCGGCGGTCTCGTAATTCAATTGTATCTCTTGCCTGTCTACTAGATCATCCAAGATAGCGAAAGCCATATAAGGGTTGATGGCACTGGCTCCGTAGCCTAGTAAGAGGGCGGCGTGCATTACCTCACGCATCTCGCCGGTTTCCACTACCAGCGCTGTTTGCACCCTTTTCTGCACGGAGATCAGATGGTGATGCACGGCGCTTACCGCTAACAGGGAGGGAATCACCGCTTTTTTCTCATCTACGTTTCTGTCGCTTAAAATGATGTAGTTAACGCCATCGGTGACGGATTGCTCCGCTTGCTTACATAATTCGTCCAAGGCAGCTTTCAGTCCTGCGCATCCTTTCTCTGCGTCAAACAAAGTGGGGAGCTTAACACTTTTAAAGCCCTTATACCGGATGTTACACAGGAGATCCAGTTGTGTATTGGTCAAGATCGGATGGTTCAGCCGAACCATTTTACAGTGGCTCTCGGTTGGAACTAAGATATTGCTTCCCACGGCCCCGATATACTCGGTCAGGCTCATGACGAGTTCCTCGCGGATCGGGTCGATCGGCGGGTTGGTTACTTGGGCGAATTGTTGGCGGAAATAATTATAGAGGATTTGCGGACGGGCGGATAATACGGCCAGTGGCGTATCGTTGCCCATGGAGCCGACCGGTTCCGCCCCTCCCGTGCACATCGGTACGATGATACGTTCGATATCCTCACGGCTGTATCCGAACGTACGCAGTAGCTTGTCGTATCCCTCTACCTTATGAGGGATCTTACGGCCGGATTTCAACTCGTCCAATTCCACCCGGTTTTTCTCCAGCCAAGTACGGTAGGGCTGGGCGTTCGCCAGTTGTTCCTTCAGCTCGCTATCGTAATAAATCTCGCCTTTCTCGGTATCGATGAGTAAGATCTTTCCGGGTTGCAGACGGCCTTTTTCCTTGATCTCGTTAGGCTCGAAATCCATGACGCCGACTTCGGAGGCCACGACCATCATGTCATGTTTCGTGATCAGGTAGCGGGCGGGGCGGAGACCGTTACGGTCTAGCATGCCTCCGGCGTAGCGTCCGTCGCTAAAGAGCAGGGCGGCAGGCCCGTCCCACGGTTCCATCAAGATGGAGTGATATTCGTAGAAAGCCTTTAGGTCTTCGGAGATCGGGTTCTTCTCGTTGAAACTCTCCGGTACCAGCATCGCCATGGCATGCGGCAGGCTCATCCCGGAGGCCACGAAGAATTCCAATACGTTATCCAGTGAGGCACTGTCACTCATGCCCGGCTGGATGATCGGGCGTATATCGTTGATATCCGGGATTCTGGGGGAGGATAGTACGCTCTCCCGGGCCTCCATCCATCCCCGGTTGCCCCGTATCGTGTTTATTTCCCCGTTATGTGCCAGTAGGCGGAAAGGTTGCGCCAGACTCCAAGTGGGGAAGGTGTTGGTACTGAAGCGTGAATGTACCAATGCCAGTCCGCTAGTGAAATAAGGTTGCGTCAGGTCCGGAAAGTAATGGCGTAGCTGCATGGATTCCAGCATGCCTTTGTAAACGATGTTTTTGGTGGAAAGAGACGCTATATAGAAATCATCCTTGGCCGGAAGGTCGGTGGCCGATACCCTTTTCTCGACCCGCTTACGTATGAGGTATAGCTTTAGTTCCAGCTCTTGCTGATCGTTACAGCCGATGATGAATATCTGCTTGATATCAGGTTCGGTCGCTTGTGCGTCCTTTCCCAAGATTTCCGTATGAACGGGAACTTTGCGTAAGTGCATCAAGGTTAATCCCTCTTTCTCGATCTCTTCGATGAGGATACTGAGGATGCTTGCTTGCTGTTCCTCGTCTTTGGGGAGGAAGATTAGTCCGGTGCCATATTTGCCTTTTTCGGGAACCGGAATTCCTTGCAGGAGGATGAACTCATGCGGGATCTGTAATAAGATTCCCGCTCCGTCACCCGTTTTGTTATCGGCTCCCTCGGCGCCTCGGTGCCTCATGTTCTCTAGTACCTTAAGGGCTGATTCGATGATGTCGTGCGATTTCTCGCCGTGGATATTTACTAACATTCCTACTCCACAAGCGTCATGTTCATAAGACGGGTCGTATAATCCTTGTCTGCTATTAAAATGATTTCTGTTTGTTTTCATTTGTTGACCTTATGTTTGCGTATAAATGATTATTGCGTCAATTTGTTTCGCAAATATAGGTATTAATGGCATAATGTAATTACTTGTAGGAGCGAAAGAACGGAGAAAAGATAAGAATATCTTATCTAATGTTTCTATTTGTAAGTATTCACTGGGTTTATTCTTTTTATTTGAAAGATATTTGGTTGGTTAGTTTGCTAAATGAAAGATGAACTAAAAAAAGAAGCACCGTCACGTTTTGCGACAGTGCTTCTTTTTCTCCGGAAGCGCTGTCACGGATTGTGATGTCGCTTCCTATCTGTTTTATCTATCGGGATATTCTCGGATGAAATAGCGGGATAGGAATTTCCAATTATCTTGTATGATCGCCTTGCCACGTTCCGGGCTGGTAAGGCTTTTTGTTTGTGCGTCGGCCAACATACCTCGGTCTACCAGCTCTTTCAGGAAGTAAACGCTGCAATGTTTCACGATGAAGAAAGAGAGCGCTTGCTTGGCGGCACGGTTGGCGTCGTAGAAGGGATTGTTCTCATCCTTGATCAACTCCACGTCACGGGTGATGACTTGGGCGCCTTCCTCGGGCGTGGCGTAGATCGCCAGCTTCTTGCCTTGCCAGTCCTCGGGAAGATGGAAGTTCTCGGCGGGGATAAGGCCGGAAGTCTCCGTGATAAATGTTTGTGCGTCTTCGGTCTTGTCGAAATAGAGAAGCAGTTTGTCACCTGCGGCTTTGCGGAAAGTCTCGTATTGTTGGCGGTTTTCCTCCAGCATATCGTCGGGCAGGGTAGCTACAGACTCGTCGGCGGTGTTCTGAAATACCGCATGGTCGGGATGCTCGGCGGGCAATATCTTTGCCAGCCATTGCGGGGAGGTCAGGCCTAGCAAGGAGGTCTTGCTGGTGTAGGCCATCATGCCGTGGCTGTTGACGAGCAGGTTGTTAAGCTGCTCTTGGTTGAGGTCGGGCTGCTCCTTCCAGCGGTCGTGGGCGAAGTCGCTCAGTTCCCGGGCCGACTCAGGCAGGATATAGGATTCGTAATGGAACCATTGCAATAGACGATCGTAATCCTCTTGCCGCTCGTAGCGGGTATCAAGGGCGAAAAGCTTGGCCATGCGGGTATTCTCCGGCGCCGTGGTCCACTCTTTGCAGAACAGGTCGTAGATAAGCATGCCGGTGGATTCGTTGGCAGGGTTGTCTGGACTGACGAAAGTGCCTTTACGATAGCCGTGATACTGCTGGGTATAATGCCAAAGGAGGAAGCGCACGTCCTCAAGGTTCACCTCATCGTCGTAATAATGATCGTCCGGAGTGTAGAAGGGAAGGTATTTGCCGTATAGCTCCTTATGGGTAAGGATGAAGGCACGCCAAATCCCCATGCCGGAGATCACGTCCTCGAAGTAGGCGGCCATGCGGATACAGATCTGCTTTGTTTCCTCGCCCTCGAAGGAGTTTACCAACTCGGTCTTCTCCATGATATCGTAGATACGGTTCGCTATTCCGGTATAATAGGAATCCACGGGAGTGCTTTGTTTATAGGGATGCAACTGCAACCAGTCTTTCGGAAAAATTTTAATGTTCTTCATGTTATTAAATGTCTTTATGCATTCAGGAGTGCAAATGTAGTAAAAATACGTTAGCTATGTCAAACGATAAGGAAAAGTTGCGGTCTTAAAAATGTAACATTTGTAGTCTTTATTGTTATCGGATCTAAACATCTTTGAAATATCGCCCCCGTACTTTCGCGTCGAAATCAAAGATGAAATAATAAGTAGTAAGATAATGGGAAAGAGTTTAAGGGGCAAAAGATTGAAAAGGTTAGGGCTTTTCTGGATGGGAGTTTTCCTGTCATTCTCTCTATGGGCACAAACAGGGGTTATCTGCGGGACGGTTACGGACGCTAAGATGAAAGAACCGTTGATCGGCGCCTCGGTCGTGATCGAGGGGACTACGGTTGGCGCTATCACGGATATAGACGGTAATTTTCGTATCGAGAACGTGAAGCCGGGTACTTATACGGTAGCCGCCTCTTACGTGTCGTACCAAACGCAAACGGTAAAGGATGTTCCGGTAGTCGCACGCCAAGAGGCGGTGTTGAATATCGAGCTTTCCGACGCTAACCTCCAATTACAGAATGTGGTCGTAGTGGCCCAACGGAAATTGGGAACCGAGATGGCCGTATTAAATACCGTACGCAAGAGCCTTCCGGTCGTGAATGGTATCTCCGCCCAGCAAATCAGTAAAACACAGGATAGCGATGCCGCCGAGGTACTACGCCGTATCCCGGGAATCACCATCGTGGACGACCGTTTCATCGTGGTCCGGGGTCTGGCGCAACGTTATAATAATGTATGGCTGAACAACGCCACGACCCCTTCCAGCGAGACGGACAGCCGTGCCTTTTCGTTCGATGTGCTTCCTTCTTCCTTGATCGATAACATGATGATATATAAGAGCCCTTCGGCCGAGCTTCCGGCGGATTTCTCCGGCGGTTTCGTACGGGTGCTGACAAAGAATATTCCCGAGGGTAATACGCTCAACGTCTCCTATCAAGTCGGGTTTAATACAAACTCCGCTTTCCGAGATTTCCAACTGACGAAAGGTTCCGCCTTGGATTATCTGGGCTTTGGCGCTGGCTCCCGAATGTTACCCTCGAACGCCCCATCTCATTTGAACGACATATCGGCAGCGGATGCGGCGGCGTTTACGAAGCGGGCGAATACGGGATGGAACGTGTGTCATTTCACGGCGATGCCGGAACAGAAACTGACGTTCACGATGAATCGTACCTTTGATATCGGTGACATGAAGATCGGTAATATCACCAGTGTGAACTATAGCACGGGCTATGATTATTACGAGATGAAAAACAACAACTACCTCTCGTACGACATGGCCAAGGATCAATCCTCATACCGTTACCGCTACGATGATGTACAATATAAGAATACGACAAAATTAGGAGCCTTGTTCAACTGGTCGTTGATGAAGGGAACGAGCAAATATGAGTTCAGGAATTTCTTCAACCAGCGTGGAACCTCTTCCTTATCGCAACGAGAGGGAACGGATTTCTACTCCGACCAAAATATCCGGAAATGGGAATCCCTTTATACCGGACGCACTACCTATTCCGGCCAGCTAAGCGGGGTGCATAAATTGAGAGAAGATATGAATAAACTGGATTGGACGTTAGGTTATGCTTTCGCCGCTTACAAGGAACCGGATCGCAAGGTGGTAAAATCTTTGGAGAGTACGACGGATGGTGACTCTCGTTATTACGTGTCCGACCCGACTCGTTATTATCAAGACTTGAAAGATAACAGCGCTTCCGCCGCCTTGAATTACGAGCATAAGTTCGCCGTCTCGGAGATGTTTACCCCTGTCTTGAACACGGGGGTATATGGAGAGTTTAAGAAACGTAACTTTGATGCCCGTCGTTTTGTCTATAATATGCTGGGAAGTGGTTATGACCGTTTTGCCGAATGGGACTACAGCTCGGTCTTCTCGGACGCAAATATATCGACCGATCGTATCTATATGAAAGAGAGTACGAACAAGAGCGACTCTTATACTTCCGATAATCTGCTGGGTGCCGCTTACGTAGCCGCTAAACTGAACTGGGGAGAGAGGCTGAATGCGAACGTAGGTGTACGTATGGAGTACTATCAATTGAAATTAGATGGTTATGAGTCGGACGGTATAAAACCGGTGCATCTGGATCAGAACGCTACGGATTTCTTTCCTTCCGTCAACATCGCTTATAATTTGAATGAGAAGCACCAAGTACGCTTGGCTTATGGACGTTCCGTGAATAGGGCGGAGTTCCGGGAGATCGTACCTTACGTATATTATGATTTCGCCTTAGATGCGAATATCACGGGTAACGTAAACTTGAAGAACGCTTATGCGAATAATATGGATCTGCGTTATGAATTTTACCCGGCTCCGGGTGAGACGGTGACGATCGGCGGTTTCTACAAACGGTTCGATAATCCGATCGAGCAAACCTATATGGAAGCGGGTTCCGGATTGCAGTACACATACCACAACGCCGATCATGCGAATGCTTTCGGCGTGGAGCTGGATATCAAGAAGAATCTGGACTTTATCGGTCTGAAAGGCTTGAGCTTCGTATTCAACGGGGCTTATATCCATAGTAGGGTGTATTTCGCCGAGGGCTCTTTCGAGCGGGATCGTGCGATGCAGGGGCAATCCCCTTACTTGATCAATACGGGCTTATTCTATCAGAATGACAACGCAGGAATCTCAGCCTCCGCCTTGTATAACCGGATTGGCAAGCGTATTGAGACGGTAGGCGTACCGAAGCAGAACCCGAACGATGATATTCCCGATATCTATGAGATGCCCCGTAACTCCTTGGACTTGAGTTTCTCGAAGAAGATCGGTAAATACGTGGAGGTCAAGGGAGGCGTAAAAGATCTATTGAACTCAAAAGTAGAATATAAACAATTCCTAGAGTTAACAGAGGCTTCCGGAGAGAAACGGGAGGTTGAGCAATTAATCCGTAGCTATCGTCCGGGTGTGACCGTGAATCTAGGTGTAGCCGTGAAGTTTTAATTTGAATTCACTCATATAAACTAAATTCGTTTACTTATGAACAAGTTATTATTAAAAGGTGTGGCCGCCGCTTTCTGTATGGCCACGATGTTTGGAACAACCGCTTGTGGCGACGATGATGATCTCGTAAATGTAGAGCCGCCTGTAGAGGAAACTCAAGATGTTATATTGGAAGGTGAGATTACCTCGGATATGACCTTGAAGGCTGCTGATAACAACCTGTTGAGAGGTTTCGTATATGTGACGGATGGCGTGACCTTGACGATCGAGCCGGGAACGGTAATCAAGGGGGAGAAATCGTCTAAAGGCTCCTTGATCGTCGAGCGTGGCGGAAAGCTCATCGCCGAGGGTACGGCGGAGAAACCGATCGTGTTCACTTCCGACCAACCGAAAGCTTCTCGTACCTATGGTGATTGGGGTGGCTTGATTCTTTGTGGCAAGTCTATCGTGAATAATACGGCTGGCGAGGCTCAGATAGAGGGCGGTCCTCGTTCTTACTACGGTGGAAAGGATCCGGAAGATAACTCCGGTATCGTGAAATATGTCCGTATCGAGTTCGCCGGTTATCCATTGGAGCCAAATAAGGAGATCAATGGTTTGACTTGCGGTGGTG
>OJPZ01000854.1_pt1 | contig 12688 bp, 10 predicted proteins | sample 1598611 | NCBI WGS metagenome assembly OJPZ01 (sample SAMN03922494, study PRJEB24848) | human gut metagenome | isolation source: stool sample | host: Homo sapiens | place: Germany | collected 2011-11
GATCTACACACTGCATATCGTCGGCAGCGTCAGATGTGTATAAGAGACAGATTTCGCACAGCTCAATGCCTCGCTGATGCCATCTTGCGGAATGCTCAACAACACCGGGCCGCTTCCCAACGCTTTCGACAACACTCGCACCGCGGTGTGCGGCACGCGCGCTCCAATGGTTGCATCCGCAAGTCTCGCCAATTCATCGCGGTTGAGCCAACGAATCCAAGGACTTGCCTCCTTGGTCACCGCAGGAAACGCATGAATAGGAGTGCTGAAACCGCTGACTTGAGTGGTTCTGACGTGCGCTGCATCGGTCTCCCACTGGCTTTGCACGCTGCGCGCATTGGCCATCGCAACGAACACGCCGTTATGCGATTTCGCACGTAACCGCAACACTCCACGAGCGTTGGCGTATGGCATCATGCCATCGGCATCCTGATAGCACACGTCGTCGAGTATGAAGAACAACGCATTGCCGTCCACCGGAGCATACATCGCCGCACGCGTGCCGATCACGCACCGAACCTGCCCTTCGCTGGTGGCCAGATAGGCACGATACCGTTCCACCGGCGCCATCTGCGCGTTCAGAATGGCGAAATCGCCGTCATACGCTCCATCGGAGGATTGCGTCGGTGCGAAAGGGCGCAAGCCAATAGCCTGCAGGGTCTCGGCCATATCCTCGATCTCACGCATGGTCGGCAGCACCAGCACCGCCGGTTTGCCCTGCAGCAGCGCCAAAACCACCATCCATGCCGCGCACTGCCGCCAATGATCGGCACCCGGAAGCGGATCGAACACGAACGATTGGAAACGTTGCGATTCCAACGCTTCGTGAAGGAGATTGATATTGCCGTATTGCCGTTGCAGTTGTTCGTATGATTCCCGTTCGACCTCGGCAAGCGATTCCCTGCGTCTGTTTTTTTCGATATTCGTTCGATTGCCGAGGCGCTGCTCCTGTTCCACTCGCGCCACTCGCGCAGGCACCGCCAAACGTAGGATGTTGGCTCGTGTTCCACCGAACGCATCCGCGATAAGCGTAACGTCATTCCGCATGGACGCGGGCACCAGCACACGATCCGAGACCACTCGTTCGATGAATCTCAGCGACGATTCCGGGGTTTCGCTGGTGTCGGTTCTGTTCCATACGATGCCGTTGACCCGTTGCCCTCCGAAGCGCACGCGCACCATTACGCCGGGTTGTGCATCTTCGGAATATTTCTCCTCGACGTAATAGTCGAAGGTTTGCCCCAAATGGGTGGCTTGAATGTCCAGCACCACTTGGGCGATGGGATGCTCGGCAGCCGGCGTTTTGGGCGTAGACGCACGTTTGCGCCGTTTGCGTGGGGCAAGCCCGTCAAGCGCCAGCTGTTCGGCATCCTCAGTACTCATGATTCAAGGGTAACTCAGCCCTCGATGGCGGCTTTCAGCTCGTCGACCTTATTGGTGGCCTCCCAAGTGAAATCAGCATCGTTGCGTCCGAAATGACCGTAAGCAGCGGTCTTGGAATAGATCGGACGCTTCAGGTCGAGCTCGTCGATAATGGCGGCCGGTCGAAGGTCAAACACCTTACGCACAGCCTGCTGAATCCGCTCACGGGTCACGCCATTTTCAGTGCCATACGTTTCCACATTGATGGACACCGGGTCGGCCACGCCAATGGCATACGCCACCTGCACTTCAACCTTATGCGCGAGGCCAGCAGCCACAATGTTCTTGGCCACCCAACGTGCCGCATAGGCCGCGGAACGATCCACCTTGCTCGGATCCTTGCCGGAGAACGCGCCGCCGCCATGATGCGCCGCACCACCATACGTGTCGACGATGATCTTGCGACCGGTCAGACCGGCATCCGCGGCAGGGCCGCCAAGCACGAATGAACCGGTCGGATTAACGAGCACGCGATATTCATCATGCGCCACACGATCGGCAAGCACATCGTCGAGCACCGGACGAATCACATGTTCCGTCAGCTGCTCCTTAAGCCACGCCTGATCGACTTGCGGATCATGCTGAGTGGAAACCAGCACCGTGTCGAGACGAACGGGAGTATCGTTCTCATCGTATTCGATGGTCACCTGAGTCTTGCCATCCGGACGCAGATGAGGCACTTCGCCACTCTTGCGCACTTGCGTAAGACGATATGCCAAACGATGCGCCAAGTAAATCGGCAATGGCATCAGCGCATCGGTCTCATCGCATGCATAGCCGAACATTACGCCCTGATCGCCGGCACCTTGCGCTTCATAGCGCTGCTCGCGAGATGCCTGCGATTCCGCCTCGCCGCTCAAACGAGCCACACCCTGATTGATTTCGGAGCTCTGCTCGGTCAATGACACGGTCACGCCGCAGGAATCGGCATCAAGACCGACACAGGAACTGGTATAGCCGATATTACGCACCACGGAACGCACGATGTTCTGAATGTCGGAATACCCTTCGCTCGTCACCTCTCCGAAAACGAAAAACTGGCCGACGGTGGCGCACGTCTCCACAGCCACATGAGACTGCGGATCCTGGGCAAGCATATCATCCAGAATCGCGTCGGAAATTTGATCGCAGACCTTGTCTGGATGCCCCTCCGTTACCGACTCAGCGGAAATCAATTTCAATTCAGCCATCTGGCCGCTCCTTTCACGAACGCCCCACACGTTCGTCCCTTCTGGTTGCTATGAAAAACGCCCCGTCCTTCGCATACGCAATCAATAGTTTCATTGTGGACTATTCAAAGCGCACCGCTCAGGTATCGGGGCGAATGAAAATTCAAGATTCGGCTCTTGATTCAAGAGCCGTCGCGTCAGTTACCTTCGGTCAGATCGTCTTCGCCGAGAGTCTCCTCAAGCAGACCGTCGTTGATTTCACGGAAGGCGATGGACAGCGGCTTCTCCTGATTCTGATACTCCACCAGCGGACCGACGTTCTGCAGCAGGCCCTCGTTAAGCTGGGTGAAATAGGAATTGATCTGACGGGCACGCTTGGCTGCGAAAATAGCCAGTGCGTACTTGGAGTCAGCATGCTCCATCAAATCATCGATCGGCGGTTCCGCAAGACCGGTCGGGGTTGGCTGAGTGCCGAATGCCATATTGATTATCTCCCAATCATCAGATAAGCCAAAAGCTTCTTTTCCAAAGTCTTAAGTATAGGGCCGCCACTGGACCTGATTCAAACCCTTTCTCTTATGTTTTTGGCAAGCGCAAGCATCGTCGGCAATGCTCACGAATGTAACGCTTCTGGGAATTCCACATAGTGACTCTTGACAAAACGTGTGTCCCGCTTAACTACCACAATAGAGAACATGGAAATGCGATCTGCAAAACTGATGAATGGACGAGTATTCGCGGGCGCGCGCGCCCTCTACCGTGCCGCTGGCGTGGACGGTAAGGATTTCGGCAAACCGATTATCGCCATTGCCAATTCCTTCGATGAGTTCCTGCCCGGCCACGTGCACCTGAACAAGGTTGGTCGACTGATCTCCGAGGCCATCAAGGAAGCCGGCGGCATCCCGCGTGAGTTCAACACGATGGCCGTTGACGACGGCATCGCCATGGGCCACACCGGCATGCTGTACTCCCTGCCGAGCCGTGACATCATCGCCGATACTGTGGAATATCAGGTGAACGCACACTGCGCCGACGCTCTGATCTGCATCCCGAACTGCGACAAGGTCGTGCCGGGCATGCTGATGGCCGCTCTGCGTCTGAACATCCCGACCGTCTTCGTTTCCGGCGGCCCAATGGAGGCCGGTACCACGGTGCTTCCTGACGGCACAGTGAAGAAGAACACCGATCTGATCGACGTGATGTACGCCTCCGCCGACGACAATCTGAACGAAGAGGATCTGCTCGCCTATGAGAAGACCGTCTGCCCGACCTGTGGTTCCTGCGCCGGCATGTTCACCGCAAACTCGATGAACTGCCTTACCGAGGCCATCGGCCTGGCCCTGCCGGGCAATGGCACCATTCTGGCTTCGCACTCCTACCGTAAGGATTTGTTCAAGCGCGCCGCCGAACAGATCGTCAAGATCGCCAAGCAGTATTACGACGATGATGACGAGACTGTGCTCCCGCGTTCCATCGCCACCAAGGAAGCGTTCGAGAACGCCATGACCATGGATGTGGCCATGGGCGGCTCCACCAACACCGTGCTGCACATCCTCGCCATGGCGCAGTCCGCCGACGTGGACTTCACGCTTGACGATATCGAGCGCATTTCCCACACCGTGCCCTGCATCTGCAAGGCTTCACCGTCCGGCGAATGGGAGATCTCCGACGTGCATCGTGCCGGTGGCATCACCGGCATTCTCGGCGAGCTCGACCGTGCCGGCAAGCTGCACCGCGACGTGCATTCCATCGATTACAAGACGCTTGAGGACAAGCTCAACGACTGGGACATCATGCGTGATACCTGCACCGAGCAGGCCAAGCAGATGTATCTGGCGGCCCCGGGTCACATCGTGTCCCCGGATCCGTGGACACACACCACCCTGTTCGATTCCCTCGACCGCGACCGTGTGAACGGCGCGATCCACGACATCGACCATCCGGCCGTCACCGAAGGCGGTCTGGCCGTGCTGCGCGGCAACCTCGCCCCTGACGGCTGCGTGGTGAAGACCGCCGGTGTGCCGAAGGAGATTTGGACCTTCCGTGGACCGGCACTGGTCGTCGAATCCCAGGAACAGGCCATCGAGGTTATCCTCAACGACACCTTGAAGCCCGGTATGGCACTGGTCATCCGCTACGAGGGCCCAAAGGGCGGTCCGGGCATGCAGGAGATGCTGTACCCGACGTCGTTCGTCAAGGGCAAGGGTATCGGCAAGCAGGTCGCCATGCTGACCGACGGCCGCTACTCCGGCGGCTCCTCCGGTCTGGCCATCGGCCATATCGCTCCCGAGGCAGCGAACAAGGGCCCGATCGCCCTTATCAAGAACGGCGACATCATTAACATCGATATCCCGAACCGTACGGTGAACGTCGAGCTTTCCGACGAAGAGCTGACCCAACGCCGCGCCGAACTCGAAGCCGGTGACGGCTATGTGGCACACCGCGACCGCAAGGTCTCCCAGGCGCTGAAGGCCTACGCGGCCTTCGCCCGTTCCGCAGATAAGGGTGCCACGCGCGATCCGGAGCTGATCAACAAGCTTTCCGGTCTCGCCTGAGTTTCAGTGAATCTCAAATAATACATAATGTGGATTGCGTAGTTTACTTATTGCGCAATCCACATTTTTTTAAAAAAAAAACATGCGCCCGATATATTCGAACGCATGTTGCAGTCTTTAATTATTATGATTACAGATTGAATTCCGTTGCAATAAGATTCCATAGTTCGTTTGCAGCATCATCGACAACATTATTGACGATGACTTTGTCGAATTCAGGTTCAGCGGCAAGCTCGATTTTCGCGGTTTCCAAACGTTTCGCCTGCTGTTCCGGGGTTTCGGTACCACGCCCGACAAGACGACGCTCCAATTCCTCGAATGACGGCGGCGCAATGAATACGGTCATCACATCAAGGCCCAACTCCCCCGCACGCTGTTTGACGCTACGGGCACCTTGGATGTCGATTTCTAGAATGACTGGAATATTCTGTTCAAGATGTTCCACGACTGGTTTCACGGGCGTGCCGTAGTGGGCAAGACCGAAGACGTCAGCGGTTTCCAAAAACTCACCGGCATCTTCTTTGGCGAGAAACTCCTGTTCGGTCATGAAGAAGTAATTGACGCCATCCACTTCGCCTGGACGTGGTTTACGGGTCGTTGCGGATACCGACAGCCAAATCTGCGGATGCTGCTCACGTACGCGTCCCAAAACGGTGCCCTTGCCAACACCGGCGGGACCACAAAGCACAATCAAACGTCCATGACGAGAATCAGTCATTACATCCTCATTTTTCATAACAATCAACAGAACATGGAATATGGAATCTCAGCATCGGATTTGAGAACGCGCGATCACTCTTCTTCGTCGTCGTCCAAAACCTCATCATCGATTTCGTTCTGCGCTTCGATAAGCGCCTGACGAATATCGAGCGCCACGGATTCCGTGGCCGCGCTCAGAGCGGCAATATCCGGGCCGTGTGCGGCGATAAAACGAGATACGGTGACAAGCACATTGCCTTTAGTGCCTTTGAATACCGTCTTGAGGTCGCGGGTTTCAGCACCTTGCCATCCGTAGCCCGGAGACAGAATAGGACCAGTGAACTTAGCTGGGTCGACACCGGAATCATTGATCCACTGACCAATGGTGGCACCAATGATCAAGCCAACGGAACCCATACCGTCATTGCCCTTGTTGAATTTCTGCGCGGTGCTGGCGATTCCGTAGGCCACGGTTCTACCCTTGTATTCGCCCGCCTGACGAATGGCTGTCTGCAGGCTGGCACCTTCTTGATTCGAGGTCAACGATGCGATGAACACGCCTCGACCATTATTGAGCGCATCGTTGATCACACCGCCCAAAGAACGTGCACCGTAGTACGGCAGCAAGGTGATGGCGTCGGCCAGCAGAGGAGATCCCGGCTTGAAATAGGCGTCGGCGAATGCGGACACCGTAGTCGGCAGACCGCCGTGCAGGCAGTCGACAATGGTGATGATTCCCATCTGACGGGCCGCATACAGTACCCGTTCGAGCGCCGCGATACCTTTCGAACCGTAGCGCTCGAACATGGAGAACTGGAATTTGACGGCTGCCGCTCTCCCATTGGCTGCCTGCAACATACGCATGGAGTACAGTTCCGCACCTAAGGCGTCCACATTGTAGCCCCAGTCAGTAAGGAGTTGCCGATGCGGATCGATGCCCACACACAGCGGACCATACTTGGCCATGGAATTGCTCAGACGCAGACCGAAATCCGAACGCTGGGCACTCATCTCTTCACTACTGAGGCTACTTATCATTACTCACGGCTTTCCAACTCGAACAGCTGCTGGGAATGATCCTGAATGCTCATGATCTGATAATCATTATTGCGCACAGCCTCGATGGCCATCAATACAGCGGAGAATTCCGTCATGGTGGTGAACTGAGGCAGATCCGCGGCAATGGCCGCCGAACGGATGGCATAGCCGTCGGAACGGGATCCACGGGAGTTCGGCGTGTTGAGGATCAGATCGATGGCACCTTCTTCGATCAGCTGTACGACATTCTTGCCGACGCTGCCTTCCGCATGGTAGGTGGTAATCGGATCATCCGGATCGGAATCCATACGCACGCTGATCTTATCGACGATCTTGGAGTCGATGCCATAGCGACGCAACACGGATGCGGTACCCTCGGTGGCCCAAATGTTGAAGCCAAGCTCCACCAAGCGTGCGGCAAACAATGGCAGTTGACGCTTGTCGGTGTCGTTCACAGAGATGAACACGTTGCCGCTTGTCGGCAAGCCACCGTCATAGGCGGCCAGCTGGCTCTTAGCGAACGCATGCGGGAAGTCACGGTCAAAGCCCATGACCTCGCCGGTGGAACGCATCTCCGGTCCGAGCAGCACGTCGACGGTCTTGCCGAGCGGCGTGCGGAAACGCTTGAACGGAAGCACGGATTCCTTGACGGCAACCTGCTGACCGCGGCGAATATCTCCACCATCGCCGTGAGGCAACAGCAAGTCGTTGTCGCGCTGCTGCTGAATGGTTTCGCCGGCCATGATGCGAGCCGCCGCCTTGGCCAGTGCCACGCCGGTCGCCTTGGAAGCGAACGGTACGGTACGGGAAGCACGTGGATTTGCCTCGATGACGTACAGGGTGTTGGCCATGAAGGCGTACTGCACGTTGATCAGGCCTTGCACGCCACAGCCCTTGGCGATGGCATAGGTGCCTTCGCGCAGGCGACGGATCTGATCATCGGAAAGGGTGCTCGGAGGCAAGGTGCATGCGGCATCGCCGGAGTGCACACCGGCTTCCTCGACATGCTCCATAATGCCGCCGATATACAACTCTTCACCGTCGAACAGGGCATCAACGTCGATTTCCACGGCGTCCTGCAGGAACTTGTCGATCAGCAGCGGAGAAGGCAGACGGCCAGAAACCACGGTATCGGCCTGGGCTTCCTTCAATGCGCGGTCCACGTACTTGCGCAACTGGGCATCGTCATACACGATTTCCATGCCACGACCACCAAGCACGTAGCTCGGACGTACCAGCACCGGGTAACCGATGTTGTGTGCCGCTTCACGGGCTTCGTCAAGACTCAGGGCGGTGCCGTAGCGAGGCGCGTTCATCTCGGCCTTCTTCAGCACTTCGCCGAAGAGCTCACGGTTTTCAGCCAGATCGATGGATTCAGGCGTGGTGCCGAGAATCGGCACGCCAGCAGCCTTCAGACGAGCTGCCAAAGACAACGGGGTCTGTCCACCAAGCTGAACGATAACACCCTTGACTGGGCCCATCTTCTTTTCGGCCTCGTAGATTTCGAGCACGTCTTCGAAGGTGAGCGGTTCGAAGTACAGGCGATCGGACATGTCATAATCGGTCGACACGGTTTCCGGGTTGCAGTTGACCATGATGGTGTCATAGTCCTTGCCCAGTTCCTGCACGGCATGCACGCAGGTGTAGTCGAACTCGATACCCTGACCGATACGGTTCGGGCCGGAGCCGAGAATGATCACGGCTTCGCGCTCACGCGGGCGCAGTTCGCTTTCATCCGCATAGCAGGAGTAGTAGTACGGAGTCACCGCGTCGAACTCGGCAGCGCAAGTATCGACCGTCTTGAAGACCGGGCGAAGATCATACGACCAACGAAGCTCACGGATCGTGTTTTCGCCTTCATCTCCCAAGCGACGCAGGTGGGCGATCTGCAGATCGGAAAGACCAGCCAGCTTCGCCTTCTTCAGCAGCTTGCGACTAAGTTTCTCCGCTCCCTTGATTTCAAGAGCTGTCTCATTGATGAGTTCGAACTGGCGAATGAACCATGGGTCGATCTTGGTGGCGTCGAAGATCTGCTGTTCGGTGGCGCCTCCCCACAGGGCACGCTGGATCTGAAGATAACGATGCTCGGTCGGCACCTTGATGGCGTCCAACAGCTCATCGACTTCCTGTGCGGAAGGCTTGTCGCCATCCCAGCTGAAGCTCATGTGACGCTTGTCAATGGAGCGCATGGCCTTGCCGAGGGATTCCTGGAAGTTGCCTGCCAGCGCCATGGCCTCGCCCACGGACTTCATGGAGGTGGTCAGCGTCGGATCGGCACCCGGGAACTTTTCGAAAGCGAAACGCGGGACTTTGGTGACCACGTAGTCGATGGTCGGCTCGAAGCTGGCCGGAGTGGACTGCGTGATATCGTTCTGGATTTCGTCGAGCGTGTAGCCAAGAGCCAGCTTGGTGGCGATCTTCGCGATCGGGAAGCCGGTTGCCTTGGATGCCAGAGCGGAGGAACGGGACACACGCGGGTTCATTTCGATGACGATGATACGTCCGGTGTTCGGGTTGATGGCGAACTGGATGTTGCAACCGCCAGTATCGACGCCCACGCCACGAATAATGGCGATGCCGATATCACGAAGCTTCTGATATTCGCGATCGGTCAGTGTGAACACAGGCGCCACGGTAATGGAATCGCCGGTGTGCACACCAACAGGATCCACGTTCTCAATCGGGCAGACGACCACGACATTGTCTTTCTTGTCGCGCATCAGCTCGAGTTCGTATTCCTTCCAGCCTTCGATGCCTTCTTCGATCAGCACCTCGTCGGTCGGGGAATAATGGATGCCCGCGCCTGCGATGCGGTGCAGTTCCTCTTCATCGTGCGCGATGCCGGAACCAAGACCACCCATGGTGAAGCTCGGTCGCACAACCAGCGGATAGCCGAACTTCCCAGCGATCTTATCGACCTCTTCGAGGGAATGGGCGATATCGGAACGTGCGGATTCGGCACCAGCCTCCTCAACGACCTTCTTGAAGAGCTCACGATCCTCACCACGGTCGATGGCTTCAAGGGAAGCGCCGATCAGCTCGACGTTGTACTTCTTGAGCACACCGGCCTCGCCCAGTGCCATGGCTGCGTTCAGTGCGGTCTGACCGCCTAGGGTCGGCAGCAGGGCGTCAGGACGTTCCTTGGCGATGATCTGCTCGAGGATCGGCGTGGAGATCGGCTCGATATAGGTGGCATCCGCCATTTCCGGATCGGTCATGATGGTGGCCGGGTTAGAGTTGACGAGAATGACTCGGATGCCTTCCTCACGAAGCACGCGGCAGGCCTGAGTGCCCGAGTAATCGAATTCTGCGGCCTGGCCGATCACAATCGGACCGGAGCCGATGACCATCACGGACTTGATGTCTGTGCGCTTAGGCATTGCGGGTTCCCTCCTTGGCGGAACGCATGAGATCCACGAAACGATCGAACAGGTATGCGGCATCGTGCGGGCCGGCTGCGGCCTCCGGATGGTACTGCACGGAGAATGCCGGAATATCGACGCACTGCAGGCCTTCAACCACGTTGTCGTTCAGATCGATGTGACTGACGAACACCTTGCCGTACTTGCCGTTTTCGAACGGCGCGTCAACGGTTTCGCCGATCGGCGCGTCGACGGCGAAACCGTGGTTATGCGCGGTGATTTCGATTTTGCCGGTAGTCATGTCTTTGACCGGCTGGTTGATGCCACGGTGGCCGAACTTCAGCTTGTACGTACCGAAGCCAAGCGCACGTCCGAGCAGCTGGTTGCCGAAGCAGATGCCGAAGAACGGATAACCTGCATCAAGCACCTGACGAAGCAAGTTCACCTCAGGGGCGGCCTGTTCCGGATCTCCCGGGCCATTGGAGAAGAAAACACCATCAGGATGGAGAGCTTCAAGCTCGTTGAACGTGATGCTGGAAGGCACCACATGCACACGGCAACCGCGTTCAGCCATACGATGCGGAGTCATGGCCTTGATGCCAAGATCGACCGCGGCGATGGTGAACAGCGGCTCCTTGCCTGCGAATTCACCACACGGTTCGATGGTGTAGGCTTCCTTGGTGCTGACCTCGTCGTAGAGGCTCATCCCCTTCATCTGCGGAGTGGATTTAACCTCGTCGAGCATGGATTCGATGGTGCGCAGCTTGCCATTGTCGTCAAGCAAGGCGTCACCGGAGAAAATCGCAGCACGCATCACACCGGCGGAACGCAGGTGACGCACCAGCTTGCGGGTGTCGATACGGCTGATGCCAACAATCTTGTTGGCTTCCAGATCGTCATCAAGGCTGCCGGTGGCGCGCCAATTACTCAAGTTCGGGCTGGGATCGCGCACGACGTAGCCGGCAACCCAGATTCGCGTGGATTCCGGATCCTCCCCATTGATTCCCGTGTCCCCAATATGAGGGAACGTCTGTACCACGATCTGACGATCGTAGCTGGGGTCCGTAAGCGTCTCCTGATAACCGGTCATGCCGGTCGCGAAAACGATCTCCCCGCTGGTCGTGCCGATCGCGCCGTAAGGTTCACCCACATACACCTGTCCGTCTTCGAGAACGAGAACGGCATCTTGAGGGTCAAACATCACGGCTTCGGAATCATACTGGTTCACCAAAACCCCCTTATAGTCAAGGTATTCGTACCAAGGATAGCGGCCGGTTAGGACTCGCGACCCGGCCGAATCGCTTAACTTTCAGCTTTATTCAGCTGAAGGTTCGGTCGGTTGCTCATCCACTTGAGCGGCATCCGCATCAGCGCTGACGGCGCTGAGCAGACCGTGGATGAATGCCGGTGATTCGTCATCACACAACGTCTTGGCAAGGCCAAGCGCCTCGTCGATGGCCACCATATTCGGAACATCATCATTGAACATGATCTCCCACGCCGCGATACGCAGAATATTGCGATCGACAACGCCCATACGCTTGACCTTCCAACCGGTGGAATGCTCGTCAAGCGTGGAATCGATGGCTGCGATATGTTCCGCAACGCCACGAACGATTTCGATGGCGTATTCAGGCAGCGGAGTCTGGGCGCCGGGCTGCTCAATGCGCTCAGCAAGAAGGGACAGGATGTCCTGTCCCTTCTCATCCGCTTCATACAACGTATTCAGAGCCCTCTTACGAGCGGTGGAACGTGCCATGAAACTTCTTTCGTCCTTACTCTCAGTTCTCGCGGCCGAGGTAGGAGCCGTCGGTGGTGTTCACCTTGACCTTCTCGCCTTCGCCGATGAACAGCGGAACCTGAATCTCGGCACCAGTCTCAACGGTGGCCGGCTTGGTACCGGCGTTGGAACGGTTACCCTGCAGACCCGGTTCGGTATGGGTGACGGTCAGGATCACGGAAGCCGGCAGTTCGACGGACAGCGGGGTGCCGTCGTGGAAGGACACGACGCAGTCAGTTCCTTCCAGCAGGAACTTGGCCTGGTCGCCGACGAGAGTCTTCGGAATGTAGATCTGATCGTAGGTGGTCATATCCATGAACACGAAGTTGTCGCCGTCCTCGTAGGAGTACTGGAGGTTGCGGTTGTCGACGGTTTCGAACTCCATCTTCATGCCGGCATTGAAAGTCTTGTCGACAATCTTGCCCGAGAGGACGTTCTTGATGGTGGTGCGCACGAAAGCAGGGCCCTTGCCCGGCTTGACGTGCTGGAACTTGATGACGGCCCACAGCTGGCCATCGAGGTTCAGGACGGAACCGTTCTTGATGTCATTGGTAGTCTGTGCCAAATTAACTCACCTATTTTCTTCGTCTAACAGGGAAAGCTTAAAAAGAGCCTTGCTCATTATGCCACGGTGTGCATACTTTGTCGGTAAGCCTTCCATAT
>OJPZ01000865.1_pt1 | contig 12589 bp, 7 predicted proteins | sample 1598611 | NCBI WGS metagenome assembly OJPZ01 (sample SAMN03922494, study PRJEB24848) | human gut metagenome | isolation source: stool sample | host: Homo sapiens | place: Germany | collected 2011-11
GCATCAGACCCTGCCGCACGGCGCGGTAGGTAGCCTGCCGGAAATCGCCGCCCTCGGTGTGCTTGAGGTGCGCTTTGCCGGCAAGCAGGGTGATTTTTACATCGGTCAGCGGTGCGCCGGTCAAAACGCCAAGGTGCTGCTTTTCTTCCAGATGGGTCAACACCAGACGCTGCCAGTTTTTGTCCAGAACCTCTTCCCGGCAGTCGGCGGCAAACTGCATCCCGCTGCCCCGGGGCAGCGGTTCCAGCAGCAGATGCACCTCGGCATAGTGGCGCAGGGGCTCAAAGTGGCCGATGCCCTCCACTGGGGCGGCGATGGTCTCCCGATAACAGATGGCGCCGGGGCCGAAGGCCACCTCCAGGCCGAACCGCTCCCGGATCATGCGTTGTAAGATCTCCAGCTGGATCTCCCCCATCAGCTGCACGTGGATCTGGCGGGTCTGCTCATTCCAGGCAATGTGGAGCTGGGGATCCTCCTCCTCCAGCTGGCGCAGATTGCCCAGGGCAGTGTGGGGATCCGTCCCCTCCGGCAGCAGCACCTGATAGGTCAGCACCGGCTCCAGCGCCGGGGCAGTCCAGCCGGCCTCAAGCCCCAAGCCCTCTCCCGCCCGGCTACGGGAGAGACCCGTCACGGCGCACACCGTCCCCGCCGGGGCCTCCTCCACCGTGCGGAACTTGGCGCCGGAGTAGATGCGGATTTGATCCGCCTTCTCCTCCCACACCTGGTCCTCTCCCAGACCGGGGCGGCGGTTGGTCAAAAGGCTCTTCACCCGCAGGGTGCCGCCTGTCACTTTTAAATAGGTGAGGCGGGTGCCCTGGCCGTCCCGGGCGATCTTGTAGATCCGGGCGCCGAAGGTCTCCGGATAGGCGGGAACCGGGGCATACTGTTCCACCCCCTCCAGGAATTCCGAGACCCCCTCCAGCTTCAACGCGGAGCCGAACCAGCAGGGGAACAGCTTCCGCTTCCCGACCATCCGCCGCAGGTCGCCGTCTGTCAGAACTCCGGTCTCCAGATACCGCTCCAGCACTGATTCATCGCAGACGGCCGCCTCCTCCCGGAACGATTCGTCCCGTTCGCCGCTGAAATCCACACAGCCGCTGCCCAGACGCTGCTTTAAGCCTGCCAGAACTGCGGAGCGGTCTGCCCCCGCCAGGTCCATTTTATTGATAAAGAGGAAGGTGGGGACGTGATACCGCTCCAGCAGCCGCCAGAGGGTGCGGGTGTGGGCCTGGACCCCGTCAGTGCCGCTGATGACCAGAATGGCACAGTCCAGCACCTGAAGCGTCCGCTCCGCCTCAGCGGAGAAGTCCACATGGCCCGGCGTGTCCAACAGGGTAACCTCCGTGTCCTTCAGGGAAAACACCGCCTGTTTGGAGAAGATGGTGATGCCCCGTTCCCGCTCCATGGCGTCCGTGTCCAGAAAGGCGTCCTGGTGGTCCACCCGGCCCAGACGCCGCAGGGCGCCGCTCTGGTACAGCAGCGCCTCCGACAGGGTGGTCTTCCCCGCGTCCACATGGGCCAATATTCCAACGACCAGCTTTCTCATGTCTCCACTCCATCTTTCGTGTTCATACAGGTTTATCATATCATCTCCCGGCGGCGGGCGCAAGACGCCGTCCGGGGCGTTTTTCTTGCATTGCCGGTATCCCCATGCTAAAATAAAGGGTCAGAACATCGGGCGCCCGGCGCCCTTTCGGGAAGAGTTGTGCTTATGGAAGATCATGTGGAAAAATTCCGCCAGGCGGACGCCCTGGCTCAGAATATTCTGCGCCTGACCCGGAACACCCTGCTGGTGAACCTGCGGTTCCTGGACCTGGCCCTCAGCCAGTTTCAGCTGTCCTCCTATCCAGGTACCCTGGCCACGGACGGCCAGCACCTGTTTTACGACACGTACTACGTCCTGTCCATGTACAAGCGGGAGCGGGGCCGGAATGTGCGGGACTACCTGCACATCGTGCTCCACGGTGTGTTCCGGCACCTGTTCACCAGCGCCAACATCGACCGTCGGTGCTGGGACCTGGCTTGCGACATCGCGGTGGAGAGCGCCATTGAGGACCTCCACCTGGAGAGCGCCGCCTGCAACCGGGCCTATGCCCAGGAGGAGACGCTGAAGGAGCTCCGCTCCCAGGTGCGGCCCCTGACGGCGGAGAAGCTCTACCGGTACTTTCTGGACCGGCAGCTCTCCGACGATCAGATGGCCCGGCTGCGGGAACCCTTCCTGGCGGACGACCACCGGGCCTGGTATCTGCCGGTGAAGAGCGGCCGGGGCGCCGGAGGCGGCGGCCAGTCCACCGGCCGGATACCGGAGACCGGCACCCCCGGCAAGCAGAAGTCCGGCCGGGGCGGCCAGGGCAGCCGGGCCCGGACGCCCAAGTCCGGCACGGAACGGCGGGACCGTGACCTGGAGCAGACCTGGCGGGAGATCAGCGAGCGACTCCAGGTGGACCTGGAGACCATATCCCGCCGCCACGGCACCGATGCCGGCAATCTGGTCCAGGAGCTGAAGGCGGTGAACCGGGAGACGTATGACTATGCGGACTTCCTCCGCCGCTATATGAGCCTGGGCGAGGTCACCCAGGTGAATCAGGACGAGTTCGACTATATCTACTACACCTACGGTCTGTCCCTGTACGGCAATATGCCCCTGGTGGAGCCGCTGGAGTACAAGGAGGTCCGGCGGATCAAGGAATTCGTCATCGCCATCGACACCTCCGGCTCCGTCAGCGGCGACCTGGTGCAGCGGTTCGTCACCAAGACCTACAACATCCTGCGCCAGCAGGAAAACTTCTTCACCAAGATCAATCTCCACATCATCCAGTGCGACGCGGAGGTGCAGGAGGACCGGAAGATCACCAGCCAGAAGGACTTCGACAACTATCTGGACACCATGCAGCTCCACGGCTTCGGCGGCACGGACTTCCGCCCGGTGTTTCAGTACGTGGACGAGCTGGTCCGGGCCGGAGAGTTCACCAACCTCAGGGGCATGATCTACTTCACCGACGGCCGCGGCATCTTTCCGGAGAAAAAGCCGGACTACGACGCGGCCTTCGTTTTTCTGGACGACGGGTACGACCCGCCAGACGTGCCGGTGTGGGCCATCAAGCTGGTATTGCAGAGCGAGGAGATCTGAACCATGGAAACACAAGTGGAATGCCTGCGGCTGGAGGGCCGCCGGGCCGTGGTGCAGCCGGAGGGGCCGGTGGCCCGGGTCAGTGCCAAGGCCGTGCCCGCCCTGCGGGGCGTGGAGATTCTGCTGATCCCCCCGGAGGTGGATGCCTTTTACGGCCTGAATCGCTTTGAAAACCTGCGGATCGTGGAATACGGCGGCACGGCGGATGTGTTCGCCTTTCAGGACAGCCTGGACTGGCTGTCGGAGAAGCTGGCCGACGAGGAGGCCTTTCTCTTCCGGCTGGCCACCAACGCCATCGGCGCCCGCCCCATCTCCCCGGCGCTGACCGCCATTGCGGCCCCCCGCATGCGCCCCATTCACGCCATGGTCCACTGGGACTGCCTGATGGCCGCCTTGGACGAGCGGGCCGCCAACGGCACCGTCCGGCAGGACACCTCCCGGGAGAATATCTTCCTGTGCCAGGGCTACGCCCAGTTGAAGCGGCTGGAATACGCCTTCTATCTGGGTTTCTCTTTGGAAGAGGAAGGGTACGCCCCGGAGATCGGCGCCTGCTACCGGCAGGAGGACCGCTTCACCGGAGAGGAGCGGCTGATCTACGCGCTGGCCCTGCTGCGAGGCCACTCCTATCAGGAGTTCTACACCAACGGCGGCACCAACGACTTCCGGCACATGCGGCCCAAGGAACATTATCTGGAGCATCTGCGCCGGAACCTGGCCCTGACGGACAACGACGCCCTGCGCCGCCAGCTGCTGCAGCTGGCAGACCTGGGCTTTCTGGACCAGGACAACTGCCGGGCCGCGGTGGACCTGCTGCTGCGCAGCCGTCTGACAGAGGCCACTGCCTTTCTTCTGGACTACTGCAACCGCCGCTGGCCCCGGGAGACGGCTGGGGCGGACACAGATTTTCTGGACGCGGAATTTGCGCTTTGAATCATACCGATACTGAGGAAAGTCAGGTTGAATGACCATGAATATCAAAGAGGCCAAGGAACAGATCAAAAACGCCATGACGGCATACTTCACCAAGGATGAGTTCGGCAGCTACGCAGTGCCGGTGGAAAAGCAGCGGCCTGTGTTCCTCATGGGCCCTCCGGGCATCGGCAAGACCGCCATCATGGAGCAGATCGCCCAGGAGTTGGACGTGTGCCTGGTGTCCTACTCCATGACCCACCACACCCGGCAGAGCGCCCTGGGTCTGCCCTTCATTGAGAAGAAGGTCTTTAACGGCAAGGAGTACCAGGTCTCCGAGTACACCATGAGCGAGATCATCGCCTCCGTGTACGAGACTATGGAGGCCACCGGCAAAAAGGAGGGCATCCTCTTCCTGGACGAGATCAACTGCGTCAGCGAGACGCTGGCCCCTTCCATGCTGCAATTTCTGCAATATAAAATCTTCGGCCGCCATCGGGTGCCGGAGGGCTGGATCGTGGTCACTGCCGGCAACCCGCCGGAGTACAACCGCTCCGTCCGGGAGTTCGACATCGTTACCTGGGACCGGCTCAAGCGCATCGACGTGGAGCCGGACTTCGATGCCTGGAAGGAGTTTGCCTACCAGAAGCACGTCCATCCGGCGGTGATGACGTACCTGGAGATCCGGAAGGGTGACTTCTACAAGGTGGAGTCCACGGTGAACGGCAAGCGGTTCGTCACCGCCCGGGGCTGGGACGACCTGAGCCAGATGATTCACCTGTACGAGCAGAACCACCTGCCGGTGGATGAGAAGCTCATCATCCAATATCTCCAGAATCCCAAGATCGCCAAGGAGTTCGCGGTTTACTACGACCTGTTCAACAAGTACCGCAGCGACTACCAGGTGGACAAGATTCTCGCCGGCAAGGCCACCAAGGCCATCCGCCAGCGTGCCTCTGCCGCCAAGTTCGACGAGCGGCTGTCCCTGCTGGGTCTGCTGCTGGACGCCGCCACCGGCGAGCTGCGCTCCGTGGTGGAGCGGGAGGAGATGCTGCGGGAGCTGCTTGGCATCCTGAAGGACGTGAAAGCCGCCCTGACCGCGCCGGAGGCGGATCTCGCCGCTCTGCTGGAGGAACAGCTGTGCCGTCAGAAGACCCGCATCGACACCGGCAGGCGGTCTGGCAGTCTCTCCCAGGAGGCGGAGCGCTCCCACCGCCGGATCATCGCCGCTCTGGAGCGGCAGAAAGCCCTGGCTGGACAGACCGTGGACAGTCAGACGGGCTTTGCTGCAGTGAAGGCGGACTTCGACCAGATGGTCCAGGGCCTGAAAGCCCAGGCCAAGACCGCCGGGGAGATGCTGAACAACCTCTTCGCCTTCTGCGAGGAGGTGTTCCCGGAGGGGCAGGAGCTGCTGATCCTGGTGACGGAGCTGACCATCAACTACTACGCCGCCACCTTCATCAGCCGCTACGGCTGCGACGCGTATTTCGCCCACAACCAGGAGCTGCTGTTCTACGAGCGCCAGCAGGAGATCATCTCCCAGCTGGAGTCCCTGGAGCTGAACTGACCGCGGGGGGAGAGGAGGGGCTCATGTACCGCATTTTCATCGTGGAGGACGACGCGGCCATCGCCGGGGTCATCCGCCGCCATCTGGAGGGCTGGGGCTACACCGTCCGCTGCGCGGAGCGGTTCGACGACGTCTTGTCGGAGTTCGCCGCCTTCGACCCCCATCTGGTGCTGCTGGACATCTCCCTCCCCTTCTTCAACGGCTACCACTGGTGCCAGGAGATCCGCCGGGTCTCCAAGGCGCCCATCTTATTTCTCACCTCCGCCTCGGACAATGTGAACGTGGTGATGGCCATGCAGCTGGGCGGGGATGACCTGCTGGCAAAGCCCTTTGATTTACAGGTGCTCTCCGCCAAGGTCCAGGCCCTGCTGCGGCGGGCCTATGACTTCGGCCCGTCTTCCCACCTGCTCTCCTGCGGCGCCGCGGTGCTGAACGTGTCTGATGGGACGCTGGATGCCCACGGGCAGCGGGTGGAGCTGACGAGGAACGAGTGCCGGATTCTGCAGCTCCTGCTGGAGCACAAGGGGGAGATCGTCAGCCGGGACGCATTGATGACCCGGCTGTGGGAGTCCGACAGCTTTGTGGATGAGAACACCCTGACGGTGAACATCGCCCGGCTGCGGCGGAAGCTGGAGGCGGCGGGCCTCCCGGATTTCATCCGTACCCGGAAGGGCGCCGGATATCTGGTGGAGGGGTGACGGAATGCTGACAGCCTATCTCAAGCGCCAGTGGAAGCTGCTGTTGCTGCTGGCCGGGGCGGTGGCGGTGTTCGCCGCCGTGTTCGCCCTGTACAGCCTGCCGGTGGAGGCGGTTGCCTATGCAGGCCTTCTCTGCCTAATGCTGGGGCTGGTCCTGTTTGCCCTGGGGTACTCCGCCTTTCTCCGGCGGCACCGGGAGCTGGAAGGGCTTTTACGAAAGGTCCATGAGTCGGTGCTGCCCCTGCCGCCGCCCCGGGGCGTACTGGAGGCGGACTACCAGGCCCTGCTGAGGGCGGTCTGCGCCGACCGGGTGCGTCTGGCGGCGGAGAACCGGGACCGGCTGGAGGACATGACGGATTACTACACCCTCTGGGCCCACCAGATTAAAACCCCCATCGCCGCGGCCCGGCTGCTCTTGCAGGAGGATCCCGGCGCTGTGGGCACGGAGGTGGAAGTGGAGCTCCTGAAGATCGAGCAGTATGTGGACATGGTGCTGGGCTACCTGCGGCTGGACAGCGAGAGCACGGACTATGTCCTCCGGGACACGGACCTGGACGGCCTGCTGCGGCAGGCGGTGCGGAAGTTCGCCCGGATGTTCATTCTGAAAAAGATCACCCTGGACTTTCGGGAGACCGGGCGGACGGTGCTGACGGACGGGAAGTGGCTCTCCTTCGTGGTGGAGCAGGTGCTATCCAACGCCCTGAAATACACCCCCGCCGGGGGCCGCATCCGGATCTACGGGGACGGAGAGACGCTGGTCATCGCCGACAGCGGCATCGGTATCCGGCCGGAGGACCTGCCCCGGGTGTTCGAGAAGGGCTTCACCGGCTACAACGGCCGGGAGGACAAGAAGTCCACCGGCATCGGGCTGTACCTGTGCCGCCGGGTGATGGACCGGCTGAACCACGGGATCTCTATCGTCTCCCGCCCCGGGCAGGGGACGCTGGTGCGGCTGGACCTCTCCCGGGGCCGACGGGTGGTGGAGTGACCCAATGTGACGAAACTGTAAGGAATCGGGCCGGACTGTAAGCCAAATCCATGGCAGACAGTCCGGCCCTTTGGCTACAATAGAGGCATGATCCGATACGAGGAGGAATCTTGATGCCATTGTTGGAAGTACAGCATGTACAGAAAATCTACACCACCCGCTTCGGCGGCACGCAGGTCCAGGCCCTGTCCAACGTCAGCTTCTCCGTGGAGGAGGGGGAGTACGTGGCCATCATGGGTGAGTCCGGCTCCGGCAAGACCACCCTGCTGAACATCCTGGCGGCCCTGGACCGCCCCACCGCCGGGGAGGTTTTACTGGAGGGCAGGCCCCTCTCTGCCATCCGGGAGCGGGATCTGGCGGCCTTCCGCCGGTCCCACCTGGGGTTCGTGTTCCAGGACTTCAACCTGTTGGACACCTTCTCCCTTCAGGACAACATCTATCTGCCCCTGGTGCTGGCGGGCACAGACTACCGGGAGATGCAGCAAAAGCTCCGCCCCATCGCAGATCAGCTGGGCATCTCGGACATCCTGGCGAAATACCCCTATGAGGTCTCCGGCGGCCAGAAGCAGCGGGCTGCTGTGGCCCGGGCCCTCATCACGGACCCCCAGTTGATTCTGGCAGACGAACCCACCGGCGCTCTGGACTCCCGGTCCTCCGATGCCCTGCTGGAGCTGTTTGGAGAACTGAACGGCACCGGGCAGACCATTTTGATGGTCACCCACTCGGTAAAGGCGGCCAGCCACGCTGGACGGGTGTTGTTCCTCCGGGACGGACAGGTGTACCACCAGCTCTACCGGGGCGGCGAGAGCCAGGAGGCCCAGTTCCGCCGGATCTCCGACACCCTGACGGTCCTGGCGGGAGGCGGTGAGCCCCATGCGTAAGTCCGGCTTCTTTCCCCGCCTGGCCCTGGTGAATCTGATGCGCAACGGCCGGTTCTATGGGCCGTATCTGCTCTCCTGCGGCATGACGGCCGCCATGTACTACATTCTCTCCTACCTGACCTTCAGCGACATTGTGGCCTCCGTCCGGGGGGCCGGATATCTCCAAAGCCTGATGTACCTGGGCCGGCTGGTGGTGACGCTGTTCTCCGCGGTTCTGCTGCTGTACGCCAACAGCTTTGTGATGAAGCGCCGCCGGCGGGAGCTGGGGCTGTACAACATCCTGGGTCTGGAGAAGCGCCACACCGCCCGCCTGATGGTGTGGGAGACGCTCTACTGCGCCGCCGCGGCCATTGTGGGCGGGCTCGCGGCAGGGGTGCTGTTGAGCAAGCTGGTGCTGCTGCTCCTATTGCAGCTGTCCCACCTGCCGGTGGAGTATGGCTTTGAGATCAGCCTCTCCGGCATGGCCGATACCGCCGCTCTCTTCGGCTTCCTCTTCCTGCTGACGCTGGTGTGGAACCTGTTCGGGCTGCTCCGGTCCCGTCCTGTGGAACTGCTCCACAGCGCCAGTGCCGGGGAGCGGGAGCCCCGGACCCGCCGCCTGCTGGTGGTGCTGGGGGCCGTCACTCTGGGGGCTGGCTATGCCACCGCTCTGACGGTAGAGGACCCCTTTACCGCCCTGGCCTATTTCTTCCTGGCGGTGGCGCTGGTGATGGTCGGCACCTACTGCCTGTTCACCGCCGGGTCCATCGCCCTGCTGAAGCACCTGCGGAACAGCCCCCGGTACTACTACCAGCCCAAGCACTTCACCGCCGTGGCGGGGCTGCTGTACCGGATGAAGCAGAACGCCGTGGGCCTGGCCAACATCTGCATCCTCTCCACCATGGTGCTGGTGACGGTATCCACCACCGTCAGCCTGTACGCCGGGCTGGAGGGAGCTTTGGAGCGGATGTATCCCTATGATGTGGACGTGGTCCAGTCCCTGGACGAAGTGCCGCCGGAACAGGAGACGGCCCTGAACGAGGACACTCTGGAGCGGGTCCAGACCGCCGCCGCGGACGCAGGCCGGAAGGTGGAGCTGCTCCGGTGGTCCACTCCGGGGGACACCGTCGGCTATTACACAGGAAACACCTTCACCCTTGTGGCGCAGGAGGGCGTCAGCACCGAAATCCGGTTGCTCACCGCCGATGACTACGGCCGCCTCACCGGCCATACCGTGGACCTGGAGCCGGAAGAGGTGCTGGTCCAGGCAGAGAATCTGGACCTGCCGGATACCTTCTATATCGAAGACCTCCCTTTTCACATCGCTGGGACCATCATGGACTTTCCCCGATACAACAGCTCCATCCTGATCTCCGGCCAGACGGCGCAGCTTTTCCTGGTGGTGGCGGATGAGACCGTAGTCTCCGCCATCAGCGACCGGGATGCCAGCAGAGTCCACCGGGAATTTCGTGTCCAGGTGGACCTGGACGGCACGGAAGAGGAAAAGCTGGCCTTTGTGGACCCCCTGCTGGCGGCGGACGCCAATGACGTGTACTCCGTCATCAGCCATCAGGACAACGCTGTGGACCTGTACACCATGTACGGCGGCTTCCTGTTCCTGGGCGTGTTTCTGGGGCTGCTGTTCCTGCTGTCCACGGTACTCATCATCTACTACAAGCAGATTTCCGAGGGATATGAGGACCAGCGCCGCTATCAGATCATGCAGCAGGTGGGCATGAGTCCCCGGGAGGTCCGCTCCTCCATCCGCAGTCAGGTGCTGCTGGTATTCTTCCTGCCCCTGGTGACGGCGGGCATCCATGTGGCGGCAGCCTTCCCCATGCTGTGCAAACTGCTGGAGCTGTTCAACCTCTTTGACGTCCGTCTGTTCGCCCTCTGCGCCGCCGGGACGCTGCTGGTGTTCTGCGCCATCTACGCCCTGGTCTACGGCCTTACCACCCGCACGTACAGCCGCATCGTGGGCGGACAATAGGACACATGGAGCGCCCCCGGAGATATCAGATATACGATAAAGGATAAGAGATGCCCTTGTTTGGGAAGATCTCTTATCCTTTATCTTTTCACTTTTATCTGTTACTTTGCAGGCCGGATCATGGCCCGGCGCAGCAGCAGCCAGCTGAGGGCGAAGAACGCCGCCCCCATGGCCAGTAGCACCGCCGCCGCGTTCCAGGGGGATGCGGCCAGGAACTGTCCGAAAGCCGCCAGGGCCTCCACCGCCGCCCGCCCGGCGGAGGTGGTGCCCAGCCAGCTAATCAGCGGCACACTGCCGAAGATCAGCACCAGCGGCACGGTCACGGAAATCAGGATGGTCCAGAACTTGTTCAGCCGCCAGTACAGGGCGGAGCAGAACTGCCCCAGGGCCGCCAGCATCCAGCCCACCGCGGCGGAGAAGATCGCGCCCCGCACCAGGCCACCGATCCCGGCACCGGCGGAGGGTCCTTCATAGATCACCTGGTACAGATCTGTAATCAGCAGCCGGCCCTGGCCGCCCAAGACTGTTTGATAGGCGCCCATAATCACCGTGACACCCGCTGCCACCAGCACCGCCGCCACCGCCAGGGCGGCCACGTCCGCCAGGAAGGCGGACCGACGGGACACGCCGTTCTGGTTCAGCACCCGCTGATTCTCCCGCAGGCCCACCATGCCCAACACAAGGCCGAACATCCCCACGGCAATGGAATAGCCGTTGAAGCTGCCCTCCATGGCCGTCTCTCCGGCCAGGAAATAGGTGATTGCCAGCATCGCCGCCGGGATCAGCGCCATGACCAGCCACAGGATCGCCACTGCCCGGAAATAATTCCGGACCTCATACCGGAAGGCCCGGCCGAATCGCGTGTTCATCTCTGATCCTCCTCTTCCATCAGGCTGATAAAATACTCCTGGAGCCCCACGCGCCGCCGCTCCAGCCCGGCGGGCAGGTCCTCTGTCCCCCCGCCCCGGATGCAGACGGTCTTGAGTCCGCCCAGCACAGAGGATGTAAACACGTCCCGCCCGGCGGCCCAGCTGTCCACCACCCCGGCAGGGCCGGACACCGCCCAGCAGGCGGCGGTCAGCTCTTCCGTGGGCGCGTCCTGCAGGATGCGTCCCTTCCGGATGATGACCGTGTGCTCGATGAGGTCCGCCACCTCCGCGATCAGGTGGGTGGAGACCACCATGGTGCAGGGGTGCTCCGCGTATTTCTGCACCAGCAGCTTGTAGAACAGGTCCCGGTGCTGGGCGTCCAGACCCAGAACAGGCTCGTCAAACAGCACATAGGGGGTGTTGACGCTGAGACCCAAAATCAGACGGAAGATGGACCCGTAGCCGGTGGAGAGGCCGTTGATCTTCTTGTTCAACGGCAGTTCGAACTGCTTTGCCAGGCTCTCCGCATAGCTCCGGTCGAAGTCCGGGTAAAACACGGCCGCCGTGTCCAGGGCCCGCTTCACCTTCATGTCGTCGGGATACAGGTTCTTCTCCCCCACCAGGAACAGCTTGCCCAGCGCCGCGTCGCTGCCCGCGGGAGCGCCGTCCACGGCGACGGTGCCGCTGTCCGGGCACAGCCGCCCGGTGAGGATGTTCAGCAGCGTGGACTTGCCAGCGCCGTTGTTGCCCAGCAGCCCGTAGATCTTCCCCTCCTCAAAGGTCAGTGACACATCCTCCAGGGCACGGGTGTCCCCGAAGGTCTTGGTGACGTGTTGAAACTCAATGGCCATCTTCTTTCATTCCCCTTTCCAGAAGTTCCAGCAACTCCTGATCCGTCAGGCCCAGATTCCGGGCCTCCCGCACCATCCGCTGGACGTAGTCCTGATAAAACCGCTCCCGCCGGCTCTGGCGGAGCTTCTCCCGGGCGCCGGAGGCCACAAACATCCCCACGCCCCGTTTCTTGTACAGCAGCCCCGCGTCCACCAGCAGGTTGATCCCCTTCAGGGCGGTGGCGGGATTGATCCGGTACTGCACCGAATACTCCGTGATGGACGGCACCTGGCTCTCCTCCGGGTAGGCCCCGGAGAGGATCGCCTCCTCCAGCTGCTCCGCGATCTGCTGGAAGATGGGCCGGTCTTCCGTCAACGTCAAGGCGGTTCCCCCCTTTCCTGCCGGCTTGTTATCTGGTTAATTAGTCTAGTAACTAACCATGCGGCTAATATAGCATGAGCCGCACCTCTTGTCAATAGGGCTGGCAGAATTTTTTGGGGCCGCGGCTTTCAAATAGAAGACCGCCCGCAGGGACAAGCATCCCCACGGGCGGTCTCTTTCTCCTTCAATCCGGAAACAGTTTGGCGGCGGTTTCCTCCAGCTCTTTGAAAAAACCGCTGATGTGGCCGCCGTCGTTGACGGCGTGGGCGGCGGCCAGTCCGCCGTTCTCAAAGCCTAGGCCGCTGAGGTAGATTGTGGCCTCCACCACGTCCTCCAGCGCGGGGGTGACCTCGTGCCGCTCCACCG
>OJPZ01000870.1_pt1 | contig 12554 bp, 10 predicted proteins | sample 1598611 | NCBI WGS metagenome assembly OJPZ01 (sample SAMN03922494, study PRJEB24848) | human gut metagenome | isolation source: stool sample | host: Homo sapiens | place: Germany | collected 2011-11
TACGAGATTCGCCTTAGTCTCGTGGGCTCGGAGATGTGTATAAGAGACAGCCCCAGGTCATCCTGGAGAAACAAGCGCGAAAAACAACCGCGCGCCACTTCCGCGCGCGCGGCCACTTTTCCTTGGGATACAACTTTAATTTCCATCTTGCAAAGCGCGCAACGCACGCAAATCCTGCTCGTAAACCTCTTTCAAACGGGGATTGTACAGCACCGAAGCCGGATGGTACAACGGAAAAATTCGCATATCCTCCGCCGCCAGCAGCTTGCCATGCGCTTCCCCAATGGTGTATCCCTTGCCCGCCAGCGCCTTGATGCGGATAATCAGTTCCTGCATGCCGAAAGGCTTTTTTAGATAATCGTTGGCGCCGAGTTCAAAGCCCTCTACAACATCATTGATGGCAGAGCGTGCAGTGAGGAAAAGCACCGGCGTGTGCTTGTCGGTCTGGCGGATGCGGCGTACCATTTCGAAGCCGTCCATACGGGGCATCATGACGTCTGCCACCAGCACATCGGGGCGCAGGTCGAAGAACAGGCGCAACCCCTCCTCGCCGTCGGCAGCGGTGTGGATAATGAAACTTTGCCCTTCCAGCGTGTCCTTTATAATCATGGCGAGGGTTTCTTCATCCTCAACCAGCAATACTTTTATTTTATCCATGACATCCTTATCTTTCTTGTTATTCTTGTTTATGTAATATCTGTATGTACTCCGGGGATATATTCCTGTTTCTCCTAAGTAAACTTCCGTTTCCGCCGGGAGAAACTTCCGTTCCCATTAGGGGAAACGACAGTTCCCTTTAAAGGAAACGCGCGTTCCCCTTAAGGGAAACCGGAGTTTCTTCCGGGGGAAACGGGCGGGTACTCCTTTTATCCGTTCGGAAACCTCAGAGTGAACGTGCTTCCTTTGCCCGGTTCGCTCTTTACCGTTACGCTTCCGCCGTGCTTTTCGGTCATGGTCTTGACATAGAACAGACCGAGGCCGTAGCCCTTCACGTTGTGCAGATTGCCGGTGGGAACGCGGTAGAACTTATCGAATATGTGGCTCTGCTTTTCGGGAGCGATACCTGTTCCACGGTCACTGATGGCGATTTCAACAAACTCTCCTTGTCCGGCAGAGGCGGTTTGCCGGCAACGGATGTTTACGTCCGCTGCTTCGGGCGAGTATTTTATGGCATTGTCAATCAGGTTGCTGATGATGTTGCTGAAGTGCGTACGGTCTGCCGTGAGGGTAAGTCCGGCAGGCTCGATGTCCGTAGAGATATGCACGGGCTTCTCCGCCTTCAGTTTATGCTGCTCGATAAGCGGTTCGAGAATGCTTTCCATGGACAGCGGTTCCGGATGCAGGCGGAAGGTCTTGCGGCGTTCCATGCTCATGGAGAGTATCTGCTCGACAAGTCCGCTGAGCCGTTGCAACTGCTCCTGGCAGATGCGCAGATACTTGTCGCGTTGTGCCTTTTCTTCCGCTTGGTTAAAGTTCAGCAGGGCATCGTTGGCGGCATAGGCTACGGCGATAGGGGTTTTCAGTTCGTGGGTGATGTTGTTGGTAAAGTCGCTTTTCATCTCCTCCAGCGTCTTTTGCTGCAAGATGGTGCGGATAAGTATCCAGAACGCGAAGCAGAGGATGATGAGGATAACGAACGAGGTAGTCAGAATGCCCGACATCTGCTTCAGCACCAACGGGGTAACGGGTTCCATCCAAAGGCGGTAGCTCTGATGGGTACTGATGTCGAAAGCGTACTCGTATAGCTTGGCTTCGGGGCTTGGAACGTATCCGGGAGTACCGGCCACGGCAAGCGTGTCTGTAAACGTATGGGGAGATGCTTTGTCGTTCGTATAGATATGCTCCAGGCGGTGGGGCAGCGTGATGCCCCGGTCTTTGAGCTGAAAGGTGAGCAGGCTGTCGTATACAAGGACATCGGGGTCGGAAATGACATCCAGGCCGGAGTGCAGGCCGCGCTGGAAATATGTGGCGAGTTCCAGCATGCTGTTCTGGTCGCGCAGAATAACATCCAGCCCGCTGTTTGCCCTCAGTGCGGCCTGGGGCGGAACATCGGTGTCTTTTATGGCGGCTTCCAGCTTCTTTTGGGCTGAATCGGCATTCAGCCATTGAGCCTTGTTCCGGTCTATGAAAAGTACATCGTCGGAGTCCGGGACGGCGATGCCATCACGGGTGATAATAGCCTGTACGGAGGAATTGTCCGAGATACTCATCAAAAGGGTGTCGCTCTTTTGATGAATGACCTGCTGGTCGGAGGTTTCTTCTTTCCGGCCGTTGCGGTCTATGCTGGTGGTGCTGTGTACATAGGTTTTGTTTTGCGTTCCGTCTTTCTCGAATCCGGCGGATACGCTCACTGTCCCATGGTCGGCACTGTCCTTGCGCATCCTTTCCACACGCAGCATCATTTCGTTATAGTCGCTCATGCGCATGGCTTCTATGATGTTGCGTTCCAGGTCGTTGCGCATGGTGCGGTACAGCCCGCCGAGCCAGTAGGCCTGGTAGGAGAAGATACCCGCCAAAGACAGGATAACGAGTATGGCAATGTATTTCAAAGGCAGTTTCATGGTGGTTCCTTGATATTTGTGCAGGCAAAGATAAGGAGTTATGGTGTGCGGTGTATCGTGCGATAAGACTAAATAACACTTCCGGTAACAGTAGATAACACTTGGTAAGCAGGCGATAACACAAAGTCGGGCGGGTAATGCCGTACTTTGCGGTGTGAAAACGAACTAAAACATCAAATACAATAAATTAAAACATCGAATACGTATGAAACGATTTTATCTGTTATCTGTAATCAGCCTTTTTAGTGCCGGCATCTCCGCCCAGGAAATCACCGGCGGAGAACGTACCCTCAGCGCCGACAGCATCATTACCTCGGATGTCCGCCTGGACAGTATCTACCAAAGCCTGCCCGAAGTGATGATTACCGGCGAACGCCCCGTAGTCAAAGCCTCGCAAGGCAAACTGGTGTATGACTTGCCGCGGCTTATCCGCGACCTGCCCGTGGACAATGCCTACGATGCCGTAAAGGAACTTCCCGGTGTAACCGAGATGAACGGCGGCTTGCAACTGGCAGGGCAGGGTGTCACCGTTATCCTGAACGGAAAAGTGACCACCCTCAGCGTCGAACAGCTTTACACACTGTTGCGGAGTATCCCCGCAAGCCGGATAGAAAAAGCCGAAGTGATGTACAACGCACCCGCCCGCTACCAGGTGCGCGGCGCACTTATCAACGTGCAACTGAAGCAAACCGCGGACGGTCCCTCTTCCTGGCAGGGCGAACTCTACGGCAAATACAATCAGAAGCATTACGAAGGTTTTGAGGAGCGCGCCAGCCTTTTATATAACGGAAATAAATTCTCAACGGATTTTCTTTACTCGCACAAACACGGCCGTACTTACACTACGACGGACAAAGATGCTATGCACGCTTTGGCGGATGGCTCGGTGTACCCGATGGCAACCGATGAGGTACGCCGCGGCCGTTCGCATACGCATAGTTTCCGGGTGGGAGCCGATTATACTATCGCTAAAGACCATCAGTTGAGCTTTGTTTATAACGGCAACTATACAACGTCTCACAACCGGATGAATATCAACGGTTCGCAGCAGTCCGCCACGGTGAGCAACAGTACCGACTGGCTTCACAACGGCCGGCTGGATTATTCTACGCCTTTCGGTATGAAAGCCGGTGTGGAGTTCACGTACTACCGTTCTCCGTCCGACCAGTTGCTGAACAGCCGCCTGCTGGAAAACGACGAGCTTGACTTCTTTACACAGGACTGCCAGCGCATTAACCGCTGGAAAATGTTTCTGGCGCAGGAACACAGCCTGGACAAGGGTTGGGGACTGAATTACGGTATTGTCTATACCACCGGCATCGACAACAGTTACCAATATTACTACGACCCGGAGACCGGCGAACAGTTGGGAGATGAAAATGCAACTTCGTTGGCAGCCGGTGATAATTCCGCCGGTAACTTCACTAATATGAAATCCCGCAAACGGGAAGAAACGCTGAACATCTATGCAGGTTTCAGCAAGAGTTTCGGCGATAAGCTCTCGCTGGATGCCTCGCTGGCTGTGGAGCGTTATAAAACGCCCGTTTGGAACCAGTGGGATTGGTATCCCACCGTCAACCTGAACTATATGCCTGCCCCCGGACATATCCTGCAACTTGCGCTGAGCAGCGATAAGCACTATCCCGACTATTGGGCCGTGCAGGATGCCGTTTCCTATATCGGCGGCGGATATTCCGAGATTCACGGCAACCCTCTGCTGAAACCTGCGCAAAGCTATGAGTTTCAAATGAACTATATCTTAAAGAGCAAGTACATCTTCAGCACCTGGTTCAGCCACACCAAGGACTACTCGGTACAGACGCTTTACCAGTCCTCGCAACGGCTGGTTGAAATCTATAAATACCTGAACTTTGACTACCGTCAACAGTTTGGCGTACAGGCATCAGTGCCCTTTAAGATAAAGAACTGGTTGAATTCCCGCCTGACCTTTATCGGTATATGGCATCGCGAGAAAGACAGCGACTTTTGGGATATCCCCTTCGACCGCAAGCAGTGTTACGGCATTGCCCAAATGAACAATACCTTTACCCTTTCCACCAAGCCCGACCTGAAGCTGACCGTCACCGGATTTGTGCACAGCAAAGCGATTCAGGGAATTTACGACCTGCCTGTTTCCGGCAATGTAAATGCCGCCTTGCGCTATGGCTTTGCCAAGGGAAAGGCTGTCCTGAATCTGTATTGCAACGATATATTCGAGACCGGGCAGATTTCTCCGCGCATCCGCTTCCAGACGCAGAATGTAACCAACCATTACTCTTGTTTCCGCGAGTTGGGCGTATCGTTCACATATAAATTCGGCGGTTATAAGGAAAAGAAGCGGGAAAGAGTGGATACGTCACGGTTCAAATGATTGTTTGATAACCAATCCTGTTCGGGTAGTTAAGCTGATACTAAATTCTTTTTCATATACCAGCATTTTCCCTTCTTTTTTGTATTTTTGCAACTTTCAAAAAAACAAAGTTGTTATTTAAAGAAAAGACCCTGTATATGAAATCGGATATCGAAATAGCACGCAGTATTGAACTGAAGAAAATAAAGCAGGTTGCCGAAAGTGTCGGCATTCCCCGTGAAGAAGTAGAGAACTACGGCCGCTACATCGCCAAGATTCCCGAACACCTGATTGACGAGGAGAAGGTAAAGCAGAGCAACCTGATTCTGGTAACCGCCATTACGGCCACAAAGGCAGGCATTGGCAAAACCACCGTCTCTATCGGCCTGGCATTGGGACTGAACAAGATAGGCAAGAAAGCCATCGTTGCCTTGCGCGAACCCTCGCTCGGCCCGTGCTTCGGCATGAAGGGCGGAGCGGCAGGCGGCGGCTACGCGCAGGTACTTCCTATGGAGAAGATAAATTTACATTTCACAGGAGATTTCCATGCCATTACTTCCGCTCACAATATGATTTCCGCTTTGCTGGATAACTATATCTACCAGCATCAGGCGGACGGATTCGGCCTGAAAGAAATTATCTGGCGGCGTGTGCTCGATGTGAACGACCGCTCCCTGCGCAGCATTGTTACCGGACTTGGACCACGTACCAACGGGGTTACCCTGGAGTCCGGTTTCGACATTACGCCTGCATCGGAGATTATGGCAATTCTCTGTCTGGCAAAGGATACGGAAGACCTCCGCAGACGTATCGAGAATATCATACTTGGTTTTGACTATGAGGGCAAGCCGTTTACAGTGAAAGATTTAGGTGTGGCGGGCGCCGTCACCGTACTGCTGAAAGACGCCATCCATCCCAACCTGGTACAGACCACCGAAGGAACAGCCGCTTTTGTGCATGGCGGTCCGTTCGCAAATATAGCGCATGGCTGCAACTCCATTCTCGCTACCAAAATGGCTATGACCTTCGGCGATTACGTAGTGACGGAAGCCGGCTTCGGTGCGGACTTGGGAGCGGAGAAGTTCTATAATATCAAATGCCGCAAAAGCGGTCTGCAACCCAAGCTGACCGTTATCGTCGCCACTGCACAGGGATTGAAGATGCACGGTGGTGTCAGCCTCGACCGTATCAAGGAGCCGAACATGGAAGGACTGAAGGAAGGCTTCGGCAATCTTGACAAACACATCCGTAACCTGCGCTATTTCGGGCAGACCGTTGTAGTTGCCTTCAACCGTTTTGCCAGCGATACGGACGAAGAGGTAGAAGCTATCCGCCGTCATTGCGAAGAGGATTTGAAAGTGGGCTTTGCCATTAACAATGCCTTTGCCGAGGGTGGGGAAGGTGCGGTGGACTTGGCTAACCTCGTTGTGGAAACAATCGAAAGGAAGCCATCCGCCCCGTTGCAATACACTTACGGGGAAAACGATACCGTACAGCAGAAGATAGAGAAAGTGGCATGCAACCTTTATGGCGCAAGCGTAGTGACCTACAGCAGCGCTTCACGCAAGATGATGAGGCTTGTCGAGGAAATGGGTATTGCACATTATCCCGTATGCATAGCCAAGACGCAGTATTCTTTCTCTGCCGACCCCAAAATATACGGCGCTGTCAATAACTTCGAGTTCCACATCAAGGACATCGTTATCAACAACGGTGCGGAAATGCTTGTTGCCATTGCCGGTGAGATACTCCGCATGCCGGGGCTGCCCAAAGTGCCGCAAGCGGAGCACATCGACATAGTGGACGGCAATATAGAGGGGCTTTCCTGAACCTTCTTAAATTGAGAATTGAAAATTGAGAATAAAAAAATAAGCTGCGCAAGGTTCGTTTGAACTGCGCAGCTTATCTTTTTTACTTTTTATTGTAGAAACTATTATTTCCCGATTTCATAATCAGTAAGCGAACAGCGGATATTCCTTCATCTTGGCATTTACGCGTGCGCGGACGTCGGCAATGACCTGTTCGTTTTCTACGTTGGAGAGAACGGTCTCAATCATTTCGGCGATTTCCAGCATCAGGTCTTCTTTGGCGCCGCGGGTGGTGATGGCGGGAGTACCCAGACGGATACCGGAGGTCTGGAATGCGGAACGGGTATCGAACGGAACCATGTTCTTGTTCACGGTGATGTCGGCAGATACCAGTGCCTTTTCGGCTACCTTACCTGTCAGGTCGGGATATTTGCTGCGCAGGTCTACCAGCATGGAGTGGTTGTCCGTACCGCCGGAAACGATGGTAAAGCCACGGTCTATCAGGGCTTGTGCCAGCGTAGCGGCGTTTTTCTTTACCTGTTTGGCATATTCTTTCCATTCCGGTTGCAGAATTTCGCCGAAGGCAACGGCTTTCGCAGCAATGACATGTTCCAGCGGGCCGCCCTGAATGCCGGGGAATACGGCAGAGTCGAGCAATTGGGACATCATCTTGATTTCGCCCTTCGGTGTTTTCTTGCCCCAGGGGTTGGGGAAGTCCTTGCCCATCATGATAACACCGCCACGAGGACCGCGGAGTGTCTTATGGGTGGTAGAGGTCACGATATGGGCATATTTCACGGGATTGTCCAGTTCGCCTGCGGCAATCAGTCCGGCAGGGTGTGCCATGTCTACCATCAGGATAGCACCTATCTTGTCGGCTATTTCGCGCATGCGTTTGTAGTCCCATTCGCGTGAATAGGCAGAACCGCCGCCGATAATCATTTTCGGTTTCTCGCGCAGGGCCACTTCTTCCATCTGGTCGTAGTCCACGCGTCCTGTTTCCTTATTGAGGTTGTACTCGCAGGGAGTGTAGATAATGCCGGAAGTATTCACTGACGAACCGTGAGAAAGGTGACCGCCGTGTGCAAGGTTGAGGCCCATGAATTTGTCGCCTGGGTTCAGCACTGCGAGGAATACGGCAGCGTTGGCCTGTGCACCTGAGTGCGGCTGTACGTTTGCCCATTCTGCGCCGAAAATCTGTTTCAGGCGGTCGATGGCAATCTGTTCGCTTTGGTCTACGACTTCGCAACCGCCGTAGTAGCGTTTGCCGGGATAACCTTCTGCATACTTGTTGGTGAGGCAGGAGCCCATTGCCTGCATAACCTGATCACTTACGAAGTTCTCTGATGCAATCAGTTCAATACCTTTGAGCTGACGTTGATGTTCTTTTTCGATGATGTCGAAAATTAAATCGTCTCTTTTCATTCTTGCTTATTAGATAAGTTTGATAATTCTGTATTCTCTTATTAAGCGTACAAATTTAAAGGAAATAAATGAATAAACTGTAAGAAAAGTAAGAAATTTCCTATCAAAAGAACACTCCAAGCGAAAAACTCAGAACATTCTCCCGCCTGTGAAAACGTATCTGGTTGGCAAGAGGCACTTCCTCGCCGGCATTTTCGTCATAGACCGGCTTGTAGCTGATACGCTTTGAAATGTTGTGCAGTCCGATGTCGTAGCGGAAATCGAAGAAGATACGGGAAATCGTTACGGCAACGCCGGCGGTGAGGCTGACGTTCAGCGGATAGAGTTCCTCCTCGATGTCCCGCTGGTCGAAATTCTCGAAAGTGACCTTGCTCTGCCTGTCCCAGATGTAGCGTATTTTCGGTCCGCCGAATACGGCAAGGCTGTAAGGCCCTTCCTTAATGATGTTGTATCCGTAGATTACGGGAATCTCGAAGCTGTGGATAGACGAGGTGATAGAGGCCATTTCGGGTATGCTGCTTTCGGGCGCATCTTCGGGCAGCGGCTTCTCGAAGGTGATGTTGCAGCGGTTTATCGTGTACGACAGTTCCGGTTGCAGGAAGTGGCGTTTGAAGTTTATCCGCATGAAGAACGAGCCGAAATAACCTATCTTATAGTTATTCTGCACCTCGTCGATGACAGTACCGTTCAGCACTAAATCCGATACGAGGAAGAGCGAAGAGGTAAACCCGCCCTTGATACCGAAGTTCACCCGCCGGTCGTGGCGGTGGGTGTGCTGGGGGTGTTCCGGTTTATCCGTTCCGGGCACAACCGGCAGTTGTCCCCACATGGCTGTGGAGAAGGCCAGCAAACAAACCCCGAAAAGTAACCATCTTCTTCCCATAATCAATTTTTATTTATTACTTTTTCTTCTCTACCGACCAGCCGAATTTCCCGATTTTCTCTCCCAGTCCGTAATAGCCGCCATGCACGTAGACCAGCAGGTTGGATTCTGCCAGCTCCAGTTTTCCGGTTTCCGTATTCAGGTGGGAGGTGTCGGCGCGTACATTCACCACATCGGCAATGAACATGTCGTGCGAGCCGAGGGCGACGATTTCCTTTACCCTGCACTCGATGCACAAGGGAGACTCCTCGATGAGCGGGGCGCTGACAACGGTACTTTTGCCGGGTGTCAGCTTCATCTCCTCGAATTTATTGTAGTTCTTGCCCGAACGTACGCCGCACCAGTCGGTGGCGCGCGCCATGTCCTTGGTTGTCAGGTTGATGACAAACTCCATGTTGCGCTTGATGATGTCGTAGGAGTGACGTTCCGGCCGCACGGAAATGTAGCACATGGGCGGGTTTGTACAAATGGTTCCCGTCCATGCAACGGTCAGTATGTTATATTCTTCCGGGGTGCTTCCGCAGCTCACCAGTACGGCGGGCAGCGGATAAATCATGGTTCCCGGTTTCCAGTCTTCTTTCATCAGATTATCTCTATGTCCTCTCTTGTCTGTTCTTTCTCGCAATAGTGGCATTTGATTACGCAGTTCTCCTTGTCCACCACATGAAACAGGGTAGGCATCGGTTCGTTGTTGGTGATGCACTTGGGATTGGCGCATTTTACGATGCCGCGCAATTCGTCGGGCAGTTTCACTTCACGTTTCTCCACCACTTCGTAGTCGCGGATGATGTTCAGCTTTACGTTGGGGGCAACTACGGCAATGCGGTTTATCTCATCGTCGCAGAAGAACTTATCCGCTATTTTGATGATACCCTTTGTTCCCAGCTTCTTGCTTTTGAGGTTGAAACCGATAGTAATGTTGTTGTTCATCTGCTCCAGTCCCAGCAATGATACTACTGTAAACAGCTTCTCAGAGGGTATATGGTCGATGACAGTGCCGTTTTCCAATGCGGCCACCTGCAATTCTTGTTTTTTCATGTCTCCTAAATAAAACCAGTAATATACTTCCTTATACTTTACTTAACATCGTCCAGCGTAATGCCAAGCACATCGCACAGAATGGCTTCGCGTGCATAAAGTCCGTTTTGCGCCTGCTGGAAATAGTATGCCTTCGGGTTGTCGTCCACATCGAGGGCTATCTCGTTGACACGGGGCAGCGGATGCAGGATGCGCAGGTTGGGGCGGGTATGTTCCAGCATTTTGTTGCGCAGGATATAGATATTCTTCACGCGTTCGTACTCCATGAGGTCGGTGAAGCGTTCGCGTTGCACACGGGTCATGTAAAGGATGTCCGCATCGGCTATTATCTCTTCCGTAAAGTCGGTGTGCTCCACAAATCTGATGTCGTGTTCGCGGCAGTAAATCTTGTACTCTTCCGGCATTTTCAGTTCTTCGGGAGCGATGAAATGAAAGGTGGGGTTGAAGTGCCGCATGGCCATCAGCAGGGAGTGTACGGTACGGCCGTATTTCAAATCGCCTACCAGGTAGATGTTCAGGTTCTCCAGCGTACCTTGCGTCTTGTAGATGGAGTAGAGGTCGAGCATCGTTTGCGAGGGATGCTGGTTGGCTCCGTCTCCGGCATTGACGATGGGCACTGTGGTTACTTCGCTGGCATAGCGTGCGGCTCCTTCCAGATAGTGGCGCATTACGATGATGTCGGCATAGTTGCTTACCATCTTGATGGTATCTTTCAGTGTCTCGCCTTTGGACGAGCTGGTAGCTTTGGGGTCGCTAAAGCCGATGACACGTGCGCCGAGCCGGTTGGCGGCGGTTTCAAAGCTTAAGCGGGTGCGGGTGGACGGCTCGAAAAATAGGGTGGCGACAACTTTACCGTCGAGCAGATGCCTGTTGGGTTTTGCCTCGAACTCTTTCGCCATATTGAGCATATAGAGGATTTTCTCTTTGCTGTGTTCGGCGATAGTGACTAAACTTCTGTTTTCCATATCGTTGATATTCGTTTTACTTTTCGAGAGTGTAAAGTTGCAAAAAAAATATGGGTTATGAAAATCTCCGGGAACTTTTATTCTTTTTCCATTACTTTCGCCGTTGGCAAGGCCTGTACGGACTTTGCGCTGTACGGACTTTGCGGTTTGTGTTTAATTCTCGTTAAAATGAAAAGTCATGTTTAAAATCTGTATTGTATTCAAGATAAGTATCCGGCGCGACGGTGGCTCTCCGTGCCGGAAAAGGAAAAAGGAAGAGTCTCCCGCCGCTCTCGGCAGTTTCTCCGGGTTTGTCCGCGAGGAGATTGCGCGTACCCGTCTCATGCACCGCCACAGTACGGCGGGCAATTATGCCACTGCGCTCCGTTCGCTCCTTGCGTTTCATGGCAAAAAGGACATCTCCTTTGCCGAGGTGGACAGCAGGCTGATAGACGCTTACGGGGAATGGCTCCGGAGAAGGGGGATATGCAAGGACACCTTGTCTTGCTACATGCGCTCTTTGCGTGCTGTCTACAACAAGGCGGTGGAGCAGGGGCTTACGGAGCAGAAAGAACCTTTCGGCAATGTGTTTACGGGCATTTCCCGTACCCGGAAACGTTCGATAGAGAAGGCGGACATCAACAAGCTGCGTGCCGTGCAGGTGAAGCCCGGTTCGTTTATGCAACTGGTGCGCGATGTGTTCCTGTTCTGCTTCTATGCCTGCGGCATGCCTTTTGTGGATGTGGCTTTCCTGAAGAAATCGCAGATAAAGGGCGGCATCCTTGTGTATCACCGGCGCAAGACCGACCAGGTGGTGCAAATCAAGCTGGAGCCGTGCATGCAGGAGATAATCAACCGTTACCGGTCGGACGGCAGCGACTATGTGTTCCCTTTTCTTACTTCGCAGGACGAAGATACGGCGTACAGGGAGTACAAACGAAAGTTCTCCTATTATAACAAGACGCTGAAAACTTTGGGAAAGCTGGCGGGGGTAGACAAGCCGCTCTCTTCGTACGTGGCGCGCCACACCTGGGCTACGCTGGCTTTCATGTCCTCGGTGGATATGTCCGTCATAGCGCAGGCGCTCGGACATACCGATGTAAAGACTACCCGGATTTATGTGGAGGATATCGGGAACGGAAAGCAGAATTCTGCCAATAAGAAGCTTTTGGATGAGGTGTTGAAGAAGCGTTCCTCTGTACAAGAGGTCACCTCTGTACAAGAGTGAGAACTCACAGAAATCGGAATAGAGCACTATAACAGCCGCGAAGATATGCAGATTAAATAAAATAAGCAAAAAAGAACTGCCTTTTTTTCAAGGCTGAAATATCTGTTCCAAGCCTTTTCCATGAGGGATACATGCGGCAACTGTTGATACTCAATATATTGAAAATTGTTGTACCTCTTGTACAGAGGTGGTATAAAAAGGCTATATCCTTATTGATAACCGCATTTTCCTGCCGTATATCCACGAGGCGGGGAGAAGGGGTTGTCTATCTTTTTTTAGCCTAAGTCCGATACATATTTTCTTGCATGGTTCTGCCC
>OJPZ01000880.1_pt1 | contig 12465 bp, 8 predicted proteins | sample 1598611 | NCBI WGS metagenome assembly OJPZ01 (sample SAMN03922494, study PRJEB24848) | human gut metagenome | isolation source: stool sample | host: Homo sapiens | place: Germany | collected 2011-11
TACACACTGCATATCGTCGGCAGCGTCAGATGTGTATAAGAGACAGCCTTTCGCACGAAAAAAGACAAGGATGCCTTTCCTGCTATCCACATGAAAGACGCCCTTGCCTTTTTCTATCTGTTTCTTTGCAACAACGGAAAAAGCGTCTCTGAGATTGTGTTCTCAAAGACGCCCTTGCCTTTACGTGTTGCATGATAACACCGGACAAACCTCTTTGTCAATTCCTTTTTTTGTATTTTTACAAGTACAATTATAACCGTTCAGCCTGCGAAAACCACTTACGGAAACACATATGAAATAAGAAAGATAAAGGAATCCGCGCATCGTTCTGCAAAAACTCAATCAAATTATGATTGACAAACATTCCTAATCGTTGTATAAGTATGCATATGAGCAAAGGCGTTCATTTAGGAATCAGAATTTTTCTGCTTTCAAAATGAGCGTCTTTGTTTTTATTGTATAAGATCAAAAAGAAAGGAATGAAATGGAAAATGAAAACAGAAGGTCAGGTAAGGATTCCTTCAGGATGTGCCATCGCAGCTATGATTTCCAGAGACGGGAATAAAATGTCCGGGGAAACGATCACAAATGCTATGAAACCCATGCATGACCGATCCAATGGTCTTGGCGGCGGATTTGCCGGTTATGGAATCTATCCGGAATATAAAGACTTTTATGCCTTTCATATGTTTTTTGACAGCAGAGCTGCCAGAAAAGGATGCGAGGCGTTTTTAAAAGAACGGTTTGAGATCGTACAGTCAGAAATTATCCCCACAAGAAAAACGCCTCTGATCACAGATGAGCCTATCATCTGGAGATACTTTGTAGCTCCTTTGAAGTCTCTTCTGACGTCTATGCAGCTGGATGAAAAGGAATATGTGGTACGTACAGTCATGAAGATCAATACGGAGATGCCGGGAGCTTATGTCTTTTCCAGCGGCAAAAACATGGGAACTTTCAAAGCAGTGGGATACCCGGAAGACATCGGTATTTTCTATAAATTAGACGAATACGAGGGATATTCCTGGACTGCCCACGGCCGCTATCCTACCAATACTCCGGGCTGGTGGGGCGGAGCTCACCCCTTTGCTCTTCTGGATTCTTCCGTTGTACATAACGGTGAAATTTCTTCCTATGATGCCAACCGCCGTTTTATGGAAATGTTTGGATATAAGTGTACCCTTCAGACGGATACGGAAGTCATCACGTATATTTTAGACTATCTGCTCCGCAGGCAGAATCTGACTCTTGGAGAAGCTGCCAGCGTAATTGCCGCCCCCTTTTGGAGCACCATTGCAGCAAAAACAGATCTTGCAGATCAGAAAAAGCACACTTACTTACGAACTCTGTTCCCCAGCCTTCTGATCACCGGACCTTTCTCCATTGTTTTCGGTTTCAACGGAGGGCTTATGGCGCTCAATGACCGGCTGAAGCTCCGCTCCATGGTCGTAGGAGAAAAAAAAGATATGGTTTATATTGCCAGTGAAGAAACAGCCATCCGAGCCATGGAACCGGATGCCGAAAATATCTGGGCTCCCGCCGGCGGAGAACCGGTTATCGTAACAGTAAAGGAAGGTGTTTTATTATGAGCATTGAATTTATCTACCCTGAGTTTGAAGTGATCCGAAATGAAAACCGCTGCATTACCTGCCGTATCTGCCAGCAGCAATGCGCCAATGGCGTACATTCCTACAATAGTGAAACCAAACAGATGGTATGTGACGAAAGCAACTGTGTAAACTGCCAAAGATGTGTTTCCTTTTGTCCCACCAGAGCTTTAAAAATCGTAAAGAGCGACTGTTCTCTACGCGAAAATGCCAACTGGCCGGAAAATATGATGAAAGAAATTTATAAACAGGCAAACAGCGGCGGAGTCCTGCTCTCTTCCATGGGAAACCCAAATCCTCTTCCCGTTTATTGGGATCGCATCTTAATCAATGCTTCGCAAGTAACCAACCCTCCCATCGACCCTCTAAGAGAGCCTATGGAAACCCGGATTTATCTTGGAAAGAAACCGGAACAAGTGCATCGGATGGCGGACGGTTCTTTAGACTGTGAGCTTCCCCCGCAGCTGGAACTCTCTATGCCGGTCATGTTCTCCGCCATGAGCTATGGCTCTATCAGTTATAATGCGCACAAATCACTGGCTCTCGCTGCAAAAGAGCTTGGGATTTTATATAATACAGGAGAAGGTGGTCTCCATGAAGATTTTTATTGCTATGGAGAAAACACCATTGTACAGGTAGCGTCAGGACGCTTTGGCGTTCATGAAAAATATTTAAACGCCGGCGCCGGCATTGAGATCAAAATGGGACAGGGCGCAAAACCGGGAATCGGAGGGCATCTTCCGGGAACTAAAATTGTAGGAGACGTGTCCCGCACCAGAATGATCCCTGAAGGCTCTGACGCCATCTCCCCCGCGCCTCATCATGATATCTATTCTATTGAAGATCTGCGGCAGCTGGTCTGTTCTCTGAAAGAGGCTACGGAATACAAAAAACCGATTATCGTAAAAGTGGCGGCTGTCCATAATATCGCAGCCATCGCCAGCGGAATTGCACGCAGCGGCGCGGACATTATCGCTATCGACGGCTTCCGCGGAGGCACCGGCGCCGCTCCTACCAGAATACGCGACAATGTGGGAATCCCTGTAGAGCTCGCTCTGGCGGCAGTGGATCAGAGGCTTCGTGATGAAGGAATCCGAAATCACGTTTCGCTCGTAGCAGGCGGCAGTATCCGCAGCGCTTCCGATGTGGTAAAAGCAGTAGCCCTTGGAGCGGACGCCTGTTATGTTGCAACAGCCGCGCTTCTGGCTCTTGGGTGTCATCTCTGCCGCACGTGTCAAAGCGGCAAGTGTAACTGGGGGATCGCCACGCAGAATCCTGAACTTGTGGAAAGACTTGATCCGCAGACGGGAAGCCGTCGGCTTATCAATCTGATGACTGCCTGGAAACATGAAATCAAAGAACTTATGGGAGGTATGGGAATTAACTCCATCGAAGCTCTCCGGGGCAACCGTCTTATGCTCCGCGGAATCGGGCTAAACGAAAAAGAACTTGAAATACTTGGCATTTCCCATGCCGGAGAATAAAAACAATATCATTTTATCAAGGAGATGTGTTATACTATGAAAGTGATAGATGCTGCTGCACTAGATTATAAAACTTTAAACGAAGTCCTTCGGCAGCCGGAACACGATTATGTGATCGAAGGCTGCTGCGGACAGCGCTTTATCGGCGCCGGAATGTCTGACCGGAATATTACCGTCAATGGAATTTCCGGCAATGCTCTCGGCGCCTACCTAAATAACGCCTCTATTACCGTAAACGCAAATGCGCAGGACGCCGTAGGCGATACGATGAACGCAGGAAAGATTTTGATTCATGGCAGCGCCGGAGATGCGGCCGGATACGCTATGAGAGGCGGTAAAATTTATGTTCGCGACCATGCCGGCTACCGGGCGGGCATTCATATGAAAGAATATAAAAAGAAAGTTCCGATAATGATTATCGGAGGATGCGCCGGCAGTTTTCTGGGGGAATATCAGGCCGGAGGGATTCTGATTGTATTAGGATTACAGGAAGATCATCATCCGATCATCGGCAATTTCCCCTGTACCGGTATGCACGGCGGAAAGCTGTTTCTGCGGGGCGACTGCAGGAATCTGAAATTTCCTCCGCAGGTGACGGCAGATATTGCTTCTTTTGAAGACTTGCAGGGAATCATGGATGATCTGAAGGAATATTGCAGCGATTTTCACTATGACCTGAAAACCATTCTCTCCTCTCCTTTTACTCTTGTCACCCCGAACAGCAAGAATCCGTATAAACAGATGTATGTAGCAAATTAACGTGAAAGAGGTGGAAGACTATGAAATATTCCCAGCAAGAAATTATACAGTATGTTCAGGAAGAGGACGTTAAGTTTATCCGTCTGGCTTTCTGCGACGTTTTCGGAAAACAGAAAAACATATCCATCATGCCTGATGAGCTTCAAAGAGCCTTTTCTTACGGTATCGCCATTGACGCGTCCGCCATCGATGGATTTGGTGATGAGACTCATTCAGATCTATTTCTTCATCCAGAACCGGATACTTTGATGCCTCTTCCCTGGAGACCGGAAGAAGGCAGTGTAGTTCGGATGTTCTGTCATATCACGCATCAAGACGGCACGCCTTTTGAGTATGATTCCCGTGCGCTTCTGGAAAAAGCCATTAAAGCAGCCTCTGAAGAGGGATTGCAATTTTCTTTTGGTACGGAACAGGAATTCTATCTTTTCCGGTCAGACGACTTTGGCGAACCTACCATGATCCCATATGATCATGCCGGATATATGGATATCGCTCCGGAAGACAAAGGTGAAAATATCAGACGAGAGATCTGTCTGACTCTTGAACAAATGGGCATTCATCCCGAAAGTTCCCACCACGAACAAGGACCGGGGCAAAATGAGATCGATTTTCGCTACTCCGACCCTATGACGGCGGCCGATAACGCCTTGACTTTTCAGACTGTAGTTAAAGCTGTTGCGTTAAGAAACGGTCTCTGTGCCGATTTTTCCCCAAAACCCCTTCGTGATCAGCCCGGCAATGGTTTTCATATTAACATTTCCGTCAAATCCGATCGCGAATTTAATTATATGGACGCTGTAATTGCCGGTATTCTGGATAAAATCTCGGAGATGACTCTTTTTTTGAATCCGCTTGAAAATTCCTATGAACGTTTTGGACAAAATAAAGCGCCGCTCTACATCTCTTGGTCAAAAGAGAACCGTTCCCAGCTCGTCCGTGTTCCCGCGGCGCTGGGCGAATATCAGCGCGTAGAGCTTCGTTCTCCTGATCCGTCCACCAACACCTACCTGGCGTTTGCCTTGATCATTTACGCGGTCCTCGACGGAATCCGTAATAAAACAGAGCTCCCCGCTCCTGCCGATATCAATCTGTATCGGGCTGATAAAGATACGCTTGCGCGCTTTGGCCAACTTCCGAAAGACTTTAAAACAGCCTGTTTTCTTGCCGCAAACAGTTCTTTTATCAAGAAATATATACCTGACGCGATCTTAAACATTTATTGCAAACAGTAATTTATACGAGTTCCAAAGAAAGGAGAGCATAAAATGAGTCTAAAAGAGCGTACATACAGTATTCTTGTTGTATCTTCGACAGACAGTTTTGCCTCTGCCTTTATCGGCTCTCTTCCTGAAATCCGGTATTATCCTGTTCTTACGGCTTCAAGTGTCAGCGCAGCGAAACGAATGTTAAAAGAAAAGTCTTTCGATTTTGTCATTATCAATTCTCCTCTGTCTGATGATATCGGCGTTCGTTTTGCGATCGACCTTTGTTCCTCCAGACAGATCGCCGTTCTGCTTTTAGTAAAACGGGATATTCACTCTGATATTCATGACAAGGTTGCCGAATATGGAGTGTTTACACTTCCAAAGCCAACTTCAAAACCGACCCTCCTTCAGGCGTTAAGCTGGATGGAAAGTTCCCGCGAGCGTTTAAGGCAGCTTGAAAAGAAATCTTTATCCATCGAGGAAAAAATGGCGGAAATCCGTCTGGTCAACAAAGCGAAATGGTTTTTGATCAGTGAACTTTCTATGAGTGAACCGGAAGCTCACCGCTACATAGAAAAACAGGCAATGGATCGCTGTATTCCAAAGCGATCCATTGCCGAAGAAATTGTCAAGACTTATACTTGATCTTCTCCTCCTTCCACTTCCGACTTTATTATCAGAAGTGCAGGGAGGTAAAATTATGTTTTTATTCTGTCAGTCAGGCTTACCGCCTTTTCTTTCTGCCTAAGAATCTGCCTGCCGCCGCAAGCATTGCCGCAAATCCTAAGGTCGTCCATCCGACCGGCGTTTCCTTATCTCCTGTCGCAACAGCCTTTTCATCGCTTGCCGATGGTGTTCCATTCGTTGACGGTGTATCGTCCGGCGACAGTGAATTATCTGGATTCACAATATCTGTATTACCGGAATCCGGATCTGTCGGGAATTCCGGATCTGTCGGTGGATTCGGCTCCGATTTTTCCAGACCTTCTATCGCTTTTTGCAGTTTTTCCAATGCCTCATTCACATCTTCTTTTACTGCATTTTCTCCAAGCTTTAAGACTTTTTCCGCCTCTTTTAAAGCTTCTTCCAGAACCGTTTTACTGTCTTGTGTATAAATACTCAAATCTTTGCCTGCATATAAGTCATATGCCGCCTGAAGTTCTGTAAGATCTCCTTTATACATAGTCAGCCTTTTCCCGACTTCTATCAGTGTCTTATACGCTGTCTCCACTTCTTCGCTTGTTGCATCCGGCTTCTCATCAATCGCTTTTGCATTTTTATACGCTTCCTCATACTCTTCGCGCACAACCGGAATTACATCCTGATATTTTTCATCTTGCATCTGTTCTTCTGCATGCCGGATTGCCTCTTTAAGATGAGACTTATCGACTTCTTCTTTTTCCTGTTCAAATACAGCCGTAAAAGCGGCGCTTTCTTTTGCATCAAACGTATATTTTTCCTGTTCGCTTACCGGGTTTCCTTTTTCATCTTCCCAACGGACAAATTGATATCCTTCTTCCGGATATGCTTCGATTGTAATCTTGCTTCCCTTTTTCACAGTATTTCTTTGGGAAACAGTTCCCTTTCCTTCTGTCTGCGGTATGATTTCCACAACTTCTTTTCCCATTAATTCTGATAAGGACAGTTCTTCATATTTCATAATATCCTGTGAATGTAATTCTGCCGGATTGTAAGAATCATACTTTTCATACATCAGACCGATTTGGTGATTCGGAAGTTCGCTCAGGCAGGAATATGCAAACCCTGCATTCTTACTGTCTACCGAATAATCGTAAGTCCAATCAATTTTATATTTTTCACTTCCTTCTTTTCCGGTATCTGTGATCAAACCGATCTTGACTCTTCCGTCTCTTCGATAATTTCCCACACCGGCAGGAGTGGACATGATCAGCGCCGGCTTTCCTTCTATCAGACCGCCATAGCGGATCACGGATAACTGCGATCCCCATCCCGGCTGGGTCATTCCCGGTACATACGCCGCTTCTGTCCATGTTTTTCCTCCGTCCAGGCTCACTGCTTCCGCTATCTTAGAACCTGTTGATCTCGCATAAACACGAAGCGTTCCATCCGGCATTTCTACGATCTGTGATTCTGACATCGCCGCTTTCTTCGTAGACGGTCCTTTTGCATAATTCCATGTTGCTCCATGATCGTCGCTGTAAATAATTCCCGACTGTGCCGTATCATAAACCGGTACGATCAACCGCCCCTTATATTCTCCGTTTTTAATCTGCATGCCTCTTCCCGGACCTGTGACAAGCACTCTTGAATCTTCTGCTTTGACCATTCCGTTTAAAAGTATCGGATCAGACCATGTTTTTCCGTCATCATCACTGTACTTCATATACAGCCATGTCGTAGGCAATGCTTTGAATACTGCATCTGCATACATAATGTTCATCGGAACGTCTTTGTCTGTCTCATCTGTTACAAGCTGTCCCGAACCGTTCGTAGGATCGAATCTTGACGATTTTTGTTTGACTGTCTGCAATACATTATCCTTCAAAATTTCAAAATTACTGTTCAGAGAATACTCTGTCGGCTGATTCGTTGTATCATTATAGATAACACCATTCTCCCTCACTGTATAATTATAATCTGTTTCTCCTGCCTTTTGCAGTTTCAAGTATTTTTTCCCTTGAATTTCTTTATATCCGCTTCCTGTAACTGCCTGCGGAGAACCATATCCAGCCGCCATAGCGTCCGATATCAAAAATACACGTTCTGTCTCTTCGTCCTGCAAAAGAACCGGATCGATAAATGATGCACTTTGATTTACTCTCGTCTGCGTTCCTACCGGAATTTCTAATGTATTATCTTCATAATCCTCATAGTGGAATGGAAGCTCCGGCTTGCTCCAGTTCTTTCCTCCATCTTCGCTTCTTGCCACTGCAATATCAATATTATTCGGTGAATCGTGCGTACCGCCAAACCTTGCGTCTGCCGCGCTGATCACTGTACCGCTTTTCAGTGTCAAAAGCGCCGGAATCCGGTAATAGTTCGCGCCTGTTCCGTCATTTTTATGGAAAATCTGCTGTAATTCAGGATATGCGGTCTTCTTCGTTTCCTCGATCAGTTCTTCATCTGTTAAAGGAGTCTCATACACTTCGATCTTATGGATATTTCCTCCGAAAGTATATTTATTAATTCCTCCCCTTTTTGTTGCCCCCAGAGAAACAGTATCTAATCCCGTAATTTCAGAAATAAAGCGGTATCCTCCCAATGCAGCGGCGTCTACCGTCAGCACTTTCTCTCCGTTTGCAAACAACTGATACGTTCCTTTTTCTTTATCTGCCTGAAGCGCAATTATATTTTCTGCAGGTTTTCCTTTATAATCTGCCTTCACTGCATTTGCCGCTTTAAATCCATAATTCATCGCGCTCTCATTTCTGATTTCGCAGCCAAGTACTCCTTCAGGTCTGATATAAACATGAAAATGTCTGTTTTCATGTCCTGCTTTTGCATTGGAAACACTAAACAAAGACTGAATTGCCTGATCGCTTGTCGATGTATAGTGTACTAAAATCGTACCTTCTTCCAGCTTCATCAATTTTTCTGCGTAATCTTTTGTACTTAATTCTACCGGTGATCCTACTGCGATCTTCTGATCCTCTTTTCTGAAAACCAATCCTCTGCCTACCGCGTATATTTTAAATATTTTTTCTTTTTCAGCCTCTGCATTTTTTGCTTTCAGCCGGATCGTATATGTCTTTCCTTCCTCCAGTTTCTTTGCTGTTTTCAACACTCCGTTTTCTATCGCAAAATATGGATTATGAGTGTCGCCTTCTCCTGTGCAAAGAGAGAAAACATAGTTTCCTTCAGGAGCCATCTCATTAACTGTGAATGTTCCCACCGTTGTTCCTTCATTCAAGTTTTCTACTTTTTCATCACTCAAACAAATATCAAATGCTTCCTCAAGCGTATTATTTAATTCAATCTCCTGTTTTTGAAATACTGTTTTTTCCGCCCGGTCTTTCAGCCATGCAGACACTTCTACCTCGTATTTCTGATTCTCGGGAAGGTTTTTTAAAACAATCAACTTCTCTCCTGCTTCTGCATCTGTCTCATATGTCTGCCCTGATGCTTTGGAAACCGCTTTCAGATGCACCGCCCCTATCTGAGACTTGCTGTCTTCTTTCAGCTTTTCCAAAGACACGCCGATGCGGTTCGGCGTTTTTATAACTTCCGGAGTGATTTCAGATGTTTTCTCATTGATCGGCATCTCATAAAACAAATTGGCAATCGCGCTGTCCTCTTTCCACAATCCGCATCCTTTTAAAAAGTGTCTGGTCATAAGAAGGTGTCCGTTTGCGCCCGGATGCAGATTATTTCCGAATAAAACAGTATCTTTTTTCAGCCAGCCGTAATCGTTAAACGCTTTTTGAAGTTCCGTATACTGATCGATATAGATCAGGTTCTGCTCGTCTGCGACCTGCTTCATTTTTGCAATATACTGCGGTATATTCGCTTCTCTTGAACCGGTATTCCACATTGGCGTTGGCGTTCTTAAAATGATCACCGCGTCTTTATTTTTATTTCTGATCTTCTCTATGATCGTCTCAAGATTCTTTTTGTATATATCCGCCGTAAGTCCTCCTGTTGCCGCATCATTCGTTCCAAGCATGATCGAGACTACGTCAGGAGTATATTTTTCCAATCTCTGTTCAATATTATTCAGCGTACTTGTTGTCGTCGCTCCTGAAACAGCCGTATTGATCACAGTATCTGAAGCTCTTCCCATCTCATCTTTCAAATATTTTTCAAAAGTCTGAGCGATCCCGTCATAACCTTTTGTCCACAAAGCCGCATGTGTAATAGAATCTCCCATGAACAGCCATGTCATCTTATCTTTTTCTTTCAGCTTTTCCGAAAGCGCTTTTTGCTTTTCATCCAGCGTCTGCCCATACGCGATTCCGACATTGCCTGCTTCCGTTTTTCCTGTCACAGTTTGAAGCTGTGTCGTTCCGTCTGATGAAATACATTTGAAAAGGTACTCTTTTCCCGATTCTGCTCCTGTAATCGTAAATGTATTCCCATCCGCACTTCCCGTTATTTTTTTATCTCCAATACTCAACTCGTATCTCCACGACGTTTCATTTGTTTCCGGGATCTGTACATGCAGACCGGCATTCTCCGCCGTCACAACCGGAAGAACGTTCAAATATACGTCCGGCTGCTCTTCTTTCAGATTCAGAGTCACTCCGTTTCCCGGATAACTGTCCGTCGTCTTGATCGTAGCTGCGGAAAACTGTTTTCCGATCTCAAAATGTCCCGCTGCGTTCAGCGTTTGACCGTCTTTTAATTTATTATTTTTAAAATCATCCTGATTTGTCTGTGCAAAATGATCGACTACAACGATCCGATCGAGCTTCTCCGACTCGTCTTCGTATTCTTTTACAACTTCGTCTACCGCTTTACAGTACAGCATGATTGTTGCATTTACCGCATCATCTTTAACTGCAAATGGCTTTTGGATCACAGCAAATCCTTTTCCGTTTTCTTTTAATCCTAATGACAGGTTGATAAATTGACGCAATGAATCTTGAAACGAAGCAATTCCTGCTTCTCCTGCCTGATAATCCTCTTTCCCGACGAGATAAGCCGCCGCTTTCGGGCTGTAATCCGCCACTAAAGTCTGATAATTGTCAACGACGTCTTTTAAAGTCTGACCGGCCTTTCCTGTGTTGATCGTATAACGCTGCCGCCCGTTTTCATTTCCTGCTTTCGTCCACCGCACATACTCTTCAAACTGTCCTACATAATTTCTTACCCCTCTTGTCTGGGCAAATCCTCCCTGTACGGCTTCTCCTCCTGTAAATACCCATGAGTTATCGCCGTACTGAATTTGAAACATCTCGCCCACTGCCGAACCGCTTGCGATCTCACCGGAAGTTTCCGGTTTCGATATCGCGATCGCGTCCGCGTCCGTCAACGTTTCACTTGTAATGATAACGTGAGAAATCTCCCCCTGAAATCCTTTGTAAACCTGTCCGTCTTTTGTTTTCTGCGCTCCGATCGTCACCTGATCCAGAACCGACTGCTTTGAAAAAAGACCTCTGTTCCCTGCGTCTGTGTTACTCCACATTTCCTGTCCGTCGATCGTCAGACGCATCGACTTCTCATTCTGACTGCTGACAACGACAGTGTGCCAATTCCCATCTGAAAATGAAGCCGGTCCTACATGTTCCGCCGCAGTATGTTTATATACCATACGAAACTTTTCATTCGCCCTTATAAAGAAAGAAGTACAGTCGCTTCCCCTGTTAAGATCTGTCGGAAGATCGATCGTTTTATCTTTCGCTCCCAGTAAAACGCCGTCCGCTTTTTTGGAAGCTTTAAATCTGAACACTACGCTTCCCGTCTCTATTTTATGTATTTGTTCCGCATGATCGCTGACATCGACGGCGCGCGTTCCGTCAAATCTCTGTTCTTCGCCCTGAAATTCCTGAAAGAGAACTGCTTTTTCTTTTAAATCGTCCAATTTACTTTTGCTTTCCGCCTGATACGATTCCTGTCCTTATTCATTCTGCATTTCATATGCCTGAACAATCAATTTCATATCATCTGCAGCTGTAAACGCTAAAGAGCCTGCCAAAAGTACAGCAGTCCACCGCTTCCAATCCCTCATTTCCTTTCCTCCATTCTTTTTGTGAATTGTAGATATTTTTTCCGGTATTTCAGAATTATTTTGGTATATTATGCACCCATTATATCATCAGGCAATATATGTATCTTGTGCATTTTCTACTATTATATATGCTTTTTTATACATTTCGGAACTTATAATCAATTTGCAATGTGCCTCCTTTGAACTACAAAAAGCAAGCCCTTCTCAGACTTGCTTTTCTTATCTCTTTCCGACATATTCAATTAACCAAATCTTCCCGTAATGTAATCTTCTGTCTTTTTATTTTGCGGTATTGAAAACAGTTTTTCTGTATTGTTGTATTCCACAACTTCTCCGAGAAGGAAAAACGCCGTATTGTCAGACACACGCACTGCCTGCTGCATGTTATGCGTAACCATGACAATCGTATAATCTTTTTTCAGCTCCATCGCAAGGTCTTCGATCTTTGATGTGGAGATCGGGTCAAGCGCCGATGTCGGTTCATCCACCATTTTGGGTAGGATGCCCTCAACCCCTTGTAAACACTGGGCTGTACGGCGTATAATTGCGTGTTTTGTGTACTCTTTTTGTGGTATTTTTCCCCTTCGGGATCGATTATTTCTTCTCATTTTGCTTTTCATACCTTCTATCTTTTCTTCATTTTTCACAACATTACATTTTACTGCTGTGATACCATTGTACGAAAATCATGTAAAATCGACTACCACCAGTTTGTTAAATCAAAGTAAAATTTATGTGAACGGACAACAGACGCATAGATC
>OJPZ01000881.1_pt1 | contig 12465 bp, 10 predicted proteins | sample 1598611 | NCBI WGS metagenome assembly OJPZ01 (sample SAMN03922494, study PRJEB24848) | human gut metagenome | isolation source: stool sample | host: Homo sapiens | place: Germany | collected 2011-11
ACGCCAAAAAGGCAAGGGAAAAGCCAGGCCCCACGATCTATGGGGCCTGGCCCATAAAACGCTGTCAGAAAGGGGCAAGACGCCGGTTCACTCCGTGGGCAAAGCCCGGGCCCACGCGTTACGGGCCCGGGCGGAACAGCCCGCCCCGCCGCGGGCTACGGCCTCAGGTCGCCCGCGCCCGCTGGTGCGCGACTATCGCCGCCCGCGCAGGGCCGCCGCCCGCGCAGGGCCGCCGCCCGCGTAGGGCCGCCGTCCGCGCAGGGCAGCTATAGAACAGCCCATCCCCCCTTGCCAAGGGGAGTAAGATCCGCTATACTAATTAACAACCAATATTATGAAATGAGGTTTACAATATAGTATGCGGTTCTCCACTCGCAGCCTGTTGCTGTGCGCCCTGTTTGCCGCCCTGATGGCGGTTTGCTCCCAGCTGTCCATTCCGTTGCCCATGGTGCCCATCAACCTGGCGTTGTTTGCGGCGCTTTTAGGCGGGGCGCTGCTGGGGCCAAAGCTGGGAGCGGCAGCCATTGGGGTATACGTTCTGGTGGGCTTGCTGGGCGTGCCGGTATTCGCCTCCTTTGGCGCAGGGCCGGGGACGTTGTTTGGAAAGACCGGCGGGTATATAATAGGATATGTGCTGGCAGCCTTTTTGACCGGGCTGTTGACCATCCGGCGGAAGAACTATGGTTGGACCTGCCTGGCCATGGTGGCGGGCACATTGGCCTGCTATCTGTTTGGTACGGCCTGGTTCATGCAGGTGACCGGCATGGGATTGTGGCTTAGCTTGACCTACTGTGTGTTGCCCTTCCTGCCCGGGGATGGGTTAAAGATTTTGGCTGCGGCCTGGCTAAGCCGGCGGCTGCGGCCCCATGTGGAGGAGATGTTGACAAGATGAACACCAAGGCGCGGGTCCTTGCCATATTGGAGGAAAACCGGGGGACGGTTGTTTCCGGGCAGGCGTTGGCCCAGGCTGCGGGGGTGTCCCGCACAGCGGTGTGGAAGGCCATGGAGCAGCTCAGGCAGGATGGCCATAGCATCCAGGGCGCCACCAACCGGGGCTATATGCTGGCGCCGGACAGCGGGGTCCTGTGCCGGGAGACCGTGCTGCCCTATATAACGGCCCAGGTGGCGTTGGTGACCCCTGGGGCGGTGGATTCCACCAACAACGTGGCCAAGCAGCTGGCCCAGCAGGGGGCGCCCCACGGCACGGCCGTGCTGAGCCATAAGCAGACCGCCGGCCGGGGGCGGATGGGCCGCCGGTTCGAGAGCCCGGAGGGGGGCATATATGTAAGCATTCTGCTGCGGCCCCAGCTGCCCGCCCAGGAGGGGGTGCGGTTAACCCTGGGGGCCTGCGTAGGGGTTTGCAGGGCCATGGAGCAGGCGGGCGGGCTGCAAGGCCGGATCAAGTGGGTCAACGACGTATATCTGGCGGGGAAAAAGATTTGCGGCATCCTCACCGAGGCGGCCACCAGCGTGGAAAACGGGATGCTGGAGTATGTGATCGTAGGGGTGGGGGTGAACTATACGGAGCCGCCGGAGGGGTTCCCGCCGGCGCTAAAGGATATTGCCGGGAGCCTGTATGGTCCCCACCGCGCCCCGCCCTTGCCCCGGAACCGCATGGCCGCCCTGCTGATCGACCAGCTGATGGATTGCCTGGAGCGGCCGCTGGATGCAGATATCTTGGAAGAATACCGGCAACGGAGTTTGGTGGTTGGAAAAGCGGTATTGGTGCTGCGGGGGGAATCCCAGCGGCCGGCCCTGGCGGAGGCCATCCTGGCGGACGGCAGCCTGCGGGTGCGGTATCCCGACGGCAGCCGGGAGGACCTTTGCAGCGGCGAGGTTTCCATACGCCCCCAGGCATAAGCAAAAATGCCCGGCCCCATGGGAAGAAGGTGAAAACCGGGCCCATGGGGGCAATGCGGCCCGATCCAACCGGCCAAGATAGGGGAGGCCCCAGGGGGCTTCCTTTTTGTTTTTGGGGCCGGCTTTTAAGCAGGGTTTGCCATAAGCCTTGCAATTCTTACACTACTTTTTTTTACAAGGGTGTGATAAAATATAATAACATTCCATTCACTTGGCCGGTTACGGCCAGGGAATGGGCCATTATCATCATCATCTGTAAAGGAGCGTAGAAGAATGGAAACCAAAAAAGCATCCCTCTGGAAAAGCTATCGCTTCCCGCTGTTGCTCATCGGCTCCATTGTTGTTGGCTGCCTGCTGGGCTGGGCTATGGGGGAGAAGGCCACGGTCCTTAAACCCTTTGGCCAGGTATTCCTGAACCTGATGTTTACCGTGGTGGTGCCCCTGGTGTTCACCAGCGTGGTCACTGCCGTGGGCTCCATGGTGAACCTGAAACGCCTGGGTAAGATCCTGGGCAATATGCTGCTGGTGTTTGTGGTCACCGGCATCATCGCCGGCATCATTATCATCGCCGTGGTGAATATTTGGCCCCCGGCCCAGAACGTTTCCCTGGATATGGCCGGGGATGGCGGCTTTGAAGAGGTGGTTTTGGCGGACGCCATTGTAAACGGCATCACCGTTAACGATTTCTCCGGCCTCCTTTCCCGGAATAATATGCTGCCCCTGATCATTTTCTCCATCCTCTTCGGCATCGGCCTGAGTATGTGCGGCGGCCAGGATAGCGCCGTGGGTAAGGTCATCGCTAACCTGAACGATATCATGATGAAGCTGGTGAAGATCATCATGTATTATGCCCCCATCGGCCTGGCCGCCTATTTCGCCAGCCTGGTGGGCGAGTTCGGACCCCAGCTCCTGGGAGACTATGCCCGGGCCATGGTCATTTACTATCCCATTTGTTTCCTGTACCTATTTATCATGTTCCCCTTGTACGCCTATTTTGCCGGCGGCAAGCTGGGCGTAAGACGCATGTTCTCCAACATCGCCGCTCCCGCTCTCACGGCCTTTGCCACCGGTAGCTCCATCGCCACCATCCCCGTTAACCTGGAAGCCTGCGAAAAAATCGGCGTCAAGCGGGATGTGAGCGAGATCGTGGTGCCCATCGGCGCCACCATGCATATGGACGGTTCCGTGCTTTCCGCCATTTTGAAGATCTCCTTCCTGTTCGGCATCTTCAACATGGAATTCACCGGCATCGGCACCTATCTTACCGCCATCTGCGTGGCTGTGCTTTCCGGCGTGGCCATGAGCGGTATCCCTGGCGGCGGCCTCATCGGCGAAATGCTCATCGTCAGCCTCTACGGCTTCCCCCCCGAAGCCTTCCCCATTATCGCCATGATCGGCTTCCTGGTGGACCCCCCTGCTACCATGATCAACTCCAGCGGCGATACCATTGCCGGCATGTTGGTCACCCGCATCGTGGAGGGCAAGGGCTGGATGGAAAAACGCCAGGCAGCACAGGACCCCATATCCCAATAACCCGATCCCTCCCCTTTGGAAAAAAGTGGCTCCGGCCACTTTTTTTCTTGCAAAAGCCTGGCCAAGGGGCTTGCTTTCCCGCTGCAAAACGGGTTACAATAAATACGTATGGCAAGGTGAAACTTGCCGATTCTTTAAGAAAGGAGAACTTCATGGACGCCGGACCATGTGGCAGTAGTCGCCACAAAGCTTTTAATTTCATATGGGAACGGCGTACCCCGATCTTGGCGCGCCGTTCGTAAAGGAGACGTGTTTTTTTATGATCGAACAAGTTCTTCAGTACCTGCGGGAACGCAAATACGCCCAGGTCAAGGCCGCTGCCTTGAACATGCACTATGCGGATATCGCAGAGGTCTTTGCCCGCTTGGACGATGATGGCGACCGGGAAAGCGCCCTGCTCTTCTTCCGGCTGCTGCCCAAAGAGCTGGCTGCCGAAACCTTCGCCTACATGGAGCCGGATGTGCAGGAGCATATCCTTAGCGCCATCACCGACCGGGAGCTCCGCTTCATCCTGGACGACCTCTATCTGGACGACTATGTGGACCTGGTGGAGGAGATGCCCGCCAACGTGGTCAAGCGCGTGCTGCGCAATTCCAGCGGCGAAAACCGTAAGCTGATCAACCAGTACCTCCAATATCCCGAGGACTCGGCTGGCAGCATCATGACCAATGAGTACGTCTATTTCAAGCAGAGCCTTACCGTGCGCCAGGCCATTGAAAATATCCGCAAAACCGGCATCGATAAGGAAACCATCAATACCTGCTATGTGATAGACAACGAGCACCATCTGGATGGGGTGGTGGGCCTAAGGGAGCTCATCCTGGCGGACCCGGATACCGTGGTTGGGGATATCATGCGCACCCACATCATCTGCGTCCATACCCATGACGACCAGGAAGAGGTCGCCTTGATGTTTTCCAAATATGATATGCTTTCCATGCCCGTGGTGGATAACGAAAATCGCTTGGTGGGCATCATCACCATCGATGACGTGATCGACGTTATGGCCGATGAAGCCACCGAGGATATGGAAAAAATGGCCGCCATTACCCCCAGCGATAAGCCCTATCTGCGCACCGGGGTCTTTGAAACCTGGAAAAGCCGTATCCCTTGGCTGCTCCTGCTCATGGTTTCCGCTACCTTTACCAGCATGATCCTCATGCGCTTTGAGCAGGCCCTCTCTACCGCCCTCATCGCCTTTATTCCCATGCTCATGGATACCGGCGGTAACTCCGGCAGCCAAAGCTCCGTTACCATCGTCCGCAGCATCTCCCTGGGGGATGTGGAGTTCCGCGATCTCCCCAGGGTGCTCTGGAAGGAGATCCGCGTGGCCCTGCTGTGCGGCATTACCCTGGCTGTATGCAACTTCGCAAAACTCCTCTTCTTCGACCGGGTGGGCGTGCCTGTGGCCACGGTGGTGTGCTGTACCCTGATTTGCACCGTCCTCTTCGCCAAAGCCGTGGGCTGCGCCCTGCCCATGCTGGCCAAACGTCTGGGCTTCGACCCCGCCGTCATGGCCAGCCCCTTTATCACCACCATTGTGGACGCCGCTTCCCTGCTGATCTACGTCCGTATCTCCATGACCCTGCTGGGTTGACCTCCCCAGCTCCATTGCCGCCCCGCCGGGCGGCTTTTCTTTGCGCTTGCCCTGGGTCTTTCGGAGGGGCTGTAGCCGCACCCCCCTTCCATCCCTTCTTTCTTTTTTTAAGAAGGAATATGGTTTCGCCCCCCCTCCCGCAAACGCCTGCCCCCGCCCCTTGGTACATATAGAAACAAACGTTCTATTTTGTGCAGGCCCAGCCTTTTTTCCGGCAAAAGAAAAAGCCCCCGAATCCGGGGGCTTTCCCTTGCGAAAAAAACTGCACTTGCAACAGCTTTTCTGAAAGGATGCTAAAACCGTGAGCCTGATGTGGTTTGTTTCGCCGGGGCGGCGAACCGCCCCGGCTTACAGGTGCGTGTAATTACGCGTTGACCTTCCGTACGGCCACGGCAGCGGCAACCACGGCAACCATGATCATGGCGAAGCCGATCACGCTGGCGTTGTCACCGGTCTTGGGGATACCAACGTTGGTGTCCACGATGATGGGGTGGTTGGTAGCGGTCCAATTCACGCTATCGGTTACCTTGTAGCTGAAGCCAAAGGCAGACCGCAGGTTGGCGTCGTTCATGTAAATCTTGTCGGCAGCAACATCAGCATAGGTGAAGCCGAGATCGGAGTACAATTTAGTGACGTACTGGCCGTCATTTTTAGCGTCAACGGAGACTACTAGGCCATCACCATTCAGGTTGAAGCAAACCCAATTGCCAGCCCATTGGGTAGCATCATTGGGGTTAAATGCATGGGCGTAAGCCCAATCGGCATCACTCTCAGCTTCAAAGAACAGAACTTTGCTGCCATCGTCATACTTGAGGACATAGTAGCCGCCCCAAGAGAACACTTCGGTCAGATCCCGAGAAGAAGTAGCCTCAACGGTGATAGCAGCACTGGAGGTATCGAAGCAACGCGCACGAATTACGATATCATCGATCTTCGTATTTGCGGTTGCCAGATTCCACTTGCCAGTGTTACCATTGTAATAATAGGTTTGACCCTTCTGTCCCTCAGCAAGATCATTCTCGTCCTCACCCTGAATGCCTTCAAAGTCTACTTTCAGGTTGACTCCATCAGCTCGGGAGATGTCCTTAGTAAAGGTGGCTTTGACCACATAGTAAACGTCTGCACCGTTGGCGGCAGTGATATACGGATCCTCTACATAATTCCAGCTATAAACGCCAGTGTTTAGAGCATACTTCTCTACGCTAACTTGGATGCCGAAGTTGTCATTGGTGGTAGCAGCGCCAGGGCCCCACTCAAACGCACTCGCCACAGAGGCAATGCTCAGGACCATGACCACCGCGAGAGCGATAGCAAAAATCTTCTTCATTGTTTTTGTCCCTTTCAAAAATTGGATTGTGCCATTTCCTTTGCACAATCCAATATTATTTCATTTTTGTAATAAAGTCAACGCAATTATTTAATAAAAACGTAATCAAAATGACTTAGACATGCCAATATGAAAACTTGCTTACAAAAAAATAGAATTTTATAGATTCCTTTCAATATAACTTGATTATTCAGATAAATTTCAGTTTAGCAAGAATATGAAAAACTACTTTCGATTTTTGAAAAACGTGAAAAACAAAAAAGCCCAAGAGGCATTCGCATAAGCGGGTTTTGCCCCCAGGCTTTATTTATATAGAGTTATTGGCAAGGCAAGAAGCTGTTTAGTCCATCCGGCGAGAAAGCTGCACCAGTTCCCGGGGCGTTTCCCGGCAACCGCCTTTGATCCAACGCGCCAGCAGGGTTTCATAGCCCCCCACCAAGAAGGTGGCCTGGTAAGCGATGGAGGCTTCTTCCATGCCGCTGTGCTGCAGCCGCAGCACCGCCATGGCCTGCTCGCAGCAAAGGGCGCGAATGTCCCCCATAAAGGCGTCGTCCCCATAGGGGCCTGCCAGCACTTCAAAGCAATCCCGGTTTTCGCCCACATAGGCAAAAAAGGCTTCCAGCAGAGGCGTAACATCATCCGCCAGCTCTTCCGGCGGATACTTTGCAAGGATGGCGTTTACGTCGCTGTACATGGTTTGCTCCAGCTGCGCCAGGACATCTTTGGGGTCTTTGTAATGTACATATACGGTGGCGCGGGCCACGTCGGCAGCTTCGGCCAATTCCTTTACGGTGACGTCTCCAATGGTCTTATGCCGCAGCAACTTCAAAAGTCCTTCTTGCAGTAGCTTGCGCGTGCGTCTAACGCGCCGATCGGTAATTTCCGGCATATGCGCCCTCCTTAACATGCTCATATTATACGCAGAATGTGAAATCTGTTTCTATTCCATTCTTATAGAGTAAGCCCGTTAACGGATGTTTGTCAATGCATTAAAAGTAACATTTTGTATTTATCATAAAAAATTAAGCTATAATTTAGGACAGCTTGTATTTTGAGGATCATCTCCATTTACCAGCTTTTGATGTTTTTGTTCCCGCAGGCTGTGCAGATATCCCAGTCCTACCACCACCGCAGCGCCTAATACATCTACGATCAGGTCTTTCATGGTATCCTGCAAGGCGGCGCGGCCCACCAGCTGGGTTCCATCCTCCAGGCGGAACTTTTGCATATTCAGGCCCAGCAATCCATCAAACGTAAACTCATATATTTCCCACAGCACGCCGATTGTTACTGCAAAGCATAGGGCAAACAGGCAAACAAAGCCTGGGCTTAACTGCACCCACTTTCGTCCCAACCGGTTTAACCGGTCCACAACGATAAACCCTAGGGCGCCTAACATACCGCCGCTGAACGTGTGTAGCCAAGTATCCCAATGGGGCACGACATAAAAGAAATTACGCACCTCCCCCAAATAGATCGCACAATAGAGAAACAGAAAATATAGGATATACATGGCGTCTGATATGGGCCACGTCCATTTTTTCTGCAACATGTTGGGCAAAAACATGACCGCCAAGCCTAGGCAGCATTGGAGCAGCATCAAAACATAGTCGCTGCGGCAGCGTTCCCCTGGCTGGCTGGCGGCTTCTGGCGCTAAGGCACAGCCAATGCCGGCATAAACGATGGAACCCAGCAACGTAATTAACAGAATCAAGCCAATAATAGATTTTGCATCCCAATGTTTTTTTCGCATCATACACCCCCTGGCAAGAAAATTAGCCAGTTTGCAAAAGAAACTATGCAATTGGTCTTTGTATGTTTATGGTACCTTGTTTTGAATAGAAATGCAAGAAAAATATTAAGTAGCATTAAAGTAGATTAAAGTACACCGTAATTAACGGAAAAATTTTCCGAAAATTCCAAAATTTGCCGCTCGGGCTCCCATTCATTAGGAGCCCGAGGGATCAACATACTTATAGATCCAGCTTACAGTCTCCGTCTTTGATCCAGCCGGCCCGGCGCATGGGCCAGGCGATCAGGGGGGTCAGGACGGCGGGCAAGACGAAGCAAACCAGGATCAGGCTCACCCAGGACATGGGGGAACCGAAGCCCGGGGCAGCGGCCACGCCAATGGGCCCCACCAGGCCGCAGGTGCCCATGCCGCTGGCCACGGCGATGCCGTTTTCCATTTTGAAGAGGCAGGTGGCGATGGGGCCGGTAATGGCGGAAGCCAGGGTAGGGGGCAGCCAGATCAGGGGATTTTTGGCAATGTTCCCCATTTGCAGCATGCTGGTGCCTAGGCCCTGGGCCGCAACGCCGCCCCAACCATTTTCCCGGAAGCTCATCACGGCAAAGCCGATCATCTGGGCGCAGCAGCCGGCGGTGGCTGCGCCGCCGGCCAAGCCGGTCAAGCCCAGCATGGTACACAGGGCGGCGCTGGAAATGGGCAGGGTAAGCACCATACCGACGATCACCGAAACCAGGATGCCCATAAAGAAGGGCTGCATTTCCGTGGCCCGCATCACCAGGGCGCCAAACCCATACATAATGGCGCTAACGCCCGGGCCCACCAGGGCGGCCACAGCGCAGCCAAAGAGGATGGTCACGGTGGGGGTCACCAGGATATCCACTTTGGTTTCCTTGGAGACCGCCTTGCCCAGTTCTGCGGCCACAATGGCGGCGAAGAGGGTGCCCAGGGGACCCCCCAGGCTATTGGCCGCCGCGCCCACGGCGCATAAACAAAACAGCACCAGGGACGGCGCCTGCAAGGCATAGCCGATGGCTACCGCCATGGCGGGGCCGGTGGCCGCGGAACAAAACTCCGAGGCCTGGGCCAGGAAGGCCCAGCCGGTCTGGTCGGCGATGGCGTCGAAGATGGTGCCGATGAGCAGGGACGCAAACAAACCAAAGGCCATGGCTCCCATGGCATCTACAAAATACCGTTTTAAACTAATTTCGATTTGCTTCCGTGCCAGAAACGACCGGAAGCGGCTGGATTGATTTTCCATGGCGCAAGGCCCTCCCGCGTGTTATTCATCCGTATTTTATAGTATACCACATAATGGGGCCCGCAAGCAAAGCATGGGAATATCTTGGTGGGGCAAGTGGTGAAAAACCTGCAATTTTTCCAGAGAAATAGGGGATTTTGCCGGATGCTCGCCAATTCGGCACAGGGCGGCAAAGTTTGCACCAGCTTCCCCAAAGGCCGACAAAACATGGCAATATTGTTCCCTACCGCCGCGAAAAAAGCGGTGTTACAATCCAATCATCACAAACCGCAAGGATAATTTAGGAAACGGGCAAAAGCGCCCTACCCCCCGCGTGATATGGGGGAGCAAATACAGAAGCATGGAGGCATATGATGGCAAAATACCGTATTCTTTTGGCAGACAGCAGCACACAGTTTCAAAACCTGGTTCGGGATTCCCTCTCTATACAGGAGCAGATCGAACGGGTGGATGTGGTAAACGATGGACAGGCAGCCCTGGAGGCCTTGGCCAATACCCACTATGACGTACTTCTCTGCGATTTGATCATGCCCCGGATGGATGGCTTTGAGCTGCTGGAGCGGTTGGGCAGCGGCTTGATCGAGGACCCCCCCGCCGTGATCGTGGTAAGCGCCATGCGTCATGAGGATATGGTACGCCAAGCCTGTACCCTAGGCGCCCGGTATTTTATGGCCAAACCCGTAGAGCCGGACACCCTCTATAAACGCATCCTGGATATGTTGGAAAATACCTATACCCAGCGGTCCCAAACCTGTACCATGGGCGCCCGGCCCCAGACCTTGGATGAAAAGATCGCGTCCATTTTCCTGATCATCGGCATCCCCGCCCACATCAAAGGTTACCATTATTTAAGGGAAGCGGTGCGCATGGTATATTTTGAGCCCGCCCTCATCAACCGCATCACCAAAGAGCTGTATCCCGGCATTGCCAAACGGTTCCAGACCTCCGCCTCCAAGGTGGAGCGGGCCATCCGCCATGCCATCGAGGTGGCCTGGACCCGGGGCAAGATCGAGAACATCAACCAGATCTTCGGCTATAACATCTATTCTAAAAACGATAAGCCCACCAACGGGGAATTTATTGCCCTGGTGGCAGATAAGCTCATCCTGGAGAGCGCCCGGGAAAACGCCGGTAGGCCCGAGATCCAAAACGTGATTTGAGCTTGCTGCAAAGGGTTGGCCCCCTCCATCCTTTCTAGGCGGATGATCCGCGAAAATGCAGGAATCATTGCAAAAAACCAATGAAAATACTTTACAATTTCACATTGATTTTACCAGGCATGGGTGCAAAAAAAGCCGGCGGGAATCCATAACCCCGCCGGTTCTTCACATGGTAGGCACAAAAAATACCCCTGAATATGGATAACTATGTGGATAATGTTGATAACTCCCCTGAAGTTATAAACATATCCCCATATAGAGGGGGGAAAGGCGGGTTTTGAAAAATATAGTCAAGGTGTCTTTTATAGGGAGAAAACACGACGGAACGAAAAAAGAATCCTGCAAAAAGTGATAAGATGACGCCGCCCTGGCATATGCTTTAATGCTTAGGCTAGGAGAGGAGCGTAAAAACATGGAATTGATCTGGAACGAACGCAACGGCGCGCGCGTGGTATATTGCGGGGTAGCCCAGGCTCTGGTGGAAGGGGAGGTGCCTCAGCTGCAGGACCGGCTGGCGGATACCATCCTTAGCGCCACCGGGGATGTGGTGCTGCTGGGGTTGGAGACGGCGGAAGGCTGCGTACGCATGGGCGGGGAGATCCGCTTGCAGCTGATTTGCCAGGATGCAAGCGGGGTCTTTGCCTTTACCTCCCGGGCGGCCTTCCGGCATACGGTGCAGACCGAAGGGGTCGCCACCGGCATGCTGGTGCGCGGGGTACCGGCCCTGCAATCCATGGAGGTCCAGCTGTCCGATGGCCGCATCACCCTCCACGCAGTGGCGGACATCACCCTGCGGGTGGTGGATCATGGCCCCGTCAAAGCCCTCTGCGGCCTAGAAGGGGTGCCGGATTTGGAAATGCAATGCCAAAATATTTCCCTGCCCAAGCGGGAAGAGGTCTTTCGGGAGGTATTGCCCATCCGGGAAGAGGTGGACGCGCCCGGCGTGGAAGCCGTGCTGCAACGGGACGTGCTGATCGCCTTGCGGGATATACAGCCCGGCGAACAGGGAACGGAGCTTAGCGGTAGCCTTACTCTTTCCGCTTTGGTCCAGGATCAGGAAGGCCGCCTGTTCCAGCTCCATCAAAATATCCCCTTCACGGAGAACCTGGAAGTCCGGGGCGAGGCAGAATACCGGGCGGAATTGGCCCTGGAGGAAATACGGGTGCGGGCTGCCCCAGAATTTGGCCTGGTGGTGGTGGAAGGCAGGCTCAAAGTATGCCTCTATGCGGTGCGGACCTGGGAGGCCCAATTGCCCCAGGACCTGTTTAGCCCCAGCACCCCCTTCAGCTGCCAACAGGAAACCTTACGCTTGAGCGGGGAACTGGGCCCTGTCAATCACCGGCATACCCTCCATGAGACCGTCAACATCCCCAGCGGGATGCCCGAAGCCCAAAGGGTGGTTTATTGCGCGGTCCGGCCCGTGATCACCGGCGCCGCCGTAAACCAGGAACGGCTTTGCATGGAAGGCTTGCTGGTGACCCGTATCCTTTATGAAGGCGCGGAGGGCAATATCTATGCCTTTACAGAGGATATCCCCTTTGAGACCGACTGCCCTGCGCCGGACGCAACAGAAGCCATGGTCAGCGCCGGGGCTACGGCTATCGCCAGCGGCAGCGGTAGGGCCTTGGAGGTCAGCTATACCTTGCAGATCCAGGCCGAACTGTCCATACAACAGCCCCATGTCCTGGTCACCGGCGTGACGGAATGTGAACGGCCCGAACTGGCCCAGGGGATCGTGGTGTATTTTGCAGGCGCCGGGGAAACCCTATACGATGTGGCAAAACGCTTCGCCATCCCCCGCAGCGCCCTGCGAGCGGCCTTGGGGGACGCCAAGGAAGAATTGGAGGAGGGGCAGCGGCTGGTATTCCTGCGCTAAGCAGAACAGCCCGCTGCCCGTGGGTCCTTTTGAAAAAGCGGCTTTGGGCCGCTTTTTCAGGTTGTTTTTGCAGGAGAAGGGCGGCTGGGCCCGCCGGGGGGGGG
>OJPZ01000882.1_pt1 | contig 12460 bp, 9 predicted proteins | sample 1598611 | NCBI WGS metagenome assembly OJPZ01 (sample SAMN03922494, study PRJEB24848) | human gut metagenome | isolation source: stool sample | host: Homo sapiens | place: Germany | collected 2011-11
ATGGTAAAAAAAACCATCCATATACTTGATTAATGTGTGCACTCATACAAGCGCACACATTAATAATACCATAATTTCAGCAAATATCAACTAATTTTTATTATCTTTTCCCTTATGTTTCATACTATTTTTTTGAACACGGACAGACTTAACATTCTTTACTATGACAAATATCATAATTGCAAGAATTGCAACTATCCCAAGCGCACCAATAGCCAGCGGAACGACCATTCCACTCTCACTAATCATGGTGGCAAGCGGTACCTGCTCATCTGCTATATCATGCTTATTGTCGTTTGCCGCCTGCGGTACCTGCTCATCTGCTATATCAGTATTTGGCTGTGCCTGCGGTGCCTGGATTCCATCCTGCGGATCATTCTGTCCGTCAGGCACTATTGTGTTTGCGGCATTTGCTCCATCTGCAGCTCCGTTATTTACCGCTCCTGCTGCATTGCCCGCTGCATTAGCTGCCCCTGCTGCATTTGCAGCTCCTGCGGCTGCCTGATTGCCGCCTGCTGCAGTATTGTCATTTGCTCCATTTCCGGCAGCAGCCATGCTTGATGCAGCCCTTGAATATACAAAGTTGAACACGTTTTCTGATGCATTTGACGACAGCTTGCCTGTCTGATTATAGCTGTCCGGAATATATCCATCTATATACAGATAAGCTATAACCGGCTCATCGCCCACATTACCATAATAGGTACGGCTTTCAGCAAGCTTATTGCCATCTGTATCCACATAGTTGACTGTATACTCAGCAAGCTCGCCCGGTATGCCGTATGCAACAACATAGTCCTGATCTCCCGATACGAAAAAAGCCGACTGTGCAACCGTATTATTGTCACGGCCGCTTAATCTGATTCCCTTTACATAGTACTTGCTGTTTTCATTAAGTGCCACACTGCCCTGTGCATCACAGCTGATGACATCTCCATATTCAAGACCTGTGACAATTATTTTGTCTCCTTTAACAGAAACAGAAACCGAAGCCTCATTGCCTGATGCCTTTCGTACCTGCACACCACCGTTTATGCTTCCCTGACCTCCAGCTGAGAAGGAAACAGTGTATGTATATGAAAATGCCTTTGCATCTGCTGTCTGTGAGAAAACACCGGTTATGACAACAAGAGCTGCAAGAAAATATTTAAGCAATCTTTTCATTTTGCTTAGCCCCCTTTCTGTCACTTACGAAAGCCAGTATCATCAAAATAATACCAATCACAAACACTACAGCTGACGCTATTGACCAGATATCTCCGGTCTTTACCTTGCTTGTTGTAGTTGTAAATGTAGGTGGATTTGGTGAAGTCGGATTTGAATTGTCCTCCACAGCAAAGTTCATCATGAGCTTTGCGAGTGTATCCTGATATATATTACCCTGACTTTCTCCGTCAAGTCCTACTAAAAGCTTTACGCTGCCTCCCTCTCCAGGCTCTAATGTCTTTAAATAAAAGAACTTATCCAGAGAGTTTGTAGCCTCATTGAGTCCTTTTCCGGCTGTTGTCTCCTTCTCACCACCTACGCTGGTGCTGCTGTATATAGTGTCCTCTTTTCCATCCGGTCCTACAAATGTAAGAATATATGAGTATCCACCATTTTCAGCCACAGCCTGTGTATCCTCAAGACTCTTTAATACATCATTGGACATATACCATTTCGTCGAAATACTGCTGTTATTCTTTATATCAACGGAAAATGTGACAGAATCTCCAGGTTCCATCTGTGAGACAGAGGCTGCTATTTTATTTGAATCGAACGAACTGACCATTTCCTTGCCGGTAAACTCACATGAGCCGGCTGTAGTAGTATTCTCATCTGCAAATACAGTGCCTATCGAACCAAGGATAAACAACATGCATGATAATAATGCGATAAATTTTTTCATATTGTCCTCCTTTACTCTAAGCTAAGTGCCCCGTCATCTGATATATTTACATCAACACCCCACGCACTCTTAATTGCGTCCTTTGCATTGTGTGTCTGTACTGCATCAACAGTTGCCTCCAGCACAAATTGCGCACCATCATATTCATAGGTAGTAGTGATGGTTGTAAGTCCGTTGCCATCAGTCTGTGATGTCTGACTTACAATGGCTGCAATATCGCCGGATATACTGATTTTGTCTGTAAAATCAGTGGATGTCTGACCTTTTTTTAAAATAGAATTGTAGTAAAATACATTTCGCTCTGTAGTCTCAGCACTCTTATCCTCTGTCCAGCCATCGTTTGTAAAGTCAATCTGTATCTTTGATGGATCAAGTTTTGAAAGCTTATCACCTGTCTCCTTGTCTGCCCAGTAATGCTGCACAGTCACTCTCACATACTCATCTATCGAGCCGCTGTTTTTGACAGCAAGCTTCTCATCGTACTTTTTGTCGAGAATCAGTTTTTCATCTCCGGCATTCTTTAGCATATCTCCAAGCAGCACTCCTGTTGCCTCGCTCCAGTCATCATCCTTATGCTTATAATCACGCCAGCTCACATCATTGCCATTCTCAGTCAAAGTAACACCGATGGATTTGATGTCAATCTGAGCCAGATAATTATCACTCATATATGTAAGAGTCGCTTTTGTAGATCCAATCGTCGATGCTGCAAGCATTATCGCAGAGGATGCTACAAGTATAATTGGAAGTTTTCTCTTCATTACTCTTCGCCCTCCTCTTTATCATATTGTGCTGTCGCATCCCATTTTGCATCAGGTGCGACACACGGATTGCCATTCTCATCATATGTGACAGGAGCACACTCCTGAACCACAACTACATTGAAGCTGGTCTTTACCTTTTCACTAACTGTGATAGCTGCAACAATCGGCTCGGTTTTGCCACCAACCGGCACTACCTGACTGTAATACCAGTAGCCATCATCTGAAAGGCTCCAGTTTGAGCCTGATGCCTGTATATCAAACTGGCTTGCTGCAATTACCTTTACCCTGACAAAACAGTCTGCTTTTCCTGTATTCTCAATCTCAATAGTTTTCTTCCAGTCCTTAAACTTCTCCTTGACATCAGTTGTAGGACCGATATCTACTGAGATACCGCCCTTTGCCGTAGCATAGGTTGTAAAATATGCCAGTGTCGGTTTAACTGAAACACCACAGACAATGAGTGTTGCAGCAAAGGCTGCACATACAAGAATACGGTGATTTCTATTAAGTTTTTTACAAGACTCTGATAATTTTTTCATTAATTCTGCACCCATTCCCATCCGGTTCCGTCATACTCAAAATGGTTTACGACACCGGTACTATAAATCAATTTGTCGTTGTAATCGTTTGTGAAATCAACATCTGCGGTCTCACCGGCCACAATCTGTGTCTCTATGCTGTCTGAAGAGGTCACCTGATAACTGCCAGCGGCATATACCTCCTTTACTATCACCCTTGAACCTGCCGGAATATTGTCAATAACTACGCTCTTAGCCCCTGTACTGTCAAATCTGATTGATGCGATATCTGAAAACACCACATTACCATCCCTGTCGTAGGCCTCAACATCAAATGCAAACACCGGCTCACCGAGTGCTGTATTGTATGTCTTTAATGTCTTGTTAATCTGTAAGCTTCCCATAAGACCGGTCTGTTCAGGCTTCAGCTCGATATCTATATCATCATATATCCATGAATCTGAGCCGCTTCCTGTCATAGCAAACTCATTATTAGGAGCCGAAACCAGATACGGCACAAATGTGTATCCAAATCTTGCCGAATTAGCTGGCTTTGCATACACCAGATACAGTCCCGTCTTAACGCCTGTGACGTTTCCCCTTCCGTTTGAAACATCTATTACCTCATCTGCTGTCAAAGAACCTTTGTCTGCAATGTCCGCAGCTGTCTTTGCCATCTTTTCCCAGTCATCTGCGGTAGTTTTACTGCTGATATCTGATATAGATTTAGCCAGCTCATCAAACTGCTTCGTTGCAGTATATACATCGTTCTCATCTACATCTGCCACTCTGTAAAGCTCTACGGGAAAATCCACAGTATACAAATCCTCCCATGTATCAGGGATATCAACTGTTATAGAGCATTTCTTATCAATATCAATATGCGTCCTTGCAAAAATGCTTCCACATGGCAGAGAAAACAAGGCTATCGCAGCTATAGCTATACTGACAGCTCTTTTTAAACTATTGTGCATTTTTCCTCCTTCCTGATTCTATCTGAATCTATACAATATCGTTTTACTAAGTATCTTACAAATTATAATATACAAAACCAGAAACAGAATGCCAAGCACTATGGCTTCATGTAACGGCTGTACCTGCTTTACATCCTCGACAATAAGTCCCTGTGCATCATTTGCAATCCTGTGGCCCCTGATAAGAAGCCTGTGGGAATTCACACCATACGGTGTACATGTAATAAGTGTACAGTAATCCTGCCCTTCCTCAATCTTTAAGTCATTAAGCTCATCAGGTAAAACAATCCTTATCTGATCAACCTCGTAGGTCAGTGTCTCGCCAAGCACATACAGCTTAAATGTGTCACCCTCTGCCATCTGGTCAATATCAGTAAATAGCTTAGATGACGTAAGTCCTCTGTGTCCTGAAACAGCACAATGTGTGCTTGCTCCGCCAACCGGAAGCGATGTACCCTCGATATGGCCAACACCTATCTGAAGTATTGTATTGTCTGTGCCGTGGTAAATCGGCAATGAGACATTGATGGACGGAATCTCAACATAGCCCATGACTCCTGTGCCAGATACATCAAGCAGGCTTTCATACTCTGCTCTGTCCGAATCAGACATATCATATCTGTCCTGCTTGCTTAAAAGCTTTTCATTGTAAGCCTCTGCCGCCTGTCTCATTTCTTCAAGCTTTTGTTCATCTGTATTGTCTACTGCATCGACATAGCTTGCGATTGCCCTTGACTGATGGAATGAATTCCAGTAATCACTCACCGTCGGGTATAGCAGTAAGGACAGTCCTGCAAGAAACACTATGACAAACAAAATAGTTGATAATTTTCTTCTCATAGCACTCTCCTTACTGTTATCATTTGCATAATATAATTATGCCTATTGTAACTGCCACGAACCACTAAAGTGGCTCATGGCAGATATATTTTATCATAAAATGATATTATTTAACACGCTTCTTTGTTACAAGAACAATTCCGCCACCGACTACTAATATAGCACCGATTACATAAATTGCAACACGTCCGGCACCACCGGTTGAAGGAAGGACTGAGCCCTTAAAGTTCTGTACAGGTGTGCTTAAGCTGCCCTCAGCTTTATCAGCTTTAAGTGTAATATTACCGGTCACCTTATCTCCGCTTAATGACTTAAGCTCAGGAGCATCAGACACAATTGAGTGGTCTGCTGTAATTGTGAATGCAATATCTTTTGCAGTGTTGTAGCTATCAGGAGTCTTTGTCTCCTTAAGTACGTAATCACCGTCATCAAGTCCGCTGAATGTGAAGACATCATTCTTATCACCGGAAATTACCGCTTTGATTTCTTTGTCTGCTTCACCTTTAATCTTTTTGTAAAGAGTAAACTCTGCACCATCGAGTGCTTCGTTCTTCTCATTTACCTTGTTGATTACAACCTTGTATGTAAATACGATTACTGTATCCTCCGGAGTCTCACCTTTGTCTCCCTCACCACCGTTGTTAGGGTTGTTAGAGAACTCAAGCTTTACCTTATTTGGGTTTCCCTTTGAACCGATAATAGCATTCTCATTGAGAGTTGCTTTGTACTCAACTACAATCGTATCACCATTTTTAGCTTCAAATCCCTTTGCTAAAATATTGTCACATGTAAAAGTAAGCTTTTTGCCAGCTGCGTCATAATTTGTTTTAAAGAATGATGTAACATCCTTATCACCTAATTTGACAGTAACAGTTCCTTCATTGAAATCAAGTCCCTGTGAAAGAGTATCATCAAATTTAAGGTAATATGACTTATATGACTGAACATTTGCAGGTAATGTAGCTGTAAGCTGGAATGGAACCACATCTCCGATATCATAATCGGCTGAATCCTGCCATTCTGTTGTATCACCTGTTGTGTCGTTTGTGTCTTTTACTTTCTTCTCAACAGAAGGTACATCTGTCTTAGGTGTGATTGTTGTATCAGCAACGATATTGAGGATATACTCTGTGTAAGCCTCGTCACCTTTTAAAGAGCTATCCTTATCCTTGATAAGATAGTAACCAGGCTCAAGTCCTGTAATCTCAGCTTTTGCATTGTCCTGTGTTACTGAAACAGAACCTGCTACTGTAGTGCTTAAAGCTGAAGCAATTTTCTGTGCCTCTGCCTTAAGATCTGAAGAGTTCGTCTGCATTCCTGAAAGCTTCTCTACATAAGTTTTTGCATCATTAGCAAGATCTGTCTTTTTGTCTGCCTTGATACCGGTACCCCAGTCAACGTTTGAAAGTGTTGTCTGTGATTTTGAAAGATCTCCCTTTAAAATCTGGTAAGCCTCATAAGTGTGGCCTGCCTTTGCCTCATTAACCGTGATGGTAAATGTTTTTTTTGCGCCTTCGCCCTCAGCAAATACTGTAACGCTCATTGCAAGTGTAAGTATCATTGCAAGAACAAAAGCAATGCTTCTTTTGATTGTTTTCATATCGCATTCTCCTTTTTTATAATGTTTTATGTTTTTTATAGAAAAGTGTTATTACAGCTATTGCTATAAGCACAGCTCCACTTAACATATACAACCATCTGTTACCGCTTCCACCTGTTTCCGGAAGCTCATACTCTATGAGTTTGTTTGTAATCTCAACAGTACCGGACTCTATTGCATTGGCGCTGCTCGGTGCAACGTTTGCATCGGTCTTTGACATTTGTGTACCATTTATATCCTTAAATATATATGAAACATCATAGCCTGACATACTGTTGTTCTGATTTATTCCAACCTCTGTCACATAATATTTATATGTGGTACCGGTCAGAATACCATTTTCATTTACATCCTGCAATGGCATATTTTCAAATACATATGACCATTCACCTGCCGAATCAGCTGTCAACTCAACCGGATTGCCATACTTCTTATCATTACCAGCCGAATCCACCTGATGCAGTTGCAGAAAGATCTTTCCATCAGTCTTATCTAATGGATTATTCTTAGAATCAGTCCATTTTTTATCGACTGAAATGCTGGTGGTCGCAACCGCTACATCCTCATAATAGTACGGTGTATTTACCTTTGCCATATCACTTCCCTGTAATGAGCTGTTTTCAGCTACAACAGGATGTGCTGAGTTATCTGCACTGAAATAGAAATACTCCTTATGTGGCTCTGCCGAGAGTATGTAACCATCCGGTGCCTTTGTCTCAACTATGTAATACTGTGTATTATACTCCAGATTGTCAGTACTCATACTGATATCAATTCTGCCGTTCTTATCGGTGGTATACTTACCTAACGGCGTATAAGAGCCATCCGGTGTGTATCCAAACAATTCAAACTCAGCGCCCTCAAGCTGCCTTCCATAATCATTCTTATCTACCTTATACAAGGTAAATGTATTGCTCTTAATTACTCCGGCAGATGATTTTGACTCTTTGTAAACTGTCCGGTTATCCTTTCTGTCTTCTCCCTTTTCGATGCCCTCAAGCTTTGCTGTATTGCTGACATCCATTATAATCGGACTGTGTTCACCAGGAGTACCAATAACCTGTGCATTGACCTGATAAGTATATGTCAGCATAATGGCTTTACCGTCAGGTATATCTGCTTTTATGGTTCTATATGAATCGGCGCTCCAATCATAGGTACCATCCTGTATACTGTAATTCCACTTACATTCATCTATCGTTTCTCCCTGCTTATAAGTTCCATCGCTTTGCTTAATAGCTTCTCTAAACTGAACTGTAGCCGGCATTAAATCGATATACCATAATGTCTGAATACCATTGCCATATGTGCGTGTCGTAAATTTAAGCACATCTGTCAGCTTTAATGTATCGCTATCAGGCAGATAGTCCTTGCCATCAGGGTTTATTATAACCGTATAACGCAGCCTGTGATTGTCTTCATCCCACTTGTAGTTCTTGGAAATAACCTTATCCCCCTCAGTAGGATTATCACCGCCCGATTCGTCAGGCTTTGACATGGTCTGTGTCTGAGAAGCCGATCCGATTTCGCTGTTTGTATTTGATGATGCTGTGGCTGTATTCTTATAATCCACTCTTTTACCGGCTTCAAAATTCTCAAAATCATCTATCGTGCACTTGTATACTACATATATGTGAGAGTTCTCATTCCAGCCATGTATTTCTGTATTGGCTTTATCAGGCTTTATAACTCTTGTAACCACGGTATTTGTGCTTTTATCAAGCGTTGTGCCGGTTTGAATTCCTTTTGTGAACCAGTCGCCGTCAGTTACGGTATGCAATGTGCCTTCAAAGTCAGGATATGTAAAGCCCTCCTGATTAGTATAGGCTAGCATTATCTTTACACTCTGCAGTGTAACACCCTCCGGAAGCTTATCAGTGATAGTATACTCTGTAGCATCAGCATCCATAAGTACATCAACGCGCCATGTGAGTGTTCCATCACTTTCTGTGGTTTTCAAATATGTCTGACCTGTTTTACCGTTTCCATCAGTCTTTTCAATCTTTGATGTCGTATGGCTATAAGATGCAGATGCACTTGAATTTAAAGCTTCAAACTTATTCACATACTCAAGCTTTCCACTTGCTGTTGTGTCGGCAGTTGTGCTGTATGTAAATACGACAGTCTTTTCACTGTTGCTTGTCGGATAATCCTTATTAAAGCCGATATTTACCGAGGTAAATCTGTAGTCATCAAATTCGGATACTTCATTAAATTTTGCCGTTTTTGACTTATTATTCTTATCCAGATATTTAACAGTAATGTCACCGATATATCCATCAAACTTTTCCTTAACCTGACTTACAAAATCATTCATCTGGGTATAAGTCATGTAATGATAATTCTTCTGAGATTTGGATGACATTGTATCAGCAATGCCAAACTCCTTAGGAAATCCCGATGCCGGAATTGTAAACTTAGCCTCCCATTTTAAAGTATACAGACTGTTATCTGTCTTTTGAGCTTCAACAAGCTTCTTTGTAATATCCTGCTTTGTTTTTGGAACATTTACACTTGAAGAGCTGTCATATGACTTATCATCCTTAGTGAGAGTAGCATTATTATTAAATTTCTGGTCATCAAATGTCTGCAATGCATCTGTATAGTATTTGACAGTATACTTATTGCAGTTCTTGTTACCATCTGTAGAATTAAATGTAACCGATGTCACCTTGCCACTGCTGTCTTTGTTAATCGTATATCCGTCACTGGGTGATATATCAATGCCTGTAATCTTATCAAACATATCATCTGTCAGGACAGCTCCCGCAATATCCTCACAGGTTTTATTTACTGTAACCGTCCAGATAATTTGGTTATTAGTCTTATCATATCTACCGGATTTTTCTATAAGATTTTTGTAATACTTTACATAGCTGCTTGACGTATCTATGACAGTTTCTTTTGAATTTTGGTCTGTTGATTTACCTGTAACGAAATTAGTTGCCTGCCATGTAGCATTATTTCCCAAATCCCCGGCATTGGTCAGATAATACCTGTATGTAATAGAACAGCTATCACCTGCATCTAATTTCGGAAGCTTTGCAGTAAGCGTTGCCTTTCCCGCATCTGCCGGGTCATTCTTTCCTGTCGCCGTTGCATTATAGCTGCTGTCAATAATCTGACCGTTTTTCTTTATGCTGTAGGTAAGCCCTGTTGTATCAACACGCATGCCATTGCCGTTAAATTCATCTGTGATTTCAATATCATCAGGTGTACCTTTTTCAGAAGATACATCTACAGTAAACTCAACATAATAATTACCGTTTTCATCAATAGCAATATTATTATTATTTGTATTGCTCTTCTTTACGGAAATATCGTAGTTTAAGGAATCGTTTCCGTTCCAGTGGACATTATCCTTGTCTACTGTTATGGTGACATCACCACCGATATTGATATCAAGATCACCTGAATCATTGGTCTTACCCTCACCAAGAGCCTCAACCTTTGCCCAGCCTTCTATATCGCTGCTTTTACCCTCGATATAGCCATCTGCAAATCTTATAAGGATAGCATATGTCCCATCCTCGTTTTTGATATATCTGTACTGGAACTGTTCTATATCACTGTTGTCGTCACATTTTGTCGTCCATGAATTGCACAAATCATCCGGAATAGTCACCGACGGATCATAGACATAATAATAATTCTTAACAGTATTGCCATTGGCATCTACCGTATCATTCTTGCCGATTCCAAAATTCAGCTGAACCTCAAGCTTGAACTTCTCGCCGTTCCAGTCCGCTGACTTGCCCTCACTGGACATTTCGGTATATGAGCCATTTGATTGCAGTTTTTGAAGATTAACATAGTTTTCTGTGACATTATCTATGGTAAAATCCTTCTGATTCTGATCTGCTGCTGATGCAGGTTGTATAAGTCTGTACGCAGTAATGCCCAGCACTATAACAGCCATCGATATAATAAATGTAGCAAGCTGTCTACGTCTTCTCACTCTTTTAAGCCGCTCTTTGCCGAGACGTTCCATATCCTTATCCATTCTGCATCCTCCTTTCATAGAGTTATATATAATTCATTTTACTTAATCGTTATTCAACAGCTAATATATTACACACTTTTGGTCACACAACGGTCACACGAGCCTTTAAATCGGGATTTTCTACTTTTTTACCAAAAAATCCCAAATAACACTAGTCAATTTTGCCAATTTTAGACAATGGCCAGATGGCAAATGTAATTCTGCCGACTACCTGCTCCTCTGAGACACAGCCTATAGCTGTATTTCTTGAGTCAAGTGATACGCTTCTGTTATCGCCCATCACGAAAATCTTGGATTCAGGAACCTGATAAGGCAGCTCTATATTACAGTCTCCTAAAGCTTTTTCATTGAGATACGGTTCATCAATTGCGATATCGTTTACATAAACCGTGCCATCCTCTGATATATTGACCCAGTCACCCGGCATCGCAATAACTCTTTTTACAAGTATCTTGTTATTGTAATAAAAAGCTATGACATCTCCTGTTTTAAAGTCATGCCCCTTTGATGCCATAAGCACCTGTCCCTCCTGTAACGTCGGTGACATAGATGTTCCGGTCACCTTCAAAATAGGAAGCCACAGGTTTGCGACCAATATTGCTGCCGCTGCCACTACCACAAGTGTTCCTACGGTATTGAAGAGTGTTGCTGCAAATTTGTTGTTATACTTCACTCTTCTCAGTTCCTGACGCAGCTCCTTTATGCCAAGATCATCGCTATAACGGTCATAGTCGTCTGTCATGATACTGCGATAGCCCGATGTATCTTCAGTCTTCTCAGCACTTTTATTCTCAATTTCTTTATTCTCTACTCTGTTTTCTTCTGAAGCCTTCCTTGATATTTCCTTTTCTATATGTACAGATATATCCTCCGGCCGGTTTTCTTTTTTAGTCTGCTGAAATTCCTTCTCTATTTCAATATTTTTTTCTATATCAGGAGTTATGTCTGGCGCCGGTGTTACATATTTAACCGGAATTATTTCCGCTATTTCCTGTGATATATTTTCATCAACATTTTGGGTCTGCTTATGTACCTGCGTTACTTTTTCAGATGACTTAACAGATGTTTCCATCATCTGTGCCAAAAGTAAATCAAGCTTATCCTCATTGGTAAGTGGTTTCTGTTCGACATCCTTCAGCTCCTCGTCTTTGCTTAAATCCACTACATCAATATTATTTTTGCTTTCTGCAACAGCTGCAATATTGTTATGATTAATCTCTGCAACTACCTTTTTATTGTATTCAGCATCTGTGCAGCTTTTTGTCGAATTTGTGAGGTTAGCTGATTTATTCTGCTTAATTTTCTTCTGTTCTCTTTTTTTTCTTAGCTCAATGTACTTTACGGCAACTCTTGCCAGAGCATATATTGCCTTTTTATATATTTTTTCTATCATTCTTTTGTCCAATAATCCATTTCATAACCACAAAATATTGCTTCTATATTATTTTCTTGTCAGATTATTTGAAGCCATGGATATTACGGCGGCAAATTTCTGGATTTCCTCTGTTGCTGACGTGAGTTTATTAATTGCAGCATTGATATCACCAGATGTCTTTACCTCACGCTCAAGTGTCTGAATATGTTTTTTTGTCTCGTCAAGCTCTTTTCTTAAGTGTTCAACCTCTTTACTTCTGTCTAAAAGCATCTCTAGCAGCTCACTTCTGCTCAGCTTCTTTAATTCTTTTGCTTCCATATTCATAATCTCCATATATCAGAACAACCAAAGAATAGCTTACTATATCTTTGGTTGTCATTTGTCATCTATATTATATCATAAAATTTGATTTCTGATATGTTTTTATATTAATTTTTGTGACCCCAAAAATGAAATTTTAAATTCCACCACCACATTTGGTGGTGGAATTTACTCCCG
>OJPZ01000885.1_pt1 | contig 12422 bp, 15 predicted proteins | sample 1598611 | NCBI WGS metagenome assembly OJPZ01 (sample SAMN03922494, study PRJEB24848) | human gut metagenome | isolation source: stool sample | host: Homo sapiens | place: Germany | collected 2011-11
TACGAGATTCGCCTTAGTCTCGTGGGCTCGGAGATGTGTATAAGAGACAGCACTTTGATTTTACAGAATTGGAGAGATGATGAGTGATTATGCAGGTACTGGAACAAAAAATTGTAATACGTTATTTATCAAAATATTAAATATATTCATAGTTACCTCCTTTATTAAAAATTTGCCTAAAGACAATAAAATATTTTGGAAGAGGTCTCTTAATAATTTAATTAGATTTTCAACAACCCAGCCCTTACACAGGTCTAATACCTGCATAATCACTCCCCCTCTTAGTAGTAAATAAAATATAGAAAGTCAATATAAATGAGTAAACGAGAGCAGATTTTACGGGCTTTGTTTGAAAAATTGCAAACATTGGAAAATATTCCGGTCAAACGCAACGAAACCTTGCCTCAAATTATCCCTGAAACAGGAATTGTAATGTTGCGTGATGGTAAGCAAGGCGAGCCGGAGGTTATTTTGTCGCCGCCTGTTTGTATTTTCAAACACGAGGCCGAGGTTGAAGTTATTGTTCAAGCAGCTAAACCGGAAGACCGTGATAAAAAACTTGATGAGATTTTGGAGCAACTCGGCGTTTTGTTGTCGTCTGATGTTACGCTGTGTGGACTGACCGACTATGTTTATCCCAAACCGCCGGAAATCATAGACGAATATATCGAGGGTGCGCCGACTATGAAAGCGGCGGTTATTCCAGTTGTTTTGGAATATTCATCAACAAATGCTTTATTATAGGAGAAAATAATGGCTAGAGCATACGGCTGGAACGCCAGCCTTTTAATTGCCGAGGAAAACAAGTATGGCATATTGCCGGAAAGCGGCTATCGACAGATTCCTTTTATTTCCACATCGTTGGACAGCGAGCAAAGTCTTGTATCGTCCAATGTTTTGGGGCTTGGCCGCGACCCGGCACAACCTTTTCAGGATGTTATCAATATTGACGGCGATATGGCTGTTCCGGTGGATATGCGTAATATCGGCGTATGGTTAAAGGCTATTTTTGGCACGCCAACTACAATCGAAAACGAGGATGGCAGTTATTCACACGCTTTTGAAAGCGGCAAAACCTCTATTCCCAGTTATTCTTTGGAGGTTGGATTGCCGGAAGTGCCGCAGTTTATCCGCTTTATGGGCGTTAGAGCCAACAGTATCGCTTTTAATTTTCAGCGATCGGGTGAAGCTCAGGTAACCTTAAACCTTATCGGACAAGGAGAATCCGGTGAAACAACGGTGATTGACACCAATCCAGAGGTTTATAGATACACCCGAGTTTCACAATTTCAGGGCTTTATCAAAAGCAACGATGCGTTATTGGGCAATATCACGGCGGCAAGCGCTACTTATTCCAATAATCTCGAAAAAATTGAGACAATCCGTAATGATGGTAAGGTTGAGGCCATTGATTTGGGTGTCGCCAGTTTATCCGGAAGCATTTCCGCCCGATATGGTGATAACATTTTGTTGGACAAAGCCCGTGCCGGAACGCCGGTTGATATCGAGCTCGGGTATCAGCTTTCGGATAACCTAAAATTAGAGATTGTCTGCCACGAAGTTTATCTACCGAAACCAAAGCGAACGATTGACGGCCCGAATGGAATTGAGTGCTCGTATGATTTCCAAGGGGCTAAAAATGAGGAAATCGGTCGGATGATGACGGTGAAACTAACAAATGATGTGGAGGAATATTGATATGCTGCGATTAAAAATACAAAAAGAGCCTTATTGGCTGGATTTGGGTTATGGTGTGAAAGTTAAGGTTAAGCCTTGCACTTCCGCCATTTTTTATGAGGCAAAGGCTTATATGAACAGCAAATTGGCGGAGTTGGCGAAAATTTATAAAGCCAATAAAGATGCGGGGTTGCAGGTTTCTGAAGATATTGAAAACCCAGTCAAACGTGAAGCGTTGGCGGATAAATTCTTGCTTATAGGTTTGGGTATCGCCGGCATATTGGATTGGGACGGCGTGATGGAAGCTGACGAGGATAAACCTGCGCCATTGACAGAGGCCAAAATTGACGAGCTGTTTTCAAACTTTTGGGCGGTGGCGGAGAATTTTCGCCACCAGTATTGCGGATTGCAAGAAATTCTGGCGGCAGAAAAAAACGTCTCCACGCCCGCGCCAAATGGCACTTTGGAGACGGGCGAAGCTACTGCAAAGGATGTTCAGAGCTAAATCCACTCTGTCCGTTCCACAAGTGCAAATACACCAAAACAACCTTAGAAACCGATGTCGGCTATCAGGCTTGGGAAATTTTGCTGAAACTTCCTAAGCCAGATCTGTCTTTAGCGTTAAACATCGCCAAAAATTTAGGTTTCGATATGGAAATGATGAGTGAGTTGTTACCGGTGGGAATATTTGCTATTTTAGGACATCAAGAAACAAATGACGGCGGCGAAGAAATTATCAATACGGCTTGAGGCGGTGGGCGGCGATAAAGTCCGGCAGGAGTTTAAGTCTCTCGGGACGGACGGCGACAAGGCGTTTCGGCGGATTACTCAGGTTATTCAGCCTGCCAACGATAATTTGAAAGCCTTGGATGCGACCGCTCGCTCTTTTAACGAGGTTATTCGTCAGGGAACGGTGTTGTTTGGGGCGTATCTCGGGTTTCAGGGGCTAAAAAATACTTTTTCGGCGATTTTTAACGCCAATAATTCCTTTGAACAGTTGTCCGGTTCCTTAAAAACCGTGACTGGTTCAGCTAAAGGCGCGCAAGAGGCTTTTGCCCTGATTGAAAAATTTGCCATCGATACGCCTTATCAGCTCAATGAAATTGTTGAGGCGTTTATTCGCTTGAAAGCTCTTGGCCTGGAACCGTCCGAGGCGGCTTTGACTTCCTACGGCAACACCGCATCGGCGTTTGGCAAGAATATTCTTGATTTCGTTGGAGCGGTGGCGGCGGCAACGGTTGGTGAGTTTGAGCGGCTTAAAACCTTTGGTATCAAAGCCAAAGTCATCAATGACGATGTCAGCTTCACATTTGCCGGGGTGACGACAAAGGTTAAGAAAAACGCCGCCGAGATTGAGAAATATTTGCGTTCGCTTGGCGATGTCAACTTTGCCGGAGCAATGTCCGAGCAGATGAAAACAATGTCCGGCGTTCTCTCAAACATCGAGGACGGTTTTGAGAAAATGTACCGAGAGATTGGCAAAAACGGCTTAAACGATGCCTTAAAAGACACGTTCACGCAGTTTAACGAACTGGTGGAGAAAAGCGGAAGTGCGGCGGAGACGATTGGCAAAACCTTGGCCTTTGCTGTCAAAGTCGCCTCAAAGGCGTTTTTCACGCTTGCCGAAAATGCTGATGTTTTATTGACCATACTCGGCGCAAGGTTGGGCTCTACAGCCATTTTGGGCGGGATAACGGCTTTAAGGGCTGGTGTCGGTTATTTGCAAGTGGCGTTTGCAGGTTTAAGTGTTTCCACAAAATCCGCCATTGCTGGTATTGCAATGATGAGCCGCGTTTCTAAACTGGCGGCGGCGCAAATGGCTATCACCGCAACCGCCGCAGGTGTTTTGAAAGGCGCTCTTGCCCTTATCGGCGGTCCGGCAGGTTTGGCTATTCTAGCTGGAGCGGCGATTTACAAATTGGTGGAAAGCCACGATGTCGCCAAGCGAGCCGCCAACGACCACGCCGAAACTTTGCATAAATTGCAAGGTGAACTCAAAGCGACAGCGGAAGAAGCTTCCAAGTTTTCAGCGCAACAAAGCAAAGACATGGCAATGGCTGAATGGGGCTTGAAACTCAAAATCGCCGAGCAGAATATCAAGGATTTGGAAGCGGAACTAAAAAGAACAGGCGGTTTGTCGTTCACCACTCGGTTTATGCCCAACACTTTCCTTAAAGATTATGAAATTTATGCGAAAGAAACGGCGGATATTCTTCGCCAGTCCAAAATTGATTTGGAGCAATATCAAAAACAAATTTGGGAAATCGCCGCTGAAAATCCTGATTTTCAACCGCAAGCGCAGGAAATTCAGAACAAACTTTTACTTTTGAAAGCGGCGGAAAAGGATGCGTGGAGAGCAAGAGAAGAACTTAAATATCTTGAAAATCCCGAGTTGCGCCCAAAAGATGAAGTCAAAACAGAGGTTACGGTCTCCCCTGTCTCAAGCATTGATACTGATAAATACAAAAAGAATATTGAGGACATCAAACAAAAGATTTTGGAGCTTAAAACGCCATACGAGCAAGCGATGGCCAAAGCGGACGAGTGGCGAGACAACGCTCTGAAGAACCTTAACGCCAGTTCGGCGGATTATCAGAAGTACAAGGAGCAAATTGCTCTTGTTTACGATGATATGGTTAAAAAAGCTGATGAAGCGGCGCTACAATCGTCAAAATCTTTGGAGGACGGCTTTAAGCGTGGTTTTATCAATCTCAAGAACGAACTTGATGATTTTGCAAGCCTTGCCGAGAGTGCGGTTAAAAACGCCTTTAACAATATGGAAAACACGCTCACAGCCTTTGTGATGACAGGCAAAGCCAGCTTTTCAGATTTTGCCAACGCTATTGTCAGCGACTTGATGAGAATTGCCATACGGCAGTCCATCACTCAGCCACTGATGAACGGTATTGGTAGTTATTTCGGTTTTGCGATGGCTCATACCGGAGGCGTTGTCGGGGCCGACAGTTTAGCGACCAAGTCCGCAAGCTCCTTTGTCTTTGCCGGTGCGCCGAGGTTTCACGGCGGCGGTATTGTCGGGGACGAAGTGCCAATTATCGCCAAGCGTGGCGAAGGTGTTTTTACCAAAGAACAAATGAAAGCGCTTGGAGATGACGGAAAACGGGAAACAAACATCAAAGTAAACGTTTACAACAACGCATCCGGGACAAAAGCCCGAGCGACTTCAAGCCGTGACAATAACGGCGATGTGTCGATTGACGTGATTGTTGAAAAAATAGAGCAAACCATTGGCAGAAATATTTCCAAAGGTGAAGGCTTGTCGCCGATTTTGGAGCAACGCTACGCGCTTAATCCGGCTTACGGGAGTTATCGATGACAATCATTTTTCCTCAAAAACTGCCATATCCTACGGTTGAGGGATATTCCATTCGCCCCGATGAGGCGATTATCCGCACCGATATGGAAGCCGGACCGGCGCGGCAGAGGCGACGTTACACGCAAACGCCAAGCAAAATCAGTGTTCGCTGGATTATGAACCGGGAGCAGTTCGCCTTGTTTGAGGCTTGGTACAAGTATCAAGCCAAAGAAGGCGCCGAGTGGTTTTTTATCACTTTGCTTGGCGGTGTCGGGTTGACAGAGCAAGAGGCTCGTTTCACGCAGCAGTTTGAGGCCGGACTTCTTAACGGCTATTTATGGGAAATAAGCTGTGAATTGGAAATTCGAGACCGTCCGACCTTGAGCGAGGAAGAAATGGACGTGGTCGCGGAAATTGATTTGGCGTCCTTGGAACTTTGGACGTCCAAACTTCATATTTTGGTTCATTCTTCATTGCCTTATAAATTGAATTAAAAGGAAAATACATGACAAGTATGCGAGACAGGCTGAGCACGGCGGTGACTTCGGCGGAAACGGATTCCGCTTTGTTTCACGAGATTGTGCATGGGACTGACACGATGGTGGTGGCGACAGAGGGGGGAAATGTGCCAAGTGTCGCCAAGGCGATCAAAGATATTCGCACCTCCATCACAACGGAAAGCGGAGATATTGTGAAAATTGCCCGAGAAGCCGCGCAAACGGCTTCGGAAAAAGCGATTATTTGCAAAGAATCAGAAAAATTTGTTTTAGAAAACGTGAAATCTTCTGAAAACGCCAAGGTTTGGGCGGAAGGAACAGACGCCGAGGTCGAAGAATGCGGCGGCACGCATTCCGCTCGAGGTTGGGTGGAGCTGGCTCGCAAAACCACCATCGGCAGTTATCCGACCGAGGTTAGCGGTGTTGCTGTTTTGGGGCAGAAAATTCTTTCCTTAAACGGAGCGGTTTTGGGTGTGAGCGGGCAAATTTTATCCGTCATTGTGGAGAACACCATTTTGTTGCCGCAAAATTATCACTTGTCATCCGATGGGAAGAATGTGGAGCTTTTGTCTCCCCTTTCAGCAGGGGAGCGCTGGAGCGTTAAGTATTTGCAGGATATTCAGACGCTTTCAACGCTTGTCGGAGCGATTGTTTATGAAGAAATGACGGAGGAAGCATGACAGAGGACACCAGCAAAATTCCAGCGACAAGATTATTTTTGGATGAGAAGCCCGTCAGCGGAAGCGACAATCCCATCACTTCCGGGGCTGTCGCCAAGGCGTTGGCCGATGTGTCGGCGCAAACCGCCGAAAGAGCCGTCGCCGACGCCGATGGTAATAACATCGGCAAAACCTACGCCCGAATTTCGGACGTTATTTTTTATGAAGAAACCAACTAAAGGAGAAAAACATGGCTATTAAAAACATTAAATTGAAAAACGCTGAGGGCGATTATTTATACCCGTACACGGAAAACCTGCCAAAGGCTTCAACAACAACCCAAGGCGCTGTTCAACTGGACGACACGCCGACGGCCGGTTCGACAAACGCCTTGACTTCCGGCGGCGCAAAGACGGCCTTGGACAACAAACTTGATGTTTCAGGCACGGCGGTGAAGGCGACATCCGATGCGAACGGAAACGTTATCTCAGACACTTATGCCACCAAAACCGAGGTTGAAAGTGTTGAAACTCTGGCAAACACGGCTAAAAGCCTTGCCGAGGGACGAGTTAGGGCTGTGTCGTTCGCCTCGTATTCCGAGTTGACCGAGACGGTCAATGCGGCGGCGAAAACCGATTACAAAATCGGCGACGTGTTTTATCTGCAGGCGCAAAATATTCCTGATTTGTGGGTTTATGATGTGGCTGACAATTCGTCCGCCTACACTTACAGCACAGATGAAGCTTTGGTGAGTGCCATTCAAACCGATGGTTTTGTTCAGGTTGGATATTTCAAGCTCTCCGCTTTGGAATCCGCAAAAGTTGATTTGGCGGGTTTTGTTCCGACTTCAAGGACGATAAACGGCAAGGACTTGTCCGCAAACATCACGTTGTCGGCCTCGGATGTCGGAGCTTTGGCGGCTGGCGGCACGGCGGAGAAAGCGACGTCAGACGCCGATGGCAACAACATCTCTCAAACCTATGCGAAGCTTGCGGATGTGATTTCATTTGAAGAAATGTAGGAAAACACCATGGTTAACAGAAAAGTCAGATTAAAGAATTTGGATGGGGATTATCTTTATCCTTACACGGACAATGTTCCGACGGCGACCGCAAGCGTGGCCGGCAAGGTTAAAGTTGACGCAACTCCTGTTTCAGGTTCGGCGAACGCCATAAGTTCCGGGGCGGTTTACACGTCTCTTTCCAATAAGCTGGACAAGACGGCCACGGCGGCGAAAGCGACCGCCGACGCGAACGGCAACACCATATCGGCGACTTACGCATTGAAAAAGGTTGCGGTCGCAACACTTGCCGCCAACGGGACGATCGCTTTGGCCGACAATTCGGTTAACCGCATAGCACCCACGGGAGCGGTCACGTTTTCCTTGCCGACAATTAGCGATCACACGGCTTTTCATCAGATTTTGGTGCAGATGAATTTAGCCGCAAAGCAAACCGTCAATTTGGGAACAAGCAATTATTTTTTCAAAACGGCGCCGGAGTTTGAAACCGGACGTTACAACATCATCTACGAGCATAACGGCTCGCATTGGGTGGTTGGAGCGATCGCCACGGGAGCGGCATGATGATGGAAATCTTTTCAAAACGTTTGTTATTGGCGGTTCAAGACATCTGTCCGGTTAAAAAAGGTGAAGTCATTTTTGAGAAAAATGTCGCCGGAATGTATTCGGTGGATATTCCTGTCGATGGCTTGTATGAGATCACGGCTGTTGGAGGCGGAGGAGGTTGCGGGCAAATGGCGCTTGGTGGTGTGCAATACACCATTTCCGTGTCCGCCAGCGGTGGTTCGGGAGCTGTGGTTCATGGTGTGTTCAAAGTATCCGCCGGCACGCTTTCGGTCATTGTCGGAGCTTTAGGCAAATCAGCGACAATTGCGACCTCTGGAACGGCGGCTTCTGCTGATGGCGGAGCGACAAGTGTTGGCTTGCTTTGTTCCGTTGGCGGAGGTGGACGAGGCAAAGCCGGTTGGGGAAATCCGGTTGTTCAGCAAGGCGGTGCTGCCGGAGTTGTTAATTCTTATGATAAGAACGCTCTTGTTTCATCCACTCTTATCAGCAATGGCAACGCCGGAACATTTAATCGTTGGTACACGGGAAATCGTGACGGTACTGTCTCCACCAGTATTGTTCAATCGCCGTGTCCGCCACATGGAAGCGGCTCGGCCGGCAGCGCCACGACAAGATATTCCGGCGGAGCTGGTTTTTCCAGCACGCCCGGAACAGCTGGATATGTTAAAATCTCTTATTTTGGGAAAGCTTAAATGACTGATAACACCTTGTCCGAAGCCTTGAAAGAGGCCTATGCCTCCGCACCGAGCGACATCACCTTGTTGCACACTTTAGAACTGCGTCATCCGGCGTTTGTTGATGAAAACGGCAAGCCGACCGCCATTCGGGTGGTGCGGGACAATGTCAACCATATCTGCACGCTTGAAGATTCTGCGCCGCTTGATGCAGGCAAAGCGGTGGAATTTATTGCGATGGGGTTTGATTTGGAGCTTCCGCCTGTTGAAGCAATCCCTGTGCCGGAGATAACGTTAACGCTTGATAATGTTTCAACCGAGATTATCGCCTATTTGGACAAGGCGATTGAAACGCAGGATATGATTGAAATGACATATCGTCCGTATCTTTCCAATGATTTGTCTTGTCCTCAGATGAACCCGCCGATAACCTTGGTTATTACGGAGATTACGGCGGATATTTCAAAAATCTCCGCAACCGCCCGCATGATGGACATCGGCAACAAGTCCTTTCCAGCCGAAAACTACACGGTCAAAAAATATCCGGGGTTGAGCAGATAAGGATTGACTTTATATTCTAAGCATAATACAGAACTAAAATGAGTGGTGTTATTGATGTAATAGGTAATAAGTTAATGAATTGTTTAAAATCTTGTTTTACGCCTAAATCTATTATTGGTATGAATGCATATCGAACGCAATGCAAACAGTCAATTATAGTTGAAAACGCAGAACAGACAAAGTTTTTAGTTGATTTGGACATAGGCATTTTTGATTGGATTGGTCTTTTGTCTGCAATAATTATTCCAATTTTGGTCACCTATTTAGGTTTCAGGCATGAGCGTATTCAGCGTAAAAATGATTTTCTGTATCAAGAACGTGTAAAGTTTTACTCTATATTTTTTGGTTATGTTAAAGATATTGCAAATGCATTGTATAATTTTATAAATGTTTACGAATGCGATATTATGCAATTTAATGACGGAGATTTTGGCAAGTGTAATAAATTTTTAAAGAGAGAGGCTTCTTTTAGCGCTGATATATTATTCAATGATGAAAAAATAAATGCTTATATAAAACAACTTATCGAAAATATTGATGCTCTTTTTGATGAAGTTATGCGCATTCAAAACATTCTCAGTAAAAAAAATAAACTAACTTCTCGGCAGATAAATCACTATATTAATCGAATTGGAAAAATAAATAATAGATTATTTGAATTAATAGATGATAAGAAAGTTCAAGAACTTTTTAAGAAATATTTGAAAATCTAATGATACTGTATTAAAAGATGCCTCATTTTGCAAATAAATACATAGGTCGCCCATGGGTGGCAGGTCAACAAGGCCCCGACAGTTTTGACTGTTGGGGCTTTGTTCGTTATGTGCTAAAGCACGAGTATAGCCATGACGTGCCACTGGTAAACGTTAATCCCGAATGTTTGCGAGATGTTTTGCATGCTTTTCAGACGGATTTGGCGTTTCAGGCTTTTGAGGAAGTGTTTCAGCCATGTGATGGCGATGTCGTGCTGATGCGGCAAGCGAAAAATCCGGTTCATGCAGGTTTATGGCTTGAAATTGACGGCGGCGGCGTGTTGCATTGCGTGCGGAATAGCGGCGTGGTGTTTCAAAATATCCGTTCACTTAATGCCTCTGGTTGGTATTTACACAGTTTTTATCGGGTAAAACAATAATCAATGATTTATTTTAATTACATTACAAACCCTTGCGAGCCAAACAAGGGACGGATCAGTCTTGCCTTTGAACGACCGAAAACCATTTGGCAGATTGTTAAAGAGCAAAAAGTTGACCTTACTGTGCCGGTTTTGTGCCTTGTCAATGGTGTGACGGTTTTGCGAAAAGATTGGGACGATGTACTCTTGCCGAACTCGGTGGTAAGTTTTGTTTCTCTGCCTCTTGGAGGCGGCGGTGGTGGCTCGAATCCATTAAAAACGGTTTTGACCGTGGCTTTGATTGTCGCCACTGTTTACACCGGTGGAGCTGTCGGAGCGGCGTATGGAGCGGTTTGGGGTGGTGTGGCGGCGGCCGGCGTTTCCATGGCGGGAGGTATTTTAATCAACACGCTCGTTCCAACGCCCAAGCCCTCATTAAACGGCATGACATATTCCGGTTATTCGCAAAGTCCTACATATTCCTTGCAGGCGCAGGGAAACGAGGCTCGGCTTGGCAATCCTATTCCTGTAATATATGGGCGACATTTGATTTATCCTGATTTTGCGGCGCAACCGTATTATCGTTACATCAACAACGAGCAATATGTGTATCAGTTGCACTGCATCGGACAAGGTGAATACGACATTGAGCAAATCCGCATTGAGGACACGCCGATTAGTTCGTTTGAAGAAATTGATTGTCGGGTCGTTCGTCCCGGTGAGAAAAACACGTTGTTTGATGAAGACGTGGTCACATCACCGGAAGTCGCTGGACAAGAACTCCTTAAAGGAACAATTTGCGGACCGTTTGTCTTAAATCCGGCGGAAACGATGATTACCAAAATCGAAGTTGATATGGCTTTTCAACGAGGTTGCTATTACGCCAACGATAGCGGTGGTCTTTCCACTAAGACCATTCAATGGAAAGTCGAGGCTCGTTCGATTGACGATGAGGACGCTCCGCTTGGGGAATGGTATGTTTTGGGAGAAGAAAGCGTAAACGAAGCCACTCATAAAGCCATTTACAGAACTTACAGCTATAATGTTCCGGCGGGACGATACGAAATAAGGGCGACTAGGATTGATAATAAAGACACATCTTCTCGTTCCGGTCACGAAATTCGCTGGGTAACGGCCAAAGGTTTTGTTCTATCAAGCAAGAATTACGGTAATGTGACGCTTTTGGCGATTATTATGCGGGCGACAGATAACCTGTCGCAACGCTCCTCCCGTATGGTCAACTGCATTGTTACTCGCAAACTCAAAACTTGGTCTCCCCTTTCCGGCTGGTCGCCGTCACCAGAGGCAACGCAGTCCATCGCTTGGGCGTTGGCGGACATCTTAAAAGCCGATTACGGTGCAAAACTTCAAGACAAATCCATTGATTTACAGGCACTGTATGAACTTGATAAAACGTGGAGCAAACGTGGCGACACCTTTAACGCCGTGTTTGATAGCAAACTCACGGTTTACGAGGCGATGTCACGCTGCGCTAAAGTCGGACGAGCCGTCCCCTTTATCCAAGGCGGAATTGTTCGGTTTGTGCGAGATGAGCCGAAAACCGTGCCGGTTGCTTTATTTGGACCGCGCAATATTGTCAAAAACTCGCTTTCCATTCAATACATCATGCCGTCCGAGGACACGGCTGACAGCGTGTGCGTGGAGTATTTTTCCGAACGAACGTGGAAAACTTCCGAAGTCATCGGGAGCTTTGATGAAGCGAACTCCGATAGAACCGCCACGGTCGAACTGTTTGGTTGCACAAATAAAGATCAAGCCTTGCGTGAAGCGGCATACATGGCGTTGGCCAACCGATACCGGCGGCGCATTGTTAATTTTACCACCGAACTGGAGGGACTAATTCCCTGTTATGGCGACCTTATCGCTATCACGCATGATATGGCCAAATGGGGACAAGGCGGCGAGATTTTGGCGCAAGACGGCTTAAAACTTACGCTTTCCGAGCCTGTATCGTTTATCGAGGGGCAAACGCATTACCTTGCTTTAAGGAAAAAGGACGGTTCTTTGTCTGGACCGTATGTTGTCACGCCAACCGATTATGACACCGAGGTTTTGTTAAAAGAACCGCCGGATATTGAGATTTTAACCGGCACGGATGTCGAGCGTACGCATTTTGCCTTTGGAACGGCGGATAGATGGAGCGTTTTAGCACGTGTGACCGGTATTCGTCCACGCTCAACCAAGGTGGAGATTACAGCTGTGATTGAGGATAACCGTGTGCATCAAAGTTAGGAAGAAAACAATGGATTGGTTGCAGTTTTTACAGATAGTCCTGTCTCTTATACACATCTCCGAGCCCACGAGACTAAGGCGAATCTCGT
>OJPZ01000889.1_pt1 | contig 12393 bp, 9 predicted proteins | sample 1598611 | NCBI WGS metagenome assembly OJPZ01 (sample SAMN03922494, study PRJEB24848) | human gut metagenome | isolation source: stool sample | host: Homo sapiens | place: Germany | collected 2011-11
CGCTTACTCTATAAGGTTTTCGGCATACCCTTCTGTGATTATTATAAAAATCACCTTTTTAACTGATTGCAATTTAATAAAAATATACACCAAACAAATAAAATTGGCTGAAAAATTCCTATAAATTAACTTTTTTTTGAAATAAGCGGCTACATAATGGGATACGATAACTGTCATTTTATGATGTTGGGGCGCTTGTTAGCTGTGTATTTTTATTTCTTGCATGACTCAATATTTTATAACTATATAACTCCGAAATTATAAGTTTTATAATTTGAGTGTAAATTTTTTCGTTCCGTTTAAGTGCCCCTTAAACAGGACTTTTACCTTGGGCTTTACGTCTTTGAATACCACAAATGTATTCGCATTGCGAAATAAACTCTCATTGAATTAATTCATCATTCCGTTAACGAAAGGGCTGAGCTCCTTACGAAACTTGGCAATTTGAACTCGTAGTTTATATACCAATATTGTTTATATTATAGTAGATTTCTTTTTCTCTCGTTCTCAGTATCAAGCATCATTTTACTATAAATAGTCATTCAAGTCTTTATAGCCATCATACATTATCGAATCGTCATGTACCCGCGTTCCGAATGTCGCGCGTAGTTCACCGACAAGCCTTCGGCCTGTCGTATCCCGGTCGAGGCAGCATACGATATGTTCGTATCCCTGTAATCTGTCTTTTGCCCGTGGAAGCAGCGATGCGGAGTTCAGGATCAGAAAGTCTTCATCCGACGAATGCCATGACACATCGCCTTGTTTGCACAGAGTCAGATACGAGAGGTAATCGGTAAATCCTTCGAACAGCCGGCAGCTCCGGTTCGACTTCTGCGGTCTGATCCATGTCGTGTCTTTCGGAGGAATGGCCCCTTTGAAATAGCGGTTGCGTATCTCATAGCCTCCGCTGTCATTGGCAAATCCTACGGCGAAATAGGACTTGCCGCGTACGGTGTAGTGCACTTCTTTACAGAGGGTCTGCGCTATTCTCAGATCGATCTTGCGTGATTTCAGGTAATCGAGCAGTACCGGGTGAGCGAGCGGCATGATCCGGACGTTTCCGAACTCCGGCTCCGCAGGTGAGGTGTTCCTTTCCGGCATGGGATCGAACGGAACCGAAGCCGGCGTATTCGTGCCGATCAACTGCAAAAGACGGGAAACATCGTCCGTGCCGTATATTTCGGCCGCCAGCGAAATGATGTTCCCGCCCCGGCCTATTCCGAAATCGTACCATGTATTAAGACGTGTATTGACCTTGAACGAAGCCCGCGTCTCTTTACGAAGCGGGGAAAGATACCAGAGATCCGTACCCCGCCGTTTCACAGGCTCGAATCCGAGACCGGAAAGATAGGCGGCCAGCGGAATCGATTTGGCGGTCCGTATGTTCATCTCGATACGGTTCGCAAAATGTCCTCGCACAGGATACACCGGGACACGGCCTCGCGCAACAAGGCCGGTTCGATCCTTCCGGTGGCGGCCATTTCTGAGAGTTTACCACGGATCTCTCCGCTTTTGTCCGAAGAGGTTTTGAAGCGATGGTAGGCCCTGCTGCCGTAACCGCAGGGGATGGACGCGAAAGATCGCGTTTCCCTGTCGTTGGCCCGCGCGTAGGCGTCCATACGGCGGCGGAACAGGGCGTTGAACTGTTTATCCGTCATAATAATTGATTTTTGAATGTGATACAAAAACGGAAGCGGCCCTGTACAGTATTCCATTCTTTGTCCGTAAAACGAAACTCTGTTTTATAGCGTTTCCATTTATTGCTGCAATAAACGACTAATTTTACCGGATAACGAGAATCTTTTTTACTTAAACTCCTTCGATCGAGTTCAAGTCTTACAGTTGCCTGTTTCATGATTTAATTTTTTTTGCCGTATAATTGCCCAAGAAATGAACGAACTTCTTTTATTTATATTATGCCATAACAATGTGTAACATAATAAAATTTAGCAATTTATACAAAATCATAAACAAAACTACAAAATACATAAAACAGCTTATGGCAACTGTTAATCAGGGGGTCCTAGGTTCAAGTCCTAGTTGAGGAGCAAACCGAATAAATTAAATCAGTGAAAAAACCGATAAATCAGCGATTTATCGGTTTTCTTATTTGATCTCCCCGAGGGAAAAAATGCAATTTTATGTATTGCAACGGGGGCTAAATCGGGTACAATTCAAGTGACCGAAAAAATGTACCCGATTTGGTTGTTAGGTCGCAAATTAACAGATATTTGCATCTTTCTCAACAGCCTTCGATGTTGTCTTTTCACTCGCAAAATACCTGCGGATCATTGAGAGCCGAGGTGGTCGTTCGATGTTTGAATTTTGTGTCGGCGAGTTGGCAGTTCGCTTATTACCTTGAGAGAAAAGATTCCATGCTTTCTTGTAAAACGGAACAATTGGCTGCGTAATACGAACGGAGCAGTAAGGTACATCGATTGACCGATGACCAAAGGGGAAATAGGCGTCGAATAAATTATTGTCGCAAACTGGCTTGCAGCAAAAGACGGCCCTTACCGCTTCTCGTCGGCCGCGTCCGGGGCTTCTTGCAGTCATAGGAGCTCCGTTCGCTCTCCAACGTTTCTGCATCTGGACGCAGGCGATAAATCGTTGGTTTTCACGGCCGAAGTTAAAAATAATGCCGATAATTTACAAAAAAATCCTAAAATATTATGGAACAGCCGATTGTATCCTGGCATGATGTGCGTGTTCCGCTTCCGCTGCGCTTTCTGTACTATGCTTTTTTAACGAACGTATAAAAAGCAATTTTTCTATGTATTTATTAGATAATCAGTTGATTATGTCGTTGTTGCCGGTTGTGTCCGTCGGTTTGCAGAACCGGCTGAAAAGAAGATTTGGATGCTGCGAAAGACGGAAGGTCTCAAAATATTGCATCGATTATGAAGATTTCCAGTGACAAACCCGGTCCTGTCCGCCTCATTGAGGCGTTTCTGTGCGCATTGTTCGTTTTCTCGTTCTCTCTTGCCGAGGGGATGACGGTGCCTCCCGAAACGGGATCGCCGTTTTCGGTCTCCGACTCTACGTACCGCCGTGTGATTCGGGATGGTGCTCGGAGTATGAGTTGCTACCTGAATTATCCTCAGGGTAGTGCCAAGGTGCAGCCCGACTACCGTAGCAATGGAGAGGAGTTGGACAAGCTCGACCGATTTATCCGTCAGGTTTTCCGCGACAGTCTGATCTATGTGGATTCGATCTGTCTGAGCGGTTATTGCTCGATCGAGGGAGCGTTCGATGTGAACGACCGCCTGGCAAGGAATAGGGCGACCGGATTCAGGAAATACCTCGATGACCGGTACGGGCTGTCCTCGCGCTATCCTGTCCGGATCACTTGGGTGGCCGAAGACTGGGACGGATTAAGAGGGGCCGTCGAGGCTTCGCGCATGAATTACCGGGACGAAGTGCTTTTTCTGATCGATCAAACCGGAGTGTTCGAGGGAAGGGAGAAAAAACTGATGGACTTGGGCGGCGGCGAACCTTACGCTTATATGCTGAAAGAGTTTTTCCCGGGGCTCAGGCGGGTCGAGATTACCGTCAGCTACGATCTGCGTCGGATTATGGAGGAAAAGCTGCATCGTAAGCTTGACGAGGCGGAGTTTGAAACCGCTTTGAGCAAGGAAAGAGCTGCGGCCGAGGCCGAGGAAAGGAGACTGGCTGAACTGGAACGCCAGAAACAACAAGCGCAGCAGGCTGCGGAGCAAGCAGCCCGTATGGCGGCCGAACGAGCGGCTTTGGCAGAGCGGCAGCGTCAGCGGGAAGCCGAGCAAGCGCGTATGGAAGCGCAGCGTCAGGCGGCTGAGGCCGCCCGACTGCAAGCCGAGCGAGAGGCGGCCGAGGCTGCCCGGCTACAACGGCAGGAGGAGCGCAAGCTTTGTCCGTTGGCCGGCGTAAAAACCAATCTGCTTGCATGGACCGGATTACTTCCCGATTTCAAAACGGCTGCGTTCATGCCTAATCTCGAAGCGGAGTTCTATTTTGCCGGCCGGTGGTCGGTTTCCGCCTCGGCTCTCTATGCTGATTGGGAATACGACGGGGGCAAACAGTTCTGGGGAATATCCTCTTATAGCATGGAACCGCGTTTCTGGTTTCGCGACGACGGCTTGTTTCGGGGCTTCTTCGTCGGCGTATACGGAGAGGCGGGAGATTTCAACGATCAGAAAGATCGCTGCGACGACGCTGCGACCGCGACCAACTACACGGGAACGTTTTGGAGCGCCGGCGTATCGGCCGGGTATCTGCTTCCTTTGTCGCGGCATTGGGGTCTCGAGTTAAGCCTGAGGGTCGGATATCGCGGCGCCAAGTACGACGTCTATGATCGTGAGTTGCCTTATCTCTATTACAATTACTCGGACAAGGAAAACAAATTTACGCTGACCGGTCTCAGACTGAATGTCGTGTACCGTTTCGGACACGGCCGCCCTTGAGACGAGGCCCGGCCTTCCCGGGACGGGAGTGGAAAAGGACCGTTCCGGAACGAAGGCGGCCGGGAGGCTGTCGTCCGTTTTGAAAAGCGAATGAAACCAATATTTTGCCGGTTATGGGAAAACGATTGACATATGTGCTGAGCGGCTGCATGCTTTTGATCATGTGGGCGGAGAGCGGCTGCACGAAGCAAAGCCTGGACCACCGCAAGCGGGAAGGGCACGTTCATATAGCCTTGCAATGGGACAAAGGTTATACGCCGGCTGGCAGCCGCTTCTATTTTTATCCCGAGGACGGAAGCGAGGCGATCGTGCGCGATTGTCCGAAGGAGGGCTTCAGCGGAACGCTGCCGGAGGGCAGCTATCGGGTCATTGTGCTGAACAGCGATGCATGGAATATCGCGCTGCGCAACGAACAGCAGCATCAAACCGCGGAAATCTACGTCTTGCCCGAAGAGGAGGGCTTGTCGGCAGTCCCGTGCATTTGTCAGCCCGGCAATCTGCTGCTGGCTGGCGGCATCAACGAGGCGGACAAGCTGGAGGTTCCTTATCGGGATACCGTCAGTGTATCGGCATCGCCTCATTCCCGTGTCAAGAAGATCCGCTTCTTTTTCAAGCTCGAGAACTTCGTGCCGGTCGTCCTGTGCAGCGGGACGCTTTCCGGAGTTTCCTCGTCGATCTTTTGCGCTACCGGTGCCTGTTCGGACGCTTCGGCAAACGTTCGTTTCGCCGCTTCGCCAGCCGAGGGGGAGTACGATTTCTCGGCCGATGTCTCTGTTCTTGATCTGGCGCGTCCCGAAGAAGCCGGCCGAACTCATTTGTTGGATCTGACCTTACAAGGAGAGGACGGGACGCTTTATCCGGTAATCCTCGATCTGACGGACACGATCGCTCGCCTGATCGGCGAATCGGGAGGGACGGTTCCTGTCGAGATACCGTTGGATATCACCTTGGCTTTGATCGACAATACGCTCCATGCTTCCGTACGGATCTGGGATATGGGGGGCTCGGGGTCCGGAGAGTTGTGATCCTGCGGAATGCAGCGCTGAATCGAACATACGTAAACCAAAAGAAAATCATAATAGAGCATGCGAACACTCATACTGCTTTCGATGGCAGCCTTCTGTCTGCTCGGAGGATGTTCCCGGACGGAAGGGGAACGGGACTCTCAAACCGAAATCCGTCTCGGGACCAAGGGCGTTACCCGGGCTGTCAATACGCTCGGCGACCTGTCCGATGTCGGCGACCGGATCGGTATTTACGGCGTTCGGATTGCCGGTACTTCGGCCGGCGCTTCTGGAAAAGAGAGCTGGGGCAACGAACTGGTCATGGATAACGTGCGTACCAGCGACGTCGATCCTTCGACGGGAAGCATCGGCTGGGCTGGGCATTACTATTATCCGCTGGAGGAAGATCGTTCCGTCGAATTCTGCGCCTATCATCCCTATGCCGCAGCCGGTTCCGACGGAGATTGTTTCGTGGAGGCGCCGGCGCCGGGGAAAGCTCCCGCGCTGCATTTCACCTTGAGTGGGCAGGAGGATGTCATGTGTGCCGAGCCCGTCATAGGCAGCCGCAGCCGAGTACCCGGTCCGCTCGAGTTCCGGCACGTCCTCACCCAGTTGCGTTTTAGGTTGGTCGATCCCGAAGGTGCGTTCGCGGGGGAGACTCTCGACGAGATCGCCTTGCTGGATGTGAATACGACGGGAGTCATGGATGTCGAGACGGGAGCGCTGGGCGCATGGGGCGATCCGGCCGAGCTGGCGGTACCCGGGATCGAAACCGTGCCGATTACCGGCTCGGAGGAGCTTCCGCAGGAAGTTGGCGGCGAGGTCATGCTGCAACCCGATTTGTCCTCTTTCGTCATTCGGGTCGTCACCTCGCGCGGGAGCTATGATCGTGTCGTCATTCGTCCGACCTCCGTGATGGGGGAGACTGTCGAAACCTCGTTCGCCGCCGGTCGCTCATATTTGATTACGCTGACTTTCCGGCCTCTGACCGGTATTTCGCTGAGCGCTACGGTCGTCCCGTGGCAAATGGGCGGAACCGGTTCCGGTGTCGTGCAGTAGGCGTCGTCTGAGTCTACCCTTTGAGATCGATATTTTGATGGTTCACTTAACTTTTATTAGCAATCCTTAAAAATTTTCCGAAATGAAAAAGGTATTTCTTTCCGCGCTTGCCATAGCGGCTATGGCAAGTTGCTCGAAAACCGAGTTGTCGAACACTCCGGACGGCTCGGTCGAGATCAAGGCGAAATCGACGGCTTTGAGCATTTCTACCAAAAGCCCCTACGAAGGTACGATTTCTTCTGGGAACCCGCTTACGGCTCAGGTGTTGGTTTCTAAAACCGACGGCAACTACACCTCACGGTATTGCGACGGCGAGATGACATTCTCGGACGACGGCACGACCGAAGCGTCGTTCGCTACGCCGCAGTATTATCCGGCAGATGGTAGCGTCCTCTACCTTTGCGGACTCTATCCTTCCGATTTGGGCGGTTGGGGCACTGTAACCGAAAGCGCTTCCCGCACGTTCGACGGCAAAACCGACATCATGGCTGCCGCTCAGCAGCAGTCATTCAAGAGCGAGGCCCAGACGGGCACTTATCCCACGATGCAGTTTAAGCATCTGTTGACCAAGCTGGTCGTCAAGCTGGTTGCTGAAGACGACGCGGCCGTTACCGCATGGGGCAATGTGACCGATATCAGTTTGGTCAGGGTCAACGGCTCGCAGAAGCCCTATTCCAAGGTGGAGGTTACTTTGCAGGATGGCACGGCCGTGACCGGCTCGGCTTTCTCGACTACCGTGGAAAATTTTTCGTTTTACACGATGACGGAGAACGCGTACAATGATGTGGCTTTTTCTGCTCAGACGCTTGCGTTGACCAAGACTGCGGCCAATGCCGCTTATTCGCTGGTAGCGCCTATTACTGCTACGGGCACCGGGGATTTCAAACTGAAGATTACCACGCAGAAGGATGCCGAGTCGCCTCTTGTCAATGAAGTGGCCGTCGACCTGAAAGATACGTCGAGCTCGACTTTCACTGGCGACACGCAGGGCAAGGCTTTCGAGATCACGCTGACTTTTAAGGCTACCGAGATTCAGGCCAAGGCTTCCGTAAAGGAATGGGAGAAGGCCGGTACGGCTACGGGTGAGATCAAATAGCCGCAACCTCTTTGTCCCGGGCGGAGCTTTTCCCCGGACTTCGGGACATGCCAAGGGCGGAAGGGGTTGGAGCTCCCCTTCCGTTCGCGATGAACAACAACCAAATCGATTGTCATGAATGCACATGCAGGAAAATGGATCCCTTGGATATGGGGATTGCTGGCCGTGGCTTTGCTGGGCGGCTGTTCAAAGGATGAGTCTTTGAAGTCGGAGCCGGGTCCTGTGCCCGGTCCGGACAGAATCGAGATTCGTTTGAGCGGCGGAATCGCCCTTTCCGATGCCGGGTCCAAAGCTCTCGCTTCGCTGTCGGCCACCCGCGCGGTCGTCGATGCGAATCATGAGGCCGATCTGCGGGTTTCTTTCGCCCGCATCGATCAGAACGGGGCGGACGGCGGTTGGCCGTCTTACACGACGGCTTCCGTGCTTGGCGCGACTTGCAAAGGGAATGCGGCCGGCGTGACCGGAGCTACGTCGATCGTGTTCGACGTGCCTCAGTATTACCTTGTCCGCGAGACTAACAACGGCACGAAGCTGGTCGGTTGGTATCCGCAGGCGGAGGCAGCCGGCGGAGTCGTCGCTTGGACGATCGACGGCGTGAGCGACGTCATGCTGACCGATGAGCTGGAAGGCAACAAGAATGCCGACGCCCGGTTCGGAACTGCCGGCAAGATTTTCGAGTTCGCTCATTGCTTGACCCAGTTGAAGGTTTGGGCCTATGCGGTCGACGAGGCGGCCAAGAATGTCTGGGGAACGATTCCCGAGGGCGGGATCGTGCTGAAAAGCCAGTTCCCTACGTGCAAGGTCGAGTTGCCTGCGACGGTGACTTTCGAGGGTATTCCCGCCGATCTCGCGCTTCCGGCCAAGAAGGCGGCCGACGACGGCGCGATCGGCTATCCGCTCGCACTTCCTGTGGCTGCCTCTTTCGATGAGGCCGACGCGGCGGCGTGCGGTTACGCTTTGGTGGCTCCGATCGCTGTCGGCGGGACGCTGACTTTGTCGGTCGCCACCTCGGAAGGCGGTACGCGCGATGTGCCGCTGACGCTTCCTGCGGCGGGATTCGGGGCCGGCAAGGCTTACGATGTGGTGCTGAAATTCACTTCGACTCAGATTATGCCCCAAGCCACGATCTCTCCATGGGAGGAAGCCGGCGACCGAATCGAGGTGATTCTTTAGGACTCTCTTGCGATCGGGACGGTCCGATAACGGAAAATGTCTCCTTCTCCGTCCGGCGGAAACGGTCGGGGGGGAGGAGAGTGCGGGGGGACGAAAACCCGAAACAAAAAAAGTAGAAAACACGTCATGAAAAAAGCGTTCATCATATGGTTGGCGTTGGCCGTCGCGAGCGGATGCAGCAAGGCGGACGGTCCTGCGCCGGATACGGGTGGTACGGAGGTCGGCTTCAGTCTGGCCGGCGTGAGCGCCGAGGTCTCGTCGTCCGGTGCCGTGTCCTCGGTCTCCCGGGCGGGGGCGTCCGGTCTTTCGTCCGGCGGTGCGACGCGCGCTATGTCGGAAAATCTGGCGCCCGGCAGCACCGTGCGCGTGCTGGCTTATACGCGCCGTGCCGCGGGGGCGGCTGCCGACATAGAACGGGATACCTATGTGGCCGAAGCCACTTATCGGGTGAAAGACGATTATTCGCTCGAACCTTGCGTGGTGGATGGGATGACCGGCGTCGCGACGGGCACGGCCGGAGCTTCTCCGATGCGGCTGCGGACGGGGACATATGATTTTTATGCGCTCACTCCGGCTTTGTCGCTTACCGGGCACAAGGAGGCGAGCGTCGCTCACGGGACGGACTACGCCTGCTCGCTGACCGCCGCCTGCGCCGTGGCGACGCGGCAGGACGTTTCGACCCAGACCGTCGTGCTGGCTACGCTCGAACGGAAGTGCAGCCGGCTGGCTTTTTCGATCACGCGCAAGGCCGAGAACGTCGTCAAGGCGGTTATCAATTCGGTCGGGTTGTCGGGCATCGCCCGTTCGCCCGCTGCGGCGCTTCTTTGCGAGAACTTGCCGACTGGAGCCAACGACGGCGGCTACGAGTTTCCGCAGGGGACCTTCGTCCAAGGGGCGGAACCTTATCAATATTCGGGTACGGACGAAGTGCTGCCCAAGAGCGATGCGGCTTTCGATCTGCAAATGAGCGTGACCTTCAACGAGGCGGATCGGGCGACCGACTTGCAGGCGACCGTGCCGGCCATGGCCTTCGATCCCGGTAAGCGCTATAATTTCGACCTTTCGCTGCAAGGCGGCTTCATTGTGCTGACTCTTCAGGTCACCCCTTGGAACGTCGATCCCGTGTGGGATACCTCCGTGGGCGAGCCGCCCTATGCCAGCGTCGTGGTCGGCAGTTGGGAGATCAGGGAGTGGAGCGGCGAGATCGGGGGGAATTTCGTCCCGGTGCTCGATCCCGGCAGCTGGTCGGAGAATCCTCAGTGGGATTCGGAGATCGGTGGCTGAGCCGCCGCTGCGGCTCAGTCGCAAGCGATAAGCGAATGAAACGAACGAATCATAAACGAAAACAGTGAAGATCATGAAAACTTTCAGGGAAACGGCGCTGCTCCTTTCCGCCGCCTTGTTTTTGACCGCCTGCGGCAAGGAGGCGGTGCAGGAGACCGGGCCGTCCGGTTCGGTCAGCGGCAGGAAAGTCGAGATGACTTTCGGGCTGTCCGCTTCGGGCATGACGAGCCCGGCTGCATTCATCCCCGTGACGGCTAAGGCGGCCGGCGCGGACGAGGCTCTCGTTCTGGAGACCGGCGCGCAGGAGCCTCTCACGCGCGGCGCCTCGCTGAGCGGCGATGAGGAAGGCAAGCTGCACGGGTTGTGGGTGTTGCAGTTCGACAATACGACGTCTGCCGGCAAGCTGGTCTTGCGCGAATACCATGCGGCCGGAGAAATTCAGAATGACAAGTTGAGCGTCGCGCTTTACGATGCCGCTGCGACGAAGGTCTACTTCGTGGCCAACGTGGCCGACGACAAATTTTCGTCGCTTCCGCTCAATACCACGACGCTCGGCGCGTTCGAGACCTCCGTGCTCGACTTCGCCGACGAGGCTGCGGCAGGCAGCAGCGGCAACGGCCTGCCCATGGCGGGAGTCTACGAAGGCGCCGCTTCGGCCGCTACGGCGGATATCTCCCTTCGCCGCATGGTCGCCAAGATATCGTTCACTTGCAAGGTCGATCTGGCTATGAGTTCGGAATCTTTCGTATTGAAGAAGATCGGTCTGAAAAGCGTGTCGAATCGGACGAGCTATAAGAACCAGACCGTTCCCGGCGGGACGACGGGTCTCTATCCTGCCGCCGAGGCCGGTAATTTCGCCGATTACGCCGAGGTGGACGTGACGGCTCAGGGCTCCGATCCGACGGCCATGGCGACGACGGGCGTTACGCAGGTATGGTATGTGCCGGAGAATCTGCGGGGTGTCGTCGCCGGACTGACCGAGAAGCAGAAGGGAAGCCGGAACGCTCCGGAGTACAGTACTTTCATCGAGATGTCGGGCGACTATACGCAGGGCGGCGAGACATTCGAGGTGACGTACCGGATTTACCCCGGGGAAAACGCCTCGACCGACTTCAATGTGGTGCGCAACTACCGGTACGCGATCGCTACGACCATCAAGGGCATCAACGAGAACGACAGTCGTGTGACGGTCAACAAGGGCGAGGATCTGAGCAAGGACGGCGAGACGGCCAATTGCTACCTCGCACACAAGGCGGGTACGGTCTATAAGTTCGACGCCACCGTCAAGGGCAACGGGGCCGTGACCGCGGCTTACAACGCCAATGGCCAGAACGCACCGGCCATCGACGGGACTCAGACTCTCAGCCCGGTTTCGGCCAAGGTGCTGTGGGAAACCGGCAGCAAGGGGAGCGTCATCGCGGACGGTTCGTTGAAAGTCGATAACAAGGGATACGTCTATTTCACGACGGCTGGCGACAAGGGGAGCGACATCGCCGAAGGCAACGCGCTGATCGGTGTCTTCTCCGGTGCCGACGGCAGCGGGACGCTGCTTTGGAGCTGGCACGTCTGGGCGACCCGTTACGATCCGGAGACCGACAACGATACCTATGTTACCCGGGCCTTGGCAGCTTCGGGTTCGGGGAACGGCAGTATTGTCACGACATCTTCCCGCAGCTATACCGTGATGCGGTTCAATCTGGGAGCCGACGCCTCTTCGGCCGAGGGAACCGTCGGTCGCTACGGCCTGTTGTACCAGTGGGGCCGCAAGGACCCGTTCGTCGGTGCGGCTGCGTTGAATAGCACGGGAACGAGCTATGCCGCGACGTCCAATGCGACGGGATACGAATGGAAGAACAGAAAGAACAGCGAGGCGGTCGCTGCCGCTACTGCCGATGCCAGCATCGGTTATGCGGTTCAGCATCCGACGGAGTTCCTGTTTTATAGCGGGTCGCCCTATGATTGGTTGAACGTCTCGGTCAATTCGGATCAGCGCGACAATCTGTGGGGCAATCCCAACACGGCGGTTACCCGCCCCAATGCTTCGCAGGGCAGCAAGTCGATCTACGATCCCTGTCCTCCCGGCTGGCGCGTGGCTCCGCAGGATACTTGGACCGCTTTTGCCAAGAACGGGACCGGAGGGAGCAGCCAGCAGAATGTCTATCCGGACACTTTCAGTGCGGGTTATTCGTTCTATTACGATGCCAATGACGCCTCTTCGGGAAAAACCGCGTTTTTCCCTGCTGCGGGCCTGCGCTACAGCAATAGCGGCGAGTTGGCCTACACGAGCTCCTACGGCTACTATTGGTCCTCGTCGCCGTACTACGGAGGCAACACC
>OJPZ01000900.1_pt1 | contig 12253 bp, 9 predicted proteins | sample 1598611 | NCBI WGS metagenome assembly OJPZ01 (sample SAMN03922494, study PRJEB24848) | human gut metagenome | isolation source: stool sample | host: Homo sapiens | place: Germany | collected 2011-11
GGTTCATCTCGTCGATCTTCGCGCCGTCGCCGTCAAAGAGGTCCATGAAGCTGGCCTCGGTGCCGGTCGTGCCGCGGCAGCCGAGGAATTTCAGCGTGGCGAGAATGTGGTCGAGCTCCTCAAGATCGCTGAGAAAATCCTGCATCCAGAGCACTGCGCGCTTGCCGACGGTCACAGGCTGTGCGGGCTGATAGTGCGTGTAGCCGAGGGTAGGCACGGCGGCGTATTCGCGCGCGAACGCGGCGAGATTTGCCAGCACGCCGAGCAGCTCACCGCGCAGATAGCGCAGACCGTCGCGGTAGAGAATGAGGTCGGCATTGTCGGTGACGTAGCAGCTCGTCGCACCAAGGTGGATAATGCCGGCGGCGGACGGCGCGGCCTTGCCATAGGCGTAGACGTGCGCCATCACATCGTGGCGCGCCTCGCGCTCGCGCTGCTCGGCCACGGCGTAGTCAATGTCGGTGATGTGCGCTTCCAGCTCCGCGACCTGCTCGGCGGTGATGGGCAGCCCCAGTTCGTGCTCCGCGCGGGCGAGCGCGGTCCACAGCCGCCGCCATGTCTGAAAACGCATATCGGCGGAGAACAGGTGCAGCATATACGGCGACGCGTAGCGCGACGACAGGGGAGATTCGTAAACGTCTTTGCTCATGGCTCGTTCCTCTTTTCTGATTTGCTTTATTGTACCGAAAAATCCGCGGCTTGTCCACCCGAAAGAAAATGGAACGGCGCTGCCGTTCCATTTTTCTTATCGGAGAATGAGGCTTTCTCTTTCCGCGCCGACGGAGACATAGCCGATGGGACAGCCGATGGCCTTTTCCACATATTCGACGTAGCTCCGCGCGGCCTCGGGCAGATCCTCCCAGCGGCGGGCGCCGGAGATGTCACACTGCCAGCCGGGCATATACTCCATGACGGGCTTAGCGCGGTCAAGAAGGACGGGGAAGGGGAAATCGTCGGTCCGCACGCCGTCGATCTCATAGTGGGCGCACAGAGGGATCTTGTCCATGTAGCTGAGCACGTCGAGCTTCGTGAGGGCGATGCTCGTCGCACCCTGCATCTCCACGCCGTAGCGCGTCGCCACGAGGTCGATGGGGCCGACGCGGCGGGGACGGCCGGTCTTTGCGCCGAACTCCGCACCGGCCTCGCGCAGCTTTGCCGCTTCATCGCCGAACCACTCGCAGGTGAAGGGCCCCTCGCCCACGCAGGAGGAGTAAGCCTTGACCACGCCCACGACCTCGTCGAGCTTTGCGGTGGGCAGACCCGAGCCGACCGGCGCATAGGCGGCGATGGCGTTGGAGGAGGTGGTGTAGGGATAGATGCCGTAGTCCAGATCGCGCAGCGCGCCGAGCTGTGCCTCGAAGAGAATGCGCTTGCCGTTTGCCTGCGCCTCGCGCAGGAACGCCGTGGTGTTGGCGACAAAGGGCTTGATCTTTGTGCCGAAGTCGTCGATCCACGCCGTCATCTCGTCCATGGTATAGCCCTTTGCACCGTAGACACGGGTGAGCGTGAGGTTCTTCCACTCGAGCAGGTCGGCCAGATGCGCCTTGAGGTGCTCGGGGTGGAGCAGCTCGCCGGCGAGCACGGTCTTCTTCTGATACTTGTCGGAATAGAACGGCGCGATGCCCTGCTTGGTGGAGCCGTACTTCTTGTCCTTGAGCCGCGCTTCCTCCAGCGCGTCGAGCTCGCGGTGCCACGGCAGCAGCAGGGAGGCGCGCTCGCTGATCTTCAGGTTCTCCGGCGTGATCGCCACGCCTGCGGCGCGCAGGGTCTCGATCTCGTTATACAGGTTCTCGCAGTCGAGCGCCACGCCGTTGCCGAGAATGTTTACCACGCCCTCGCGGAAGATGCCGCTGGGCAGCAGGTGCAGGGCGTACTTGCCCTTATCGTTCACGACGGTGTGGCCCGCGTTGCCGCCGCCCTGATAGCGCACGACCACGTCGAAATGGTCGGTGAGGTAGTCGACCATGCGGCCCTTGCCCTCGTCGCCCCAGTTGATGCCTACGATCGCACAATTCGCCATGATAATAGCCTCCTGAATATTTCCTCCGTACTATGAGAGATACGGTTTGCGTCAAAACGCCAGCCTTAGTATTATACGGGATACAAAGGCATAAGAAAAGAATTGATTTGATATACTTATCATTCGCTCAGCTAATGATGAAATGAAGGGAGGAGGACATTGCAGATCTCGACAAAAAAGCCTGCGCCTTTGGCGGAAAATGAGGGTATCGTGAAGAAAATGCTGCAAGAAGGGAGCCGGACATCCTCCGGCTCCCTTGCTGTGCCGCTATGAAATTTCTCCTTGCGCTTACTGTAACAGCAGGAGGCTGAAGACGAGCGTGAAGAGCGCGACCGTCTCGATGATGCCGATGACGATGAAGAAGTTCGCCGTGCCCTTGCCGGTCTCGCCGAGCGCGTCGGCGCTCGCTGCGGCGACCTTGCCCTGGAAGAACGCGGACAGGCCGATGGCGAGACCCGCGAAGATGCCCGTAAACATGGCGAGCGCGGGATCGGCGCCGGAGGCCACGGCGCTGCGGATGAAGTTCATCAGCAGGAAGCCGTAGATGGTCTGCGTCAGGGGCGCGCCGGAGAAGGCGACCATGATGAAGGGAGCGGGCTTGCCGTTCGCGTAGCACTTCTTCCACGCGCCGACGCTCGCCTGCGCCGCGAAGCCCGCGCCGAACGCGCTGCCCATGGCGGACAGGCCCAGCGCACACGCCATACCAATAAATTCAATGCTCATAATACGTTTCTCCTCTTTTTGATTATTTTCTGATCTTATCCAGTTTTTTGAACGGTGCGTAGGCGGTGCCAGTCCACTCCATGCCAAGCTGACCGGAGAATTCCAGCAGATTCAATCGCACGCCATGGACCACCACGGACAGCAGGCCCATCACGATGTTCAGCCCGTGACCGACGAGCATGATGAGGATGCCGACGACGACCAGCGGCCCCTTGAAGCCGAGCGCCATGTTGTTAAAGCTCTGCGCGATAGCGAGCGACGCCATGCCGACGGCAAACAGTCGGATGTAGCTCATGATGTTGCCGAAGGCGCTGATGGTGTTGAGGAACACTGTGAAGGCGTTGCCAAGGCCCGCCTTGAGACCCTGCGCGAAGGTCTTGTCCGGCGACATACCGCCGAAGCACACGACCAGCACGAAGCCGAGAAGGACCACCGCGGCAATGGGCGTGAGGTTCACCTGCTCGCCGATGACGAGGTAGAGCACCACGAAGTACAGCGCGCAGATCGCGCACAGCCAGCCGAGGTCGGCGACCCAGCTGAGGTCCTTCTCCCGCGTCTTGCGGCGGATGTTCATCACGCACGCCAGCGAGAGCTGGACGGTGCCGAGGATGAAGCAGAATTTCATGACGCTGTTCTGCTGCTGGGTGGTGGTGACGTTGAAATACTCGGGGTAGTTTGCAAAGGTCGGAACGACCAGCGAGCGGAGCAGCGGCACGTCCATCGCGCCCTCAAGCCCGAACCAGGTGCCGGTCATCGCGCCCCAGACGATGGTGGCGATGGAGAGCACCCACAAAAGCTGCACGGCATCGGAGGGCTTCTTGCTCTTCACCGTCAGGGCCGCGGCGGTCAGCAGGAACAGGCAGCCGTAGCCCGCGTCGCCGATGATCATGGCGAAGAAGAGCGTGAAGAAGTCGAGGAACCAGAACGAAATATCATACTCGCGGTAGCCCGGCACGGTGCCGAGAATGTCGAACACCGGCGCGATGAGCCGCGTGACCCTGGTGTATTTGATCTTGGTCGGCACCTTGTCGTCGTCCGCCGCCGGATCGTCCATCGCCCACGCCCAATGCTCCTTCGCGGCGGCGGCCTTGAAGCGCTCCGCCTCGTCGACAGGGAGGTAGCCGGTCAGCCACACGAGTCCGTCCCCGCTCTCCGAGGTATTGCGCACGGAGGAGTAGTCCGCGTTGTTCTGCGTTTTGAGCAGCTGCTCGCGGAAGCTGGGTAGGTGCTTCGCGGCGGCCTTGAGCTGCGCGCCGCACTCAGAAAGACCGCGCTCACAGTCGGCGATCTCCTGCCGGTATTCGTCAAGGCTCTTTTCCGGCGGGATGAACTCGCCGGCGGCACAGGAGGCGGGCAGCGCACCGAGGATGGCGACGGTCTGCTGCTTCCCGACCGACGCGAGCCGGAGGAAGCGCACTTCCTTGTCCGCTTCGAGCGAAGCGAGGAGCTTTTTGTCCACGCGGCAGAAGTGCAGCTCGAAGCCCTGCGCCTTCAATTCCTTGATCTCGGCGGGGGAGAAGCTGCCCCAGCCGGCGAGCGTGTCGCACGCGCTGACCGCGGCGGCGCGCTCGGTCTCCAATGCTTTTTTGCGCTCCAGACATGCGTTGAGCCCGTCATAGAGCTGCTTGAATTTCACGTCGTCGAGCGTTTCCGCTTCGACCTCGCTCACCCCCTGCTCCTCGAGCACGGTGATGAGCCGCGAGAGCGCGGCGAAGCGCTCCAGATAGGTCTGGTCGGCATCCGCCTTTTCCGCGAAATGGACGATGCCGAGCGCACGCAGCGCGTCGAGCAGCTCCGTTTTCTGCGTTTGCGCAGCGACGATGTGAACGACCTTCATTTTCTCGATCATCGCGCCGCCTCCTGTAGCTTTTTCTTGGCGATCTTGCCGCGCACGACCGCGGAGGTCTGCTGGTCGCCGAGGTAAATGCCGATGACGCGGATGTTTTCCCTCGCCTCGGGGATCTTGACCTTTTCAAACAGGTTCACGCGCTGCGCTGTGGAGCGCAGCTCCCGCTCGAGCAGCTCGACCTGCGTGCGCAGCGTCTTGACCAGCGCGTCCAGCCGCGCGATCTCGCGCAGCGTGACCACGGCGGTGTCCACCCAGAGCGGATAGTCCGCGACGTCGTAGGAGATCTCCTCGAAGGTCAGCTCCTCAAAGACCGGCACGATCACGCCGGCGATGTTGTGGTCGCGGCAGACGACGTCCTTCGGACGGATGAGCGAATCGAGCCGCATCCCCTCGGGAAAGCTGCCGTTTTCGGCGAACACCGCGATCCAGCCGTCCAGACCGTCGACGATCTTCAGCCGCTCGGCTTCGACCTTCTCAAGCTGCGCCGTCACCTGCATCACGACCGATTGGAGCTGCTGCTTTTTCAGCTGCAGCGTCGGCAGGTAGCGTTGAAACTGCTTGAGCCGGTCCTTCTGGACCTTCAGTTCATTTTTTGTTAGTTTGACAGCCATACGCGCTCCCTCAGTTCAAGGCGTCCTTTTTCGGCCATCTTTCCTGCAGGAGACTGGTCTTCAGACCCGTTTCGTTCGGCTCGAAGCACTCGGCGAGGATCCCCCAGCCAAGGTCCAGCGCCTCCTCCAGAGGGATGTTCACGCTCAGGTCCATCAGCTTCGTTTCAAAGAGGTGGCCGTACTTGAGCAGCTTCTCGTCCCATTCGGACATCATGAAGCCCATGGACTTCTTTTCAAGGCTTTCCTTGTAGGCGCTGTAGAGACGGATCATGCCGTCCATCAGGGCGCGGTGGTCGCTGCGCGTCGTGCCGTTGACGTTCTGCTTGAGACGCGAGAGCGAGCCGAACGGCTCGATGTGGCCGTTTTTGAGGTAATACTGGCCCTCGGTGATATAGCCTGTGTTGTCCGGCACGGGGTGGGTGACGTCGTCGCCGGGCATCGTGGTGACGCCGAGGATGGTGATGGAGCCCGCACCCTCAAAGTCGACCGCCTTTTCATAGCGCGAGGCAAGGCAGCTGTATAGGTCGCCGGGGTAGCCACGGTTGGACGGCACCTGCTCCATCGTGATGGCCATTTCCTTCTGCGCGTCGGCGAAGTTGGTCATGTCGGTCAGCAGCACAAGCACGCGCTTGCCGGCAAGGGCGAACTGCTCCGCCACGGCGAGCGACAGGTCGGGCACGAGCGTACATTCCACCGTCGGATCAGACGCCGTGTGGACGAACATGACCGTGCGGCCCATCGCACCGCTCTTTTCGAGCGTGTCGCGGAAGAAGAGGTAGTCGTCGTATTTCAGACCCATGCCGCCGAGGACGATGACGTCGACCTCCGCCTGCATGGCGATGCGGGCGAGCAGCTGGTTGTAGGGCTCGCCGGAGACGGAGAAGATGGGCAGCTTCTGGCTCTCGACGAGCGTGTTGAACACGTCGATCATCGGGATGCCGGTGCGGATCATGCGCTTGGGCACGATGCGCTTGGCGGGGTTGACGGAGGGCCCGCCGATGGGGATCATATTTTCGGTCAGCGCGGGGCCGTTGTCGCGCGGCACGCCCGCGCCGTCGAACACGCGCCCGAGCAGGTCGTCGGAAAACGAGACCATCATGGGCCGCCCGAGGAAGCGCACGGTGTCGGTCGTGCTGACGCCCTGCGTGCCGGCAAAGACCTGCAGGGAGACGAGGTCGCCGCTGAGCTTGATGACGCTCGCGTAGCTCTCGCCGACGAGGGCAAGGTCGCCGCTGCGCACGCCCGAGGCGCGCACGGTCACGACGTTGCCGACGATGGATTCGATCTTGGTATAAACCTTCTGCATTCTGAAACCCTCCTTAACCCGTTACCTTGCTCCGGTAGAGGTCCGTGAGCTTCGTTTCCTGCGCCGCAAATTCCGGCGTACCGTAGACCGTGCCGTGCCAGTCGAGGAATTCCTGACGCACCTGATTGAAAAAGGCGCGGATCTCCTTTTTGTCGCTGAGCGCGTAATCGCGCGTGAGCACATCGTAGAGCACGTTGAACTCATGCGCCTGACGCTCCGGCTCGCAGGCCGCGTCGATGGGATCGAAGGAGTTCTGCTGCAGGTACACGGCGTCGAGCAGCTCGCCCTTCTGGTAGAGGATGTAGTCCTCGGCCGAGGTGCCCTCTTCGCCGATGACCTTCATCATCTGATTGATCTCGCTGCTGCGGCGGAGGATGCCGCGGGCCTCCTCCACACGCGCCATGTCCACCACGCCCTGATACTTTGACCACGAGTCGATGGGGTGGATGGAGGGATACTTGCGCGCGTCGGAGCGCTCGCGGGAGAGGCCGTGGAACGCGCCGACGACCTTGAGCGTCGCCTGCGTGACCGGCTCTTCAAAGTTGCCGCCCGCGGGGGAGACCGTGCCGCCGATGGTGACGGAGGCGATTTTGCCGTTTCTCAGCCGGACCTTGCCCGCGCGCTCATAGAACGCGGCGATGACGGATTCGAGGTAGGCAGGGAAGGCTTCCTCGCCGGGGATCTCCTCCAGTCGGCCGCTCATCTCGCGCATGGCCTGCGCCCAGCGGCTCGTGGAGTCCGCCAGCAGCAGGACGTTGAGGCCCATCTGGCGGTAATATTCGGCCATCGTCACTGCCGTGTACACGGACGCTTCACGCGCCGCGACCGGCATGGACGAGGTGTTGCAGATGATGATGGTACGCTCCATCAGCGAGCGGCCCGTGCGCGGGTCGGTCAGCTCGGGGAACTCCTTGAGGACCTCTACGACCTCGCCGGCGCGCTCGCCGCAGGCGGCGACGATGACGATGTCGACGTCGGCGTTCTTCGCCTCCATGTGCTGCAGCACGGTCTTGCCCGCGCCGAAGGGGCCGGGCACGCAGAAGGTGCCGCCCTTGGCGACCGGCAGGAAGGTGTCGATGCAGCGGATCTTGGTCACCAGCGTCTCGTCGGGACGCAGACGCTCCTCATAGCAGCGGATGGGCTGCTTGACCGGCCAGGAAAAGACCATGCTCAGCGCCTTCTCCTCGCCCGCGCCGTTTTCCAGCACCGCAACGGTGGAGCGGACGTGATAGACGCCCTTTTCCTTCACGCTCTTTACGCGCCAGCCCTCATCCTTGAGGTCGAAGGGCGCCATGATGAGGTGCGTGAACTGCCCCTCCGGTACGCTGCCGACCGCGTCGCCCGCGAGCACGGCGTCGCCGGGCTTGACGCAGGGGGTGAACTCCCATTCCTTATCGGGGATGGGGTCAAGGTATACGCCGCGCTCGAGGAAGAAGCCGCATTGCTCGGCAAGCTTCGGCAGAGGATTCTGCAAGCCGTCGTACACCTGCGTCAGAAGGCCGGGGCCGAGCTCGACGCTCAGCAGCTCGCCGGTCAGCTCGACCTCGTCGCCGACCTGAATGCCGTTGGTCATTTCATAGATCTGCATACTCACGGCGTCGCCGCTGATGCGGATGACCTCGCCCTTGAGGCGGTCATTGCCGATCTTGACGAAGCCGACTTCGTTTTTTCGCACGGAGCCCGAGAACCTTGCCGAAACGAGGTTGCCGTTGACTCCGGTCACATAGCCTGTCACTTTCTCCATTTCGTTTCTCCCGTTTTCTTATAGGCTGAATATCTGCTGACGGACCTGTCCGAGCAGGGTGTCGAAGGCGGCCTTGCCCTCGTCATGGCGGAAGACGCGCTGCCGTTCGAGCAGCCGCAGCTTCAGCGCGTAGCCGTAGAGCGCGCAGTCGTCGAAGCTGTGCAGTCCCACCAGCTCATCCAGCCGGTCAAATTCCAGCGCGAGCAGCAGCCGCTCGCCTTCGAGCGGGTCCTTTGCGTTTACTGCCGCAGTGACGGTCTGCGTCACGGCGGTGTCGCGCTCGTTCGGTGCAGCGCAGCTCTCGCCGCGCTTCACACGCCGCTGATAGGTCAGCTCGCCCTGCAGCACGCGGTAGAAGGCCGCCCACCGGCTCACGAAGCCGCCGTCCTCCGAGCGCACCGTCAGCTCCTCGAGCGAGCGGTAGACCCTGTCGCTCACCGCGCCCCGGCATTGGTCGAGAAACGCGGCGTAATCCAGCGGCGGGGCGTCGCCCGCGCGGAGCATCGGCAGGCTCGAGATCAAGTAGTAATAGGAAGCCAAGAGCGTCCCTCCTTAAATGCGCAGCTCGCGGAAGAAGGGGGCAAGCTGCTCCGCCAGCTCCTCGTCGGAGCAGTCGATGTAGCCCGAGCCGTCCTTGGTGCACAGGCGAAAGCCCGTGCGGACCTTTTTGGAGAGCCGCAGCTCCAGCCCCGCCTTGAGCTCGCCGGCGAGCTCGCTTTTGAGCGCGTCCGTGACGGAGGCGACCTCTGCGGCGTAGGCGGAGGCGTCCTCGCCCTGCAACGCGGCGGTGATGAGCGCGGCGAGCGCCTTGTCGTCGAGCGCCTTATGCGTATCCTGCGCGAGCAGCTTCGTCAGCTCCGCACCGATCTCCTGCCGGAAGGCAAGCACCGCGTCGCGCTTCGCCTGCTCTGCGCTGAGCTGAGCGCTGGTCTTGAACACGCCGATCTCCGCCTGCGCGTCCGCACGCAGCTTGTCCGCCTCGCTCCTCGCATCGGCGACGATCTTTTCCGCCTGCGCCTTGGCTTCGGCAAGGATCTGCGCGGCCTCGCGGTTCGCGCTCTCGATGCCGTCCTTTTTGATGGAGGATACCAGATCCTGAATTTGAAGCTCCATAAAATCCGCCTTTCTTTGTTTATGTGAGTAAAATTTCGTAATCAAACTAAAATATAGCGCACAACACCAAAGAAATCAAGAAAATGCAAAGAAATAGAATGATTCATTTTTTCAATAATGCCTAAAAACCGGGTAATAATGCGGAAAATATTATAACCGTCCGTGCGGGAGCCTAACCGCCGCCTTGCTCTTCCCATGTCGGTGTGCTATACTGGACCTGATATAAAAGAGAAAAGGAGAACGCTTCCCATGCCTGCCTTCGATCCGCTGACCTACCGCTATGCCTCGCGGCGCAATGTCGTCTACGTCAAAAATGCCGTCGCCTGCACGTCTGTGCCGCTCGGCGCACAGATCGGGCTGGACGTGATGAAATCCGGCGGCAGCGCCGTGGACGCCGCTGTGGCGATGGCCGCGGCTATGCCGCTGCTCGAGCCGACCGGCAACGGCCTCGGCTCGGACTGCTTTGCGCTCGTGTGGATCGAGCGGGACAAACGGCTCTACGGCCTCAACGCCAGCGGTGTCGCGCCGATGGCGCTGAGCGCGGAGAAGGTCCGTGCGATGGGCTATACAGAGATGCCGAGGGCCGGATGGCTGCCGACGATGGTGCCCGGCGCACCCGCGGGCTGGGCGGAGCTGAACCGCCGCTTCGGCACGAAGTCGCTCGCTGAGCTGTTCGCGCCAGCCATTTCCTATGCCGAGGAGGGCTATCCCGTGCCAGTGAACGTCGCGCGGCAGTGGGAGCGCGACAGCCGCCGCATTGCCAAGGCGATGGCGGAGAACGCCGCACCGCATGAATACTGGTGGAAGAGCTTTATGAAGCCGGACGGTACGCCCTACCGTGCGGGCGAGCTGTTCCGCTTTCCGGACTATGCCGCGACGCTGCGCTCTCTCGCCGCGACGGACTGCGAGAGCTATTACCGCGGCGCGCTGATGGAGCGGATCGTCGCGTTCTCCCGCGCGACCGGCGGGTACTTCTGCGAGGACGACTTCCGCAATTACCACCCCGAATGGGTCGAGCCCATCACGCAGGACTACCGCGGCTATACGGTCTGTGAGATCCCGCCAAACGGCCACGGCATTACGGTGCTCATGGCGCTCGGCATCCTGAACGGCATGACCATGCCGGAAAAGCGCGAGAGCGCCGAGCACTATCACAAGGTGATGGAGGCCATCAAGCTGGCCTTTGCCGACACGAGGACCTACGTCGCCGACCCGCGCTATATGAAAACTAAGGTCAGCGAGCTGCTGGATCCCGCCTATCTCGCCGCCCGCCGCGCGCTCATCACCGACCGCGCGCTGGAGCCGAGGGCGAGCGACCCGCACTGCGGCGGCACCATCTATCTCTGCACCGCCGACCGCGAGGGCAACATGGTCTCGTTCATCCAGAGCAACTACACCACCTTCGGTGCGGGTGTCGCCGTGCCGGGGACGGGCATCTCGCTCCAGAACCGCGGCGCGAACTTCTCGCTCGACCCCGCAAGCGACAACTGCCTTGCCGGCGGCAAGAGGTCCTACCACACCATCATTCCCGGCTTCCTGCTCAGGGACGGCGCCGCCGTCGGCCCATTCGGTGTGATGGGCGCATTCATGCAGCCGCAGGGTCAGACCGAGGTCCTCGTCAACACGCTCGATTATCACATGAACCCGCAGGAGGCACTTGACGCGCCGCGCATCCAATGGATCGGCGGCAGGAGGCTCGAACTGGAGCGTGAGGCGGGCGAGGCCATTGCCGACGAGCTGCGCGCGATGGGCCACGAGGTCACGGTCGTGGACGACCGCATTTCGATGGGCCGCGGTCAGATCATCTGGCGTACGGAGGACAATACACTGGCCGGCGCCACCGAGCCGCGCGCCGACGGCTGCGTGGCCGCGTACTAGCGCCGCCCTGCCGCCCGGCCGCACCGCAGTACAGCTTGGCCGCCCGGCCGCCCGGCGATCGCGTTTTGATCGAAGCCGGGCGGCCGGCGCGGCTATTTTTTCGGTGATTTCGGGTTGAAGATGATGGCGACGAGATAGCCGAAGGTCAGGGCGATGCCGATACCGGCAGCGGTGGCCTCAAGCGGGCCGGTGAGAGCGGGCAGCAGCCCGTCGCTTGCGCCTTCCATCGCGCCTTTGGCCAGGGAATAGCCGAAGCCCGGCAGGGGAACGGTTGCGCCGCAGCCGGCCAGATCGACCAGCGGCTGGTAGAACCCCAGGGCTTGCAGGATCACGCCGGAAAGCACGAAGATCACCAGAATGCGCGGCGCAGTCAGGGTGGTGGCGTCCATGAGGATCTGGCCGATTACGCAGATCAGGCCGCCGCAGAGAAAGGCCCACAGATATTCCATCATCTCACCTCCAGCGAGACGGCGTGCGCGATGCCGGGAATGCTTTCGCCCTGCAGCGGCGAGATCGTCGAAAGCATGGCTCCCGTCGACATCAGCAGAAGCCGCCTGATGCGTCCCTGTTCCATCTCTTTCAACAGATGGCCGGCGAAAACCGCAGCTGAACAGCCGCAGCCGCTGCCGCCGCCATGCACGTCCTGTTCTTTGGCAAAGAGCATCGCGCCGCAGTCGTCATAATGCGAAAAAATCGTCTGTTTCCCGATTCCGGCTCCGGCCAGCAGATCCATCATGATTTCCTTGCCGATAAAGCCGAGATCGCCCGAAACGACCAGATCGTAATAATCTAATCCGCGCTGCATGTCTTCCAGGTGATTGAGCAGCGTATCGACTGCCGCCGGCGCCATGGCGGCGCCCATCTGATTGGCGTCCTTGATGCCGGCGTCGATCACCTTACCGATCGTCGCCGACTCCAGACATATGCAGCCTCCGGCCAGCGCGGCCTGTGCGGCCAGCGTGGCCTGTGCGGCAGGCGCGGCGGCGCAGGCCGATACTACGACACCCCC
>OJPZ01000901.1_pt1 | contig 12240 bp, 12 predicted proteins | sample 1598611 | NCBI WGS metagenome assembly OJPZ01 (sample SAMN03922494, study PRJEB24848) | human gut metagenome | isolation source: stool sample | host: Homo sapiens | place: Germany | collected 2011-11
TTCTACTTCAACATAAAATTCAAATTCAAAAATTCCTTTATTTTTCACCTCCCTCGATGTTAAAGGTGCGGAAGAACAGCTTTACATGGGCATCCAGTTTTGCAAGGCTTTCAGCTTCCCGTTCCGGCTGGCGGTCGCAGATGCTCAGCAGGACGATGATAGGGGAGACATACATCCATGCCAGCGTATCCGGGTCTTCGTTTCGCAGTTCGCCGTTGGCAACCAGCGCACGGAAGATGCCTGCATGGTAGGAGATCATCCAATCTACATAGCGTTTGGAAAGCAGTTCGGCAAATTTGGGGGAACGGAACTGCTCCAGCGTCATCATCCGGCGGAACTGGCTGATGGTTTTATCGTGCAGCGAATAAAGGAAGATCTGTCGGACTTTTTCAACCAGCAGCTCCTCTGAGATGTGGGAGAAAACCGGGATATCCTTTTGGGAATCCTGTACATGGACCGAGATCTCAGCGGTGTCTTTCTGGTAGTGCGCCGAAGTTGTTTCCAAAATCGCATCGAAAATCGCCTGCAGGTTCGTGCCTCCGCCTGAGACACAGACCAGAAGCCTTAACATAAGGTCACTCCCTTTTCGCCTGCTTCGATGGTGCCTACCACATAAGGGGTATCGCCTGCAGATTTCATTGCTTCCACGGTCTTATCCACATCTGCGGGATCTACTGCGACGATCATACCCAGTCCCATATTATAGGTGTTATACATCATATGCTCTTCGATATTGCCCTTTTTCGCCATCAGGGTAAAGATCGGAGGAATGGGATAGCTGTTTTTGTTGATCACCGCATGGGTGCCTTCTTTTAACATACGGGGCACGTTTTCATAAAAGCCGCCGCCGGTGATATGGCTGCATGCCTTTACGGTTACGCCAGCTTCTTTGACTGCCTTTAACGCCTTAACATAGATGCGTGTCGGAGCCAGCAGGGTCTCGCCCAGGGTTGCGCCCAGCTCATCATAATAGGTGTTTAAGCTTTCAACGGTCATGTCGAATACCTTACGAACCAGAGAGAAGCCGTTGGAATGCACGCCGGAGCTTGCCATGCCGATCAGCACGTCACCGGGCTTTAAGTTTTCGCCGGTAATCAGGTCTTTTTCATCCACTACGCCGACTGCAAAACCAGCCAGATCGTACTCATCCTCCGGCATCAGTCCGGGATGTTCTGCTGTCTCGCCGCCGATCAGGGCAGCTTCCGACTGTACACAGCCTGCGGATACGCCTTTTACGATCTCTGCGATCTTCTCGGGAATATTTTTGCCGCATGCGATATAGTCCAGGAAAAACAGCGGTTCGCCGCCTGCGCATGCAATATCGTTTACGCACATGGCAACGCAGTCGATACCGATGGTATCATGCTTGTCCAAAAGAAAGGCGAGCTTGATCTTGGTTCCGACACCATCTGTACCGGATACCAGGGTAGGCTTTTCCATATCCTTGATCTTTTCCAGGGAAAATGCACCGGAAAAACCGCCCAGTCCGCCAAGCACTTCCGGGCGCATTGTCGTCTTTACATACTGTTTCATCAGTTCCACCGATTTGTATCCGGCTTCAATATCCACTCCAGAACTCTTGTAATCCATCTGATCCTCCATACCGTGCCTGTGCACCTGTTTATTTTGTGTAGTTGTGATAGCCGCATTCCTGCAGCTTTGCATCCTTTTTCAGTACGCCGTCTTTCATCTCTGCGCTGTAAGCCTTGAGCTTTGCAAGAAGCTCCGGATCGGAAACCGCTAAAATCTTCGCCGCCAGAATACCTGCGTTTGCACCGCCGTTGATCGCAACGGTCGCCACCGGGATACCGGAGGGCATCTGAACGATGGAATACAGGGAATCCCTGCCTCCCAGAGACGTCGTGTGCATCGGGATACCGATCACCGGCATCGGAAACAATGCAGCGCACATACCCGGCAGATGAGCTGCCATACCGGCGCCGGCGATAATCACCTTTACGCCCCGCTCCTCCGCGGTCTGTGCATATTCAAAAAAAGTATCGGGCATCCGATGTGCAGAAATAATCCGCATTTCATAGGAAATACCGAATTTGTCCAAAATCTCAGCTGCTTTTGCCATTACAGGCATATCGGAATCACTGCCCATTACAATACTGACCTGTGCCATGTGCTTTTATCCTCCTGTCAAAATATGTCGCAACTTATCAATCTACAGTGTACTAAACTTTTTTGGCAGATGCAACCTATTTTTGTATTACAGTTCACTCGCAGCTTTCTGCCAATAGCGCGTGTGAACTGTAAGATGTTTATCCCTGATACAGCGGCAAATTTAATTCTTCCGTGCCGTCCAGTACGAAAAATCCGTCCTTGATCAGACCAATCCTGGTGCCGTCTGCACATACTGCTGTTACCTCTGCCAGCTCTGCGTACGGGATCGTAATATCTGTGTGGCAGTTAAAATATGCCTTTTCCGGATCGGTATGACGAAGCGCGGACACCTCGTTGTCCCGCGCAATGATCGCCTTGCCATCCGGATTATAGGTCATGCGGTCTTCTTCATAGCTGTAGCAGGTATCACCCACTGCGAAGTGGGGGCCAGTCTTTTCTGCAATCAACACCGGAAGCTTGTCATTGATTTCATAACGGCGCGCCACCATATAAGCAGTCGTGTTCGTACCAATAGCAAATTCGCCGATCGGCAGCGTATCATGATGATACAGCACACCATCCTGCAGCAGCTTTTCATTTTCCGCTTCCTTTTCAAAGTTACGGCAGGTGTATTTGGTAATCATGCCATCCCTAAACTGCAGCTCCAGATCGTTATACTGCATACCGCGCAAAAACGTCTGCGGTACATGCAAAACGCCTTCTGTTCCGGTCAGCTTCGGAGAGGTGAACACTTCCCCAACCGGAATGTTGACGTCCGCCACGCAGTTTTCGAAATTCGTTTCCTGCGCAGGGTTGTTGAGCGTATGGAGCATGACCTTCATATCGGTGTGGTTGTCGCCGCGCCCCTTGATCTCCACCCACGCTGCCTTATCCAGCGCATCGATCAGGTGCTGCTGAATCGTCTCGTAGGTCTTGTAATCCAACGTATTGATCTTTAACACTTCGTCGAAAATATCCGGGAAATGCTCGCCGATGCCCGGAACCGGGAACGCGATACAGGTAAAGCTTCTTTCCTCCGGGTCGATATATTCGTTCGTCATCGCACCCGCCTGGCTCTGATATTCGACATACAGCTTCTGCTGTTCGGTCGATAAGGTGAGCAGATGCTCCTTGCTCGCAGGCTCGAAGGGCTCTTCGCCGAATGCTTCGATGACAGCGGGACCTGCATGGACAACCGCCATATCTTTGTACTCTTCCCACGCATTTTTGCGGCATTCCAGCATCCTGTGGACATATTTTTTGTCCAGGTACAGTGCCTTATCGTTTTCATGGTCATAGTCGAACTGCCGGTTCACTGCACCGCCGAAAAATCCGAGCCGGAACACTCTGCGTCCCTCTGCAAAGCTCGCAGGTGTGCGGGCGATGACAGGCTCTAAGCCCATTTTTCTGAAGTTTTCAATTGCAGCTTTTACGACACGCTCAAAGCCCAGAGGATAACGGATCTGGACGGATTTCTTTTTGTCCAGAGGCTTCTTTGCCAGCTCAAAGCCCTTGCGAAAGCCCTCCGTGTAGGTGTCTGCGATTTTCTGAATTTTTTCTTCCGGCAGACCATTCAAATGCTCTGCCAGCTTCCACTGATCATCCGCGATATATTCCCCGAACCAGAACAGGTAACGGATATCAGACAGGTCTGCGTTTTCGATGATGTCCAGCGCAAATCTCTGTCCCCAGTCCACGGTATGGCGGATCGCATGCTCTGCAGTCAGCTCCGCATAGTCGCTTGCAAACCAGTAGAAAATATCCCGGATCTGGGAATATTCCGGTGCTTCTTTTGTCTCCTCGAAGCTTTCTGCAAACGCACAGTAAATTTCGACAAACAGCTCCAGGCGGATCGTAATGCCTTCCAGATCCTGTTCATAAATAAACGCAGGCAGGCTGCGCAGCTCCGCCGCAACTGCAGAAAGCAGCTGTCCAAAGGTTTCGCCAAGCTGTGCATACGCCCAGTCAGGGTTTGCATAGCTCGTCTCATAATTGCGTCCCATCAGGTCGATGAAGCAGCTTTCGTTGTGCCGTTCCAGCTCTTGCAGAGAGGCCTCCCGCATCGCCCCGGACGCTATCCATTTGTATTCTTCGAGCAGGACGCCCAGATAGTCCGCATTTTCTGCAAAATAGCGTTGAAACTGCTCCGGCATCCGTTTTTCTTTTTCGATTTCCAAAATACGCTGTGAGGCAAGCTCAAACCGTTCTTCCATTACTGTCATAATCCATACACTCCTACTGCCACAATCCCCCCGATCCCCAACAGGGTCAGGGCGTTCAACACAATGCCAATCCAGGCGAACAGATAAAATTTATCCTCTTCCAGCTTCGCCATAATTTTCTCCATTACAATTTCCTTCGGAAGCTTCTCAAGCTTCCGGTATTCATATCCTTCGATCTGCTCATCAAATCCGCAGATATCCCGGTATGGGCAATACGTACAGCCATTTTGTGTACCCATCTCATACGGCAGTGCCTCCGCCTTTCCGCGGTACATTGCTCCCTGAAGATCAGTCCGTCTTTTCTGTGCATAAGTCAGCACTGCATCAAACTCTTCCGGCAGGAGCATTTTGGATGCTTTGGAATAGCCGCTTTTCGTCTTTCCTGCCGGAATCACAAGCGAATTCCCCGAAAAATCCGCATCCAGTCTCTGAATCACGGCATCCTCCTGACGGATGATTCCATCCAGCCGAAGCTCCTTTAAAATTGCCTCTTCCAGTTTTTCTTCATCCAGCTCTTTCCCGACGATCGGATCCTTCATCCGATAGTAGAAAATGCCTGCCGGCACAATCTTTTTACCCGGATGTTTTCTTTCCTCCAGCCGGACTGCTTCTTCCATATACACCACCAGCTGCATCTGCAGACCATGATAAAAAGCTGCCATATCAAAACTCTTTGCCCCGGTTTTATAATCCAGGATCTTCACATAGACCTGATCTTCCGTCTCACATGTATCGATCCTGTCAATCTTTCCGCTTCCAAAGCTTACCTCATAGCCCTCCGGTTTAAAGCTTCCCTTCCGAAGCTGCTTTGTCATCGCCCAGACCGTCCGGTTCATCATACGTTTCATACGTGGCACGATATACGCGTTCCGCGCACTGCTGTAGATTACGGTATTGCTGTAATCTACGATACTCTCATCCACGCTTTCCGACGCAAACTGTTCCTGCTGCTCCTTTGTAACCTCAGTCCATTCCAGGCCTTCCCGTTCTACCCGTCGGGCATATTTTTCCAGTGCTTTATGAAAAATATTTCCAAAATCAAGAGCAGCAAATTCATAGACCTCTCTCTCCTTAAGGCGAAGTCCATAGGTCAGAAAATGCGCACAGGCACAGGCAGCAAATTTCTCCAGTCTTGAAATGCTTGGTGCCCAGTCTCCATAAAGCTTCCGTGCGGTCTGCAAAGTCAGATTGTCCTCCGGCCTGCGGTATCTGCTGATCCTTGCCAGATCGTGCACCTTTTCGTTCCAGTCCTCCTGCGCACAATACCAACGGTACAGCTCCTGCCAGCTGCCTTCCTCCATCTTTTTCGGGTTCTGTAATCCTTCGATCAATGACCCGATCCCGGTCTGTGGAAGCATTTCTTTTGTCTCCATCCCATACTGATCCATATTAAATACAGGAAGCTTTGTATACATCCGCTTCAGATCCCCGATCAGATATGCCGCCCTCCTGCTCTTTCCATCGGCCGATACTTTACTGTAGGTCAGCATCAATTCTTCCGTCGGCTTTGTCATGTGCAGATACAGATAAAATTTCTGGATGTAACTTTTTTCTCTTGTTCCCGGTGCAAGCGCAATTCCTCTTTTTTCAAAACGCTCCCGGTCTCTGTCTGAAATCAGTCCACCTGCGGATGCATTTCCCGGAATCAGAGAATCATTGACTCCCAGAAGAATCAGCGCCCGGATATCTTTCAGTCTCGTTCGCTCAATATCTCCTGCCATCACTTCATCCAGACTTGGCGGAATTACACCGATCCTTGCCTCTTCCATTCCGGCATCCAGAAGCTCCCTGTACTCTTTGAGCGCAATCCGCTCATCTCCAAGAAGACTTACAAACTTGTCAAACAGCTCCATCACCGGCAATGCCAACTGGGAAGCGTTGTATAAGGTGGGATTTTGCGCAATGCCCTGTACGTCAAAAATAGGCTCGATCCCCCGCTTCTTAAAGAAACGGGTGGCGATAATTCCCACGGTTACCACATTGCAATCCGGATCCTTTCGGATCTCCTCATAAGCCATCCGCAGGATGTTGGCATTGTAGCTGCCCGCCATTTCCTTATCCCCTGCAATAACGATATAGGTATGGCGGTGGCCCCGGTGCCGGAGCAAATAAGGATGGTTCACATCCTGGGAGGATGCCAGGATGTCCTTCATGACGGATTGTAACCGCTGGTAGTAAGTATTATTGTAGGGTATGTGCACCGAAAATTTCTTCATTCTAGCGGAAGAAACCGTCTCCATGGCGCTGGTGATCTTACGGGTTTGGGTCACCGCATGGATATGGTGCCGGATCTCGCTTACGGTCTGCATGGTTTATGCCTCCCAGCTTGCCGCATAATCCAGGATAGCCTTGCGCAGGGCCTCTTCCATATGGGCATCCAGATCTTTGGTATTATCAATGCCCTGAACCAGCGGCGCGTGGGATGTATTCAAATACTCCAGCAAGCCGGCTTCAAAACGGGAAATATCCTTGACCGGCACATCCTTGTAGGCGTCGCATTGAAACGCCAGCAATAAGGCTGTCTGTGCAGAAAGCCGCAAAATCTGCTCCTTGGGCTGCTTGAGCAGCTCCGTCATCCGGTCGCCCCGATCCAGGAGCTTTTTCGTAACTGCATCCACATCCGCGCCAAACTGGGCAAATACCGCCATATCTCGATATTGGGCCACCTCCATGCGCAAGCTACCGGAAACCTTTTTCATCGCCGGATACTGGGCGCTACGGCCTACCCGGGATACGGAAAGGCCCACATTGACTGCCGGCCGAACGCCTGCATGGAATAGCTCGCTCTCCAAATAGATCTGGCCATCGGTGATGGAGATCACATTGGTGGGGATATACGCAGAGATATCCCCCGCCATGGTCTCTACAATGGGCAAGGCAGTCATAGAGCCGCCGCCCTTCTCCTTGCAAAGCCGGGCGGCCCGTTCCAGAAGCCTAGAGTGCAGGTAGAACACATCCCCAGGATAAGCCTCACGGCCAGAGGGCCGACGCAGCAACAAGGACATGGCCCGGTAAGCCACCGCGTGCTTGGATAGGTCGTCGTAGACCACCAAGGCATCCTGGCCGTTATACATGAACTGTTCCGCCACAGCGCAGGCCGCGTATGGGGCCAAATACTGCATGGCGGCGCTATCTGCGGCAGTGGAAGCCACTACCACCGTATGCTCCATGGCGCCGTTTTCCTGGAGCGTATGCACCAGATTTGCCACGCTGGAGGCCTTCTGCCCAATGGCGCAATAAATACACGCCACATTTGAGCTATGCTGGTTCATCATGGCGGCAAGGGCGATGGAGGTCTTGCCAGTCTGCCGGTCGCCGATGATAAGCTCCCGCTGCCCGCGGCCAATGGGGATCATGCTATCGATGGCCAAAATGCCCGTCTCCATCGGGGTATCCACCGGCGCACGGTCCATGATGGCAGGCGCCGGGGATTCTAGCTTACGAAAGGTCCGGCCCTCCAAAGGCATGCAATCCAATGGCCTGCCCAAAGGATCAATCACCCGGCCCAGCAGTTCTTTGCCAACGCAAATATCCGCTACCCGGCCGGTCCCTTTGGCTATGCTTCCCGGCGGCACAAAGCTGCCCCGGCTCAAGAGGGCGGCGCTTACCCCATCCAGCCCCATGTCCAGCGCAATGCCGTACACGTCGTTTTCAAAGGCAAGCAGTTCCCCATACTTAGCCCGGGAAAGCCCTTGGATCCGGACAATATCGTCTCCGCAGCTGATCACGGTGCCATATTCATATTGGACCATATGGGGCTCGTAAGCCCCCAGCTTTTCTGCTAAAAAGGCCCCCATAGAGGCCGGATCAAATTGTAACATCTCACGTCTCCCTTATGCCAGCTGCTGCTTCATGGCAGCCAGCTGGGAAGCATAGCTGAAATCGTATACGTTGCCCCCAATATAAGCAGCATAGCCGCCGATCAGCTGGGGGTCTACCTGATAGTCCAGGTTAAGTCCGCAACCCAATAGCTCTTCCAACTGGGCGGTAACCTGCGCCTGCTCTTGACTGGTAAGGGCATGTGCGGTTTTTAGCACGCCGTCACGGGTGCCTTTGCGGTCGCTGCGGCCCTGGGCAATCCGGGACTTGGTCTCCTCGTCAAAGCGCAATACCCTGCCCGCCAGCTCCACCGCCAGATGGGCCAGCTCACCCTTTGCATCGTCCATGGCCCGCACCTTTTCCGCCTGGGCGTCAGCCTGGGCTTGCTGTAGGATACGGCCGGCCTCTTCCTGAGCCTGGGCCAAGATCTTCTGGCCGGATACAGCTGCCTGCTTGCGGCCCTCCGCCATAAGCTGTTCACAGGTGGTCTGGGCGGCTGCGAGCTTCTGTTTATATTCCGTCTGGGAAGCCTGGGCATCCGCCTGGGCCTTTGCCGCCGCATCCAGCTGGGATTGGATCCGTTCCTCCCGGCCCGCCATAAACTTGCGCACCGGCTTCCATACCAGCAGCCGCAGCAGAACGTACAGCACGATAATATTCAGCAAATGTATGGCAATATCAATGGGGTATAATTCCACAGCAATCGCTCCTTATGCCATTGTGAATGCAATGATCAGCGCCGAAACAAAGCCGTAAATTGCGCAGGACTCGGTAAGCGCCAAGCCCAACAGCAAGGTGGAGCTGATCTTTCCGGAAGCTTCCGGCTGCCGGGCAGTCGCGTCAACGGCCTTGCCGGTGGCAAGGCCCATGGCCAGACCAGCAGCAGTGCAGGGAAGCAGGGCCAGAGCGGCAGCGATGGCGGTCAAACCAGTATTCATTGTCATATCCTCCATATCTTATAGTTGTAGCAATGCGATCTATTATTCCACAGCCTCGTGGATAAAGGTAAGGGTTAATGTAATGAAGATATAGGCCTGGATCAACGGGTGAAACACATTAAAATACAGGCCTACCACACTAGGAATGCCCACAGCGGCATTGCCCAGGGCAGAATACAACAGATCCATTACGATCATGCCGCCCAACATGTTGCCAAATAACCGGCACGCCATGGAAACGGGGACGGCGCAATCCGAAACGATCTTGATGGGGAACACCACGGGGGTAGGCTGGGCCATGGAACGAATCCGGCCGAAAACGCCCTTTTTCCGTATGCCATAGTAGTTGATCAGCACAAAGGTGACCAGAGCCATGGCAAAGGTCATGGTGATGTCTGCCGTAGGCGCCCGCACGCCCATAAGTTCTACCGAGGCGCAGCCGATCATAAACGCCGCTACGGTAAACAGGTAAGCAGGCAGGTTGTCCCCCAGATCTCCTACGTTGCTCTTGGTATACTTGCACAGGGCTTCCACGGCGATCTCCAATACGTTCTGTACGCCATGCGGCCGGTCGGTCATACGGGGGATCACAAAAATGCGGATCAATAGGGCCAGCAACAGCAAAATGCCCATCACCACCCAGGTGACCACCACGGTAGAGCTGATGGTCATACCGCCAAGCTGCATCCTAGGGGCCCAAATGCTTACGGAGAACGCCTCTGCTTCCTTTGTGCCAAACACAAGCTGCAACAATCGGACCGCAAAGCACCAGCCGCCCGCAAGCATCAATATGGTAGCCCAAAGCTTTTTCTTTTTTTGCCGCTTGGACGCCTCGCCCTTTCCCAAAGCCCGGCGCCAACTCCAGCCACCGATCCCCATTAGCAAGCCAAGGAGCAGCAGCCAATACGCACCCAGCAACTTCATTCCACATCCTTCTTTCTTCTACGCACACCAATAAACTTCACCAGGGCTCCCACCAGAAGCACCCCGGACATTCCAATGGCGCAGTATAAGATTTGGCTGCGCCACAGTATGGCGCACAATCCAAGGCCGACAATAGGGCAAAAGAACTGCACTACCAACGGCCATATTTTTATGTTACATTGCTCTACGGAGGCTGCAACCAATATCAGCAGATACAGCTGTATTCCGCCCGTTATCCCGCCTAAAGCCGCGCCTAGCACCCTTTTTCCCTCCATTTGCCCCCAATGCTGCGTTTGTATGCAGCCCTGGGGAAAAATCTTTGTTCGTTATATCATGTTACGATCCACTGGTCAATGTTTTTTCATCAAAAAAATTTATTAACACCTATATTGTAACCGATAAATATTAATCCTACAGGCCCTTTCATAAATAATTGACCTATCCCCCGTCTTTTTGTCCATTGCTCCATTGCGTCGGTCTACCCAGCTTTATGGGGCAGGGCCCGAAGGATCACGTTGCGAAACAGTGTCGAGGACAAGATCCCCCCCACTGCCAATGCGGCGGCGACACCAAAGGTATACAGCAAGGTAGACAAGAAAAGCATGGTATCCCCCAGGACACAATAACGCATGGCATAATAGATGCCGCCCCCAGGAACCAGGGGCAAAAGGGAGATCAACAGATAACCTGTCACGGGATAATGGCGGAGCCGCGCCATGATCTCCGAATAAAAACCTATGCTTAAGGCAGCCACAAAGGCTCCCAAGATGGTCTCCCCTACCAGAATATAGACCAGCCAACCCAGCGCGCCCCCTAGCCCGCAAATTACCTTGCCCTTTCCGTGGACATTGAAGATCAAGGTAAAGCCAACGCAGGCGGAAAAAGCATAAAAGCAAGGCAAAATGAAGCGTTGGCACAGTTCCAACAAATTGGCAACCATATGGCCTTCCTCCTTTGCTTTCTAAATAAGCTGTCCTAGCCCCAATCCAGCTGCAGCCCCTAATGCGATGGCAGTAGCGATGAGAATCGCTTCGGCCATCCGGCTCAAACCAGAATAGGTATCCCCTGCCACCAATTCCCACATGGAATTGGTAATGGCTACGCCGGGCACCAGAAGCATCAGCGTACCGATGGTAATCAAGTCCACGTGATTGCCAATGCCCAGGTTCGATAGCAGCAGAGCAAGCAGGCCGGCGATCCCGCTACATACCACAGTGCGCAAAAACACATTGCGCCCCATCCATTTTACCCCTCGCTGTAAACAGAATCCCACCAAGCTGCCGCACAAAAAAGCGCATAGGCTATCCAGCAGATCCCCGCCAAACAAGGCGGTAAAGGAAGCTGGAGCCAGGGCGTAACCAAACAGGGTTTGCAAGGGGCTATATCGCCTGGTTCCCTTGCGTAGGGCCTCCACGGCTGCAATGCCTTCCTCCAGAGGCGGTACCTGCTGACATAGGCGCCGGCAAAGGTCGTTGCATCGCTCCAGAAGTTCGATGTCCGTTCCGTGGGCCGGTATCCTGGACATGCGGGTTACCGAACGGTTGCCCTCCCCCTGCAAGCTGACGATCAGGCAGCTGGGAATGGCGAATACCTGGGCGTCCTGCCGGCCATAGGCGCCCAACAGCCGCCCCAGGGACTCCTCCACCCGATATATTTCCGCACCGCTGGCCATAAGGGTACAACCCATTTCCATGGCCAGGTTTACAAGCAAATCATAATCCATACGGATTCCCTTTCCCTTTCTCTACAAGGGTAACAGTTTTCATAAAAAAGGCAAGTAAAGATTTATGCAGTTTGCGTTAATTTATGCCGCCCCGCTCCTGAAGATATTCATGGATGGGGCCAGGCAAAATAAAAACAGGACCCATAGGATCCTGTTTTGGTACGAATGGCGATACAGAACTTTTCAAAAAATCCCGTAATATCAACGGTTTCCGGGCTTGTCGGATAGCAAACAACTTGTATTAGACCCCCTTTTGGGCGGCTGTTTTTTAACAGTCGCCCTTTTTCTATCCCCAAATTTAGTGTGCGTTTTAGAGTGGGAAATTCCCTGTTTTTTCGCCTGTGGGCGGCGCAAACGAGGCCGCCCATACGAAGCCCGTATGCCAATGCACCTGTACTACATTACAGACTAAAAAGAGCCGGCAATTTACCCGGCTGCCGTTCTCCACCTCCGTTTCGTTCCGGCCTGTCAACCCGAACGAAACGAAAGGAGCCAAGTATGAGCG
>OJPZ01000904.1_pt1 | contig 12213 bp, 7 predicted proteins | sample 1598611 | NCBI WGS metagenome assembly OJPZ01 (sample SAMN03922494, study PRJEB24848) | human gut metagenome | isolation source: stool sample | host: Homo sapiens | place: Germany | collected 2011-11
CAACGCCACCGGCTGCTCCTCCATCTGGGGCGGTCCGGCTGCCACCTCTCCCTACTGCACCAACAAGGAAGGCCATGGTCCCGCTTGGGCCAACTCCCTGTTCGAGGATAACGCTGAGCACGGCCTGGGCATGTATCTGGGCCAGCAGGCCACCCGCAGCCGTCTGGCGGATCTGACCCGGGAGCTGATTGCCAAGGATTGGGCAGTGCCCGCTCTGAAGGAGGCCGGCCAGAAGTGGCTGGACACCATGGAGGACAGCGCCGCCAACGGCGAGGCCACCAAGGCATACATCGCCGCCCTGGAGAGCAGCATCTGCACTGTGGACGAGCTGCTGGCCAATCCCAAGGCGGAGATCCATGCCTTCGGCGAGGAGCTGAAGGCAAAGGGCGAGACGCTGTGCCAGTGCGACGCCTGCAAGCTGGCTGCTGAGATTCTGGCGGACAAGGAGTTCCTGTCCAAGAAGTCCATGTGGATCTTCGGCGGCGACGGCTGGGCCTACGACATCGGCTTCGGCGGTCTGGACCACGTCCTGGCCTCCGGCAACGATGTGAATGTCTTCGTCTTTGATACCGAGGTGTACTCCAATACCGGCGGCCAGGCCTCCAAGGCGTCCAACATCGGCCAGGTGGCGCAGTTCGCCGCGGCCGGCAAGGAGATCAAGAAAAAGTCCCTGGCGGAGATCGCCATGAGTTACGGCTATATCTACGTGGCTCAGGTGGCCATGGGTGCCAACCCCGCCCAGACCCTGAAGGCCATTCAGGAGGCCGAGGCCTATCCCGGCCCGTCCCTGATTATCGGCTACGCCCCCTGCGAGATGCACTCCATCAAGGGCGGCATGATGAACTGCCAGAAGGAAATGAAGAAGGCTGTGGAGTGCGGCTACTGGAACCTGTTCCGCTTCAACCCCGCCGCTGAGGGTGCCAAGTTCACGCTGGACTCCAAGGAGCCGACTGGCGGCTATCAGGAGTTCCTGATGAACGAGGCCCGGTACAGCCGTCTGACCCGCGAGTTCCCCGACCGCGCCGGCGAGCTGTTCCAGCGCAACGAGAAAGCTGCCATGGATCGCTATCAGCACCTGCTGAAGCTGAAGGCCATGTACAGCGAGTAAGCATATACCATATCAGAGGACCGCGGGAGTTATCCCGCGGTCCTTTTCTCTGCCGGGACGTGCGCCTGGAAGACAGCCCGGCAGAGAACAGCGGCACACCGCCGTCAGAGAGGTTGAGACAGCCCCCGGACGCCGCAGCGTCCGGGGGCTGTTTCTGGTCAGACGATTCGTGGGGTTACAGCAGGGCCGCAAAGGCATCCGCCATGGCCCCGCCCTGGACCCGAGCAATTTCGGCGGCGCTGCCCGCGTCTTCCGGAAGCAGGCCCCATTCCCAGGCCAGTTCCAGAGCGGTTTGGTCCCAGGCACCCTCCGCCAGCGCATCGGGCAGAGGCGCGGTGCGGACAGCCTCCGGCTCCAGCCCCAGGGCCTCCACAGTGCGGACGAGAAAGACGGCGGCTTCCTGCCAGGTGAGGTGCCGGGCGGCCGCAAAGGCGCCCTCCGCCGTACCGCCGGTGACGCCGGTCTCCGCGGCCCAGTTCACCGCCGGCAGGAACCACTCGATGCCCAGCAGATCCTGGAAACCGGCCTCCGCCGCTGCGGCAGGGGACCCGGCCGCAGCATACAGCAGCCCCACGAACCGCCCCCGGGTGAGCGGCGCATCCGGGTATTCCCGCTGTTCCAGCGTCTCCGGATGGGCCAGCAGCCACTCCACAGCGGTGTCTCTGCCCGCCAGGGTATCCGCCATGGTTTGGGGAACGGCGATATCCGGCTCCAGAGACTCCACGCCCCGTCCGGCGTCGGCGTCCAGCAGGGTGCCCAGGTCGATGTATTTGGAGGAGACACCAATCTGGATGCCGGAGTTGGGCAGAGAAAAGCCACTGACGGAGCCAAAGTGGTCCACGCTGCCGCTGGCAGGCTCTCCCACCAGCGGGATGCCCATTTCCTGCAGCTCTACGGCATTGATGATGGCAGAGGAGAAGGTGGCCTCTCCGATGAGTCCCACCACCTCGGTCCCATCATCCATCTCCTGCCGCAGGACGGACAGCAGAGGCCAGATTACGCCGTCTGACCCGCCGCCGTTGTTCCGCAGGTCCACGAGAACGCGGCTGTAACCTCCGGCCTCCAGGTCCGCCTGCACCTGGGCGGCAAAGTCCTCCATGGGCAGCGCCGGGTCCTCCTGGCAGACGTTGTACTGGATATAGTAGACCTGCCCGCTCAGCGGAAGTGCGCAGTAATTGCACTTCTGGCGGGCAGTGGCGGGCTGGGGCACCTCAGCGCCTAGCTGGACAATTTCCGCCTCTCCCAGGGAGAGGTAGGGCATGGGAGCGATGGAGACGGTCTTGCCGTCAGCCAGGGTGAGGGCCAGAGGCTCACCCGCCTTTGCCAGACCCAGATAGGCGTAGTAATCCGCCACATTGCACACCTGCCGGTACTGCCGCCGCAGCTTCACCGGGTTGTCGGCACTGAGCACGCGGCCAAAGGTCTTCACCACCTCTGCCATAGAGCGGCCGCCTATGGCGGTGACCTCCGCGCCCAGCAGATCCTGTTCCTCAGCCGGAACTGTGGTCAGGTACCAGTGCCCGTCCCGCCAGGACAGCACCATGGGATAGGCATTCAGCTGGTCCACCACGCTGTCCGCCACCTGGACGCTGGTGTGGGAGTCGCCCACAAGCGCGGCCAGACTCTGCAGGCCGAAGAGAAATTCTACGTCGCTTGCGGTGTCCAGATGCTCTGTAAGCTCTGCTTTGCGGGCCAGGAAGGTCTCCTCCGGCGTGTTGGCAAAAAGATCCGGATGGCTGTCTTTCAGCGTCTCATAAAACATGGTCAGGTCCTCCCGCCGGTCATCCACTGTGGATGCGCCCGGTCCGGCCGCCTGAACACCCATGCCGAGTGCCAGGACCGCCGCCAGCGCCAGAGCGCTGGTTCTTTGAATGAACTTGGATCGCTGCTGCAAATGAAATCCGCTCCTCTCGATGTACTATTACGATAGTACAATAATACAAACGGGGTCGCCTGTCAAGAGGTTTCCGCCGCAGTTTCCAATACGATGGAGCAGGGAGACTTTCTTCAAAATCAGATGAAATTTTAGAAAAGAAAAAGAAAAAAGTTCGCAAAAAATTCATGGAATTGCAGAGGGAAAGGCGCTATAATAAAAAATCTATGAAAAGAAAGAAGGTCATTCCGATGCAACAGACATTGCCGCCGGCGGCCGCGGATGCCGAACGGCATCGACAGGAACGCAAAGCGTTCCTGTATCTTCCGCTGCTGGCTCTAGCGGTCACCGTCGTGGTGGAGCTGTTCAATCACAAGAGCTTCACAGATGGGCCCGCCGGCTTTTGGCGCTTTATGACGGAGGAACCGCTGGCATTTCTGGTGAATTTCCTGATTGTACTGCTGACGCTCTGCCCCGCCTTTTTTCTGCGGCGGCGGGCGTTCTGGTGCGCATTGGTGTCCTTCTTGTGGCTGATCTGCGGCGGCGTGAACGGGTTCATCCTCCTCAACCGTATGACGCCCTTCACCGTGGCGGATCTGACGGTGTTTGAAACGGGGCTGGACACGGTCCCCAACTATCTCTCCACCGGCTACATCATTCTGCTGATCGCGGCGCTGGTGCTGGTGGCCGCAGGGCTGGTGCTGCTGTTCTGGAAGGGGCCCCGCAGCAGCTGTCCGTTGCGGACCCGGATTCTCACCGGCATCGGAGCGATGGCGGTCTCCGGCGCCCTGATGGGCGGCGGATGCGCCCTGGCCTTTTTCACAGGCAACCTGTCACACCAGTTTGCCAACCTGGCCTTTGCCTACGAGGACTACGGCTTTTCCTACTGCTTTCTGCAGACCTGGCTGAACCGGGGGATCCGCCGCCCGGCCAATTACAGCCAGAAGGCGGTGGCGGATATTGTCCGGTCGGTGGAGGAGAAGACGGCGGCGCTCTCCGCCGATCCGCAGATGGATGTGAATGTGATCTTCATCCAGCTGGAGTCCTATATTGATCCATCCATGATCCAGGGCCTGGAGCTGTCGGAGGATCCGGTGCCCAACTGGACGGCGCTGAAGGAAGCGTATTCCTCCGGCTATCTGACGGTGCCGGTGGTGGGCGCGGGCACAGCCAATACAGAGTTCGAGGTGCTTACCGGAATGAATATGCGTTTCTTCGGACCGGGAGAGTATCCATACAAGACTATCTTAAAGCAGACAGATTGCGAGAGCATTGCCTCTGATTTATCTAAGATTGGATATGCAACACATGTAGTGCACAACAACGGTGGTAATTTCTACAGCCGTACCAATGCATTTTCTAAGATGGGCTTTGACACCTTTACAAGCAAGGAGCTCATGAATATCACAGAGTACACTCCAAACGGAAGCTGGCCTACAGATGATATTCTCGTCAGCGAGACTATGAAGACCTTTGATGCTACACCAAATCAGTCTGATTTTACTTATATCATCACAGTTGGCACTCACGGTGACTATCCAAAGGAGCCTGTTATTGAAAATCCTACATACACCGTATCAGGTGTTGAGGACGAGGGCATGAAAAATGCCTGGACATATTATGTAAACCAGCTCAACGAGGCTGACCGCTTCATCAAGGAGCTCACAGATGAGCTTTCTAAGAGAGATGAGGACACCATCGTTGTTATGTTTGGCGATCACCTCCCTACAATGGGACTTCAGAATTCTGATATGAAGTCAGGTGATATCTACAAGACAAAGTACATCACATGGAACAACATGGGACTGCCAAAGGAGGATGCTGACCTTTATGCTTACCAGCTTCTTGCCCAGACTACAGACACTGTAGGTATCCATGAGGGAACTATCATGAACTATCATCAGACTCAGATGAACAGTACAGATGAGGCATCATATCAGGATGGACTTGACCTGTTACAGTACGATATCCTTTATGGAAAGCGCTACTGCTACAACGGCACAGATTTATATCCGGCTTCAGATCTTGTCATGGGAATTGACAAGGTGGACATCACAAATGTGTCTGATTCATCGACCGGTGATACAGTATATATTTACGGTCACAACTTTACCAACTGGAGTAAGGTTTATATCAACGACTCCAAGGTGGCTTCGACTTATCTCTCAGCAGGTGTGCTTGCTATCAAGAAGGAAGACATCAGTGATGGTGATGAGATAACTGTGTGCCAGGTTGGATCTAGTGATACCATTTTCAGAAAGTCTGAGAATACGTATACATATGTGGATCCTGCAGTGGAGCACGACAGTGAGTCGGAGACAGATGAACCAACAGAGAACCAGTAGATTTTAATGAATTTTTTCTTGGGTGGACGGGGCGTAGGTCCCGGGTCCCAGTGTGGAGTGGCGGCATGTACTCTTGCGTTCGCTACGCTTCGCTGCCAAGATTCTGTACGAAATTATGCTTTTAGGGTTTCTATGATTGACGAAACCGGATTATATGCGCCGTCCATGGCGCATATAATCCTTGCCCCGCCGTCCTTGGCGGGGCATTTCTGCGTTTCATGGGCATAATTTCTACAGTATCTAGGCAGCTTCGCTATGCGCTCACACGAGAGCACATGCCGCCACTCCACACTGGGACCCAGGACCTACGCCCCTTACGTTGTGGCAAAATTGTCGCGTGTGTGCACCGGTCTTCGCCCAGTGCTTACGCTTCGTGCTTGTAAAATGTAGGTATGGTGTGTCTTAAGATATAATTAATGGGTTGAAAATTGTGTATATTGATGATACAATTTCTACGGTTAAGAGTTTGGTAGGATTTACGGACGTGACAGATATCTGCAGGCCGGTGATGTATACCGAATTTAATACTTTAATTGTAGAAATTAAGAATCTAAGTATGGAGGTGAATTTCATGGACAGTAGTGATGGTCTTGGGCGAAGTAAGAACGACATCGGTGCTGATATACAAGTGAGTATTGTATTGGCAGGCATAGTGGATTCTGTTCGTGGAAGGATTCATCACCGGACAGTTTTTAGAGGTACAGTGTAGGCATATTAAGGAATATAGGCTTACGCCGTGCTGTGTTTTGCTGTGCACAAATGCATACTTGTTTATATATCAGGGCACCGTTAGGTGCTTTTTTCGTGCACAAATATATAGAGTGCACGGGTTTCGTCCTTTCTATCATGGAATGATTTTTATGTTCCAAAATCCCAGGATTTTGGAGAACCACATATGTTTATTTTATGTGGAAAATGCTATCGGAAATGAGAAAGGAGAGAAATGGAGATGAATACAAAGAAATACGAAGAGCTTCTTGTTCTATTGAGAAGCCACAAAACGGATAAGGAAATTCTGGAGGTTTTGTCAGATTATCATGAGAATGATATTGCTGATATGCTTGCAGGAATGAACGAGAAGGAGCGCAAACGTCTTTACAGGCTCCTTGGAACACAGCGGACAGCTGAGATTTTTGCATATCTTGATGAGCCGCAGGCCTATTTTGATGAGCTGTCTGTGGAGCAGGCTGCCAGGGTAGTATCGCTGATGGATTCGGATGATGCTGTCGATTTGCTTGAAAATCTGGAGGATGAGGACAAGAAGGAGATTGTAGAGCATCTGGATGAGGAAGCGGAAAAGGATGTCAGGATGCTTCTGTCATATGACGATGATGAAATCGGCAGCTATATGACAACCAACTACATCTGTATTCCGAGCGGTCTGACAGTGAAGCAGGCTATGAGCCAGCTCGTGAGGCAGGCGGGCGAAAACGACAATATCATGACTATATATGTGGTTGATTCAGATGAATGCTTTGCGGGAGCTATTGATTTAAAGGATTTAATCACAGCCAGGGAGGGCATGAATCTGGAAAGCATTATAGCCCATTCATATCCATATGTGCTCGACCATGAGAAAATCGATGATTGTATCGACACAATCAAGGACTACGCTGAGGATTCAATTCCGGTGCTCTCAAAGGATAAGCATATACTCGGTGTCATCACATCTGATGATATTGTAGAGATGGTAGACAATGAGATGGGTGAGGACTATGCAAAGCTCGCCGGACTGACCGCAGAGGAGGATCTGAAGGAGACCACGCTGCAGAGCATGAAAAAGAGAATGCCATGGCTTATCATCCTGCTTTTTTTGGGAATGATAGTGTCTTCCGTAGTTGGAATATTTGAGAATGTGGTAGCGGCTTTGCCGATAGTCATCTGCTTCCAGTCGCTGGTGCTTGACATGGCAGGAAACGTAGGAACACAGTCACTGGCTGTCACAATCAGAGTGCTCATGGATGAGAATCTAAGCGGTAAGCAGAAGCTTTTGCTTGTAGTAAAAGAGGTAAGAATAGGCCTTGTAAATGGTGGCTTGCTTGGAATAATGGCACTTGTATTTCTTGGAATATATGTGCATCTGTTCAAGGGCTACACATGGCTTGGAGCATTTGCGGTATCAGGCTGTGTAGGAGTTTCACTGCTTGTGGCAATGGCAATTTCAAGCCTTGTGGGCACAGTGATTCCGATGTTTTTCCACAAGATAAAGATTGACCCGGCGGTTGCGTCAGGTCCTCTTATCACTACAGTGAATGATCTGGTGGCAGTTGTGACCTATTATGGACTGGCATTTCTTTTCCTGATTGAATTGTAATATTGGTCGTAGTACATAAACATTTAGAATACAGGAAATAAAAGGATAATTTGTAATTTGTGTTTTGGATGTAAATCCGCTATACTATTGATGTAATATTGCGGATTTGTTTCTATAGAAAGAGGGTAAAATATGCCTGAGATATCATTATTTTATGGGATTAGAGTCACTATGTATTATAATGACCATATGCCACCACATTTTCATGCTGAATATAATGGACATAAAGCATTAGTAGATATTAATAATATACAAGTAATAAGAGGCTCTTTGCCGAATAAACAATTACGATTGATATTGGCCTGGTGTACGATTCATCAGGATGAATTAATGCAGAATTGGGAATTGGCCAAGGACATGAAACCATTGAACAAAATTAATCCACTTATATAATGAGAGGTGAAATATATGAATGAATATTTTCCTACAGTTGTACAGGTAATACCTTTAGATAATTATCATGTACAGGTTTTCTTTGATGATGGTAAAATAGTTGATTATGATACAACACAGGATCTTAAATCTTCAATTTTTGAGCCTTTGAGAAATATTGAAAATTTTAAAAATACATGTACGGTAATGAATGGAACGCTTGCATGGGATATTTCCGGAAAAATGGATGAAAGTGATTGTATAGATATTGATCCATTTACATTGTATGAATTGAAGGCTATTAATAGCCTGATTGCGTAAGATTAGAACCATTTTCACGTATCACAGCCTTACAATCCTTTTTAAAGCATGCAATGAGTTTTTATTGGCTTTATTTGGTAACTAGTGTATACTATTTGCATATAACAGCTTCGTTAAGCAGATATAAATACACATAAAAGAAAGGTATAATCATGGACATCGTATTAGGAAATTACAAAGGATTAAAGGCAAACATCCCTTATATTGCATATACAGAGGAGGATGTTAATTCACAGATAGCGACACTTCTTTCAGGAAATCCTGTCAGAGAGCAGAAAACAGGCCCGTTAGCGATGGGCGACACGGCAGTAATCGACTACGAGGGCTTTAAGGACGGAGTTGCGTTTGAGGGCGGAAAGGCTGAGAAATATCCTCTGGGAATCGGTTCAGGCTCTTTTATTCCGGGCTTTGAGGAGCAGCTTGTAGGCATGGAAATCGGTGAGGACAGAGACATCAATCTCTCATTCCCTGAGCAGTATCATGCGCCGGAGCTTGCAGGTAAAGCGGTTGTTTTCAAGGTTAAGCTGCACGAGATTTACAATGAGAAGGAAGCAGAGCTGAACGATGAGTTTGCAGCATCTCTCAATTTCCCTGAGGTACAGTCAGTGGAGGATTTAAAGAAATATATCAACGAGTATCTTGAGTACCAGGTAGAGGCAAGAAAGGCTGATGCGGCAAGAGAAAAGCTCTATGACCAGATTCTTGAAAGCAGCTCATGCCTTGTTTCGCCACAGGCAGTAGAGACAGCGGTAAATATGCAGCTTCAGCAGATGGCAGCATCATTTGCACAGCAGGGTGTGGCTATGGAGCAGTATCTTCAGATGACAGGCAAGACTATGGATAGCTTAAAGGACGAGCTCAAGCCGGTTGCACAGAAGCAGGTAAAGCTTGAGGCTGTTCTCGATGAAATCATCAGAGTGGAAAATATCACTGTATCTGACGAGGAGATGGATGAGCAGTATGAGCTTATTTCACAGAAGTATGGTCAGCCTGTTGACGTTGTAAAGCAGGTGATTCCAAAGGCACAGCTCAAGCCGGATTTACTTCGTATGAGGGCATCACAGCTCATCATAGATGCGGCTGAGATTATCATGGAAGAAAGCGGAAAATAATGTATAGAATATTTTTGGTTGAGGATGACGAGACCATAGCAAAGCTTGTCAGAAGACATTTGGAAAAATGGGATTATGATGTGCATGTGGTGCAGAAATTTGATGCTGTAATGTCAGAATTTGCATCATTTGATCCGCATCTTGTGCTTATGGATATCGGTCTGCCGTTTTACAATGGGTATCACTGGTGTACGGAAATCAGAAGGGTATCAAAGGTTCCTGTGGTTTTCCTGTCATCCGCTGCTGATAATATGAATATAGTGATGGCAGTCAGTATGGGGGCTGATGACTTTATAGCAAAGCCGTTTGACCTCGATGTGCTGACCGTAAAGATACAGGCTATCATCAGGCGCTGCTATGATTTTGGCGCAAACAACAGTGTTTTGGAGCATAATGGCGCCATGCTCAATATATCTGATGCCACCATAACCTATGACGACAAAAGGCTCGAGCTTACTAAGAATGAGCTCAAAATATTGCAGACACTTTTTGACAACAAAGAAAGGATTGTATCACGCAGCCTTCTAATGGAAAAGCTGTGGGAGAGTGATGCGTATGTGGACGAGAATACACTTTCGGTGAATGTCAACAGGCTGCGTAAAAAGCTGGATTCTATAGGGCTTGAGAGCTTTATTGTCACAAAAAAGGGGCTTGGGTACAGGCTGGGGTGAGAGGTCATGGCAAAAATACAAAACAAACCGCATCTGACAAATTTTATAAAACAAAACTATATATGGATTCTGATGATAGTCACAATGTCATGTATCCATTTGCTTTACATGTACCTGATTGGTGCGCGCAAACAGGATCTGGTGTATGCGGCAGTGCTTGATGCAATACTTCTTCTGATAACAGTTTTGGTTGGATTTTTCAGATATAGCAGTAAGGTAAAAGCTCTAAGCAATGCTTTAAAACGTCCGGTTGAGGAACAGGCACAGCTTCCGGAAGCAACAGATGATGTGGAGATGCTTTATCACCGGCTGCTGGAAAATCAAAGTATTGCAAGAAGTGAGTCAGAAAGCAGTGCTGCAATCAGACAATCACAGATGAGAGATTATTACTCTATGTGGGTGCACCAGATAAAGACCCCGATATCGGCTATGAAACTACTGCTTGAGGCAGAGCGGGAGGCGCTTGGGCAGCTTATATGTGATGATGAACAGAGTCAGTGCCATATAGGCGATATGACCGGTGGGAATATCGGTGCTGCCGGATTAAATGCTGCTTTGAAACAACAGGCTATACTCACAGAGCTGTCAGATAATGTGGCTTCATTTGAGGACGAATTGTTCCGCATAGAGGAATATGTCAGTATGGCTTTGCAGTATCAGCGTGTGAGCAGCACCGAAAATGATTTTGTGCTTGAAAAAGTCAGTGTGGATGGTGTCATACGTGATACCATTAAAAAATATGCAAAAATTATGATACGAAGGCATATTGGGATAAATTATTCAGGAACCGGGCAGGAGGTATATACTGACGTAAAATGGCTTGCATTTATGCTGGAACAGATACTTTCAAATGCCATAAAATATACACCGCAGGGTTTTGTTACAATAGAAACTGCAGAGGAAAAAGACCGGTTTTTTATTACAATAAAGGATACCGGAATAGGAATCAAAGCCGAGGATCTGCCACGCGTTTTTGAAAAGGGCTACACAGGCTACAATGGTCATGCCGATAAGAAGGCTACGGGAATTGGGCTTTATCTGTGCAGGCAGATGGCAGACAAGCTGGGGCATACAATCCGCATGGAGTCAGAGATTGGAAAAGGAACTAAGGTGTGGATAGGGTTTGATCTGGATTATGCGGATGTGAGAGATTAGGATAAATCGGTGTAATAAGTTTGACTGGAAATTGTATCCAAAATCATATATAATAATATATTATGAGAAATAAAAGAGTATGTGATTATATAGCGGAAGCTATTCAGAATGAAATTTTATCAGGACGTATGTCATCAGGAGTGCCATTGCGACAGGAAGAGCTTGCGGATAGTCTCGGTTATTCGAGAATACCAATCAGGGAGGCATTGCAGATACTTGAGTCGCAGGGATTGGCAAAGAGACTGGCAACAAGGCATGTGGTGGTGGCTGATTTTTCGGACGAGGTGATAACGGAAATCTATGAGCTGCTTTCAGATGTGGAGATAAAACTGCTAAAGGGAATGCTGCAGTCTGGTATATGTTTGTGGGATAAAGCGGTCAGTGATAACAGTGAGCAGCCCAATTGCGTATATGAGCCATCTGCTATAAATGAAAAATTGTCTGCAGAGCTGCAGTTTCATGAGACAATTATATCCAATAGTCATAACGAGTATTTTACACATATTCTTGAAAATGGTCTCTGGTGCTATATCAGGTTTGCAGTTGAAGAGACGGCAGCAGGCAGGGAAAATGTGCGAAGACTTGAGCTGTTATCGAAAATAGCAGAGGCATATTCGGATAAGGATATAAAGATTGTCAGAGAACTTTTGGGAGAATATTTTGGAAGTCTTTGTGAGGCTGTTATAGCAGAGAGGGCAGAAAGCAGCAGGTAATTGGTGACTTATTTTATACTGAATAATGACAGATGATTCGGAAGCATATAAAATTAAAAGATAACAAGAGGAAAAAGTAATTATGATAGGACTTAAACCGATAAAGATTCCGTCAGCGAAGGAGCGTGTAGCATCGGAGCTGCGCAAGGCAATTTTGTCAAAACAGCTAAAAGAGGGAGAAAATCTTACACTGGAAAATGTAGCGCAGCAGCTTAATGTATCTATAACT
>OJPZ01000920.1_pt1 | contig 12077 bp, 15 predicted proteins | sample 1598611 | NCBI WGS metagenome assembly OJPZ01 (sample SAMN03922494, study PRJEB24848) | human gut metagenome | isolation source: stool sample | host: Homo sapiens | place: Germany | collected 2011-11
GCTCCCGCCTGTGCATGGTGGGCGGTATCCGTGACGCCGTGATGTTCAAGGATTTCCGGCTTATCTCTGCCTTTATCGCCATCATCGTGGCGGTGCTGGTAGGCAACCTGATTATGGGCAACTTTGTCCTGGGCTTTGAGGGCCAGCCTGTGGCTCACAGCGACGGTCTGTGGAACCTGCTGGGCATGGTCCTGGTGGGCTGGGGCTCCGTGCTTCTGGGCGGCTGCCCCCTGCGCCAGCTGATCCTGGCAGGCGAGGGCAACACTGATTCCGCTGTCACCGTTACCGGTTACATCGTAGGCGCTGCCGTGGCTCACAACTTCGGCCTGGCCTCCTCCGCTACCGGTATCGGCACCGGCCCCGTGGCACTGGCTGTGGCTTGCGGCTTTATGGTGCTGGCAGTTATTTCTATTGCCAATATGGCTAAATTGGAGGGTTAAACTATGATGGTTGATGCTCGCGGGTATTCCTGCCCCACCCCGGTGATTATGGTCCAAAAGGCTGTCAAGGCCAATTCCCCCACCTCTCTGGAGGTAGCGGTGGACAACCAGTGCGCCGTGGAGAACGTGACCCGGTTTGCCAAGAACGCCGGTTATAAGGTGTCTGTGGCGGATTTTGAGGGTGACTTCAAGCTGACGCTGACCAAGTGATGGAACAGTATATCGCTACGTTCCATACCCACCTGGCGGCTCTTCGCACCTGTAACGCCCTTAAGAAGCAGGGAGTCAGCGACGCGCGGCTGGCGCCCGTGCCCCGGCGGCTCAGTTCCTCCTGTGGGACTTGTACCATGTACCAGGGGACGGATCCTATGCTCTCCTGCATGGATGTGGATGTGGAGGCCGTCTACCGCCGGGAGGGGGAGGATTACCTTCTTCTGCACAAGGGCGAGGATTGATCGCCGGCGGGATCGTTGAAAATGGAAAAAGTGCCCTGTTTCCCAACGGGAAACAGGGCACTTTGCTCTCTGAGGATGTGCTGTCAGCTTACTCCGAAAAACAGCCGCACGGCAAAGGCAGCGGCCATGAAGCCGGCCAGATCTGCCGCCAGGGCGGCGGGAATGGCATAGCGGGTGCGGCGGATGCCGGCGCTGCCGAAATACACGGCGATGGTGTAGAAGGTGGTCTCTGTGCTGCCCAGCATCACCGCCGCTACCCGGCCTATGTAGGAGTCGGGGCCATGGGCGGCCATGAGCTCACTGCCGATGGCCAGGGCGCCGCTGCCGCTGACGGGACGGATCACCAGCAGCGCCGCAGTCTCGGGGGGGATCCCCAGGCGAGTCAAAATGGGAGCCAGGGCGGTTTCCAGGACCTCCGTAGCCCCGGAGGCCCGGAGCATGTGGACTGCCGTCAGAAGGCCCACCAGGGCCGGCAGGATCCGGAGGAGAATCCTGAGACCCTCCTCTGCCCCCTGTGACAGGGCACTGTATACGTCCACCTGGCGGCTTACGCCGAAAATGGCCACAAAGGCCAGCAGCAGGGGAATGAGATAGGCGGAAAAATCCATAACGGTGCCTCCCTCAGCTGCGCCACAGGCGGGAGAGAAGCCGGGCTGTCAGAAGGCCCACCGCCACAGAGATCACCGATGCCAGCCACACGGCCGGCAAAATATCAAAGGCGTTTTCCGCTCCCAGAGCAGAGCGGACACCTGCCACAGTAGTAGGCAGAAGTTGGATGGAGGCGGTGTTGAGCACTACCAGCAGGCACAGCTCATCACTGGCCCGTCCCTCGCAGCCCTGGGCCATCCGGCGGGCGGCGGTGATGCCCAGGGGGGTAGCGGCGTTTCCCAGCCCCAGCAGATTGGCGGAGACATTGCCGGATAGGGCGGATAAGGTTTCTTTATCCCGACAGGCACAGGGGAGAAGACGGCTGAGAACCGGACGAAACAGCCTGCTGAGGCCCTCTGTCAGGCCGCAGGCCTTCATGATGGCCATCACCCCGTTCCAAAGGCAGATCACCCCCGCCATGGAGAGACACAGCTCTACCGCGGAGGCCGCCCCCTCCATAGCGGCGGAACCCACCGCTCCGATGGTGCCTGCGTACAGCCCGTAGACCACCGATACCACTACCATACCTGTCCAGATCCATGCCATTGCCATATGTTCCATCCTCCTCTTTCCTGTGGAAGTCATGCTCTCTTTATGTATAATGCTCCGGCGGACAAAACATGCGCCCACTGTGTGCGCCAAGGGACAGACGGTTGACAGGGAAATGGAAATATGGTAGGCTTTAGGCAAGATTCGACAGTTTCCGTGAATATTTTCAGCAAATTTGCGGAGGAGGATGATACATGAAATCCACCGGCATTGTGCGCAGAGTAGATGAGCTGGGCAGGATCGTGTTGCCTATCGAGCTGCGCCGGATTCTGGACATCGGGGAGAAGGATGCCCTGGAGATCTTTGTGGAAGGATCTACTATTGTGCTGAAAAAGTACCGCCCGACCTGTGTCTTCTGCGACAATACCCGGGATATCTGTATCTTCCGGGGAAAGAACGTGTGTCCCAAATGCCTGCGGGAGCTGCGGGCCGTTCCCCTGGACGAGAAATAGTGATCTGCTGGCGGCGGAGGCATTATGAGCTTCCGCCGCCGCTTCTTATTTTTAAAAAGGGGTGCGGGACAGAGAGAATTTTACAAAAAACACCAGAGAGGACCCCGCTCCTCCTGTTGCAACAGGAAAGTGAATATGGTACAATAACAAACTGCATGATAATAACAATAACGGAGGGAACCTGATGACAACCCGCGACTTCCAGAGGAAGAAGCCTCTGGGTATTTTTCTAAGCTATTTTCGGCCCCATATGGGGCTTTTTCTCCTGGATATGGCCTGTGCACTGGTGATTGCACTGATCGATCTGGCATTTCCCTATGTCTCCCGGCTGTGCATGTACGATCTGATCCCGGAGAATCTATATGAGGCCTTTTTTGCTGTTATGGGTGTGATGGTGGCGGCCTATATTCTTCGCTCCATCCTGCAGTATGTGGTCTGCTACTGGGGCCACACCTTCGGCGTGCTGGTGGAGGCGGATATCCGCCGGGACCTCTTCAGTCATCTGCAGACCCTGTCCTTTGGCTTCTATGACAAGAACCGTACCGGCCATCTCATGAGCCGGATGACGGCGGAACTTTTCGATATCACGGAGCTGGCTCACCACGGCCCTGAGGATATCTTTATCTCCGGCGTGACCATTATCGGCGCCATTGCGGTGCTCTTTACCGTCCAGTGGCGCCTGGCCCTGGTGCTGCTCATCATCGTCCCTGTGGCCCTGATTGTAGTTACCCTGAACCGGCGTGCCATGTCCCGGACTTCCAAGAAGGTCAAGCAGACCACCGCCGGCATCAACGCGGATATCGAATCCAGCATTTCCGGCATGCGTACCGCGAAGGCCTTCTCCAACGAGGGGGAGGAGAACCAGAAGTTTTTGGGTGCCAACGAGCGCTTCAAGACCTCCAAGCGGGATTATTACAAGGCTATGGCCCGGTTCCTCTCCTCCATGGAGTTCTTCCTCTGCATCCTGCCGGTGACGGTGATCGCTGTAGGCGGCAAGCTCATCATGGACGGTCAGATGACCTATGTGGACCTCATCACCTTCAGCCTATACATCAGCACCTTCATCAACCCGCTCCGTAAGCTCTCTACCCTGTCGGAGATGCTGGTCAACGGCTTTGCGGGACTCAGCCGCTTCATTGAGATCATGAGTATCGAGCCGGAGCTCAAGGACAAGCCCGATGCCGTGGAGCTGAGGAATGTCCGTGGGCAGATCGACGTGGAGGACGTGAGCTTTTCCTACGAGCGGGATGACACGGAGGTCCTTCACCATGTGACCCTCCATGTGGAGCCCGGTGAGACCATCGCCATTGTGGGTCCCTCCGGCGGCGGCAAGTCAACCCTGTGCAATCTGATCCCCCGGTTCTACGACGTGGGGGAGGGCCGCATCACCATCGACGGCCACGACGTCCGGGACGTGACGCAGCAGAGCCTGCGCCGCAACATCGGCGTAGTACAGCAGGATGTGTTCCTCTTCGCTGCCAGCATTATGGAAAATATCCGCTATGGCCGGCCCGGCGCCACCACCGACGAGGTCATGGAGGCGGCCCGCCGTGCGGAGATCTACGACGACATCATGGCCATGCCCGATGGCTTTGATACCTACGTGGGTGAGCGGGGCGCGCTCCTCTCCGGCGGACAGAAGCAGCGCATCTCCATCGCCCGGATCTTCCTGAAGGACCCGCCGGTGCTGATTCTGGACGAGGCCACCTCCGCCCTGGACAGCGTGACGGAGGCCAAGCTCCAGGAGACCTTTGAGAAGCTGGCCCACGGCCGCACCACCATCATCATTGCCCACCGGCTTTCCACCGTCCGCAATGCGGACCGGATCGCCGTCATTGAGGACGGCCGCATCACGGAGCTGGGCAGCCACGACCAGCTGATGGCGAAAAATGGCGCTTATGCGGAGCTGGTGCGGACGCAGGAGCTGATCGGCCATGGAAAAGAGTAAGCTGCTGGACCGCTGCGGGGCCGAGGGGGAGGACCGGCTGCTGCTGGCCAAGGTCCTGGACCGGGCTGCCCAGGCGGAGGAGCGCAATATTCCCGCCTGTACGGACTTTCTCTCCCCACAGCAGCAGATGATGGCCGGGGACCTGCTGCGTCTTGCGGGCATCCCGGAGACTGCCTGGCTCCGTCAGGGAGGCTACCAGGGGGCGGAGCGGAACATCCTGCTCTTTCTGCCGGACTGGATGGAGCCGGAGACGGCGGAGCCTCCGCTCCGGTGTCTGCGGGCGGCCTTTCGGACGGAGGACCGGCTGAGCCACCGGGACATTCTGGGCAGCCTCATGGGAATGGGCATCGTTCGGGAGAAGGTGGGGGACATTCTGGTGTCTCCTGAGAGCGCGGACCTGATCGTGCTGGACACGGTGGCGGATTTCCTGCTCTCTAGCTGGAACAGCGCCGGCCGGGCGAGGCTGACGGTGACGGAGATCCCCGCCGCCCACCTCCACATCCCGGAGGTGCGGTGCGAGGAGGTGCGGGACACGGTCAGCTCCCTGCGGCTGGACGCGGTGTGTTCCACCGGTTTTCGGATGGCGAGAGGGAAGGCGGCAGATTTGATCTCCTCCGGCCATGTCCAGGTGAACTGGCGGCCCTGTACGAAGGCGGACAAGCTGCTTACAGAGGGGGACACGGTCTCCGCCCGGGGATTTGGAAAATTTCAGTTGGCGGCGGTGGGCGGCGTCACGAAAAAGGGCCGCACCGCCATTGTGGTGAAGCGATATATTTGAGAGAGGAGGGTGCAGCGTGCTGGAATACGAGTTTGAAGAGGTGTCCTGCGGCGAGGTCTACGGGTTTTACTTGCGGGAGACCGCTGCTCATCGGGAGGTCATCCTCCGCCGGGCGGCGGATGGCTGGCGGTATGTGGGATGCATCCCCAAAAGCCAGCGCCGGCCTTACGGCTTTATCGAGAGCATCGACCTGGTATTCGAGCGCCAGCGGCCTGAGACCTGACAGGAGGAGCGAAACATGGAGCAAAAGCAGATCGACCGCATCAACGAGCTGGCCCGGAAGGCCAAGACACCGGAGGGCCTGACGGAGTGGGAGCGGATGGAGCAGGCGGCATTGCGGCGGGAGTACATCGACTCCGTGCTGGGGAACCTGAAGAGCCAGCTGGACCACACCTATGTGGTGGATGACCAGGGCAACAAGCGGAAACTGAAGCAGAAGGAGGACTGAGTGCCGTGGCCGGAAAGAAACAGAAGCAGGAAGGCGTTGGCGCTTGGATAGCCATCGTAATCCTCTTCGCCGTCGGCCTGTGGCCCATCGCCCTGGTGATGCTGCTGGTCAAACTCTTCGGAAACGACGGGCAGAAGCGGAGGCAGGCCCCGCCCCCGCTGCAGACGGCGGCGCCGGAGCCGGCGGCCGCCGCATCCGCCGGGACTGCTGGCAGGACCAAAAAGGCCGTGCGCAGCGCCATGAAGTCCCCGGCGGTGAAGAAGTCTAACGCCAAGTGGCTGAAGATCATTGGCGCGGTGCTGGCGGTCTGCGGCCTGGCGGCCTGCTGGTCCACCATCGAGATGATGATTTGGCTGGGCGGCGTGGAGCCTTGGTATATCGAAGAGCTGCTGTGGGCCTTAGCCATTGCTGCTGCCGGTGGGGCTATGTTCTGCAGCGGGGTCTCCATCGGCCGCAGTCTGAAGCGGTACAACAAGTATCTGGCCGTGGTTGGGAATTACGAGGCTATGGCAGTGGAACAGCTGTGCCGCACCCTGGGCTATTCCAGGGACCGGGTGGAGAAGGACCTGCAGAAGATGATCGATAAAGGCTACTTCGGGGATGAGGCGTATCTGAACATGGAGCTGGGGTATCTCTTCCGCAGCGGCCAGGCGGACGCGGACCTGAAACAGAAGCGCCGGCAGGAGGAGGCGGCCGCGGCGCCGCCCCCCAAGGAGACGGAGGAGGGCTATTCCGGCATCCTGCGGAGGATCCGCCGGGCCAACGACGCCATTGCGGACGAGGCCCTCTCCGCCAAGATCGACCGGCTGGAGACCATCACCGCCAAGATCTTCCGGGCGGTGGAGGAGGACCCGAAGAAGCGAGACCGGATCGATACCTTCCTGAACTACTACCTGCCTACCACCCAGAAGCTGTTGGACTCCTACGCGGAGTTTGAGGCTGCCGGGGTGGAGGGGGAGAACCTCCGCCAGGCCAAAGCCCGGATCGAGTCCACCATGGACCTGATTATCAAGGGCTTTGAGCACCAGCTGGACGAGCTGTACAAGGCCGACGCCATGGATGTGGACAGCGACATCCGGGTAATGGAGACCATGCTGGAGCGGGATACTGCCAGTGTGGAAAAGGACTTTGGCCTGGGAGAGTTCGCAGCGGAACAGAAGCCGGAAGAGACGGAATAAAAAGGGACCCGGCGCGGAAATCCGCGCCGGGTTTCTTTGCGTCGGGGACTTACTTGCCCCAAACGTCCGCTACCAGATTTTTGTACATCTCTACATAGAACAGGGAGTCCATGCCCATGGTAACGCTGTCAAAGCCCTCGGCAAACCGCTGGCGGCTGGCTGCCGCACTGCCGGTAAAGATGATGGAGAGCTTGCCGCTGCGCTTGCAGGCCGCCTGGACCCGCAGGATGGCGTCATGGACCACCGGTGCGTTGAACTCGCCGGGGTGGCCCAGGGCAATGGACAGGTCAAAGGGCCCCACAAAGATGCCGTCTACACCGTCCATAGCGGTGATCTCCTCAATGTGCTCCAGGCAGCCCACAGTTTCGCACTGGGGCAGCAGCAGCGTCTCCCGGTTGCTGGTTTCCATATAGCCGGAAATGGAGACCGCATGGGCGGCGTGGCCCCAGCCGCCGTCCCGGGTGGGGCAGAAGCCCCGGTTCCCCAGAGGCGCGAACTTGGCATACCGGACCAGCTCCCGGACTTCCTCCACGGTCTCCACGCAGGGGACCACCACACCCTGGGCACCCACGTCCAGCAGCCGCAGCACTGCCGTGCGGGAGATCTCATTGGCCCGGGCCAGGGCCGTCAGGCCTGCGCCCTGGGCGGCGGCGATCTGGGCCGCAGCGGATTCGATCCCGGCGGGGGAGTGCTCCGTGTCCACGATCACATAGTCCAGTCCGGTATAACGCAGGCTCTCCACCGCCAGGGGGCTGCCGATGGCGGAGAAGGTTCCCAGGCTCTGGCGGCCCTGGTGAAATTTTTCTAAAACAGTATTTTCCATAGCATCCGATCCTCCTGAAAATCATTGATTCTATTATACCCCCCGGAGGATGCCTGTCAATTCCGGAGCAGCGGGCAAAACCCTCCAAAAATCATGCCAAAAACAGCAAAAGGGTTGGCCCAAAGGCCAACCCTTCGTACTGATATGGAGAGTGCGGAAGGACTGCTTACAGCTCGCAGAGCTTGAGGAGCTCCTCCCAGTTTTTGTCCACTTCCTTCTGGACCTCTTCGATCATCCACTCGTTGCCGGGCTTAAACATGTGGGCAAAGCGGCCCTGCATCTTCAGGTACTCCTCCACCGGCAGCTTGTTCTTGGGCTTGTAGCTGAGGATGTACTTGCCCTCAACCACCTCGTACAGCGGCCACACGCAGGTTTCCACCGCCATCTTGGTGACCTCCATCAGCTTCTCGCTGGGATACCGCCACCCGCGGGGGCAGGGGGCCATCACGTTCAGGAACGCCGCGCCGGGGGTGTAGATGGCCTTGTGGGCCTTCTCCGTGATGTCCTTGAAGTTTCCGATGAACGTGGTCTGGGCCACATAGGGGATGCCGTGGGCCACCATGATCTTCGTCAGGTTCTTCTTCTGCTGCATCTTGCCGGGGATCACCGTGCCCTGAGGCGTGGTGGTGGTGTCGGCAAAGTGGGGGGTGGAGGAGGAACGCTGGATGCCGGTGTTCATGTATGCCTCGTTGTCGTAGCAGACATACACCATGTCGTGGCCGCGCTCCATGGCGCCGGACAGGCTCTGGAAGCCGATGTCGTAGGTGCCGCCGTCGCCGCCGAAGGCGATGAACTTGTACGTGTCATCGATCTTGCCCCGCTTCTTCATGGCCCGGTACGCCGTCTCCACGCCGGAGATGGTGGCCGCCGCGTTCTCGAAGGCGTTGTGGATGAAGCTGTCCTTCCACGCCGTGTAGGGGTACATGAAGGTGGAGACCTCCAGGCAGCTGGTGGCGGAGCACACCACCGCCTTGTCCTCCGGGTTCAGGGCACGCAGCACCGTCCGCACCGCGATGGGAGAGCCGCAGCCCGCGCACATTCTGTGGCCGCCGGACAGGCGGTCCTCTTTCATCAGGTTTTCTTTCAGACTATATGCCATGACTGTTTTCCCTCCTTATTCCCGGACGTCCAGGTAGCGATAGGTCTCGCCCACCTCGCCGGTGGCCGCGATCTTCTCCAGCTCCGCGAACACGTGCTGGATGCTCTCCACCCGCACGTCGCGGCCGCCCAGGCCGTAGATGTAGTTGATGCCCTTGGGGCCGCTGATGCCGGCGGCATACAGGCTGGCCGTCACCTCCGCGAACATGGGGCCGCAGTGGGCGTTGAAGCTGTCGTCCTTGTCCATCACGGCGAAGGCCTTCACGTTCTTCAGGGCTTCGCAGATATCCTCACTGGGGAAGGGACGGAAGGAGCGGACCTTGATCTGGCCCACCTTCTTGCCCTGGGCCCGCAGCTCGTTGATGGCCTCCTTGGCGGTGCCGGCGGAGGAGCCGATGATGACGATGGCCTCCTCAGCGTCGTCCATCATATAGGTCTCGATCAGGCCGTAGGTCCGGCCGGTCATCTCGCCGAATTCCTTGCCCACCTTGCGGATCACGTCCTTGGCGTCCATCATGGCCTGGGCCTGCTGCCGCTTGGCCTCCATGTAGTACACGGGCGTGGCGTAGGCGCCCACGGCCATGGGCTCGCCGGGCTTCAGCAGCGCGTGGGCGGGCTTGTACTCGCCCACGAACTCCTTGACCTTCTCCGTCTCCACCAGCTCGATGTTCTCGATGGCGTGGGAGGTGATGAAGCCGTCCTGGCACACCATGATGGGCAGGCTCACCGCCTCCGCGATCCGCATGGCCTGCAGGTAGTTGTCGTAGGCCTCCTGGTTCGTCTCCGCGAACAGCATCAGCCAGCCGGCGTCCCGCACGCCCATGGCGTCGGAGTGGTCGTTGTTGATGTTGATGGGGCCGGACAGGGCGCGGCAGGAGACGGCCAGCGTGATGGGCAACCGGTCGGAGGCCGCCACGTACAGCATCTCCGTCATATAGCACAGGCCGCAGGAGGAGGTGGCGGAAATGGCACGGCAGCCGGCAGCCTCCGCGCCGATGCAGGTAGACATGGCGCTGTGCTCGCTCTCCACCGCGATGAACAGCGTGTCCACTTCCCCGTTGTCCACGTATGTAGAGAAGTACTGGGGGATCTCCGTGGACGGCGTGATGGGATACGCGCCCATCACATCCGGGTTGATCTGCTTCATGGCATAGGCGACCGCCTCATTGCCGGAAAGTCTTTCTCTGATTCCCATTGTTCCTTCCCCTCCTTATTTCTCGTCCTTGACCATAGTGATGGCCCCGAAGGGGCAGGTGTTGGCGCAGATGCCGCAGCCCTTGCAGAAGAAGTAGTCGAAGTCCTCCCGCTTGCCCTCGCCGTTCACCGGGATGGACATATCCGGGCACACCGGCGCGCAAAGCAGGCACTGCCGGCACTTGTCCCAGTCGATCACGGGCTTCATGGTCCGCCAGTCGCCGGTCTCCACCACGCTGGACGTGCCGCCCTCATAAATGTTGCAGCCCGGGGTGATGTCCTTCCAGGTCACGTCCGGGGTCATATCCTTCGCCAGATGGCTCATCCTACCTGCACCTCCTCCAGAGATCTCTTCAGCGCCCGCATATTGCCCTCGATGACCTGGGGCTTGCTGGCGAACTTGTGCTTGAAGGAGCCCTCCATATCCTTGATGAACTCCTCCTCCCCGATGACGCCGGACACCCTCACGATGGCGGCCAGCATGGGGGTGTTGGGGAAGTTCTTGCCCAGCTCCTCCTCGCTGATCTTACCGGCGTCGATGGTGCAGACCCGGCCCTCGTAGCCCTTCAGCAGGGGCCGCAGCTCCGCGGGGGACTTGCTGGAGTTGATGACGATGGCGCCTTCCTTCTTCAATCCGGCGGTCACGTCCACGGCGGACAGCAGGGTCTCATCCACGACCACCACATAGTCCGGGAAGTAGATGTTGGAATGGACGGTGCTCCGCTCGGAGCTGATCCGGTTGTAGGCGGTGATGGGCGCGCCCATGCGCTCGGGACCGTACTCCGGGAAGCCCTGGACATACTTGCCCGTGTTGAACGCCGCGTCCGCCAGCAGCAGCGACGCCGTTTTGGCGCCCTGGCCGCCCCGGCCGTGCCATCGGATCTCTACAATGTCTTTCATGCTTGATCCTCCTCGTTCGGTTTGGCCCCCAAGCGGGGGCCGTCTCGAAATTTGCCGTTTTGAGTGCTTGTCAGCATGTATAGTATAGTCCCTTTCTGCGAGGAATGTCAATTCTATAACAAATTAGACAGTATAGAAATCTGTGAATGCCAGCGGCTTCTTTTTGTTATAAGTGCGCAAATAGCTGGGGACTCTGTTCTGTATTCCTGCCTTTTTGCATAAAAAAGAGTCCTTTTTTTCGGCGCTTTGCTCGCTGGAAGTAGCATACTCCAGTATGGCTGACAGGCTGGGCAGCCGCAGCACAGGTGAAAAGCGGCTCCCGGCACCGTCGTGGGCGCCGGGAGCCGCGGGATGTATTTGAAAGCCGCTTACCGGGCCGCCTGGAGCAGCTTCTCTGCAATGACCTCCACATCTTCACCGGAGGCCACAAAGTCCATGACATTGGGCAGGGAGAGGGAGCGGCGCAGCAGCGCCGTGTAGTAGCGCATCGCCCATTCCCGGCCGGTGACAGAGCAGTGCTGGATGATTTCCACAAGCTCTACCAGTTCCTCCCGGGACAGGTCGGGGATACAGGGCGGTTCCGGCGTCAGTGTGAGCCGTGCCAATGTGTCCAGGTCCGTCCAGCTCCAGTATTCCGCAAATTCCACATCAGTGTGGACTTTGCCCGTGAGAGCGGCCAGGTCCTCCAGCTCCGCGCCGGCGGTACCGGGTTCTTTGTCTGCAATGGCTGCAATCAGGGCCTCCACCGCGTCCAGCTTGCCTTCGTCGATTCGGGGAAACTCCAGTGCCTTTCTCATGGTGCGCCTCCTCTGAAATCTTAGCGTTTTCTTAACTTTACCAGAGTTTTGCAAGTTTGCCAAGACTAATCCGCTGCATGGAACTCGCAAACCGGACCTTGCATTTGAGGACGAGATGTGCTATACTGCATAATCTGAAAACAATTCTCATTTTCAAAGGAGATCAGACTGTGGAAAAGCGTATTCGGTTGTGTGCCGCGCTGGCGATGGTGCTTCTGTTGACCGCCTGCGGACAGGCTCCGGCGGAGCATGAGAGGGAAGAGCGGCTGACAGTGGTGGCTACGGTATTCCCCGCCTATGATTTCGCCCGGGCCGCCGGGGGAGAGCTGGCAGAGGTGCAGCTTCTGCTGCCGCCGGGAGCAGAGAGCC